>Ga0209415_10005216_pt1 | contig 23439 bp, 21 predicted proteins | sample PeaSoiSIISIP2007_FD_187696 | JGI IMG/M metagenome (GOLD analysis project Ga0209415, IMG submission 187696) | Peat soil microbial communities from Weissenstadt, Germany - SII-SIP-2007 (SPAdes) (version 2) | ecosystem: Environmental > Terrestrial > Soil > Wetlands > Peat | place: Germany... | reverse complement strand
CGCGACGTCTACCAGCATCCCGCCTTCCGCGACACCACCGACTTCTCCTCGTTCGGCGGCCTCGTCCGCGGGCCCAGGCCATCGTTCCTGAATGACGGGCAGTGGCGGATCGAGGTCGAGCCGTATCTCGCCGACTGGGACGCGCCCTCCGGCCGGGCGCGGCTCGGCTGATCGCGCGGACCTCACGACGCGGCAAGCTGATCCTCGCGGCTGACAGAGCGGGCGCGCATCTCAGCCGGTGGTCGATGACACGCTTACCGACGGACGCGACTGGTAGGCTCAGAACCCCAGATCAGATCCTCGTGTGGGGTTCTGGCACGGCACAGGAGCTGGGATATCGTGTCTGGCGCCACGGCAGGGTCGAACTCTGGGTTCAGGTCTTATTCCCGATTACTGCGGGTGCCCGGCGCGGCCGCGCTGGTGTCCTGGGGGATGGCCGGCCGGTTCCCGATCGCCATGCGGTCGATCAGCATCCTGATCCTGATCTCGGCCGTCACGGGGTCACTGGGGGACGCGGGGGCGGTGTCGGCGGCGATGCTGGTCGCGCAGGGCGTGGTGTGCCCGGCGATCGGGCGGCTGGCCGATCGGTTCAGCCAGCGGCGGGTGCTGCTCATCGCCTGCCCGGCGCACGCGCTAGGGATCGCGCTGCTGGTGGTATCGATCATGCTCAGGGCTCCGCTGTGGCTGATGATCCTCGCGGCGGTGGCCGCCGGGTGCACCGCGGTCTCGTTCGGCTCGTTCATGCTGGCGCGCTGGGCCGCGCTGGTCGACCGCGACCTGCTGCGAACGGCCTACGCCGTAGAGTCCATGCTCGAGGAGATCATTTTCCTGCTCGGGCCGCTGCTGGTCGCCGTGCTGGTCTCGGCAGTGCACCCGGCCGCGGGCCTGGTCGCCTGCGGCGTGCTGACCGCGACCGGCTCCATCGCCGTCGCGCTGCACCGCCGGTCCGAGCCGGTGCCCGGGCCGACGGCGGGACGCGCCGAGCGGGCGATCGCCGTGCCCGGGGTGCGGGTGCTGATGGTCTCCTACGCCGGGATGGGCTTCCTGCTCGGCGCGGTCGACGTCACGATGATCGCGTTCGCCCGGGAGCGGTCGGTACCTTGGCTCGGCGGCGTGCTCCTGTCGCTGACAGCGGCGGGCAGCTTCACCGGGGGCGCGGTCTACGGTGCGGTGGACTGGCGGCTGCCGCAGGCCCGGCTGCTCTCGATCACCACCGGCCTGCTGACGCTCGGCGCGGTCCCGCTGGCCTTCGCGGGTTCCTCTTTCGTGATGGCCTTCCTCGCCGTCGCCGCGGGCATCGCGATCGCCCCGGCACTGATCGCGGGCACCACGCTGCTGGAGTCGCTCGCCCCGAAGGGCGCCCTGTCGGAGGGGTTCTCGTGGCTCACCAGCGCCGGGGCCGTCGGCATTGCCCTGGGAACGGCCGTGGGCGGACGGCTGGCCGGCGCGGGTGGTTCCGGGCATGCGGCGTGGACGGCGGTCGGCGGCGGGATCGTCGCCCTGGGACTCAGCATTGCCGGCCAGCCGGCGCTGCGGAGGAGGAGACCGGCGCCGGAACCGGCTTCGGGCATGACGGCATGAGAAAAGCGAGGAAGCTATGAACACGGCACATCCGGCAGCGCAGCGGGAGGATCTCGCGGGCGCGCCGGTCCCGCATCTCTCGTTCGACCAGTTCACGGCCTTCGGGCGGCGGGCCCTGATCCGGGCCGACATCCCGGTGGTGATCACCCTGCCGGAGGGCGTCCATGGCCTTGGCAGCCAGGGCGTGGCCGAGCGCCTCGGCAACATGGCCGTGACCGTGTTCACCGAGCCGAGCGACAAGCAGAACTCGGAGCGGTGGACCACCAAGGAGATCCGGCTCAGGGAGTTCTTCGAGAACGATCAGTACCAGAACGACCCCGGCACCTGGAACCGCATCGTGTCGAACATCCGCAACAGCCCGGCCGACGTCAACGCGATCCTCGGTTTCGACGCCGGGAAGCTGTTCGACTACCGGCGCTCGCTGAACGCGGCCAACCTGTGGGTCAGCCATCGCGGCGTTTTCACCCAGAGCCACTTCGACGAGCTGGAGAACTTCAACATCGCGCTTGAGGGCCGCAAGCGGTTCGTCATTGCGCCCCCGGGGTTCTGGGAGTACTACCCGAGGTCGGTGCGGCACGGGTTCGGCGACAAGTCGCAGGCGTTCGACTTCGACGACGTGGACCCGGCGCGCTTCCCGCGGCTCGCGCCCAAGCTGGCCGAGCGCCGGGAGCTGATCCTGGAGCCCGGCCAGATGCTCTACCTGCCGCTCGGCTGGTGGCACCAGGCGGAGTCGCTGGATGAGATCAACATCAACATGAACTTCTGGCTGCGTGATCCGAAGATCCTCCGCAGGCCCTACGTGCTCGGCGTGGCGATCTACACGGCCGGATACCGCAAGCTCAGGGGCGTCTACAACTACCAGCCCGCTGAGGCGTCGCCGGCGGGCGCGCGATGACCGGCCGCAAGACCATCACGCCAGCCCACCGGTACCGCAACAACGACAAGGCGATCGGTGTCGGGAACGCGTTCTGGGACTCCTCCGAGCGCAGCGGACTGGCCGGGATCGTCGCCGAGCTCTCCGGCGGCGTGCTGCGCGCCGCGGACGGGCACGAGTTCATCAACTTCACCTGCTGCTCCTACCTGGACCTGGACAGTCACCCCAAGGTCATCGAGGGCGCGGTGGCCGCGCTGGGCCGGTTCGGCGTACTTGACCACTGCATCCCGCGCAGCCGGGTGCAGATCCCGGCGCTGCTGGAGCTGGAGGCCTCGCTGGGCGAGCTGTTCGGCGCCGACGTGGTCAGCGCGATCTCAGCAGGGGTCGCCAGCGCGGGCCTGCTGCCGCTGATCGCCTCCGGGCACCTGGGCAACGGGGTCCGGCCGCTGATGCTGTTCGACAAGAACTGCCACGTGTCGCTGGCCGGTGCCAAGCCGACCTGCGCCGACGAGACGGAGGTGGTGACCTGCGACCACCACGACATCGGTTTCATCGAGGACATGTGCAAGCAGTACGAGCGCGTCTGCTATGTCGTGGACGGCTCGGACAGCCTGGGCGGGTACGCGCCGGTGCTGGAGCTGGCCGGGCTCCAGGAGAAGTACGGCCTGCTCGTGTACTACGACGACTCGCACTCCCTGTCGGCGTACGGAGAGCGCGGCATCGGCTACATCCGCTCGCACTCCCCGGTGCTTGACGAGCGGACGATCACCGTCGCGACCCTCAATAAGGCGTTCGGAACCAGCGGCGCGGCGATCATGCTCGACGGCTACCCGAAGCAGACGCTGCGGGTGATCGAGCGGTTCGCGGGTGCTCTGTGCTACTCGCAGCCGATGAACACCGCCGCGGTCGGGGCCTCGCTGGCGTCAGCGGAGATCCACCGCACCGAGGAGCTGACCGCGCTGCAGCGGCGGCTGCGGTCCAACATCGAGCTGTTCGACTGCCAGGTCAAGACCGAGCAGACCGGGACGACGTACCCGATCCGGATCATACCGATGCGCGACGAGACGGTGATCGAGGCAGGCCGCCGGGTGTACGAGGCCGGGTTCTACGTCTCCCCGGTGTTCTTCCCGATCGTCGCCCGCGGCACCGCAGGGCTGCGGGTGATGCTCCGCGCGGGCCAGACCGGCGAGCAGATCCGCCGGCTGTGCGCGGTGCTCGTCGAAGTGGGCGCCCGGCAGGCGGCCGATCTTCGCCAGGAGGCTGCTCGATGACTCCCGCCGCCCGGGCGATCCCGCGCAGCATCCTGTACACGCCCGCGCTGTCGCTGGACCGGGTCGTGAAGGCCTGGTCCTACGACGCCGACGTGCACCTGATCGACCTGGAGGACGGCGTCCCGCCGCAGAAGAAGCCCGCAGCGCGGCTGGTGTACCGGGCAGCGATGGAGAAGGCGCCCGAGCCCGCGAACATCGGTGTCCGCGTCAACGAGCTTGGCACCATCGAGGCGGTGCACGACCTGCTGATGCTCGCCGAGTGCCCGGCCAAGCCGGGCTTCATCGTGATGACGATGGTGGACTCCGCGGTCGAGGTGACGCTGATGCGCGACACCCTCGCCTGCGCGGGGGCGCACCCGGAGATCTTCGTGACCCTGGAGACCCCGGCTGCCGTCGCCGACATCGAGGCGATCGCGGCCAGCGCGGACGGGCTGATCCTTGGCTCGGCGGACCTGGCCGCGGCCTTAGGCATCGACATAACCTGGGCAGGCCTGCTCGCGGCCCGGCAGGCGATGGCGTTGGCCTGCGCCCGGCACGGGATCGCCTGCGTCGACACCGCCAATTTCCGGCTCGCCGAGCCTGAGGTGCTGGCCGAGGAGATCGACCGGGTGCGCGAGCTGGGTTTCCACGGCAAGGTAACCGTGCACCCGAGCGAGCTGGGCGCGATCAACCGGGCACTGCGGCCCAGCCCCGACGGCCTGCGGCTGGCCCGGCGGGTCACCGAGGCCGTCCTGGCGGCGGACGGCGGGATCGCGGTCCTGGACGGGAACATGGTCGGCCCGCCGTTCGCCCGGCTGGCCCGAGCGACGGTGGCGCTCGGGGATGCCTGGGACCTGCGGTTCGGCCGGCCCCGCGGCAGTGGCAAGGACGCGGGCCATGACCAGCAGTGAGGACAGCGCCGCCGGGGGGCCGGGCGCCGCCGGGTCCCCCGCAGCCACCGGCGCCGGGGCTATCGGCCAGGACCTGGCCGGCCTGGCCGGGCCGGTGATGATCGGCGCGCAGGACATGGCGGGCGCGGACCGGCTGGCGGCTGTGATCGACGCGCTGGCCGACGTGTTCGCTGACCTGTCGGCCGGCCTGACCCGGTCGCCGTCGCGGACGATCGTCGAGCACGGCCACGGGCGGCAGCTGGTGGTCGGCCCGGCGGTCTGGGAACGACGCGGAGTGGGCAGTGTCAAGATCACTACGCTCACTCCCGGCAATCCGGATCGCGGGCTGCCGCTGATCCACGGCGTGGTCGTGCTGACCGACACCGAGACCGGGCAGATCACGGCGCTGCTGGACGGCGGCGAGCTGACCGCCGTCCGCACCGGCGCGGTCGCGGGCCTGGCGACCCGGCTGTGCGCGTCCGGTGACGCCGAGGATCTTGCCGTCATCGGCGCCGGGGTGCAGGCGCGGGCACTGGTGCGGGCCATGTTCGCGGTGCGCCCGATCCGCTCGGTCCGGGTGTTCTCCCGTACCAGGGCCCGCACGGAGAGGTTCGCGGAGTGGATCAGCGACACCGCGGACCGGCCGGTCAAGATCACGGTGTGCGACACGGCCAGGACCGCGATCACCGACGCCGCGGTGATCTGCACGGCGACCTCGACCAGCGACCGGACGCCGCTGGTGGCCGCCGACTGGGTGGCGCCAGGGGCGCACGTCAACGTGATCGGCGGAACCCACGAGGAGGCGATCGAAGTCGACCCGGCGCTGCTGGCGACCGCTTTCGTCGTGGTGGAGGAGCGGGCCGCGGCGCTCGAGGACGCGGGGGAGGTACGTGCCGCGCTGGCTCACGGGCTGATCGGCGTGGACAAGCTGCACGAGCTGGGCGACCTGGTGACCGGTCAGACCGGGGCGGGCGGGCGGACCTCGCTGTTCCGCGGCGTGGGAATGGCCATCGAGGACACGGCTGCCGCCGCGGCGCTCCACGAGGCCGCGAGCGCGGCCGGGTGAGCCTCAGCCCGCCTCGCGGCAGCGGACCATGAAGGACCGCTCGAACACGATCACGGTCTCCCCGGTCGACTTCGTGCCGGTGGTCTCCACCGTGATGATCCCCTGCCGCGGCCTGGACCTGGACAGCCGCTTGCGGAGTATCCGGCTCGTCGCGTAGAGCGTGTCGCCGACGAACACGGGCTCCTTCAGCCGGACCTTGTCCCAGCCGAGGTTGGCCACCGCCCGAGCGGACAGTGCCTGCACGGTCATCCCGCCGACCAGGCACAGCGTTATCCCGCTGTTGACCAGCACCCGCCCGTACTCGGCGCCCTCCGCGTAGTGCCGGTCGAAGTGCAGCGGGTGCTGGTTCATGGTGAGCAGGGTCAGCCAGGTGTTGTCGGCCTCTGAGATGGTCCGGCCCGGCCAGTGCCGGATCACCATGCCGGGCTCGAAGTCCTCGTAGTCCCCGCCGTGCTCTTCAACGTACTCATTGCCCTGAACGCGGCGCAGCGTCATGCGTCGTTCTCCCGTCGTGCGGTGCTTCAGACGGACCGGCGCCATCACCCGCGGGCGGCGCCGATGAGAGGGTAGCTGAGGGGACGTCCTGCGGGAACGGCCGGTACACGGCCGCGATGCCGGGTTCGGGCGGCTCTGGGTGACATGGACGGCTCCGAGTGACATGACAGGCGGGGCGAGGACGGATGACCGCGCTTCAGGACGCTGGCACCCAGGCGGCTTCGGGGCATCCGTGGTTCGGCAGGCACCGGCTGGCACCCGCCGCGCCCGCGGACACGATCCGGGAGATGCTGCGGACCGAGATCCGGGACACCGGCTGGCCCTACCAGCCGCTGCTGCCCGCGGCGCCGATCGCGCTGCCGCGCGCGTCCTACGCCGCGCTGTTCCGCGTGACCGCGGCGCTGCTCGACCTGGTGCGCCGCGCCGCCCTGGAGAGCGCGGACACCACGGCCGGCCGGCTGGCGGCGTACAACATGCCGCGGAGCGAGCGCCAGCTGTTCGTCGATGACCAGTTCATCGAGGAGCGGTACGCGGACTGCGTGGCCCGGCCGGACATCGTGATCGGGCCGGACGGGCCGCAGTTCCTGGAGTTCAACGTCAGCGGGGCGCTCGGCGGACCGGTGGAGACGCACTGCCGCCTCGAGGTCTGGCGCAAGCTCTACGCCGACGACGAGGGCCGGGTGCCGTTCAGCTACCAGGACCCGCTGGCCGTGCGCGCGGAGATGTTCCGTGCCCTGTGCGCGGAACTGGCCGTGGCGCCCCGGGTGGCTCTGGTGGGCAGCGTCCGCGACCAGGGCGTGGAGTCCACCCGGTACTTCGACCTCGAGGCCGAGTACCTCAACAGCCACGGGCTCACCGCGCGCTTCTTCGAGCCCGAGGACCTGCACGAGGCCTGGGACTGCCCAGCGCACCTGCGCTACCCGCTGGGGCTGCGGAACTTCACCATCCCGGACTGGGTCGAACTGGGCATTGACACCGCGCCGGTGCAGGCCGCGCTGGACCACGGCTGCCTGCTGGTGGGCACCCAGACCTCGACGTTCCTGTCCAGCAAGCTGACCATGGGCCTGCTGTCGGAAGGGCGGCCGTGGATGAGCGCGGCCGAGCGGGAACTGGTGAACACGTACCTGCCGTGCACCCGGATCCTCTCCGACCGGCGGACAAGCTGGGCGGGCCAGGAGGTCGATCTTGTCCGGTTCAGCGTGGATAACCGTGAGCGGCTGGTGCTCAAGGCCGGCCTCGGGATGAGCGGCAGGCAGGTCATCATCGGCCGGGAGTCAGGCCAGGCGGAATGGGAGACCGCGGTGGTCGCGGCCGCCGGGGCGAGCACCAGCGTGGTGCAGGAGTTCGTGGCGCCGCGGACGTGCAGGCTGGCGATGATCGCCGACAGCTCGGACCAGCCGCACGATGTCGATGTCGCCCCGGTGCTCGGTCCGCTGCTGTTCGGCGGCCGCCCGGCGGGCATGTTCTCCCGGTTCTTCGGCGACGGTACCGCCGGGATCGTCAGCATCACGGCCAACCGCAGCTCTGACGACTGCGTGGTGGCCGTCTGATGGTCACCGGTGTGGAGAAGGCTGTGGCGGCAGGACTGCCTGGACGAACATGTCCAGCACGGTCCTCGCCATCTTCTGCGGATCTTGCTCGCCGGTGCGCTGCGCGAGGTGCCCGCTGATCCACAGTGCCGAGAGCCCGTGCGCAAGTGACCACGCGGCTGCGGTGACGACGTCGGGAGAACGCCCGTGCAGGCGCCCGGCCGCCTGGCAGCGCCCGACGGCCGCGGTGAGCAGGCTGTAGACGGCATCCCTGGCGGCCGCGAGGTCGCGGTCGGCCGGGTTGAGCGCGTCGAGCCGGAACATGACCTCGAAGTGCGCCGGGTGGCTGACGGCGAACCGGAAGTAGCCCTGGCCCATCGCGGCCACCTCGGCGGCGGGGTCGGCGGCGCCCGGCGCCGCTACCTCCTGGCGGACGGTCTCGGCGAGCAGCTCGTATCCCGCCGTCGCGAAGGCGGTCAGCAGCCCGGCCTTGCTGCCGAAGTGGTGGGCGGGGGCGCTGTGGGAGACTCCGGCGCGGCGCGCCACGTCCCGCAGCGACACCCCGCTCACACCGTGCTCCGTGACCGCGGTCCGGACCGCGTCGAGCAGGGCGGCCGGCAGGTCTCCGTGATGGTAAGCCACGGTGACATCTTGACACTCCCCGCATATCTTGACAGTGTCTAGATACTCGCTCGTCGCGAGAGTCACGGTCAGCGGAAGGAGCACACATGAGACATGCACGATTAGTGGCCGGCAGCGCGGTCGTCGGCGACTGCCGCATGACTCCGGTAAGGAAAGGGGCGGATCGATAGTGCCTAGATCATCTGGCTCACGCAGTTTCGATCGCCGCAGGCCGGCCGCCAGGCTGCTAGGCAGCCTCTCAGCCGTGATCGCGGCTGCCGCGCTGACCTACGCGGCGGTGCCGGCCGCATACGCCGCGGGCGTGCCCTTCGGGGTGGTCTTCCAGGGCAGTAACGGTGACCTCTGGCTCGGAGGCGGGAGCTTCGCCGATCTGGGCAAGGGCATGATGCCAGGAACCAGTCCGGCGATCGCCGAGCTCATCAACGGCTCCGATTTCACCGAGGCTTTCCAGGGCAGTAACGGTGATCTGTGGATTGTCGGCTCTCGCGGCACCGGCGATCAGCACCTGGGGATGATGCCTGGCACTAGCCCGGCCATCGCCCGGCTTGCCGGGGGCGGCTTCGAGGTGGCGTTCCAGGCGAATACCGGTTCCTTGTGGGTTACCGGAGGCGACGGCACCGAGAACACGAACCTGGGGATGATGGCAGGCACAAGCCCGGCCATCACCGGGCTTGCCAACGACGGCTATGAGGCGGTCATCCAGGCGAACACCGGTTTCATGTGGTCACAGGGAAATGCCGGGACCGGCAACCTGGGCGTCGGGATGAAAGCGGGCACAAGCCCGAGCATCATGGCCACCGGCTCCGCCGGTTACGAGGCGGCGTTCCAGGCCAACACCGGCAACCTCTGGATGCTCGGGCCCCTGGTCACCGGTGACACGCACGTGGCGATGAAGGCGGGAACCAGCCCCGATATCAACGTGGCCAACGGCGGCTGGGAGGTGGCCGCTCAGGGGAGCAACGGGGATCTGTGGACCGTCGGGCCCGGGTACGCCACCGACCAGCACCTGGCGATGATGGCGGGTACGAGCCCCGCCGCCGTCTTCGGCGGAGTCTGGCTGGCCTACCAGGGCACCAACGGCCATCTGTGGGCAGAGGCGCCGTCCCTGGGCCAGGGCGGCGATCAGGGCGTAGCGATGAAGGCCGGCACCAGCCCGGGCGTCCCTGGCAGCTAGCCAGAGCAGGCGCCGGTCCCTGCGACACCGATGAGGACGCCGGCAGGCGCTGTGGAGGCGCCTGCCGGTGCCCTCATCTGTGCGTTCTGGCTGTTCAGAGCAGGTGCGGCTGCCTGAGCATGCGGACTGTGGACAGGCCGCCGAGCGCGGCTGCGGCCGGGGAGCCGGGCGCGATGGATGTGTCGCCGAGGCCCCCGGCTGCGTTGAACCAGATCCACATCTTGATGCCGAGCTGGGAGAGGGCGGCCGGGACCGCGCTGATCCAGTCTGCTGCCGCGGCGCGATGGTCGCGGTCTCGGCGGATGCCGGTCTCGTTGATGCCGACGGGCTTGCCGAGGCCGATGCGCTGGCTAGCTAGCCACGCCGGGAACGGCTGGTAGGTTTCCAGCGGGCTGCCCTTGCTCAGGGTCGCGTCGTACGGGTCGTAGCAGATCCAGTCGACGTGCTCATCGCCCGGGTAGCAGTCGGCGACCGCGGCGGTCCGGTTGTTTCCCGACGGGCACCAGACCCAGACCACGTTCGGCGCGATCGGCCTGACGATGGACCGGATGCGGCGGAACGCGGCCGGGTAGTGGCGCAGGGGCCCGGACGCGGCGATCCGGCGGGAGCCGTCCATCTCGTTGTCATAGCCGACCCAGATCGGGCCGGCCGTGGCCAGCCGCCGGGCCTGCGCGGTGATCTGCGCGTCGTGCCGGCCGGCGGCCACGTCGGCCCAGCGCGCGACGCCTCCGGAGCGCAGCCGGGACGACCAGCACACCGACAGCCATCGTCCCTGCGCGATCAGGGCCCGGTCGGCCGCGTCCGGCCACGCTCCGTCCAGGGCCTGGTACCGCATGACGACATCGAGCCTGCGCCCGGCGATCTGCTCGTACGCCCTCGGGGCTGCGTTGCCCGGGCCCGGGTAGGCGCCGAACCAGGTGCCGCCGGGCGGCACGAGTTGCCAGGGGACCCGAGGGGCCGGCCCGCAGGCCGCCGTCTCAGCGGGGGCGGCCTGGCCGGGGTATCGCGCACCGGCCGCTCCGGCCGCCAGGCCGCCCAGACCGGCAAGCATCGCGCGGCGGGAAGGGTAAGAAGTAGCGTCCATGGCGCCATACCCTGGCGCACCCCGGAGTGACATCGGTGTGATAGCTGGTGTGACTTGCCTGTGACACGGGCTCCCGGGCCGCTCGCCGCGGTGATGACCGGAAGCTGGCCGGGGCTGGCATAGTGGCGTCCGCGCAGGTCGGCGCCTTCTTTCTGGTGCGGGTCATCGGAGGACGTCCTCAGCCAGGAGCTGAGGCAGATCCGGTCACGGCAGGTGGGCTGGGATGGGCTGGAGGCGGGGACCGCGGCCGACGACCGCGGTCGTGCGCTCATATGAGGCGCGCAGGGCTGCGGCGTCGGCCCGATCGGTGCGCCAGGCGGTGCCGGCCGGGAGCACCAGGAAGTCGGGGTGGCGGACCCAGATCGGCACGTAGTGGATGAAGGTGACGCGTGCTCCGCGGCTGTCTACGGTGATGGTGAGCAGCACGATCATCCCGTCCTGGGTGGCGGCGGGGCAGCAGGCACTGGTCTGGTTGGAGATCAGGTTGCCTTCGCCGAAGACGACCGGCTTGCCGTTGATGATGCGGATCGGCTGGACGACGTGCACGTGCTGGCCGACGATCGCGGTGATGTCGGGTGAGCGGGTGAGCCTTCTTGCGAGCCTCAGCTGAAATCCGCTCGGCTGTGCGACGTACTCGTTGCCCCAGTGAAGATTGACTATGACGACCCTCGCGCCGTCCATTCGTGCGCGGTGCGCGTCGCGGAGGATCCGCGCCGCGCTGGCCAGGTTGACCGACCACGGATGCGGCAGGGGGATGCCGTTGGTGAACTCGGTATAGGCCAGGAATGCGACGCGGACACCGTCGACCGTCAAGATCAGCGGCTTTCTCTGCCCGGCCGCCGACGAATACGAGCCGGTGTGCGCCACCCCGGCATGATTCAGTGCGCGGATCGTGTCGTCGACTCCCCGCTGCCCCTGATCAAGGGTGTGGTTCGAAGCCGTCGAGCATGCGCGCCATCCGGTCTGATGGATGGCGGTGGCGAGCTCGGGCGGTGTGTTGAATACCGGGTAGCTGGCTGGCGGAGCCGGCGTCATCGGCGTCTCGACGTGGCACAGCGCGAGATCCGCCCGCCGGATGTACGGCCTGATCCTGGCGAACAACGGAGCGAAGTTGTAGCGGCGGCCGCCACCGAGGACCAGCGCCCGCTCCCAGACCGGCCTGTGGATCAGCAGGTCTCCGCTCGCCTCGACCACGAAGCTGACCGTGTGGCTCGCGCCGTGACGGTGCGGCGGGGTCGCCACCGCGTGAGCGTGGCCGCGGCCGGCCGCCGGGCCGCCGGGGGGTATGGTGGCGCACCCGACCGCAGCGAGCGCGCATACGGCGGACGCCAGGATCGCGCGCCGCCAGCCGTTGCGGTACCTGGTCACTTACGCCGCCTTCCTCCGGGCAGGCACGGCCGTTGCGTGCGCTTCAGGAGACTGGGAGGTGGGCCTGGTAGAGCTGGCGGAGCGCGTCCCAGTGCCGGGCGTCGGCCTGGCTGTCGTAGGTTACGTTGTCGGGTACCGCGAATCCGTGGCGGGCGGGGTAGAACTCGATGGTGTGGCCGACTCCGGCGTCGGTGAGCGCGGTGTCAAGCAGCCCGGCCTGCTCGGCGGTGAACGAGTCGTCGTCTTCCGCGCCGGCCACGTAGACCGTGGCGGTGATGCGGTCCGCCGACAGATGCGGGCTCGCCGGGTCGCCGTCGACGGCCAGCCTGCCGCCGTGGAACGACGCCGCCGCGGCGATGGTGCGGCCGAGCCCGGTGGCGGCGATCAGCGACATGCGCCCGCCCAGGCAGTATCCGGTCGTACCGACAGCGGATCCGGTCACTTCCGGCCTGGCCAGCAGGAACGCGGAGTAGGCGCCGGCATCGGCGATGATCTTGTCGTTGGTGAGCACGCTCGCCAGGCTGAACAGCCGGGCCCGTTCCTGCGCGTCAGCGAACACGGTGGCCATGTCGAAAGGCGCCCACTGGCCCGCGCGGTAGTAGATGTCCGGGATCAGCGCGACGTAGCCGGTGCCTGCCAGCCGGTCGCCCATCTGCGCGAACGTCTCCCGCGCTCCGCCCGCGTCGGGAAACACCAGCACGCCAGGCCACGGGCCATCCCCGTCAGGGACGTGCAGCGTCGCGTTGCTGCGGCCATCTGGTGCGGGGACCTGAACGTCCAGGCGTCGCATGCGGCTGCCTCCACCGGGCTCGTCGAAGCTGATCGCCCGAAGGTATCACCGCGCGGCGCCTGCCCCGTTGCCGGGAAGGCGGCGCCGGGCCTGCGGCATCTTCGGGGCAGTCCTGCGGCGTGGTGATCGACGTGCCGGCTGACCGCCGCTGGTCTATGGTCGGCTCTGTGATCGCAGTCGAGCGTGCCTGTCCCTGACCCGTCATGGATCTCACCAATCAAGCCGTCATCGTCACCGGTTCCTCGAGCGGCATCGGCGCGGCCATCGCCCGCCGCCTGTCTGGCCTGGGCGCCGGCATCGTCGTCAACTCGGCATCGTCGGCCGAAGCGGGCCAGCGCGTCGCCGCCGGGCTCGCGGACGCGGTGTACGTGCAGGGCGACATCGGCGACCCCGCGACCGCCGCGGCTCTGGTCGCGGCAGCCGAGCAGCGGTGGGGCCGCCTGGACGGGCTGGTGAACAACGCGGGTGTCACCGTGGACGTGCCGCTGGCCGACCTCGATGCGGTGACCGCGGGCCACTGGGACAAGGTGCTGCGCACCAACGTCGTCGGGACCTTCCTGGTGAGCCAGGCGGCGCTGCCGCTGCTGCGCGCCGCCGGCCACGGGTGGATCATCAACATCACCTCCGTCGCCGGGATCCGGCAGGTCGGCAGTTCCCTGCCCTACGCCGTGTCGAAGGCGGCCCTCAATCACCTGACCGCGATCATGGCCAAGCATGCCGGGAGCGGGGTACGCGTGAACGCCGTCGCGCCGGGCCTGGTCGCGACCCCCTGGACCGAGGAGTGGCACGAGCTCAAGGCCGGCGTGGAACTGATCGCCCCGCTGCACCGCGTGGCCACGCCCGAGGACATCGCCGACGCGTGCCTGGCACTGATCAGCACCCCCTACGCCACCGGCCAAACGCTCCTGGTCGACGGCGGCCTCGGCCTGACGATGTGACCCCCTTGCCCGGTGAATCCAGCGGCGACGGCGCGCAGCAGCACGACATCGGCCGCGTCAAGCGAGGCGCCGGACTACCGCCCGTGCGATGAGCAATAAGAATTCGATCCACGGTTCCTGCCATATCCGGGACTTTCGTCCTCGGTATTACGGGCTTTTACCGGTGTCATTTTATTGCCGCCAGGGCGCAGCCTGAATGACTGACGGCGCCGCCGGGCGCGGCGCCATGTTCCGGCCTGGCGGGTCCCCCGGGCCGGGGAGGGAGGGTCCCGATGAACAGGAAGCTCACGCGCGGATTAGGCGCTGCGGCGGCGGGAATCGCCCTTGCCGCATCCGGTCTGGCCGGCGCGGCGGGCGCGGCCCGGACCGGCCCCGCGGGCCCGGCGGCATCCGGCACCTTCAGCGGCCGCCTGTATGGCGTGGCGGCCACGTCCTTCCGTAACGCCTGGGCGGTCGGGCTGAATCCGTCCGGGTCGATGATCGTGCGCTGGAATGGCCGCACCTGGAAGCAGGTCTTCAGCTCGGCCGGCTATCTCCGGAGCGTGGCCGCCAGATCCCCGCGCCGCGCATGGGCCGTTGGCGGTACCGACTGGTTCCAGCCGCGGACCCTGATCGTGCGCTGGAACGGCAGGAAGTGGACCCAGGTGCCCAGCCCGACGCCCACAGGCACCGGCCAGCTCGGGGGTGTCGCCGTCCTGTCGTCCCGCGACGCGTGGGCCGTCGGCAACACCGGCCTCGGAGAAACCACGAGCGCCCGGACCCTGGTCCTGCGCTGGAACGGCCGGGCGTGGAAGCGGGTGCCCAGCCCGAGCCCCGGACCCGACAGTTACCTCGCTGGCGTGGCCGCCGTCTCCGCGCGCGACATCTGGGCAGTGGGCCAGATCGGAGATAACGGCCCGGGCACCGGAACCCTGATCGAGCACTGGAACGGCAGGGCGTGGAAGCAGGTGCGCAGCCCGACCCCCGCCCCCGGCGGCGATCTCTACAGCGTGGCCGCCATCTCCGCCCGCGATATCTGGGCGGTCGGCCACGTCGGCATTAACAATGCCAGCTTGACGACCCTGATCGAGCACTGGAACGGCAGGGCCTGGAAGCGGGTGCCCAGCCCGACCCCCGGAACCGCCGCCGCCCTCCAGGGCGTGGCCGCCGCGTCGGCCCGCGATGTCTGGGCAGTCGGCCAGACGGGCTCGGCCGATTTCACCTGCGCTCCCCAGTGCGCGACCGTGATCCTGCACTGGAACGGCAGAACCTGGAGGCAGGTGCCCAGCCCGAACCCGCCGAGCAACTACCTGAACACCCTCTGGAGCGTGGCGCCCATCTCCGGCCGCGCCGCCTGGGCAGTCGGCACCACCGACTATGCCTCCACCCTGATCGTGCGCTGGAACGGCAGAACCTGGAGGTAACCAGCCGCCCGGCGAGGCAAGGCGGCCCGGACGCGGTGAGTTCCGGGCCGCCGCCGGCTGCTAGCCCAGAACGGGCACAATTAGCCAGTTCACCTGGGCACGCCCCGGCCTGGCATGCTCCCGGCGTCCTGGCCCCGGTGCGTACGATGCTCAGGTGCGATCGGTCGCGTCCCTTGCCCCGCTGGGCAGGCGGCCGTTCCGGCTGTTGTGGATCGGGCAGTCCGTATCGGCGGCCGGCGATGCGATCGTGGGTGTCGCGCAGGTCTTCGCGGTCTTGCGGGTGGGTGGCGACGCCACGGACATCGGCTTGGTGATCGGGATCCAGTTGCTGACCAGGTTCGTGTTCGTCCTGGTCGGTGGCGTTTGGGCAGACCGGCTGCGCAGGCAGTGGGTGATGCTCAGCTCCGACCTGCTGCGCGTGGCGGTTCAGGCAGCGCTGGCCGTCACGCTGATGACCGGCCTGGCACGCGTCTGGCAGCTCGCCGCGGGGGCCGGCATCTACGGCGCCGCCCAGGCGTTCTTCCTGCCGGCCTGCACCGGGCTCGTGCCGGAGATCGTCCCGGCCGCGCAGCTACAGCAGGCGAACGCGCTGATCAGCTTCGCCAGGAATCTCCTCAGCATTGGCGGCCCGGCGGCGGCCGGCCTGCTCATCGCGGGGTTCGGACCCGGGCCCGCGTTCGGAGTCGACGCCGCCACGTTCGCGGTGAGCGCGGTGTCGCTGGCCATGCTCAGGCTCCCGCGCAGGAACCTGCCTGCGCGGGGCTCGTTCCGCGCGGACCTGGCGGTCGGCTGGCGTGAGCTGGCCATCCGGCCGTGGTACTGGCTGAACCTGATCGCGCACGCGCTCTGCAACTTCGCCGTCGCTGGCTACTACGTGTTAGGACCGGTGATCGCCGCCCGGAGGCTGGGCGGCGCTCCCGCCTGGGGCGCGATCTCGGCCTGCTGGGCGGTCGGCGCGGTGTCGGGCGGCCTGCTCGCGCTCCGCGTCAGGCCGCGCCGGCCGCTGGTCACGAGCAACCTGGCAATGGTGCTCGGCGCGCTCCCGCTGCTCGCTCTCGCCAGGCCGCTGGCAACCTGGGAGATCGCCGTGGCTGCCGCTCTCGGCAGCGCGGGGACGATCTTCCTGAACAGCGTGTGGCTGGCCACCATGCAGGAACTGATCCCTGATCAGGTGCGATCCCGCGTCAACTCCTACGACTGGCTGATCTCGCTGGTCGTTGTGCCGGCCGGGTTCGCTATCGCCGGCCCGCTCGCCGCGGCGACTGGCACGTCGTTCGCGCTCGTCTGTGCCGCCGCGGTGACCGCGGCACCGTGCGCCGCGGTGGTGGCGCTGCGCCCGATCCGCGCCGTGCGCAGGAACGCCGAAGGAAAGCTGGACGACTCGCTGGGTGGCGTCCGGCCGCCCGGCACCGGCCAGCCAGAACCCGGGAGGGTGCGATGAAGGTAGAGGTCCTGACGGCTGCGTCGGAACTCGGACCGTGCGGCTGGGACGAACTGCTCGGCTCGGCCGATTTCGGCCTGTCACCGACCTGGCTCGGCGTGCTCGAAGGCGTCGCGGCGGTGCGCTCCGCCGTGCCGTCCCCGGAGGTCGGCACGACCGCGGTTGTCGCGGTGCCTTCTCCCGTGACCGGCACGGCGGGGGGTTCCGGGGGGTCGCCCCCCCGGGCTGGCACGGCGGGGGGTTCCGGCGCCGCCGTGCGTCCGTTCTACCTGATCGCCAGGGACGGGCAGGACCGCACAGTGGCGGGGCTTGCCGCGCACCTGCTGACGCGGGACGCGCCGGCCTGGGATTTCTACCGGCTGGACCGCGTGGTCAGAAGGCTGGCGGCGATGCCCGACAGGGACGAGCGCGGCTTCGTCGGAGTCCGGGGCCCGGAGCCGCTGGTGCTGATGCCGCAGCTGCTGCTCGGCGGCCGGCAGACCGCGCACAGCCGCCTGCTGCTGGCCCACGGGCTCTCCGACGACCTGCGGAGGCAGGCGGTCCGGGCGGTTCTCGACCGGGTCGACGAACTGGGCACGGAGGTCGGCGCGCGCGCGCTGGCTTTCATGTTCGTCGACGAGGACGACCCGCTGCGCGGTGAACTGACCGGTCGCGGCTACCGGTCGTTCCTGCACGCCAGCGCGGGCATCATGGATATCGACTTCGATAGTTTCAACGGATATCTCAGCCGGTTCAGCGCACACCGGCGCAAGCGGGTTCGCCGGGAGCTGCGTTCCTTCAGCGAGGCCGGCGTGGTGTTCTCCGATCATCCGCTGGGCGAGGTGATCGAGCAGATCACGCCGCTGGGAATGGCCCTGGAGTCGCGGTACGGCGCCGAGGGGGACACGGTGGCGGCCTTCCAGGCCAGCCTGCGCGTCATCGATGATGCGGTCGGACACTCTACCGTCGTGCTGACCGCGGAGCAGGGCGGGCAGATACGCGGCTACGTGATAGCGATGCGCTGGCGCGACGCGCTCATCCTGCGGACCGCCGGATTCGACTACGACTTCAAGGGCAGGCTCCCGCTTTATTACGGTGTCGCCTTCTACCACGCCGTCGAATACGCGCTCACTTGCGGGCTGCGCAGAATCTACTATGGGATCGAATCGACCGCGGCCAAGGAATCGCGCGGCTGCCGTATCGTCAATGAGTACGGAATGGTCTACGGCCTCGACGCGGACGCGCGAACCGCATTGAGCCAGGTATTGCGCGACGAAGTCACAGCGGCTCGGCCGCAGTAATCACTGACGCCTAAAGCGGCAGAATTACTTGGTGCCGCGGTGTAAACAATTGGTTGACACTACTGGACGGCGGAGTTACGCTGCCAATAAATGTCGGGTAGCGAAAGGAGGCGGGATGAAGCTCTTCAAGAAGGTGCGCGTGGTGAAGGCGGCGAAACCCGAGTAGCTCGCCAGTCAGGCACACCTCAAGCACACTGGTATCAGGTGCAACACGGTAAGACCGCGGGGGCTGCTGGTCGGCCAAGTCAGCCCGCACACGGAACTCCGCGTCCGGTTGGCTGACGCCATCCACCGGCCCCTGCGTTCCGCGATCCGGCCGCAGCGTCGCCGGGGCGTTCTGCCGGAACCGACCAGCCAGAACTCCGGATCATCGGCGTTGCCGTCGCCACGTCGGCGCAGGCTCAACGCCTCCCGGCAGGCCCTGCATCCTGGATGCCCGCCGCGGTGAGCTGGGCGGGCACATCATCGGCCTCGGGCGCGCTGAGACGGGTGTAGAGGGCCAGGGCCTTCTGCCAGTGGCGGCGGGCCTGGCCGGGGTCGCCGGCTGCCTGGCAGGCGCGGCCGAGTCCATGGTGGGCGCGTGCTTGCTCGTACTTGTCGCCGATCTGGCTGGCCAGGCCGAGCGCGCTGACGTGCTGGCTGCGAGCCCGGCCGGGCTGGCCGGTGGCCAGGGAGACTTCGCCGAGGCTGTTGAGCGACCCCGCCTCACCGGCCCGGTCGCCGGTCTCCCGGAACAGCGCCAGTGCCTGCGTGAGGTGGCTGGTGGCCTGCGGGTAATGCCCCTGCCGGGATGCGACGCACGGGAAGGTCGTCGGGCTAGGGGACAACCCGGCCGGCAGCTTCGACTCCCGGCAGTTCGGCTACTGCCCGGCCGACCGGCTGCTCGGCATCGTGCTCCGCCCGCTACACCCCGCCTTCCCGGCAGGTCGCCGGCAGCCTTGGCGGCACCGGACACCCGGACCTCCGGCCGGGTGCGATCGACGACCTGCCGCAGTTGCTAATCGCCTCATCTGGCTCATCTCCTTCGTCGCGGGCAGCGGGCCGGCCGGCTCGGGTCAGACGGTGACGCGGCGCATGGTGGCGTAGCCGCCGGTCAGCAGCGCGACCGCGAGCGCGGCCAGCAGGCCGGTCAGCCCGGCCGCGCTGAGGGTGGTGAAGAAGCGGCCGATGGCCGGCCAGGCGTGCACGCGGCTGGTGATCACGACGCCGGTGCCCAGCACGACAGCCAGGGCGGTAATGAAGACGATCAGGCCAAGCAGGTTCCAGCGCCGGTAGACCAGCCCGAACCACATGCCGCTGACGAACATCATGACCAGTCCCACGAACGAGGTGAGCCAGGTGAGATACCACGGCCCGGCCAGGATGTAGGCCACCCGGAAGAAGTGCAGGCCCACGCCCCAGCCGCTGGTCGCCTGCTCGATGACCTGCAGCACGGCCAGTGCGAGCCCGTAGACCGCGGCGAGGCTGACCGCGAGCAGCGCGGTGCCCGCGTAGTACGAGCGTCGGCCTACCCCGAGGGCAAACGCGAACGGCAGCGACCGGCCGATGCTCAGCATGCCCGATATGAAGAAGAACAGGTAGATAACCACGACATTTGCGCTTGGGATCTGCGCGCCTCCTCCTGCGCTGGCGGCGCCCGCCAGGTAAATGGCGAAGTTGACCGCGAGGACTCCCCAGGGCAGTGCCGTGTAGCTGAGGTCGACCAGGTGGAAGCGGGCAACCTTGACCAATGTGCTCCAGTTCATGCGCTTGTCCTTTCCCGCGCGTCTGTTCCGGGCATGCGGGCAACGTGAATCACTGCCTGCTGCAGGGTCAGCGGTTCCAGGTGCAGGCGCAGCGCCCGGGCACGGGCACGGTCGGTGTCGTCGAGTACTCCGGCCACCACTGCCGACTCCCGGGAGCCGATCCGCCGCCGGTCCCAGACCGTCCGCCCGGCCGCGAACTCCGCCACGGCGATGGCCGGGCCGCTCACGCTGGTCGCGCTGCCCCTTACCTCGTCGGCGGCGGCGTCGAGCACGACCCGGCCGGAGTCGATTACCACGATCCGCTCCAGCAGCCCGGCGGCCTCGTCGATCAGGTGGGTGGAGAGCAGCACCGTGCGGGGATGGACGGCGTAGTCGGCGAGCAGCCGGTCGTAGAACAGCTGGCGCGCCACCGGGTCCAGGCCGGCGTACGGCTCGTCGAACAGGGTCACCTCGGCCCGGGAGGCCAGGCCGATCACTATGCCAAGCGCGGAGCGCATCCCGCGGGACAGGCGCCTGACCTTCCGCCGGATCGGCAGGTTGAAGTCGGCGGTCAGCGCCTCGGCCAGCTTGGCGTCCCAGTGCGGGTAGAACCAGGAGGCCGCGCGCAGCGCGTGCCGGACCTGGAAACCTCCCACCGTCCCGTTTTCCGGGTAGAGCTGGTCCTCGCGGACGAATACCATCCGGTGCAGCAGCGCGTCGTCCTTGACCGGGCTGGTGCCCAGCACGGTGACGCTGCCGGCCGAGGGAAACTCGTGGCCGGCGACGATGCGCAGGAGCGTGGTCTTGCCCGCGCCGTTGCGGCCGAGCAGCCCGGTGATCGATCCGGGCTCGATGTCGAAGCTGACGTCGTCCAGGGCGAGCTGGCCGCGGTAGCGGCGGGACAGCCCGGTCACCGAGATCGCTGGCGTCATGGCCTGGTACCTCTCTGCACGTAGCCGGATTCGCGGATCAGCGCGACCAGCTCATCGGCGTCGATCCCGAGCCTGCTGGCCTCCGTGACCAGTGGCTCCACATAGCGCTCCGCGAACCGCTTGCGGCGCTCGCCCAGCAGGCGCGCCCGGGCGCCGGCGGCCACGAACATCCCGATGCCGCGGCGCTTCTCCAGCAGTCCGTCGTCGGTCAGCATGCTGATCCCCTTCGCCGCGGTGGCCGGGTTGATCCGGTAGAAGGCAGCCAGCTCGTTGGTCGAAGGCACCCGCTCACCCTCGGCAAGGCCGCCGTCCGCGATCTCGTCAGCGAGCCGCTCGGCGACCTGGACGAACAGCGGAGCGCCTTCCTCAAGGCCGGCCATCTCCTGCAACCCAGATCCCTTCGTTCCTTGGTTCATTACTTAAGTAATGTACCGAGGCACCTATGCGCCCGTCAAGCGGACCGCGGCGGCGGGTGGTGATCTCGACCGGCGCAGGCTGCGAGGCATTCTCGAGCATGGGCGGGCGTAGTGTCGGGTACGCAGGTCGGCGTGTTCTTGGTGGTGCGGGTCATGGAGGACGTCCTCAGCTTCGGCCGGAGCCGCGGATCGGGCCGGCGGCCCCGTCTCCTGGCGGCGGCTGTGCTCCTGATCGTGCTGGCAGCGGTGATCGCCGGGCATCAGCCGCACCGCAGGGACGCTGTCGTGCATCACCGGCCGGTCCGCACCGCTGGCCCGGTCCAGCTGGCCGGCCTCGGCTCGGGCGCAGCCCGTCTGCTCGGCCGGGCCGGGCGGCATCATCGCACCCGTGCCGTGTCCTGGCGAGCCGGCGACGGTGGCGACATGTGGCTCGAACCGCGCCGATCAGGGCGGTCTGACCTCTCACCAGGAAGCCCGCGCTCGCCGCTGAGCCTGTGCGGCGCCTGCCCGGCTGCCGCGTCGATCAGCGGCCGGTGCCCGCAGGCCCGGCGGTGCGATCCGCGGCCAGAACAGGTCCCCAGGGCGGGTCGCTAACGCCGCACGGCGCTTGCCGTACAGTCAACATGAAGCTGAGTCGTATCGGCGGATTCGGGCCGGCGCTCGCAGCCAATACCTTATGCGAGGACTCGGGCATCGGCCTGTGGTGCGGCGGTGAGTCCGGGGCGGCACCGGCGCTAACTGGCAGCCGCGGGCAGGATGGAGCGTTGACGGGCAGTGGCACGGCAGGCAACCATCATGGCTGTGGACTCATTCACGGGGAAGCTCGCGGCGGTGACCGGCGGCGGTTCCGGGATGGGCCGCGAGCTCGTCCGCCAGCTGGTGGCGCAGGGATGCTCGGTCGCGGCATGCGACCTGAACGCGGACGCTGTCGCGGAGACCGCGGGCACTGCGCGGCCGGCCGCCCCGCCCGGCGTCCGGGTCACCAGCCATGCCTGCGACGTCTCCGACGAGGCGCAGGTCCTGCGGTTCCGCGATGAGCTGCTCGCGGAGCACGCCACCGATCACGTCGACCTGGTCTTCAGCAACGCGGGCATCGGCGGCGGCGGCAGCTTCATCAGCGATTCCCGGCAGGAATGGGAGCGCACGTTCGCCATTGACTGGTGGGGCGTCTATTACTGCGCCCGCGCGTTCATGCCGCTGCTCATCGCCAGCGGCGACGGCGTTCTGGTCAACACCAGCAGCGTGAACGGCTTCTGGGCGTCGCTGGGCCCGGGCGCGCCGCAAACCGCCTACAGCACGGCCAAGTTCGCCGTGAAGGGCTTCTCAGAGGCGCTGATCGAAGACCTGCGCGTCAACGCGCCCGGTGTCCGGGTCGCCGTCGTGATGCCCGGCCACGTAGGCACCGACATCGTCGCGAACAGCCTCCGCGCCCGCGGCCTGCCGGAGCCTGAGCTGATGAGCGATGCCCAGCTGGAGGAGCTGATCCCCCGCAGCACGCAGGCCAGGCTGATCCAGGCCGGCCTGCTGGCCGAGGGCGCGTCGGCCGGTGAGCTGCGCCAGATGCTCGTCCGGGCGAACGCCGACTTCCGGGACAAGGCGCCGGTCAGCGCGGCTGAGGCGGCGAGCGTCATCCTCGACGGGGTGCGGTCGGGGGCCTGGCGGATCCTCGTCGGCGAGGACGCCAAGATGATCGACGCCGCGGTGCGCGCGAAACCCGAGGCGGCCTACGACTACGCCGAGCTGTTCAGCGCGCTGACGGACGGGCCGGGCGGCAGGAACCCCGATCGGTAGCGGCCCGGCGCCTCACGGCTTCCGGGCTACGCCGCCGAGGAAGGTCGCCGAGCGCGGCTTCAGGTTCGGCGCCGGGCCGTCGCCGTACCAGCACCGCACCGAGATCACGCCTGGAGGCACGAGCTCAAGGCCGGTGAAGAAGCTCGCGACCTCCTCCGGCGAGTGGATGTATATCCGCGCGGCCGTGTACGCCGAGGTGAAGTTGTCGCTCTCGGACCGGCTGCCGGTACCGACGGAGATGATCAGGTAGCTGCCGGGGACGATCGCCCGGGCGAAGACGGCAGCAACGTCGCGGGCGGTCCCGGCATCGGCGAAGTGCAGGACCGCGGAGAGGATCACGCATGCGGGCTCGGCCAGGTCGATCAGCTCCGCCAGCCCGGCATCGGCAAGAATGCGCTCGGGGTCGCGCATATCGCCTGGCACCGCGATCACCCCGGGGCTCTTGGCGAGCAGGCTGCGGCCGTGCGAGATCACGATCGGGTCGTTGTCCACGTACGCCACCCGCGCTTCGGGGTCGACGCGCCGGGCGATGTCGTGGGTGTTCAGCGCGGTCGGCAGGCCGGCGCCGACGTCGATGAACTGCCGGACACCGCGGGCCGCCACATATCTGACGGCACGCCCGAGGAACTGCCTGTTCTCGCGGGCCATCTGCGCGGAGACCGGGTGGACCGCTAGCATCTTCTGCGCAAGCTCGCGGTCGGCCGCGAAGTTGTCCTTCCCGCCCAGCCAGTAGTCCCAGACCCTGGCGATGTTCGGCCTGGTCGGGTCGAA
>Ga0209415_10005213_pt1 | contig 23444 bp, 22 predicted proteins | sample PeaSoiSIISIP2007_FD_187696 | JGI IMG/M metagenome (GOLD analysis project Ga0209415, IMG submission 187696) | Peat soil microbial communities from Weissenstadt, Germany - SII-SIP-2007 (SPAdes) (version 2) | ecosystem: Environmental > Terrestrial > Soil > Wetlands > Peat | place: Germany... | reverse complement strand
CCGACGGGCGGCGAACTCGTGCTGCCCGGCCGCAGTCTCATGCTGGTGCGCAACGTGGGGCACCACATGCTTTGCGATACGGTCACCTTGCACGGTGCGCCCATTCCCGAGACTTTCATTGACGCGGCGGTGACTTCGTTAATCGCCCTGCACGATGCGCGCGCCCCCGGTGGCCCGAGAAATTCGCGCACCGGCTCGGTCTACATCGTCAAACCCAAAATGCACGGGCCGGAAGAAGCGGCCTTTGCGGATCGATTGTTCGCCGAAGTCGAGGATTTATTGGCCCTTCCGAGGCACACCCTGAAGATCGGGATCATGGACGAAGAGCGCCGTACCAGCGTCAACCTCGCCGAATGCATTCGCGCCATCAGTGAGCGCGTAGTATTCATCAACACGGGATTTTTGGACCGAACCGGGGACGAAATACACACGTCGATGGAAGCCGCGGCGGTGCCGCGCAAGGCCGATCTTAAAAAGGCACTGTGGCTCGATGCCTACGAACGGCACAACGTCGATGTCGGACTCGCGTGCGGCCTGCCCGGTCATGCGCAAATCGGCAAGGGCATGTGGGCGATGCCCGACCTCATGTCGGACATGCTGAAAGCCAAGATCGCGCACCCCCTGGCCGGTGCGAACACCGCCTGGGTGCCCTCGCCGACCGCCGCAACGCTGCATGCCTTGCACTACCACCAAGTCGACGTGGCTGCGGTCCAGGCGGTATTGGCGGCGCGCATTCGAGCTTCGATCGACGACATACTGAGGCCGTCGCTCGAAGCCAACCCGCATTGGACCGCCGCCGAGATCGAGGAGGAACTTCACAACAACCTGCAGAGCATTCTCGGCTACGTGGTTCGCTGGATCGACTTCGGCGTAGGCTGCTCGAAGGTGCCTGATTTCTACAACGTCGCGCTCATGGAAGATCGCGCCACCTTGCGCATCTCCAGCCAGCATGTCGCCAACTGGCTGCGCCACCGGATATGTTCCAAGGAACAGGTGCTCGCCGCCCTGCACCGCATGGCGGCCGTGGTGGACCGCCAGAACGCCGGCGACCCGGCGTACCGGCCGATGAGCGAAGACCCCGAGCGCAACATCGCGTTCCAAGCCGCCTGCGATCTCGTGTTCAAGGGCCGCGAGCAGCCCAATGGCTACACGGAAGAAATTCTGACGGCCCGGCGCAAAGAGAAGCTTGCCTCACAGGCCGCGGCACTTCGCGTCACGGCGCCACCCTCCGGAAACGCCGGCTGAGCTCGGTTAACCTGCCGCTCCAGGGCTGTTCGCGCTCGAGCCACGCAGCAAATGCGAGCGGCCGGGTATCCTCGCCGAGCGGCGCCGCGCTGTCAATCAGGTCCACGCGCGCGAGCGCTTGCGCGAATCCTTGCTCCACCACCGCGTTCAAGCGACCGTTCAGGGACTCGATGCGCTCGATTGCCGCTTCCGTGAGCGCGCGTGGCGTGACCTCGCCGCGGCGCACGAGCTCGGCCAGCGAGATCCCATCCAACACGATGTACTCATCGGGCCGCATGCTGCACTTTATTCGACAGGCGATACCTCGTTATGACAGGGGCGCGGGTAACCGCCGCACATTACAAACGCCTCACGCACACCCCGCAAGCAGCTTGGGATCCGCTCGATGGGCTGGACGGCGAACGTGGCTCATTGTACTATGCGCGCAGCTAATTCAGGTAGGCGCTCGGTCAGTGCCACCCTAGCTCGCGGTCCGTCCTCGACGCACTCCGTTCATTTAACCCCCTCGCTGCTGGCCGCTGCGGAGCTCGACGCTCTGTCGCGCGAGTCCAAATTGATTCAAGGATTTATTAATGTCATTTTCCGATCTCGGGCTATTGCCCGAATTGCTGCGTGCTGTCGCCGATAAAGGCTACGATTCGCCCACGCCCATCCAAGTACAAGCGATCCCCGCGGTCCTTGCCGGCCGCGATGTGTTGGCCGGTGCGCAAACCGGCACCGGCAAAACCGCCGGCTTCGTGCTCCCCATATTGCAACGGCTGGTTGCCGACGCCGCGCAGGGCACCATCCGCGCACCGCGCGCGCTCGTGCTCACACCGACGCGGGAACTCGCCGCACAGGTCGCCGAAAGCGCCCGCGATTACGGCAAGCATTTGCAGCTTCGCGTCACCCAGGTGTTCGGCGGAGTGAACATCAACCCGCAGATCAGCTCGCTGCGAAGCGGCTGCGACATCCTGGTCGCGACACCGGGTCGGTTGCTCGATCTGGCGCAGCAGCGCGCGGTCGATTTGTCCAAAGTGCAGGTCTTCGTGCTCGACGAAGCCGACCGCATGCTCGACATGGGCTTCATTCCCGACATACGGCGCGTCATCAAGCTGCTGCCCGCGAAGCGCCAGAACCTGCTGTTCTCGGCGACCTATTCCGACGATATCCGCGCGCTCGCGGAACGGTTGCTGCACGAACCGCTGTCGATTCAAGTCGCCCCACGCAACGCGCCCATCGAATTGGTCGAGCAGCGCGCCTATCGCGTGCAGAAGGAACAGAAGAGACACCTGTTGGTGCATTTGATTCAAGAAGGTCAATGGCATCAAGTGCTGATTTTCACGCGCACCAAGCATGGCGCCAACCGCCTCACGCAGCAGCTCGAGGGCGCGGGAATCCGTGCAGCCGCGATTCACGGCAACAAGAGCCAAGCCGCGCGCGTCAAAGCGCTGGAAATGTTCAAGCGCGGACAGGTAACCGCGCTGGTTGCCACCGAAGTGGCCGCCCGCGGCCTCGACATCAAGGAGTTGCCGCAGGTCGTCAATTACGAGTTGCCCAACGTACCCGAGGACTATGTGCATCGTATTGGGCGCACCGGTCGGGCGGGATCTGCCGGTGAGGCGATTTCGCTGGTGTCGGCCGATGAAGGTGGCCTGCTGCGCGATATCGAGCGGGTCCTGCGTCGCAGTATTCCCACGGTGCAAACACCCGAATTCAAAATTGTGGAGGCGCCGGCTGCCGCTCACGGGAATCGTCCGGCGCAGACGCAGGGTTGGCAAGTCCACCATGCGGGAAACTCGCGCGGAAATTGGGGCCCCGACCGGCGCGATTCGCGCCGCAACTCGAACGCGGGCGCTCGGCATCGGGGGCAGCAAGGAAGCGGTCGCACCCACTAGCCGATCCGGAATCGTGCGCTACGGCGAGGCGTCGCCCGAGGCCTTGCTTCGTTAGGGAATCATACGCTGCATCACCGCGTCACGATCTATAAAGCGGTGCTTCAGTGCCACCCCGATGTGGCCCACAACCAGTATGGCCATGATGACTCCTGCGCAGTCATGTATGGCATCCGTAAGAAGCCGCAGGGGTTCATTTTTGCCGATCAATACCGGCAGATTGAAGAGTCCAAAAACACTGACCGGATGATTGCCCGCCATTCGATGCACGTAGCCTGAGATCGGTTGAACGAGAATCAACAAGTACAAAACCCAATGCAAACTGTGGGCGGCGGTTTGCTGAGGCATGGGGATACTCTGCAGTAAAGGCGGAGGTTGATGCGTGAGGCGCCAGCCGAGCCGAAACACAGCCAATGTGAGAATCACCATTCCAATGGACGCATGATAAAAGAGTACGTTATTACGTCCGGGGCTTGGATTGGCGAAGGTCTCCATAAAAAAACCCACTGATAAGTTCAGCAAAATAAAAAATGCCGTGACCCAATGCATGAGAATGGCCACCTTGCTGTACGACGCAGGCGCGCGTCGGGACATTTGACAATCGTCCTTCCAGACGGGCGCCTGTGGAACAGGACCGTCACGCGCTAGCAATAACTTTTCATCCGACATGTCTCACTCCTCGGTTGCGGCTCAGGAGAGAAGACTTGCCGTCGGCGTGATTTATTCCATTGCTATTCGCGAATATCGTTGGCGGCGAGATCTTGCAACAAATGCACCAATCCCAAGAGTTCGTCCCAGCCGGTATCCGAGACGGCGCAATAGACCAGATTCCCCGTCTTCCAGAAAGCCAGGTGGTAACCATTGCGAGTGGTGTTCCGCGGCAAGGCGGCGTTGGCCTCGGCCCAACTGAACACGTTAACGACGTGCGAACCATGTTGGTAGACCACCACCGCGGCGCGCTGATGATCAAAGTAATCCGCACGACCGCCGATGAGCCGATAGCCTTGCTGAGCGAAGTCGGCGACCACCGGCGATACATCAGCATGACCGGCAAACCACGGTTTAACCGTGTGCTTATCGGTGGATACTACATCGATCAGATGGTCCGGCATCAACGATCGCACGTGAGCGTTCACGAGGTCGTCAAGAAGTGGATCGGTGATTGGCGACCCCAAGAAAACGAATACGATGCTTATCGCGATCGCGGCACCACCGATGCCGCTCAAGGCGCCCGTCCAGAACGGTCCGGGCCTCCAACTCGTGCGCCGCCCCGGATTTGGTCGCGGCCTCTGACTTGCCCCTTCCTGATCGAGCGCACGCATGATCCGCGCGCGCAGTGCCGGCGGAGTACTGGCGTAGGGCAGGTCCTGTCGCAGCGCGGCGCGCACCTGCTTCAAGTCTTCAAGCAGCGCACGACACTCGGCACACGCATCACTATGACGCTCGATATCCGCGGCGGAAATCGCATCCAGTTCGCCGTCGAAGTAAGCCTGAACGCGCAATGATTCAGCGCACCGCACGCGATTCTCCTTCCGTCTCATGCAACCATCGCGCCTTGAGTGCAGCTCGCGCCCGCGCCAGTCGAGACATCACGGTACCGATCGCTACGTTCGTGACCGTGGCAATCTCCCGATAATCCATCTCCTCAATTTCGCGCAGCAGCAAGACCTCGCGATGCTCTTCGGGTAAGGCCGACATCAGTCGATCGAGCGTTCGCTCGTCGTCGCGGCGGATAGAGGCGCTCTCCGGATCAGGCGTTGTCGCGATCATGGCCTGGCCGTCCTGCGCATCATGTTCTTCCGGTAGCGGCACAAGGCCGCGGCGTTGCTGCTGCGTAGCCGCCGTCAAATGACAATTTCTCACGATCGTCAGCAGCCACCCTTTCACATCGGACCCTCGCAGGGAGTCAAATCCGCGAAAGGCGCGCAACATCGCCTCCTGCACAACGTCATCCGCGTCGCTGGGTGAACGCGACAGCCACCGCGCAAACCGGTACGCCGCGTCCAGATGCGGCAATACCAGCATCTCGAAGCGATGGCGCCTATCATCCATGGAGCAGTGTGCACACTACATTCACGGTGTCCCACCAGCCTTCACTAAAGCTATAAGACTCGCGGCACGCCTGATTGATTCCCGCATTCCGTAATTCCATCGAGGCCTCGGGGTGACGCCCAAAGAGCGCAGCAGGCCGCGCAAGATCAGAGCTTCTGCGCCAAGCCCTTGAGATACGCCGCGAAGTCGGCGCCTAAGTTCGAGTGATTGAGTCCGTATTCCACGGTCGCCTGCAGGTATCCGAGCTTGCTGCCGCAGTCGTAGCGCTTGCCCGCGAATTCGAACGCATAGATGGATTCCCGCTGCATCAGGCGTGCAATACCATCGGTCAATTGAATCTCCCCGCCCGCGCCCCTGCCGATCTTCGCCAGATCCTCGAATATGCTGGCGGTCAGCAGATACCGGCCGACCACGGCCAACGTGGACGCGGCCTTGTCCGGCTTTGGTTTTTCCACGATGTGCAAGATTTTTCCCACCCGCGCAGCGATCTCTCGCTCCAGCGTCACGATGCCGTACTTGTCCGTGTCCTGCTTCGGTACCGTCTGTACGCCGAGCACGCTGCCGCCGTGGGCGGAAAATACCTCCGTCATCTGCTTCAGGCACGGCACCTTGGCATCGATCAAATCGTCCGCGAGATGCACCATGAAGGGAGCGTTGCCGACCACCGGCCGCGCGCACAACACCGCGTGTCCCAATCCCAACGGCGCCGGTTGGCGTATATACACGCAGGTCGCGTAGCTCGGCAGAATGCCTCTCAGCGTGGCGAGCAGGTCCTGTTTGCCCTGCGCCTGCAGCACGGCCTCGAGCTCCGGATTGCTGTCGAAATGATCCTCGATCGCCCGCTTCGAACTGCCGGTGATGAAAATCAGCGTCTCGGCACCCGCGGACAGCGCCTCTTCCACGGCGTATTGAATGAGTGGTTTGTCGACCACCGGCAGCATTTCCTTCGGGCTCGCTTTGGTGACGGGCAGGAACCTCGTACCGCGCCCGGCCACCGGAAATACACAGTTCTTAACCGCTTTCTTGCGCACGGTGAAATGATAACGGATTTTCAGCGCAGTTTTACGATGGCGTACGACTCGAAGCTGTCCCACGCCTGGCAGGCCGGGCAATGCCAGTAAAAGTTCCGCCCCGCAAAGCCGCACTCGGCACAACGGTATTTCTCGGCCTGCGAAAGCAACGCGCCGACCTCTTGGGCGATGCGCTCGAATTGCCCGCCGGCCGCGTGCCATACGGCACTCAGCGTCGCATCGCTCTTGAACACCGTCTCGATGACCGGCCGCAGCGGCGCGGCGGTGGCCAAATTGGCCGCGATCGCCGCGAATACCAGGCGCTTCAGCTCGTCGAACTGACGCGATTGGGCCAGCGCCACCAGCTCTCCCAGCACCAGATCGCGGCGCTCGGGGCCCACTAGCCTCAATAAATGCGGCAGCTCATCCTGCAGGAGCGTCGGCGCCTCGTTCAATGCGCTGCGCAGCAGGCGCGTAGCCAATTCCGGCTGTGCGGCGCGCTCGGCGATCTCGGCGCGAATGATGGCGGCGCGCGGAAAGGGTGCGGCTTCGCGCCGCGCCTCGCGTAAGAAGTTCCGCGCAACGGGGATCTCGCCCCGCTCGAGCGCGAGGCTGGCGATCTCGCACAGATAATGGGCCGCCACGAATTTGGGCGGCGCAGCCTTGATGCGCGCCAGCTGCCGGTACGTATCGAGCGCCTGCTGCCATTCATGCTGCCGTTCGTAGACGCCGCGCAGCGACTCGAGCGCTATCGCGCGCAGCCGCGGCACCTCGCTGACTTGCTGGAACAGCGCTTCGGCTCGATCGAGCAGGCCCGATCGCAGATAATCCTGCGCCAACGCGAGCAGCGCCTGCTCGCGGTGTTCGGGTGCGAGCCCCTCGCGCGCCAGCAGATTCTGGTGTATGCGAATGGCACGCTCGACTTCGCCGCGCCGCCGATACAAGGATCCGAGAGCGAAGTGAGTTTCGATGGTGTCGGCATTCGCCTCCATCAGTTTCAGGAACATATCGAGCGCCCGGTCGGGTTGCTCGGTGACGAGGTAATCAAGCCCGGTCAGATAGTCCGGGTGGAGCTTGCCGAAAGGTCCCCGCCAGCGCCTGCCCCAGCCGAAATGGCCCGCGAGAATGCCCAGAATCAAGGCCGCCAAGACGGCGAACCAAGTGAGCAACGAGATCTCGGGCATGCGGTCGGGGCCGAGTCAGCGCACCGACTCAATCGCGGATCGGCTGATCGGCACCGTCGTTGACGCGCTCGCGCAGGTCTTTGCCCGGCTTGAAGTGCGGCACATGTTTGCCGGCAAGCGCCACCGCCTCGCCGGTCTTCGGATTGCGGCCCTGGCGCGGAGGGCGAAAGTGCAGCGAGAAGCTGCCGAAGCCGCGAATCTCTATCCTTTCGCCGGTGGCCAACGCATCGCTCATGATTTCCAGCAGTTGCTTCACGGCGAGTTCCACGTCCTTCGCCGGAAGATGCTTTTGTTTGGCCGAAATGATCTCAATGAGTTCCGATTTCGTCATTATCGATCCGTGGGCATCACTAGACATACGTTGGAGTGCAACGCAGCGCCCGCAGTGGCCGCCGCGCTACTTTCAGTCCCTCAATCCTGACCGGAGATTTGCTCTTTGAGAAGATCCCCGAGGCTGGTCCCGGTGGGTGAATCGGTCCGGTAATTCTGCATGGCCTCTTGTTCTTCGTGAATATCCTTCGCCTTGATCGACAGCGATATGGTGCGACCCTTGCGATCCACGCCGGTGAATTTGGCTTCCACTTCCTCGCCCACCTTGAGCAGCAGGCGCGCGTCTTCCACGCGGTCGCGCGACAGCTCAGAGGCGCGCAGCTGGCCGTCGACCCCATTGCCGAGATCGATGATGGCGCCCTTCGCGTCGACTTCGCGCACCACACCGTGCACCACGCTGCCTTTAGGATGCTCGGCGATGTAGGCCGAGAACGGATCCTTGGCGAGCTGCTTGATGCCCAAGCTGATGCGTTCGCGTTCCGGGTCGATCGACAGCACCATCGCATCGACTTGCTGTCCTTTCTGGTAGCTGCGCACGGCTTCCTCGCCGGGCATGTCCCAGGAGATATCCGATAAATGCACCAAACCGTCGATGCCGCCGGCGAGCCCGATGAATATGCCGAAATCGGTGATCGATTTGATTTGACCGCTCACCTTATCGCCGCGGTTGTAGTTCTCCGCGAACTCCTTCCAGGGGTTGGTCTTGCACTGCTTGATGCCGAGGCTGATGCGGCGGCGTTCTTCGTCGATGTCGAGCACCATGACCTCGACCTCCTGGCCGACGTGCACCACTTTGGCCGGGTTCACATTCTTGTTGGTCCAATCCATTTCGGAGACATGCACCAAGCCTTCCACGCCTTCCTCTATTTCCACGAAGCAGCCGTAGTCGGCGATGTTGGTCACCTTGCCGAACAGGCGCGTGTTGGCGGGGTAGCGCCGCGCGATGTTCTGCCACGGATCGGCGCCCAACTGCTTTAATCCCAGGGAGACGCGCTGACGCTCGCGATCGAACTTGAGAATGCGCACGTCGATCTCTTCGCCGACCTTGACGACCTCGGACGGATGTTTCACCCGCTTCCATGCCATGTCGGTGATGTGCAGCAGCCCATCGATACCGCCCAAATCGACGAATGCGCCGTAGTCGGTGAGATTTTTCACCACACCCTTGACGACCGCGCCTTCCTGCAAATTGTCGAGCAGCGCGGAACGTTCGGCGCTGTATTCCTGCTCGACCACCGCACGGCGCGACACCACGACGTTGTTGCGCTTTTGATCGAGCTTGATGACCTTGAATTCCAACGGCTTGTTTTCAAGATAAGATGGATCGCGCACCGGGCGCACATCGACCAAGGATCCCGGCAAAAAGGCGCGCACATTGTCGATCTCGACGGTAAAGCCGCCTTTGACCCGGCCGGTGATGATCCCGATGACCACTTCTTGCTTCTCGAACGCAGCTTCGAGACGCGTCCAGGTTCTCGCGCGCTTGGCTTTTTCGCGGGACAGGCGGGTTTCCCCCGAGCCGTCCTCCACGCTGTCCAACGCGACTTCGACCGTCTCGCCGACGGCGACTTCGATTTCACCCTTTTCGTTCTTAAACTGGTCGGAGGGAATGACCGCCTCGGACTTCAGGCCGACATTGACGATGACGTAGTCTTGTCCGACTTCGACGATCAAGCCGTTGAGGATGGTGCCGGGGCGAATCCGCTGACTCGCGATGCTCTGCTCAAACAATTCCGCAAAACTTTCTGTCATATGCTCTCTATAAAACGCTTCCCTGGCACGAGTCCCGTGTGCACGAGGGGTTACCAAAACCAACGGCAATCGGTCCCTGACCGCCGCAACCTAATCCGACAAAACTCCCGGCCACAGACGCCCCCGGGCAATACCCAATACGCGTTCGACCACCGCGTCGACGGGCATACCCGTCGTATCGAGAAGCACCGCGTCTGCGCTTGCGACAAGAGGCGAGGCGGAGCGCGTAATATCGCGCCGGTCACGCTCCGCTATCTCCAGCGAAAGGGCGGCAAGGGTAGCAGTAACCCCCTTTTCTTTCAACTGCTTATGACGTCTCTGCGCTCGTTCGGCGGGGCTCGCCGTCAGGAAAATCTTCACCTGGGCGAGCGGAAACACCACGGTCCCCATATCGCGGCCGTCGGCCACCAGCCCCGGAGGTACGGCAAACCGCCGCTGCCGTTCCAATAGCGCGGCACGCACCGCGGGTATCGCGGCCACCTTGGAGGCGTCATTCCCGGCTTCCTCGGTGCGAATATCGCGGGTCACATCCCGCCCGCCGAGCCACACGATTTCCTCCCCGCCTTCCCCTGAACCGAAACGCATGTCGATATGCTCGGCCAGATTGCTTATTGCAGGGGCATCGTCCAAAGCGATGCCCGCGCGGCACGCTCCTAAGGCCACCAAGCGATACAGCGCACCGCTATCGAGCAGGCGCCATCCGAGCGCCTTCGCAACGGCCCGGCTGACCGTCCCCTTGCCCGATCCTGATGGGCCATCGATGGTGAGGACGGGTAGCGCGGTCATGCCGATGGCCTTAACGGTCAGGATTCCGTGACATCGAGGCCCACGGATCGGGCGATGTCGACGAACGCCGGAAACGAGGTCGCCACATTGGCGACGTCCCGAATCCCTATGCTCTTGGCCGCACGCAGGCTGGCCACGCTGAAGGCCATCGCGATCCGATGATCCCCGAAGGCTTCGATCTCGCCGCCTCCAAAGGCGGGGCCCGCGGCGCGGCCCTCGATGCGCATGCCGTCCGGCGTGACGCGATGTTCGACCCCGAGGGTCTTGAAACCGGCGCTCATCGCGGCGATACGATCGCTTTCCTTGACGCGCAATTCCTCGGCACCGGTGATGACGGTCTCCCCTTGGGCGCAGGCGGCGGCGATGAACAGCACCGGAAATTCGTCGATGGCGAGAGGCACCCATGCGGCCGGCACCGCGACACCCTTAAGCGCCGAGGCCCGCACCCGCAAATCCGCCAGCGGTTCGGCGCCGCAGTTTCGACTATTCAGGATTTCGATGTCTCCGCCCATGCTGCGCAGAATATCGAGCAAACCGGTGCGAGTTGGATTAAGTCCCACATTGCGCAGCAGCAAGCCGTCCCCGGCGCCGCCCAAAAGACCCGCCACGATGAAAAATGCGGCGGAGGAAAAGTCCCCAGGCACCTCGATATTCCGGGCTGTGAGCCGCTCCGGCGGATAAATCGTGGTGCTCAAGCCCTCGCTCTCGAGCCGCACCCCGCAGCTCAACAGCATGCGTTCGCTGTGATCGCGGCACACCGCGGGCGCAATCACGGTCGTAGGGCCTTCGGCATACAGACCGGCCAGCAGAATGGCCGACTTCACCTGCGCACTCGCCACCGGCATGCGGTAATCGATGCCGTGCAGCCGCCGTCCGCCTTCAATGTCGACCGGCGGCTTGCCGTCGTGGGTGCGCACCTCGGCCCCCATTTCGCGCAGCGGATTCGCGACGCGCTCCATCGGCCGCTTCATCAGCGACTCATCGCCTATCAGCCGCGACGAAAACGCTTGCGCCGCCAGAAGGCCGGTAAACAACCGAATGGCGGTCCCGGCATTGCCCATGTCGAGTGCGTGTGGCGCCGCCTTGAGGCCCCGCAAGCCGACGCCGTGAATCCGCACCTCGGTCGGGTGGGGCTGCTCGATGCGCACGCCCAAGGCGCGCATCGCTTCGAGGCTCCGTAGACAGTCCTCGCTGGGTAAGAAGCCGTTGACGCAACTCGCTCCTTCGGCCAGACCGGACAATATGAGGGCACGGTGCGAAATGGACTTGTCGCCGGGCACATTCAACCTGCCGAAAACCCGGCGCGTGGGTCGTGCGTCGAATTTGCGCATCAAAGAACGGCCCGCGGATAGGAACCGAGAATCTTGAAGAGGGAAGCCCGCTTCTCCAGGGATGCCAGCGCCTTGGCGAGCGACGGATCGCTCACATGACCCTCGACATCGATGAAGAATACATAGTCCCATTTGCGTTTGCGCGATGGGCGCGATTCGATGCGGGTCATGTTGATGCGATGCTCGGCCAACGGTTCGAGCAGCCGAAACAGCGCACCCGGATCATCGGTACCGCTGGCCGACACCAGCAGCGTGGTGCGGTCGGCACCGCTCGCGTTGAAGAGCTTTCGCCCCACGATCAGAAAGCGAGTGGTGTTGTCCGCGCGATCCTCAATGTCGTTGGCAAGCAATGTCAGACCGTAGATCTCGGCGGCGGCGCTGCTCGCAATCGCCGCCGTACCGCGCTCATCGCGGGCGCGGCGTGCGCCTTCGGCGTTGCTGGATACCGGGACCCGCTCGATATCCGGCAAGTGTTCGTCCAACCAGCCGCGGCATTGCGCCAGCGCCTGCACGTGCGCGCACACGCGCCTGATGTCGGCGAGCGCGCTCATGCGCCCCATCAGGTGATGATTGATGCGTAGCTCCACTTCCCCGCAGATCTTCAGAGGAGAGCCCAAGAACATATCGAGCGTGTGATTGACCGTGCCCTCGCTCGAATTTTCGATGGGGACGACTCCGAAATCGGCGACGCCGCCCTCGACCTCGTGAAACACCTCGTCGATCGCCGGCAGCGGCAACGCCCGCACCGAGGAGCCGAAGTGCTTGAGCACGGCCGCCTGAGTGAAGGTGCCTTCCGGGCCCAGGAATGCCACCTTGAGCGGTTCCTGCTGCGCGAGGCAGGCCGACATGATTTCGCGGAACAATCGCGCGATCTCCTCGTTGCGCAGTGGCCCCCGGTTGCGTTTGAGCGCCTTGCGCAGCACCTCCGCCTCGCGCTCGGGGCGATAGAAATCGACCGCCTTGCCGGTCGCCGTCTTGGAGATTCCCACCAATTGCGCGAACCGCGCCCGCTCGTTGAGCAACGCTTGGATGCGCGCATCGATCGAATCGATGCGTTCGCGGATATTCCCGAGATCGGCGCCCGCGGGCCGCACTCCGCGTGTCCCTGCCGTCGCCCCTTGGGTTCCGCGCTTGGTTGTCTTTGCTTTACGGCTTGCCATGCTGCGACCTCATGCGTGCTTGATTTCGAATTCGCGCATGAACCCGATCAGCGCTTCCACACCGGCGAGCGGCATCGCGTTGTACAAGCTGGCGCGCATGCCGCCGAGGACGCGATGGCCCTTGAGATTGGCGAGGCCGACCGCAGCCGCCTGTTCGATGAATACTGCATCCAACTCCGGCTTGTTCAAGGTGAACGTGACGTTCATCCGCGAGCGCGAGTCGACTTGCACCGCATTGCGATACAGCGACGAGCCGTCGATGGCGGCGTACAGTCGTTGGGCCTTCGCCCGGTTGCGTTCGGCCATGGCGGCGACCCCGCCGTTCCTCTTCAGCCACTTGAACACGAGTCCCGCCACGTACCAAGCGAAGGTCGGCGGCGTATTCAGCATCGAGCGGTCGTCGGCGGCCGCCTTGTAGTCGAACAGCGACGGCGTTTCGGGCCGAGCCCGGCCGATGAGATTCTCATGCACGATCACCACCACCAAACCCGACGGACCGATGTTCTTCTGCGCCCCGGCGTAGATCAATCCATACCGCGATACATCGATCGGCTCCGACAGGATACTCGAGGACATATCGGCGACCAGCGTCACCCCGCCGGTGTCGGGAATATAGCCGAACTCCACACCGCCGATCGTCTCATTCGGCGTGTAGTGCACATAAGCTGCGCGCGGGTTCAACCTGAGTTCGGTCTGCGGCGGCACTCGCAGGTAGTCCCCGCCCGCATCGCCCGCCACCTGGACCGTGCAATAGCGCTGTGCTTCGGCAATCGCTTTTGCGGACCAATGCCCGGTGTTGATGTAGTCGGCCGTGGAGGCGGCGGTCGTGAGATTCAAGGGCACGACGGAGAATTGAGCCGACGCGCCTCCTTGCATGAACAACACCTTGTAGGTGCGCGGCACGCCCATCAGCTCGCGCAAATCCTCCTCGGCCTCGGCCGCGATCCGCATGAAGGCGGCGCCGCGGTGACTGACTTCCATCACCGACATGCCGCTGCCGTTCCAGTCGAGCAGCTCCTCGCGGGCCTGCTGCAGCACTTCCAGCGGCAGCATGGCCGGTCCGGGAGAGAAATTATAAGGGCGCATCCCGATTCCGGTTTACGCGTCGGGGATTGATTGGCCGGAAACGGACTCGCCCGGTGCGGACTCGCCGGAGGCATCCGCATCGGAGCCATCGCCCTCGGAGGCGTCGACCTCGCCCGCAAGCCCATCGATGCGTTCCAATCCCGAGAGTTGGTCGCCCTCCTCCAACCGGATCAGGCGTACGCCCTGGGTATTGCGGCCGACCACCGATATGTCCTTGACCGGCGTGCGCACCAAAGTGCCGCTCTGACTCATGAGCATGATTTCGTCGTCCAAACCGACCTGCAGTGCGCCGATCATGCGTCCATTGCGGTGCGTGACTTGCAACGCGATCACACCTTGGCCGCCGCGGCCATGAATGGGAAAGTCCTCGAGCGGGGTGAGCTTGCCGAAGCCGTTTTCGGAGGCGGTAAGGATGTAGCCCTGATCGGCCACTATCAGCGCGTTGACGCGCTGATCCCCGCTGAGCTTGACGCCGCGCACGCCCCCGGCTTCCCGGCCCATGGGCCGCGCTTCATTCTCGTTGAAGCGAATCGCCTTTCCGCCGCTGGTGAACAGCAGGATGTCCTTGGTGCCGTCGGTAATCGCGGCGCCGACCAGCTTGTCGCCCTCTTCGAGCGCCGCGGCGATGATGCCGCTCGCGCGCGGTCGGGAAAACAAGGCAAGCGAGGTCTTCTTCACGGTACCAAAGCTGGTCGCCATGAACACGAATTTGCCTTCCTCGAATTCCTTGATCGACAGCATGGCGCTGATCCGTTCGCCTTCCTGAAGCGGCAATAGGTTCACGATCGGCTTGCCGCGCGAACCCCGGCTCGCCTGCGGCAGCTGATAGACCTTGAGCCAATAGAGTTTGCCGTGATCGGAAAAGCACAACAGCGTGTCGTGGGTGTTCGCCACGAATAATTTGTCGACGAAGTCCTCGTCCTTGACGCTGGTCGCCGCCTTGCCCCGACCTCCGCGACGCTGCGCCTGGTAGGCGGAGACCGGCTGTGCCTTGGCGTAGCCGCCATGCGACAAGGTCACCACCACATCTTCGGGCGAAATGAGGTCCTCGATCGTCAGATCCTCGTGATTGACGATGATTTCGGTACGCCGCTTGTCTCCAAAGGTGTCGCGGATGTACTCGAGTTCGCCGCGGATGACCGAGAGAAGGCGCTCCGGGCGCGCCAGAATGTCGCTCAAATCGCGGATCAGCACCAATAATTCCTGAAATTCCGCGATGATCTTGTCCTGCTCGAGGCCGGTCAAGCGATTCAGGCGCATGTCCAAGATCGCCTGTGCCTGAATTTCCGTCAGCCGGTACGCGCCCGCGATCAACCCCAACCGCACGGCCTCGCCTTCCGGGCGGGTGCTGATCGCGCCCGCCTGCGCCAGCATCTGCGGCACCGCACCCGCGCCCCACGCTCTGGCGACCAACGCAACCTTCGCCTCCGCTGGCGACGGCGATGCCTTGATCACCGCAATGATCTCATCGATGTTGGCGAGCGCGATCGCCAAGCCTTCCAGCACGTGGCCGCGCTCGCGCGCCTTGCGCAACTCGTACACCGTGCGCCGAGTGACCACCTCGCGCCGATGGCGCAGGAAAGCATCGAGCATTTCCTTCAAGCTGAGCAAACGCGGCTGACCGTCGACGAGCGCCACCATGTTGATGCCGAACACCGTTTCCATGGTGGTCTGCGCGAACAAGTTGTTCAGCAGAATCTCCGGCACTTCGCCGCGCTTCAGCTCGATCACCACGCGCATGCCGTCCTTGTCCGACTCGTCGCGCAATCCGTCCGAAGCGATGCCCTCGATGAGCTTGTCGCGCACCAGATCGGCGATGCGTTCGATCAGCTTCGCCTTGTTCACCTGATACGGCAGTTCCGTGATGACGATCGCCTGGCGATCGCCCTTGCCGACGTCCTCGATATGCGTGCGCGCACGCACGTGCAGCCGGCCGCGGCCGGTCTTGTATGCGGCGACGATCTCTTGGGCGCCGTTTATCAAGCCGGCGGTCGGGAAATCCGGGCCGGGAACGATTTGCATCAGTTGCGCGAGGGTTATCTCAGGATCTTCGATGAGTGCGATGCACGCGGTGATGATCTCGTGCACGTTGTGCGGCGGAATATTGGTCGCCATACCGACCGCAATGCCGGAGGAGCCGTTGATCAACAGATTCGGTATGCGTGTCGGCAGAACCGCCGGTTCGCTCTCCGATTCGTCGTAGTTCGGCGTGAAATCGACCGTTTCCTTGTCGATATCGGCAAGCAACTCCGCGGCCAGTTTCGACATGCGCACTTCGGTGTAGCGCATCGCCGCGGGCGGATCGCCGTCCACCGAACCGAAGTTTCCTTGGCCGTCGACCAACAGGTAGCGCATCGAGAACGGTTGCGCCATGCGCACGATGGCATCGTAGACCGAGGCGTCGCCGTGCGGATGATACTTGCCGATGACATCCCCAACAACGCGTGCGCTCTTCTTGTACGCCTTGTTGTAGTCGTTGCCCAATTCGCGCATGGCATACAGCACGCGCCGGTGAACCGGCTTCAAGCCGTCGCGCACGTCGGGCAGCGCACGCCCGACGATCACGCTCATGGCGTAGTCGAGATAGGATTTCCGCATCTCATCTTCGAGATTTACGGGCAATATTTCGCGTGCGATCTCGGCCATAAGCGAGAGTCCGGATGAGCCGTCGGGCTACAAATTAAGCGGGTTTAATGGAGGCGAGACATGGTCTCAACATCGGCTAATTCTAGCACAGATCCCCTTCAGTTTAAGCCGCTAATGCCTATAAGCCGATATACTTTGGCTATGCCCGCCATTCCCGCCGATTTGAGCATCGAGGCCCGCCGGATCCTGTCCGCGGCCGGGCGCAGGTGCCGCCCGTGAATTCCTCGACGCAAAATGCCGATCCGGCGGAAATTGCCAAATTTACGGCCCTTGCGCAGAGCTGGTGGGATCCGAACGGCCCGTCGAAACTGCTGCACGAACTCAATCCGCTGCGGCTGCGATATGTGGATCGAGCCGTTTCGCTTCCCGCAAGGCAGATTCTCGACGTCGGCTGCGGCGGCGGTATTTTGTCCGAATCGATGGCGCGCGCCGGTGCGCGCGTGCTCGGAATCGATCTTGCGCCGGCCCTGATCGAGGTCGCGCAATTGCACGCGCTTAAGGCGCAAACCGACCTCGAATATCGAACAGTCGCCGCGGAGGAGCTCGCGCGCGAGCGGCCTGGCGCGTTCGATGTGGTGACCTGCATGGAAATGCTCGAGCACGTACCGGATCCCGCCGCGTCGCTCGGCGCGCTCGCCTCTCTGGCAAAGCCCGCGGGCGACGTCATCGTATCGACCTTGAATCGCCATCCTCAGGCGTTCGCGGTGGCGATTCTCGGCGCGGAATTGATCGCGCAAGTTTTGCCGCGCGGCACTCATGAATACCTGAAGTTCATCCGGCCCTCCGAGCTCGCGCGATGGGGGCGAGCCGCCGGCCTCGACCTCGTGGATCTGTGCGGCATCGCATACAACCCCTTGACCCGCGCATTTCGCCTCTCGCCGAATACCAACGTCAACTATCTCGCGCATTTCCGCCGTGCCGCGCCCGGTGCGAGCGGCTCCTGACATGGCGTTGCCGCTGCGCGCGATTTTGTTCGATCTGGACGGCACGCTGCTCGACACGGCGCCCGAGATGGTCGGTGCACTGAATGCGCTGCGCGTCGAGCAGGGGCTTGCGCCCCTTGCTTTCGAAGAGGTGCGCCCCTCCGTCAGCCACGGCTCCACCCGCCTGATCCAGGTCGGCTTTCCGGATGCGGATCCGCAGCGGTTCGCCGCCTTGCAGAGCCGATTTCTCCAGCTATACGCCGCCGGCGTCGGATTGCGGACGAGTCTGTTCAGCGGGATGGAATCGGTACTCGCGGAACTGGCGAGCCGCGGCCTGAGTTTGGGGGTCGTCACCAACAAGCCGGCGTGGCTCACCGATCCTCTGCTCGCGCAGCTCGACCTGCGCGACCGATTCGCTTGCGTGGTGAGCGGCGATACCGTGAGTGAACGAAAGCCGCATCCGCTGCCGATGCTGCATGCCGCGAAGCTCGCAGGCGTCAGCGCCGAGGCCTGCATTTATGTGGGCGACGCCGAGCGCGACGTGCAGGCCGCCCACGCCGCCGGCATGCCGGCACTGGTGGCGACCTACGGCTATCTGCGCGCCGACGAGGATTGGCAGGCGTGGGGCGGCGACGGCGCCGTCGCGTGGCCCGCCGACCTGATCAGTTGGCTCGACCGCAGCGGGCGCGCATGACCTCCTGGGGCATGTGGCCGGCCCTGCTGGCGGCAGGCATCGTCGGATTCGTGCTTGGGGCGCTGGCGGCACTGCTGCTGCGTGCCAAGCGCGAACACGCGCTGCGGGTCGAATTGGCGACCCTGCAGGCACGGATCAAAACCGAGGAGATCGCGGCGAACGAACGCGAGCAGGCGCTCGAACGCACACGAGAGCAGTTGCGCGCGGTATTCGGCGAACTCGCCCACGACAGCCTCAAGAGCAACAGCGAACTTTTTCTGCAGCTGGCGCGCGAGCGGCTGGGGCGCGAGCAGTTGGACGCATCCGCCGCATTGAAAGAACGCGAGACCGCCATAGAGTCCATGGTGCGGCCGATCCGCGACGCGCTTGCCAAGACCGAAGCTCAAATTCAAAGCATCGAACGCGATCGAATCGATGCCTTTGCCACCATCAAGAGCCAAATGGAGGCCTTGGCGAGCGGGCAAAACCTGTTGTCGCGCGAGACGCGCAATTTGGTGACCGCGCTGCGCCGGCCCGATGTGCGCGGTCAATGGGGCGAGATCACCCTGCGGCGGCTCGTTGAACTGTCCGGGATGAGCGCGCACGTGGACTTCACCGAGCAACAACACCAATCGACCGAGAACGGCGCGATTCGACCCGACATGATCGTGCACATGCCCGAACGCCGCGACATCGTGGTAGACGTCAAGACGCCGCTCGATGCGTATCTGGCCGCCGTGGAATCGCAAAGCGATGAAGATCGAGCCATGCAGCTTAGGCGGCATGCGCAACTCGTCGGCGCGCGGGTGCGCGAATTGTCCTCCAAGCAATATTGGTCGCAATTCGAGAACAGCCCGGATTTCGTGGTGCTGTTCCTGCCTGGCGATCAATTTCTGGCCGCGGCGCTGCAGGAGAATCCCGGCTTGATCGACGAGTCGCTGCGGCAGAACGTCATGCTGGCGACGCCCACCAGCCTCGTCGCCCTATTGAAGGCCGTCGCCTACGGATGGAAGCAGACCGTCCTTGCCGACAATGCCGCGGAAGTTCGCAGACTCGGCGAAGACCTGTACAAGCGCCTCGCGGTGTTCGGCGAACATCTCGGGAAACTGGGCAAGTCGCTCGGCAACAGCGTCGAGTCCTTCAACAAGGCGGTCGGCTCGCTCGAACAGCAGGTACTGCCGGCGGCGCGCCGCTTTCCGGAGCTCGGGCTGCGCGTCAACCGCGAACTGGAATCGATCGAGCACATCGACACGCTGGCGCGCGAACCGCGTGCCGCGGACACGGCGCAATCCGGCGCGATTTCCGATGAGGAGCCCCCTGAAGCCTCTTGAAGAGCCTTACCGCAGCCGCGCCGTGCCGCCGGGCACGGTGCGCTATTGGAGCTGGCTATTCTCGACTCGCGACAGCCGCGAACCCTTGCTCGGCATCTACGCGCTGCTCGCCGAGTGGCGCGCCCTGATGGATCCGGACACCGCACCCGCCGTGGCGCAAATCAAGCTCGCTTGGTGGCACGAAGAAATGAGGCGCCTGGCCGCAGGGACTCCCGTGCATCCGATCAGCCGCTATCTCGCCTCGCTGCCCCGCTCCGAGGCAGCCGACTTTGCGCGGCTCGAAAGGGCCGTGGAGGCAGCCGCCCAACACCTCGACGGCGCGCCGCTCGAACGCGGCGAGGAACTCGAGACCCATAGCAGTGCGCTTCGGGCAAACCCGCTCATCGTCGCCGCGCGCCTCGCGAGCGATCGGCCGGATGAGACTGAGGCGCACGTCCGGGGCTGCGTAACGGCACTCGCCGCCGCCGAATACCTGGCGGGCGCAATCGCCGATTATCGGCGCGAGGCGCGCTGCGGACGGGCGGTATTCCCCATAGAGGAATTGCGTGCAGCGCGAATCGAGGACGCCGATCTCGTCGCACCCGTGCCTCCCCCTCGCGTACAATCCTACTTGGAAGGGTTGCGCCGGCGCGCCGCGCAATCCTTTGCCACCGCCGCCGACGTATTGCCGCACGCGGAGCGGCCGCGCCATCGGCATTTGATGGTGGCAGCGACCCTCGGAGCGAGGCATTTGCATGGCCGCGAATCGGCGCCGGGCACGGATTTTCGGCTGCGCGATCTGTACTGCGCGTGGAGCGCCGCACGGCGCGCCGCGCGGCAAAATTAAACGCATTGCGGAGCCTGCATGCCGATACCCGATCACTTCACCCCCGCCGCCGGCTGGCTGCACGGTCGCGTCATCATGATCACCGGAGCCAGCGGCGGATTGGGCCGAGCGCTCTGCCTGGAATGCGCGCGCGCCGGTGCCAGTGTGATCCTATCGGGGCGCAACGGCGCCAAGCTCGAGGGCATTTACGATGAAATCGAGGCGCTCGGCGCACCGCAACCCGCGATCGCCAGGCTGGACCTGGCAACCGCCACGGCGGTCGAATACGACCATTTGGCCGGAATCATCGCCGAGGAGTTCGGCAGGCTGGACGGCTTGGTGCATGCCGCGGCTCTGCTGGGCGACCGCACGCCCTTGGAGCACTACGATGTCCCCACCTGGTGCCGAGTGCTGCATGTGAATCTCACTGCGCCCTTTATTCTTACCCAGGTGTTGCTGCCTAGTCTGCGCAAGTCGACCGATGCCTCGGTCATCTTCGTCAGCAGCGGCGTGGTGAAAAACCCGCGCCCCTTTTGGGGTGCCTATGCGGTGTCCAAGAGCGGATTGGAGTCGGTGCGCAGCATGCTCTCCCAGGAACTCGAGAGCGAAACGAATATCCGCGTGAACAGCATCAATCCGGGACGCATGCGCACCGGCATGCGCGCCGCCGCGTATCCCGCGGAGGATCCGAACACGTTGCCGAACCCGGCGTCGGTAGCCGGGCCGTTTCTGTATTTACTTGGTCCGCACGGACGCGACATCGACGGTGAATACTTCGACGCGCAATAAATTATGGGAGGAGCGCTGACGATGACCAAGCGAAACCCGTTAATCGCCCTTGCCGCGGCGCATTTGGCGGCGGCATGTCTTTGGCTCGCGCCGCACACGGTGCTCGCCGAGCCGAAAAGCGCTCCGCTCACACCGGCGGAAAGCGACTACGTCATGACGAACTTCCGTTTTGCCTCCGGAGAGACGCTCCCTGAGCTGCGCTTGCATTACATGACGCTCGGTAATCCGCACCGCGATGCCCAGGGCCGGGTCAACAACGCGGTGCTCATCCTGCACGCCACCGGCGGATCGGGGCGCAGTTTTCTGGTGGACAGGTTCGCCGGGGTCCTGTTCGGCAAGGGCCAACTGCTCGACACCAACCGCTTCTACATCATCCTGCCGGACGGCATCGGCCACGGCGGATCCAGCAAACCGAGCGATGGCCTGCACGCGCACTTTCCGCAATACGACTACGACGACATGGTGGTCGCGCAGCACGCGCTGCTGACGCAGGGCTTGCAGGTGGATCATCTACGGCTGGTGATCGGCACTTCCATGGGTTGCATGCACTCGTGGATGTGGGCGGAGCGCTATCCCGACTTCGCGGACGCGCTGATGCCCCTCGCCTGCCTACCGGTGCCAATCGCGGGCCGCAACCGGCTGTGGCGCGATATGCTCATGGATGCGATTCGTTCGGACCGCGAGTGGATGCAGGGCGATTACCGCAGCGAGCCGATGGGTGCGTTGCGCGCCGCGGCCGGCATGTTGCTCATGGCCAGCGGCTCGCCGATCCAAATGCAGTTGGCCCTGCCGACCCGCGACGCCGCCGATGCGTTTCTGCAGAAATACATGCAGCGCGAACTCGATGACCTGGATGCGAACGACCTGCTGTATCAAGTCAACGCCTCGCGCACCTACGATCCGTCGGCCGACCTCGACAAGATCGCCATGCCCGTCATGTGGGTCAATTCCGCGGATGATTTCGTCAATCCGCCGGAGCTCGACATCGCCGAGCGCGAGGTCAAACGCTTAAGGAACGGCCGCTTCGTGCTCCTGCCCGCCTCGAATCAGACGCACGGGCACGGCACGCACACCTGGGCCGCGGCGTGGCAGCAGTATCTCAAGGAATTGCTCGCCTCCTCCGAACCGAAGGGCGGCTCCTAGGGCGCCGCCGATTCCGGCCGCGATTGCGCCTCATGAGCCGCTTTCGCGGCATCGATCTCGTTCATCAATGCGTTGCGCTCGCTCGCCAGCATGGCGCGCGAATGCCCGCGCGGCAAATCCCTCGCCAAATGCACCGGACCGAAGCGCACGCGCATGAGCCTGCTGACGATGATGCCGCGCGCGGCCCACCAATGCCTCACTTGGGCGGAGCGGGTCGCGCGCACGGTGACATTGAGCCAATGATTGAATCCCGCGCCGTACTGGGCGTCGGCCTGCAAGATGCTCATCGGCTCTCCCTCGCAATCCTTGGCCGCCCGAAACTCCTCGACCAATTCATCCGTGAGCGGTCCGCGCATGCGCAGCACGTAATCGACGGTGAGCGCATGCGCGCCGCGCGACACCCGGTGTGCCCAGGATCCGTCGTCGGTCAGAATTTCGAGGCCGCCGTCCACCGGCGGCATGGGTTGTATGGCGAGCCAACGGCCCGAGGAGCGCGGCAGCTTCAGATGTTCGGCGGCGCGCGCCGTCGCCGCCTTCAAATCGAGTGTCTCGCCCGGCGATCGGTGAAACAACAGTACCCGCGATTCATGGGATTTCGGCAAATGCAGGCGCACCGGACGGCCGTCGAGAGTGATCCGGTCGCGAGCCGAGAGCCGCGCACCCAGGGCCGGTACCTCGCCGTTGACCTGCAACCGCCCTTCGCGAATCCAACGCTCGACCTCGCGGCGCGACCCCACTCCGGCCGCCGACAGCAATTTTTGCACCCGCTCGAGAGGCGGCGGCTCCTTGCGAGGTGGATCCTTACGCGGGACAGGCCGCCTGAGTGGCGGGCGCGGTCGCATCAATCCGCATCATCTGCAGCACCGCGGGCGACCAACCCTTGAGGCCGCGCCAATGCCTCATCGGCCGGCTCGGGTTCCTCTTCGTCCGGCGCGACGTCGGCAAGGTCGCCTGGTGGCGCCGCAGCGGCGGTCTCGATCTCGGCGGCCTGAGCGCCCTCTGCGGCCTGCGCAGAGGCCGCCTCGGCACCCGGCAGGGTCAACTGCACGCGCAAATCCTCGAGTTCCTTCAGCTGTGAGAGCGTCGGCAGATCGTCGAGCTTCTTAAGGCCGAAGTAATCCAAGAATTCCCGCGTGGTGCCCAAGAGCTCGGGTCTCCCCGGCACGTCACGATGACCGATGACGCGAATCCAGCTTCGCTCGAGCAAGGTCTTGATGATGTTGGGATTCACCGCCACTCCGCGAATCTGTTCGATTTCGCCGCGCGTGATCGGTTGCCGGTAGGCCACGAGTGCCAAGGTTTCAAGTAACGCGCGAGAATATTT
>Ga0209415_10005212_pt1 | contig 23444 bp, 25 predicted proteins | sample PeaSoiSIISIP2007_FD_187696 | JGI IMG/M metagenome (GOLD analysis project Ga0209415, IMG submission 187696) | Peat soil microbial communities from Weissenstadt, Germany - SII-SIP-2007 (SPAdes) (version 2) | ecosystem: Environmental > Terrestrial > Soil > Wetlands > Peat | place: Germany... | reverse complement strand
CGCCGCGCTGATCGACCCCGGACCCGGTCCCATGTGACTGGCGACGAGCCGGTCCCATCAAGCTGGCGAGCGACAGTGCGCCGGCGGAGGCGCTCGAGTCGCCAGTTCAGCAGCGGCCGGTACGGTCGGGCGGTGTCGAGCGACAGGAGGAGCAAGTGCCACAGACGCTGGCGCTCCGCGACGCCCAGGCTGTCGTTCACCGAACGAGCGACGCGCGCGATTACTGGGTGCACCGAGCGAGGGTGGTCCGACCACTCCTCGCCGGCGAGCCACGAGGCCGCCTCCATCACGCACGCCTTGCCGTCGCTCGGTTGGTGCGTCCCCCAGTCGATGAAGGGTACGTGGACCTCGGTCGGTCGGAACGCTGAACAGTCGGCGTCGCGTTTCATCTCATGTCTCCGGGAGGTCGTCAGTCGGAAGGTGTCGCTCGCTGGATCGTTCGGAAGGTGACTGGTGCCGGGCTGTCCCGATCGTCGCCTCGGATGGCTCGGGCCTGAGGGCACAAGGTGGAGGGCGCAAGCTGCCCGGATGGTGACGGCGACCGAGGCCTTCCTCGCGGATGTCCCCGGACTCAGCCATCCTGTGAGGGGAACCGCTACGTCATCACGAGCCTCGATCTCGCGGGTGGTGTGGTGGTATGTCGTCGTCCACGTCATCCGCGTGGGGGACGGGATGGTTGCGGCCAAGCTCGGAGAAGCGCTCGTTGAGGGCGTGGACCAGGACCTCGTGGTCGTGCGCGCTCGGCACCAGGAATCCGAAGAGGTACGCCTCCACCTCGAGCGGCGTGGCCATGCCTCCGAGCTCGAAGTAGCGCAACCAGAACTCGGACGGAGTAAGCCCGGCGTCCTTCCGGGCGTCGTCCAACGTGGTGCTCGGTTGTCTGGCCATGGTTGACTCTCAGTCGTTCAACGCGTCGCGAGGCGGACCGCGTGTGGTGGGCGAAACGGTCGCATCGGCATGACGGTGCGGCGGTGTCATGCCGTCTTCCGCGAGTCGAGTGAGTCGCCAATCGGGCGCATCCCCGGTTTTATCGGGGGGACGTACGGGTCGCCGCCGACGGGCGACGCGGCCGTGCGGGGGTCGACCTCGGACGGGCGGGTCATCGCCGTACGGGGGCTCGTCGGGGTGAGGAAATCCCCGAGGCAGCACGTCGCATCCTGCGGCGCTCGCTCTCCGAAGTTCCGCCCCAGACACCGCGAACATCGGGGTCACGAAGTGCCCGATCCAAGCAGTCTGATCGGACGGAGCAGCCGCGACAGATCTCAATGGCGGCAGCGACCTCGTTGGACTGCGTGCCGAAGAACAACTCAGTATCCATCCCCCGACAGATCGCGTGGCGCGCCCAGTCGCGCCTAATCCATCGCACGCTCGCACCGCCGAACGGTCCCTCGGCAGGACGGGGTGGTCGAAGGCTTGTGACCACGGTCGAGCCGGCGCCGGCGGAGCTGGCGGGCAACGTGCGCGTCTTGGAGCGCGGAACGCCGCCCTCAACAGGTACGACTGTCGCGAGGGGCGCGACAGTCGTACCGGTGGATCTAGCTGAGGGGCTCCTTCTCGCCCGTGGCTCGCGCTCCAGTCGGGCGGTCGCGACGAGGGGCGAGTTCGCGCGGGTCGCGAGACGATCAGCGTGGAGCAACGGGACGAGGGTCATGCCGGCCTTCACAGTGAGTGGGGCGCAGAACGCCCGCGGACCCTCGCTGTAGAAGGAGCCCACGCATTATGCTCTTATTGCGCAGGAAGTCAACTCCCGCCCGTGCCGTGACAGCCGGGAGGACAGCGTGGAGAGCGTGGCATGCCATCGATCGAGCACCCGTACGGCGAGTTAGCTCAGTCCTTCGCCAAGATCGCCGGCATACTGTTCTCTGCTTCGACGGTGCGTCAGACCCTGCAACACATCGTGGACTTCGCCGTTCCCACCATCGAGGGTTGCGACGCGGCCGGCATCTCCCTACTCACCGGGTCGGAGATCACCACACCGGTCTTCTCTGATCCGATCGCGCTCGAGGTCGACTCGGTGCAGTACGAGACGGGCGAAGGGCCCTGCCTCGACGCCATCTCGCAGGCGACCACCGTCTATGCCGAGGACCTTGCGGACGATCCACGTTGGCCGCACTTCGGCCCCCGGGCGGCGACGCTCGGCATGCGCAGCCTGCTGTCCCTTCGGCTGTTCGCCAACGGGACGCTTGGAGGGCTCAATCTCTACGCCCGGCTTCCCCGGGCCTACGGAGTCAGCGACCGGACCAAGGCCCTCATCTTCGCCACCCACGCGGGCATCGCGCTCGCCGCGGCCGAGGCGAGGGAGGACGTCACGAAGGCGCTCGAAACGGAACTGAAGCGGGTGGACAACCTGCGCGGCGCGCTCGCCTCGCGTGAGCTCATCGGGCAGGCCGAAGGCATCCTCATCCAGCGCGAGCGCATCACTGCCGATCAGGCCTTTGGAATGCTGCGGCGAGCCTCGCAGCATCTGAACATCAAACTGCGTGAAGTGGCGCAGCACATCGTGGAGACCGGCGACGTTCCGCCCGGCTGAAGCCGGTACCTGGCGGCCGTGTTCGTCAGGTGGCTGCGCACGCGACAAGATGGCGACGACGTCAACGCTGCGCGTTGTCGACCACGAGGAGCACGAGGGCGATCCTGGTGCGGGACAGGCTGCGGCGTAGCGTGCTCGGGGAGGCCTTCTTGGTTCGTCGGGGCGCGCTCCATGCCGGGCGCCCGCTCTGGACGGATGTGACGCTGTTGTCTGGCGCGAGCCCTCCCATCTGGCTAGACGCGGCGATCGAGCGGCTCTCGTGGTCCCCGCTGGGCGGTTGATCTACGTCGTCCACGGCGGATCAAGCTAACTGCCTGAAGCTGCAAGCCGTCACCCGCCTTGCGAGGATGCAAAACTCGAGCGGAGCACCGCGCGCCGCGGTGGCCCCCAGTGCTGTTCGTCGAACCGCCGGCGGCTCGGAGGTCGTGCCGGCAGGCTGATCGGCGAGTAGCCGGGTGGGCTTCCGATTTGATTCCCAACAAGAGGGTAAGGCGCTCGGGGATGGGATGCATCTCGGCGAGTCCCGGTTGCTGAAAGGGCGAAGCTTGATGGGAGACGACTCCACGCGAAGTGACGTGACGGGCGCGACGCGCCAGGCTGAAGAGGAAGAGGCGCGAGCCTCCCATGTCGCCGACCGGGCACCGACCTCGAACGAAACTGAGCTGGCAGACGATGCAGCGCAGGAGCTGCGGGACAGCGGCAAGGAGAGCACCGGCGCAGAACACTACGAGGAGATGATTGAGCGCGGCGCCAACGAGAAAGGTGAGGGACGAATTCTGTAGGACTCGCGCACACGCCTCGTCCCGCTCGAGCATCCAGCCTGCCCGTTGCCGCGCGAGCAGCGCTTCCACCGGCTCCTCGGCGGCCGACACCTCGCGTTCGACTGCCCCACTTCCGCAGGCAAGCCGCTCTCGCGCGACTGGGCTCAGCTGGTCGGGTCCGTGCGATGGTCCGGATCGCGGGGATTGGGACGACGGCTGTAGCTCGTTACATAGCTGGGAGTGGGCACGGCCGCGGGGGTGTAGATGTCGGCAATCGGCTGGGCCGCCACGAGACGTAGGGGAATCTGCCCTGCCCACACGGGTAGGCACTGGTCTTCCGGATCGTCGATCGGTCCGCCGGCGCGGACCTTCGCGGATGCTTCACCGAGGGGCATCTGCACCACCCGGGTGGCGCGCAGCTCCTCGTCGGTCGGAGGGCGGGCATCAGCGCTGCGGCCGGCGACGAGGTGCTCGACGATCGCAGTGAGGGCAGCGCGCTTGTCCTGCGCGTCGGTGACCTCCGACGCGGTGCCGAAGACCACGACGGACCGGTAGTTGATCGAATGGTGGAACGCCGAGCGGGCTAGGACGAGCCCGTCGACCAATGTCACGGTCACGCAGGCTGGTACGCCCGCGGAGAGCGCCCGCAGCGTCGCGTTGCCGACGGCCCCGTGCAGGTACAGCAGATCGCCGACGCGTGCATATGCCGTCGGAACGACGACGGGTCCATCATCACCGGGGAACCCGACATGGCAGATGAAGCCCTCATCTAGGATCGCCTTGATCGTCGACTCGTCGTGGTGGCCGCGATCGGCCTTGCGTCGTAGGCGCACCCGCCCGGTCGGCGTCGGTGCGTCGTGGGACTCGTGCATCCGGGGGCTCGATAGCTCCATCGACCGATCCTCGCGTATCCGCGCTGCATTGGTCGGCCAGCGGGCGGCGATGCGGCCGACGCCCCCCAGATCAGGTCGGCTCCGTCAGCTCGCTGGCGCCGGATCGCATTGCACGCCCCGCCCCGACGCTGCATGGCGGGCGACGACCCGGCGGGCCGGGGTTCGGATCGTCCCGGCCGGTCCCTACAGTGCTTCGACCTAGTGGCCGAGGAGCCCCGCTACCGCCTGCACGAGTGTCGTGACGGTCGTCGCCGCAGCGTCGCCGACAGTGGACGCCGCCGAACCCGCAGCGCTCCCGGCGTCAGACGTCGCCCCGGAGACCGTCGAAGCAGCGTTGTTGACGGCGGTGGCCACCGTCGACGCCGTGGCGGCGACCGTCGAGGTCACTGTTGCTGCCCCTGTCCCCGACGCGCCGCCTGCGCTCGGCCCGGGCGTCGAGGACGTCCCGCCGGACGAGGTGCCTCCCACCGCGGTCGGCGATCCTGTGATCTTGCCGTTTGCGACCCCCGACACCGCCCCCAGTACCTGGTTCAGCGTGCCGGCCACGTCGCCGAGCGCCGCGGCCGCAGCCTGGAGAGCGCTTCCCGCCGCCGCACCGACCTGCTGCGAAGCAGCTGACACGCCGTTGCCGATGTCTCCGACGGCACTGCCGAGCGCGGACGTGGAGCCGCTCGATGCCTGCCCCGCAGCAGCAATCACCCTCTCGGCGTCCGATGACGATCCGATCGCCGAGGAAGCGCCGGCGATCCCAGCGGCTGCAGCACCCGTCGTCCCGCTCGTGGGCCCGGTCCCGGCCGACGAGGATCCGGCGCCTGAACTCGAACCGGTCGATGACGACGTCCGCCCGCCTGTTGCGACCCCTGCCGGCGATCCTGGCTGCCGGACGGTCGGAACGGGCGTGGACGACACCCCCGCGCGAGGATGGCGGGACAGGCCGCCACCAGGAGCGCTCGGACCGGCCATGCTCTCGCGGCTCGTTCCCGCAGCTCCGCTCGCCGATGAGGCGTGCGCTCGGCCTTGAACGGCCTCGGCCGGGGCCGGATACCTCGGCGACTGCGGACCTCGATGCTGACTCGGCCCGATCGCCACCACGCTCGCGATCGTCGCTGCCGCGACGACCGCGCCCATGGTGCCGAGCCGGACCGCGACGACGGGAGCGTCGGTCGCGTTCGCCACGGTCGGACCGTGCAGGCCGATCAACCGGGCGAGGCCACGACGCACCCGGGCGAATAGCAGCGCGGCTGCGCCATCGCCTCCCGTCAGGGCCATGAACTCCTTGCGCAGCGCCCGTCGTGCGCGGAACAGAAGCGTCTCGATCGTCGATACCGCGACGCCTTCGTGGTCGGCGATCCTCTGGTACGTCCAGCTGAGTTGCTCTCGGAGCTCGAGCACCTCGCGATGCCGAGGAGACAGATTGCGCAACGCCTCGAGCACCAGTTCTCCGTCCATCGCGGCGAGGGCCAGCTCGTCCTCGGCGACGATGGGGGCCGTCAACCGATTGAGCCGTTCCCCTTCGAAGGGCTCGGTCCGGCGACGCCGGTTCCAGTCCATGCAGACGTTGTGGGCGATGACGCGGAGCCAGGGGTAGAAGCGACGATCCCCGGTGAGGCTCCCGAGCGCCCGCCAGGCGCGCACGAACGACTCCTGCGCGGCGTCCTCGGCGTCGCCGGGGTCCCCCAGATGCTCGCGGCAATACCGGACGAGGCGACCGCTGTACCACGCGTAGAGCTCCGCGAACGCATCGCGATCCCCTGCCTGCGAACGCTCGACCAGCAATCTGTCCGCGACAGGATCGACATCGCCGATCGAGCGCTCACGAGTCGCCACCCCGTGCTTGCCCATCAACTGCCTCCCGCGGGCCTGGCCGTGGTCGGCGAGGTGTCCCGAGTGATACTTCCGTATAGCGGCACGTGCTGGACGTCACGACGTGCACGAAGTCACTTCATGGTGCGTTGCGCGACGCCGAATAGCAATGGCTCTCACCAGGGCACGATGTCGACTGATCACTGGGGATGGTCAGCTGGCTCCCGTGGTTGGAGTCGGACCCGGCGTTCTCTTCGATCGTGTCCTTCGGTGGGTCGAGCGGAGGCGCGCGCGAGCGGGGACGAAAGCCCACGTCGGGCAACGTCATCCGAAGCGACATCCGATCGATGCGATATGCGCGACGCCCCGCCCGGGCCGCGTCCATCACGAGCGGACCCCGGTCGCCGACGGCGTCCAGCCGTCGCGTTGCAGCTTCTCGCGCAGCGCGCTGATCGCGTCCCTCTCCAGCTGGCAGACGCGGCTCGCCGAGATGCCGAGCACCTCGCCGATGTGAGACTGAGCCCGCCGTTCCACGATGTGCAGGTCGAGAACGATCCGCTGGCGCTCGTTGAGCTCGGCGAAGGCGGAGCGCAGCGCCGCATGACACGCGGCCTCGACGCAACGGGACTCCGGCCCGTCCGCTTGATCGGCGGAGAGCGTCTCGGAGAGCGGCGCCGTGTCGAGTTCCGCCGACGGAGCCGGCGCATTGAGCGAGAGCAACTGCGATGCGGGAAGCGCCGCGTCTACCATCCGCGACTGCTTCTCGCCGGCCCCCATCTCCGCGAGCACCTCGCGTCGTTCAGGTATCCGACCGGCAGTCTCGATCAAGGCCTCGGAAGCCTTCGTGAACGCCACGACCTCGCGCCTCGTCTTGCGGGGGAGCCAGTCGAGGCGCCGTAGCTCGTCCAAGATCGCGCCCCTGATGCGGATCAGGGCGTAGGCGGGAAAGCGCGAAAGCGTCGAGCTCGGGTCGAAGCGCTCGATCGCCAGCAACAACCCGAGAACCCCGTAGCTCTCAAGGTCGCTCGGCTCATGGTGTATCCGCATCTGGTAGGGCACACGCTGGACTGCCTGGGCAACAAGGGGCGCGTACTCCACCAGCAGCGCATTGCGCGTCTGCCGGCTTGGCTCGGACCAGTGACGCTGCCACAGCATGCCGCACCGCTCATCCCGCATGCGGTCGGACGCTCGCAATGCTCGAACCTTCTGAGATCGTTGTGTCGGGCGTCGCTTCGTTTCGGTCGCCACTTCGCATCATCCCTTCGCGTAACGTGGCCCTCGTCCGACGACTGGTCGCCTCGGGGCGAATCACTTGTCTGCCCCGGGGGTGAGTTCGCTATTCAGCCGTTCGGAGCGTTGTTGTGCTGGAGGTGGTGTCCGCACTTCCGAGCCGGGATTCCCGAGCGGGCCGCTCAGGTGATGAAATGAACAGGGCCGCAACACGATGCGGCCATGGCGCGACGTTGAGATGCCGCGATATGACACCGGACGCGATCGGTCGCGCCCGGGCACGACACTGTCCGGCCTGCGGAGCGCTCATGACGGCCCGGGCGACGCGGCGGCGACGCGGGGTCCGCCGACGAGTCGGTCGCGCGCAGCGCCGGCCCGCTCGTCGAACTCGATGCCGACCCTCGCCTCGTCGAACTCGATGCCGACCCTCACCCTGCCGTTCTGTCCCGGGGACGTGTATCGGACCTGGCCCCGCAGATCTGCTGTGACCAGGATCGGACGCCCCCCGTTGTCCTCGAGGCTCGGGTCGAGCCGGCCCAGGTCGCTCAGCTCCAACGCCGCCCCGGCGGTGGAGACATCGACGATGCGGCAACGTCGCCACTCTGCTTCGTCATCGCCCTCATACCTGTACCAGCCGCCCCAGCCGGTTGCCTGTCGTGGCGTCGCTCGTCTCATGTCCATGTCGCACACCTCATTTCGAGCTCGCACCGGTGCTCAGTCCGGCCGAGAACTGGGTCTCGGTTCACTGCTATCGATGGCAACGGCGCGAACGCGAGGTCTCCTCGCCGGTCGCTCCGATGCTGGGTATAGAACGAATATGAGCGAGGTAACTTGCGCGAAAGATCTCAATTCGACGGCATAAGTTCGTCAGAGGTCACGGCCTCCGTGCATGAAATGATGCGAACTGGCACGGAGTCGCACGAGACCGAACTTCCTGCGGGCGCCGGGCGCCGGGCGTGAGCGGCCGCGGTTCGCGAGGGATCTAAGAAGGAGGATCAATCGTTCCGCTGCATCGACGCGCGCGTCACGCCGGGGCCGCGGACATGCCGGAGCGCAAGCGCATCCTCGAGGAGGCCGCCGAGAGCGCACACCTGTCGGTGTCGGCCTTCGTGCTGCAGGCCGCGGAGACGCGCGCCGGTGAGATCCTGCTCGAGCGCCAGCTCGTGCGGCTCGCTCCACAAGCCGCCGAGGCGTTCGCCGCCGCGCTCGAGCGGCCGGCCGAGGTCAACGAGCGGCTCGCTGCTGCGCTCAGCCGGCCCCGGAAGTTCTCCTGGCTTGACTGAGCTCCGGCGGCCCGAGCCGCTGGACGCCAAGCGCCACGACCGTCAGGACTTCGACTGTGGTGACTCGTCCCTCACAACGGGTGGCTGTGTCGCCGCGCCGATACCACGGCCACCTGGGTGATCGTCAACGCCGACAACCTCGTCGTCGCATACGCCTGCTTGTCGATGACCGGAATCGACATCTCGGCGGCACGGACAGCGCTCGCGATGCGCTCGCCCGCCCCGGTGCCGGCGCTGCTGCTCGGGCGGCTCGCTGTCGGTCGGCGTCACGGAGGACTTGGCATCGGCACCGCGCTCGTATCCCACGTGCTTGCCACGGCCCTCGAGCTGAACGCAGCGGCAACGTGCAAGGTGGTCGTTGTCGTTGCCCTGGACGAGCGGGCGAGGTCCTGGTGGAAGCGACTCGGGTTCCATCCGTTCGATCCGCTCGACGCCAGTTGTCTCGACCTGTACCTGCTCACCGGTGAGATCGCGAAGACGCTCGGGCGAGCCTGACCAGTGCGCCCACCAGGCGTCAGCATCGAGGTAGCTATCTCTCCGGCCCGGCGACCCGCCAGAACGACCCCACGCATATCGAATTCTTCGCCGATGGCAACCGGTGGCGTTGTCGCGTAGCAGCCCTCTCGGTCGGCCGATTCATCAGCCGGGCATCCTTCATGACGATCGGCACAGGGCGGGTTGGTCAGAGGAACCCGACCGACTTGGCGTGTCACCCGCCGCAGAATGCCGCCTCCCGACGAGATGGGGGGCCTTGCTCTATTGAGCCGTCCTCAGGCTTTCGATCGCGTCGAGGAGGACCTTCAGTCCGCCCTCCGTATGAACGTCCAGAAGCTTGAGAGCTCGTTCGATTCCGTTGCGCGCGTCTTCGACGTCCTCGAACGTTTTCGCAGCGCGAGCGTCAGCGGCCTCGTTCTGCAGGTTCTGGCCGACCATCAGCGCTGGCAACAACACCAGCTGGATGAAGTTCTGGGAGGTCCACGAGACGACCAGAATGAAGCCGTTCGCAGTGAGGAAACCCACCGTGCCGATGATGTGCGCCGCGTACATGACCGCCAACAGCGACGACAACGAGATCACGCAGAACAGCCAGAAGCAGGTCATCGTGCCGATGTTCGTGGTAATGAACAGGGCAAGCCGCTTGTTGAACCGTTGGTAGGCGGTACCGGAGGGCAGGTGATCGACAGTGCGCTTGTGCACCGCCTGCCCGAGCTTCGTGAAGCCATGCGTCGGCTGCTGTTGGTCGATCGTCGTCACGTGTCTGCCCTCTCCTTGTTGGATCTGGCCCGCGCCGCCCAGAGTGGTCTTCCGGTAGTTTGTGTCAATGCGGTTGAGGATGCTCGAAAGGGACGACCGAGAGATCCCAGGTCGTTCAGCACCAGATCACGGTCTGGCATCGACCAACTACCGGTATGTTCTCAGACCTACTTTCCGATCGCGACTTCGACGACCTTTACGATGACGAGGGCGAACGCGAAGAGCAGATAGCCGCGTAGCGTCACCATTCCGATCTTGCGCTGCCTCGATATGACGGGTCGCTCGAGCATCGCTAGCGGCGGCATCCGCCAGGTCGCCCGTCGCGACAAGCGGTCGCCGGTGCCCAGATCTGCCGCTTGCTCTGGAGCGAGAGCGGCTGCACGGCGAAGGCGTGATTGCACGATGAGGTACCCGCCGATCACAAGTCCAAGGCCAACCCCAATGACGATGATGAGCTCGATGTCGGGACCCGAAAGGTTGGGGAACAGCACGGCTGCCGTGAGAATGAGCGAAAGCAGCACCAGCACGCCGATGATGATCGAAGCGATGACGTTCGTCTTCGTGGAGTTCGCCCACGGTCCGAGGACCTCCTTGTCGTTGCAGAGCAGGAGGAGGAAGACCGTTGCGCTCGGGAGAAGGACACCGGCGAGGGTCTGCACGCCTTCAGTGACGGTTCCAAGCGGCACGCCAGGCGTGAGTACGAGCGCTCCGGAGACGATCATCAGACCGGTGAAGACGGCGTAGAAGCCCTTCGCCCGCCTGAAGGAGCGGTGCAGCGAGTGCTTCAGGCCGAGGACGTCCGCGGTCGCATACGCGGTCGACAGCCCGATCGCCGAGGCTCCGATCAGGCTCGCGTCGAACAGGATGATGGCGAACAGGACGCCCGCCGCGTGCGACACGTACCGCCTGAATCCTGCTGCGACGTGACGGGCATCGACGAACTGACCGAACAGCGGTGTATGGGCGAACACGGCCGCCGATGACGCCATCAGCACGCCGGCACCGATGACGACGACGACGATGCCGAGAATGAGGTCGACGCGCTCGTAGTTCACGAACCGCGTCGTGATCCGCTTGTCGATCACGTACGACTGCTGGAAGAAGAGCTGCCACGGTGCCACGGTCGTCCCGACGATGGCGATGATCAGCAGCATCACGTTGGACAGTTGAGAGGGGCCTCCGGGCAGGTTGACGACGAAGAAGTCGCGCGCCACCACCCCAGCCGGCGGGTGCACCATCACGTAGAGGGGGATCACGACGAGTGAGCCGATGCAAAGCGCCAAGGCGGTCCGCTCGAAGCGTCGGAGGCTCCCCGTGCTCGCCGCCACGATGATGACGACGCCGGCGAGAATCACCGCCGGGACCTTCGGCACGCCGAGATAGCCGGCCGCGAGCGACACGCCGATGAACTCGGTGACGATGGTCAGCGCGTTCAGCACGAAGAGGTCGATCACGCTGAACGCGCCCCAGAACTTGCCGAAGCGCTCGAGAATCAACCGGGCATGGCCGACGCCGGTCACCGCGCCGAGGCGGAGCACCATCTCCTGGGCCACGTAGAGCACCGGGATCAGCAGGAGCAGCACCCAGAGCAGGTGGGTACCGAAGTTCTGGCCAGCCTGGGCGTAGGTGGCGACACCGCCGGCGTCATTGTCCCCGACCATGACGATGAGGCCGGGACCGACGATCGCGAGGAGGGTGAGCATCTTCGCCCTCCAGGAACGACGAGCCGCGACGTCGCCGTAAGCGATGGTGCCGAACGCACCCTCGATGTCGCCGACGTGTTCCTCGTCGAGGACCGCGCCCAGCTCTCGCGACGCATCGACACTCCTCCCGGCGGCGAGAGCAGTCAGGGGGGATATGTCGGAGTCAGGGGATGACGGCATGGAGGTTTGGGCGTCTCGATGACCGCGCGCGTGCAACAGCTTGGCGAGAGGTGTCTCGCGCTCGCGCATGATCTCCCTCCCTTCTACGAGCGATCAGTCGGGAGCTGACAGCTCCGTCGGCGTGGCGAGCAGACGTGAGATGCACAATGCTCGGTGGGACGCGCGGCGCGCCCACCGAGCAAGAGTTGGGATGCAGGACGGGAGTTCTCTTCGGCTCCCTGCGCCCTACCGAGCGGAGGATCCGAGCTGTGTCGGGGGTCGACCGAACGCGAGGTCGGCGTCCCCCGTGTTCAGCTCCCCGGAGGCGACGGAGGGCGCTCGGTACTGTGGGGTTTCGGTCTCACCGGCGCACCTCCTCTGGGGATCGACAAGGGGTCACCCTGCCCAGCTCGGGTAGGATCAGCAAAATACATGCTAGATGGTTCATATGAACGACGCAACTATGCGTCATTGTGCCAGAGGGAGGTTCGACCGTGAGTGCCCGCGAGCCGATGGGAGTTCGTGGTCCGCTCGCCGAGCAGCTCGCGGACACGATGTTCGCGCTGTCTGCGCCGAGTCGCGTCGAGATCCTCAGCTGCTTGCTCGCCGGTCCGCTGTCAGTCGGTGAGATCACGTCGATGCTCGACATGGAGCAATCCGCGGTCTCCCACCAGCTTCGGGTTCTCCGCGAGCACTCCCTGGTAGTGGTCGAACGCGATGGGAGGCGCCGGGTCTACGCGCTCTACGACGAAGCCGTGAGCGACCTGCTCGCTGCCGCGCTCCGTCATGTCGCGCACCGCGAACGACCGCGGCGCAGATCGTCGGCCGCAGTCGGCGACTAGTCGCGAGCGGCTGCGCCCTGCCATGCGGGCACCGGAGAGCGACGCTGCAAGACGGGCCGCGGTGGAGGAAGCGCACTTCGGTCCGGATGCAGATCGCCGGTCGGCTGGCGACCGCGCTCGTCGCGGCGACATCGAGGGAGCGCTCGGGCGTGTCTCGTCGCTCGACACGGGTCCACGTCGGACGCTCTCGCGTCGACTCGTCACGCTGCTTGCGGTGATTGGCCCGGCCTCGTCGTCCTGGTTGCCGACAACGACGCCGGCGGAATCTCCACCTAGGCCCAGGCGGGAGAGGAGTACGGACTGCACCTCGTCTGGCCGGTGGCCCTCCTCGCCCCGGTGCTCTACGTGAACCAGGAAATGGCTGGTCGCCTCGGTGCGGTGACGGGTGCCGGGCATGCCCGGTTGATCGTCGAACGCTTCGGACGACGGTGGGGCGCCTTCGCCCTCGGTGACCTCCTCGCCCTGAACCTCCTGACGCTCGTGACCGAGTTCGTGGGGGTGGCGCTCTCGCTCGGGTACTTCGGCGTCACTCGCTACGTCTCGGCTCCCTGCGCCGCGGTCTTCCTCGTCGGAGCGACCGCATCCGGCAGCTTTCGGCGCTGGGAGCGGGTGTGATGTATCTCTGCGTCGTCGCGAGCCTCGTCGCGATACCACTGCTGATCCTCAGCAGCGGTGGTGACCGCGTCACCCGGGTCACGCTCTCCGGCCTGTCGGGGGCGCATGCAAGTGGCGTCCTTTTCGTCATCGCGCTCGTCGGGACGACCCCTCTCGTTCGCGCCTGGCTGACGGCCGTCACCGCGCTCGGGCGCAACCGCAGACGATCACCACGCGCTGACAACCAAGATCTGCACGAGGCCTTGGTCGTTCACGCCCAAGGACGAAGCCGAGCTCGGCGCAGCGAGTGAAACCGACGTCGACGTCACCGAGCGAGGTTCAGGCTCGAGCGGCTGGGGTCATTCGGTGGATCGAGGCTTAGGTGCCCGACGTCTCCGTCACCCTAGGAGACGACTCGCGTTCCCACGCCTGAGCCCCAATTTGGACCGCGTCCCACGGCGATCCGAGGGGAGGGGTGTAGGAGAGATCCAGGTCTGCGAACGACTCGAGCGTCATCTCGTGGAAGAGCGCGGTCGCAACAATGTCGATCCGCTTGGCAACCTCGCCGTCGCGATGACCAACGAGCTGCGCGCCGAGCAACCGGCCGGTGTCGCGGTCGCCCGTGTAGCGCATCGAAATGCGGTGGCTGCCGGGGTAGTAGGCCTTGTGGTCGTCCGCCTCGGAGCCCACGGTGAGCGGATGATATCCGGCCGCGACCGCCTCATGGTCTCGAAGGCCGCTTCGCGCGGCGACGAGGTCGAAGATCTTGACCACCTGGGTGCCGAGGCTGCCGGCGAACTCGCGCTCTCCGCCGAGCGCGTTCTCGCCGGCGATGCGCCCCTGCTTGTGTGCTGTCGTGCCGAGGGGCAGGTAACCGAGCCCCGAAAGGCGGTGGTACGTGGCCGCGCAGTCGCCGGCGGCCCAGACGTCGGGGAGGCTCGTCCGCATCCGACGATCGACGGCGATGGCGCCCTTGGGACCAAGCTCGGCGCCTGCGGTCGCCGCCAGATCGGTGTCTGGCCGCACCCCGACGACGACGATCACGACGTCAGCCGATCGCGTGGTTGAACTTCCATCCGAAGCTGTCGCCTCGACGGTCAACGCGCCGAGGGCACCTGGGGTGTTCCGCCGAATCGCCCGCACGGTCGTTCGGCAGTGCACGTCGACGCCGTGGTGCTCGAGCTCGGCGCGTACGAGCGAGCCGAGCTCGACGTCGACGGTCGGCAGCACCTCCGGGAGTTGCTCGAACTGGGTGACACTGAGCCCGCGGACGACGAGTGCGTCGGCCATCTCGAGGCCGATGTAGCCGGCGCCGACGATCACGGCACGCTCCACCGACGATTCTTCGAGCGTTCGCATTAGCGCGAAGGTGTCGCCCATGGAGTGGAGGAGGTGCACGCCGTCGTCTGGACCGAGGGCACCCGAACCGGTCAGGCCTTCGATCGGCGGGAGCATCGGGAGAGCACCGGTGCCGACCACCAGCGCGTCATACGCGAGCATCTCCTCGTCCCCATTTGGCGCGCCGAGAAGCAGCTTGTGATCGGCGACCTCGATGCGCCTCACGACGGTGTCGAGGCGCAGCTGCATCCCCGTCGCTTCGAGGTCGCTTCGGGTTCGATGTGCCAGGTTGCGCCAGTGCGTCACCTCACCCGACACGTAGTAGGGGATCCCACAGATCGAGAAGTTGGGGTAGGCATCCGCGACGACGACGGTTACGTCGTCATCGGGGTGAAGCTCGCGGGCGCGAAGCGCCGCGCTGATCCCGGCATCGCTTCCGCCGATCGCGACGAGGTGCATGGAGGGCTCCTTCGCTCTGCGCGGCGCTCAGCGCCGTCTGGTCCTCGGATGGTGTGTCAGGGTGCTTCATCCCCTCACTGCGGCTCACACCTCGATTCCTCCGCCACGTTCGGCCACGGGAAGGCCGTGGGCGCCGTCGCCGATCGCGCCCGCAGGCGTCGCCTCTTCGCGTTCGGCGGAGTGGGGAACGACGACCTCGGCCGCCTCAGCTGCGGTCACGTCGGGGTAGAGGAGCCTGATGATCCCGAACCCCACGACGCCGCCGACGAGTTGGGCAGCGACGTAGCCGGGCACGGACAGCGGTGCGATCCCGGCGAAGCTGTTGGAGAACATCCGGCCGAGGGTGATCGCCGGGTTGGCGAAGCTCGTCGAGCTCGTGAAGAAGTACGCCGCGCCGATGTAGGCGCCGACGGCCGCTGGGGCCGCGGCACCCCGACCGGTCCGAGCCAGGGCGAAGATCACGAGGAGCAATCCGACCGTTGCGATCCCCTCGGCGAGCCAGTGCGCGCCAGAGGCGCGGTGCTTTGTCGAAAGGCTCACCGCGGCGCGTCCGAACATCAGGTTGGCGACGATCGCACCGCCGATGCACCCGCCGAACTGCGCCGGCACGTACGCAGCGGCATTTCTCCAGGACACTCCACCGAACGCGGCGTCGACGAGGGAGACGACCGGGTTGAAGTGGGCGCCGGAGACCGGCCCGAACATCAAGATGATGGCGAACAAGCCCGCCGCGGTCGCGGCCGCATTCTCGAAGAGCTCCAAGCCCACGTCGCCAGGCGAGAGGTGCTGTGCCGCGATCCCCGACCCGATGACGATGGCCGCGAGAAACCCCGAGCCGAGGAACTCTGCAGCCAGTCGGCGCCGGAGCGATCCGGGAGCCACCGAAGACCGTCCTTGCTCGTTCCGATCAGCTCAAGCGGAGGCTGGTGCGGAGCTGGTCGCCAGCTCGGAGCCGACGCTGCTCGGAGCGCAGCAGGCGCTATCGCCGCTCGGGGCGCAGCAGGCACCGTCGCCGTGCAGGCCACTGTCGACCGGTGCGTCGGCGAGAACGGTGTAGACCTCCCACGGCGCACCGTCGGGGTCGTGCACCCAGACCTTGTCCTGGAGGGCGTAGCAACAGGTTGTCGAGTCCTCGACTGTGGTGTCGAGTCCCTCGCCGGCGAGTCGACGGGTCGCAAGGCTGACTTCCTCGGGCGTCTCGACCTCGACGCCGAGGTGGTTCAGCGTGCCGCTGACGCTGCCCTCTCCGGCACTGGCCGCCTCGATCAGCACGAGCTTCAGCGGGGGTTCGGCGACGGCGAAGTTGGCATAGCCGGGACGGCGCTTGGCCGGCCCGGTACCGAAGAGCTTCGAGTAGAAGTCGACGGCGGCGTCGATATCGGAGACGTTTAGGGCGAGCTGCACTCGGGACACGGTGGTGACCTCCATAGATTGATAAGCATCGATCAGTGTACCCGACGGGACGAATATCGTTAAGGGCTCGACGCTGGGTTTTAGGAGCCGAGCGCCCGGCGCACCGCAGCGAGGCGGTCTCCGTTCACGCTCCACCAACTCCAGCGACCCCGCTTCTCGCCGACGAGCAGCCCGGCCTCGGCGAGCACCTTCGTATGGTGCGAGATCGTCGGCTGGCTCTTCCCGAGCGGCACCTGCAGGTCGCACGAGCACACCTCGCCCTGCGCCGAGACGATCGAGAGCAGACGGAGTCGCACCGGGTCGGCGAGCGCCCCGAACACCCGGGCGAGCTCTTCCGCGTCACCGGCGCTGAGCGGAGCCGCAACGACCGACGCGCAACACAGCTCGTCGTTCTTTGGCAGAGAAACCGCCGAACTCGTGACCGCCCGAGCCATCTCGCACTCCTTCTGTTCATTGACAACGATCGATCCAGAATGCACACTCAGTACATCGGCCGTCGTCAATGTATCAAGCTCAGGTGAACGGTGGGGGACATTCAGGTGACCGCAGCGTCACATCGTGGCGACAGCTTGACAAGGTCGAGGCCAAGGCCCCCGTGCGATAGTCACGAGAGCGTGACGCGATGGGGGTGACGCGCCAGCAGCGCGTTCTCGTGGTCGACGACGACGCCTCGTACCGCCAGGCGCTCGAGGCAGGACTCCAGCAGGAAGGGTTCACGGTGTCGCTCGCCACCAACGGTCGTGAGGCGCTGCGCGTCGCACGTGAGGTCCGCTTGGACGCTGTCCTGCTCGACCTCCGCCTGCCGGACATCTCCGGGATCGAGGTCTGCCGTGAGCTGCGGAAGTGGTCCGACGTACCGATCCTGATGCTGAGTGCGGTCGCGGACGAGCTCGATATCGTCCTTTGCTTCGAGCTCGGCGCAGACGACTACATCCCGAAGCCGTTTCGGCGCCGCGAGCTCGTCGCTCGCGTGGAGGCCGCGATCCGCCATCGCGACCGTGCCAGACGGGCCCAGAGCGTTGAGCCGGAGATGCGCGAACTCGTCGTTGGGCCGTTGACGGTCGACTTCGTCGCACGGATAGTGGAGCTCGATGGCAAGCGCGTTGAGCTCGCCAAACGGGAGTTCGACCTGCTCGCCTATCTCGCGACCAAGCCAAACCGCGTCGTCTCGCGCGAGGAGCTCATGGAAGCCGTCTGGGGCATCGAGCTCCGCGACGACCGGACGATCGACACGCACATGTACCGCCTCCGCTCGAAGATCGAGGCCGACTCGACCCATCCCGAGCTGATCGTCACCGTGCGGGGCGTCGGGTTCTTGCTGCGGGACCAGGCCGAGCCCGACCGCAGGTCGCCGGGCGGACGGGAGCCGGTAGCGGCTCAGCCGAAGCGGCCGTTGACGTAGTCCTCGGTTCGCGGGTCCGTCGGACTGCCGAACAGCTGGGTCGTCGGCGCGTGCTCGATCAGCTCGCCGGCGCGGTCCGCTCCCATCAGCAAGAAGGCGCAGTGGTCCGAGACCCGTAGCGCCTGCTGCATGTTGTGGGTGACGATCACGATGCTGACGCGGTCCTTCAGCTCGCCGAGCAGCTCTTCGATGCGGGCGGTCGCGATCGGGTCGAGCGAGGACGTCGGCTCGTCCATGAGCAACACCTCGGGCTCGATCGCGAGAGCCCGGGCGATGCAGAGCCGCTGCTGCTCGCCGCCGGAGAGCGAGATCGCGTGGTCGTTGAGGCGATCTCGCACGCTTTCCCAGAGTGCGGCAGCGATGAGCGCCGACTCAGCGGCCTCGTTCAGCAGCGACTTGCGCCGCACGCCATTGAACCGCAGGCCTGAGACGACGTTGTCGTAGATGCTCATCGTCGGGAATGGGTTCGGGCGTTGGAAGACCATCCCGACACGCGACCGCAGGAGCGTCGGATGCATGCCGCCGCCGTAGATATCGACGTCGCGCAGGTGCACCGAGCCGGTGACCTTGGCCGACCGGGTGACGTCGTGCATCCGGTTGAGCGCCCGGAGCAGCGTGGTTTTTCCCGATCCCGAGGGGCCGATCAGTGCGGTGATCTGGTGCTCAGGGACGTCGAAGGAGACCTCGCGTACGGCGAGTCGACCACCGAAGCTGATCGAGACATCTTGAAGGCGCAAGATGGGCCGGTCCTGGCGAAGCGGACCGCTCGCGAGGTCAGCCTCACGATCGGTCACGCTGACTCCTTCGTGGGGGAGTGTGGACTCGGTCATCGGCGGACCCTCTGCAGACGCGCGGCTACGAGCCTGCTCCCGACGCTCAGGAACAGAATCAGGACGACGAGCAAGAGCGCCGTGCCCCACGCGCTCTTCTGCAGGTCAGGGTAGGCCTGAATGCCGTTCTGGTAGACGACGAGAGGAAGTGCGTTGAGGGGCTGGGTGGGGTTCGTTGCCATGAACTGATTCCCGATCGCGGTGAACAGCAGTGGCGCTGTCTCGCCGGCGGCGCGGGCGAGCCCGAGCAGCACGCCGGTGATGAGCCCAGGCAGGGCAACGGGAATGATCACGCGCCGGGCGATGCTGACGCGCCGAGCGCCGAGCGAGAGCCCGCCCTCGACGAGTGCACCCGGCACGGTTCGAAAAGCGGTCTCGCTGGCGCGGATGATGACCGGGAGCATCAAGATCCCGAGGGCGAAACTGGCCGAGACGCCTGAGAAGTGCCCGAGGGTCGTGACGAGCAGCGCGTAGGCGAAGATCCCGAGCGTGATCGACGGCACGCCGGCGAGGACGTCCGCGGCGAAGCGGATGCCACTCGCGATGCGGCCGTTGGCCTCCGCCAAGGCGAGACCGATCACCAGGCCAAAGGGGATCGCGCCAGCTGCGGCGATCCCGTCGATGATCAGCGAGCCGATAATCGCGTTCGAGATGCCGCCGCCGGGGATCCCGGCCGGCGTCGGCAGGTGCGTGAAGAACGCGACGTCCCAGGCGCTCGCGCCCTTGCCGATCACGAACACGAGGAGGAGGACGAGGGGGATCAGGGCGACGACGAGGAACAGCGTGCAGACCGCAATGGCGACCCGCGACAGGCCTAGGCGTCGCCGCAGCGACGAGGCGGCGATGCGGTGGATCTCGTCGCGTCGTGCGAGGACTGGATCGAGCTGCATGAGCGTCATAGGACGCCGATCCCGACCGCGCTTTGCTGGCGGGAGACCGATCGCACCAGGAGTCGCGCGACGACGTTGACCAGCACCGCGACGGCGAGCAGGATCACCGCGACGGCGATGAGCGCCGAAAGGTGGTAGGGCTCGGTCGCCTCGGTGAACTCGTTGGCGATGACCGACGCCATCGTCTGGGCAGGGGCGAAGAGCGAGCTCGGGATCCTGTCCGTGTTGCCGATGACCATCGTCACCGCGATCGTTTCGCCGAGCGCCCGGCCCATCGCGAGCGTCGACGCGCCGAGGATGCCGGTACGCGCCGTCGGCACGACCACCCGGCGCAGCACCGCCCAGCGCGTCGCACCGAGGGCCAGCGCCGCCTCGATCACCTCGGTGGGCACCGCTGCGAGCACGTCGCGCGAGATGGCGACCATCGTCGGCAGCACCATCACGAAGAGGACGATGCCGGCGAGCAGCAGGCCGATGCCGAGCTGGGCGCCGCCGACGATGCTCGTGTGACCGAACAGGGCAGCGATGAAGGGGTCGACGTGCACGCGCACCCACGGTGCGACGACGAGGAGGCCCCAGAGCCCGTAGACGACGCTCGGCACCGCGGCGAGCAACTCGACGGCCGTGCCGAGCGCCATGCGAAGGCGTAGCGGTGCGAGGTGCGAGAGCATGAGCGCGGTCCCAATCCCGATCGGGACGGCGAGCACCATGGCGATGAGCGTTGTCTCGAGCGTCCCGACGATGAAGGTGAGCGCCCCGAGGTGGGCGTGGACCGGGTCCCAGGTGGTGCCGGTGATGAAGCCGATGCCGAAGTGCGCGAACGCGGGGCTCGCCTTGATCGCAAGGCTCGTCACAAAGGCGATGAGCAGGATCACGAACAGCGTCGCCGCGATGCCGAGCCCGCCCCGGTATGTCCGGTCGGACACGGCCAGGACGCGTCGAACGCCCGTGGCCGTGCCCGACCGGGGCACCGACGGCGACGAACTCACCGAGGAGCCTCCGTCACTACTTCTTCAACAAGACCGTGCCGTCGGGCCCGACGACCTTCAGCAGCGTGGTCCGGGCGAGCTGTTGGATGTTCGGCGGGAGCGGCACGTAGCCGAGCGCCTTGGCGGGCTTCTGGCCGGCGTGGCTCAGCCAGTCGAGCACGTCGACGAGCGCGGTGCCCGTCGTCGCGTCCTTCTGCTGCTGGTAGACGAGCACCCAGCTGTAGCCGGAGATCGGGTAGGCGTTCGCACCGTTGGAGTTGACGATCGGGAAGTTCGTCGCGCTGAGATTGGGCTTGGAGGCCGCGGCGGCTGCCACGCTGTCGAAGGTCGGCTTCACGTAGTTACCGCGCTTGTTCAGGAGCCACGCGGCCGGGAAATTGTTCTGGAGCGCGTAGGCCAACTCCACGTAGCCGATCGTGTAGGGCGTACCGGAGATGAACCCGGCGACACCTTCGTTGCCCTTCTCACCGATCCCGACCGGCCAGTTCAGTGATTTGCCGGTCCCGACTTTGCTCAGCCACGTCGGGGAGACGTCGGAGAGGTAGTTCGAAAAGATGTACGAGGTGCCGCTCCCGTCTGAACGATGCACCACCGTGATCGGCTGGTTCGGCAGGTTGATCTTCGGGTTCAGCTTCTTCAGTGCGGAGTTGTTCCACATCGTGATGTTGCCGAGGAATATCGCGGCGAGCACGCTCGGGGTGAGGTGCAGCGCCGAGCCGACGCCGGGGAGGTGGTAGGAGATCGCCACACCGCCGAGGTCGATGGGTACCTGGAGCGCGGGACCCCCGGTGTCCTTGGCGAGGTCGGTCGCGACCATCGGGACGTCCGTGGCGCCGAAGTTCACGGTGCCCGCCTGGAACTGGGCGATGCCGCCGCCGCTGCCGATCGACGCGTAGTTGACGGTGAGCCCCGGGTCGGTCTGGTGGTAGACGTAGAAGGCCCGGGTGAAGAAGGGCTGGTCGAACGTCGATCCGGCGCCCGTCAGCGTCGCCGCCGGAGCGTGCAGATCAGTGTTCGCATACGGATCCGCAGCCGTGGTCGTCGACTTGCGGCCGACGGCCGCCGAGGCCGTCAGTGGCGCTGTGGCCACGACGACGAGCGAGAGCGCCGTCGCCGCAACTGCGGCGCCGACAGCCCGGCGTCGCGTCGGGTTGCGATGACCTGTCACAGGCAGACCTCCAGATGATGGCGGCGAGCGTGATTTGGCGACCTGCTCGACCGCGAGACTCTTCGAACGGCCACGCTGGCCGATCGCCTGGGACGGTAGCGATCGTGGGTGAACGCGCTCTGAAGCAGGCCTGATGCTCGGGCCAACACGCGATGATCGGCGATGAACAGTGCGTCACGGATCTCGAAACGACACGGACCGGACTGACGGCAGCGACAAGAGTCGCAGCGTGCGAGGCGCAACGGTCATCGGCGCGGTGTGTCACGAGAAGCTGAACGCACGCAGCGGTGCGCGACCTGGCGACACCTGGAGCGAGCTCGACCCGATGCCCAGTGGCAGACGTCACCTGTATATTTGCATGGCCCGAGAGATGTCGCTGCAGGGGGTGTCGTTCGTCCGCGTCGAGTCAGCGCGAGCATCTGGGCGAAGGCCCAGGTTCACTCAAGCGATGCCGCTCGGCCGTCACCGCCTAGCAAGCCTCCGCGCCGCCGTCGACGCCTGACCAGGAGCGACTCGCCGAGGCGATGCTCAACTCACGTGGTTAGGTCGAGGGCTTCGGGCTCCGACGCCACGCGAACAGCACCACGGCGAGGAGGAGCCCAGCCATCGCTGCCGGGACGACACCGAGGGCTCGGTAGCCGAGCGTCTCGCCGAGGCCGCCGCCCGCAAGAGGCGCGACGAGATAGCCGACGATGCCCATCTGGGACCAGACCACCATCGCGCTGACGATCCGCTCCGTCGGCACGGCGTCGAGGAGCAGCCCGGTGGCCCCGGTCTGGCTGATCCCGATCCCGACCCCGACCACCACGAGCGCAGGGAGCCATGACCCGACCGCGTCAGTGGCCCCGACGAGCTCGATTCCGACGACCAGCAGGACCGCGCCCATGGCCGTGGCGGGACCCGGCGCGATGTGCCCTGCGCCCGCGGAGCTGAAGGCGACGACGACGGCCAGTCCGGCGAAGGCCCCCCCGATCTCTGCCTGGGACAGGTGCGCGGAGAGGTGGAGCGGGAGCGCGCCGTCGACGAGGCCCGTCCCGAGGATCGCCAGCATGATCGCCACGGCGGCCACCCAGAACCCAGCTCGTCGAAGCTCCGCTCGGTCCGACGTGAACGCGCGACGTTCGGGCGCCTGCGGCATCAGGGCGGCGAGCCCGAATCCGACGCCGAGGAGGGCCAGGTATGCGACGAAGGGGGGCCGGACGCCACCGAGCGCGCCGAGACCGGGACCAACCAGGGCCCCTACCGAGTAGGCGGCGTAGACCCTGCTCATACACAGGTATTCCTGGCCAGGCCAGCGTTCCAGCGTGCTGAAGGTGACGCCAAGCCACAAGCCGCCCGAACCGACACCCATCACCACCCGTGCCGCGAGATAGCCGGCAGTGGAGTGGCCGCCGAGGAAGCCGATGGTCCCGGCAGCGACGATCACGAGCGCCACGAGCAGCGTTGTCCGGGCGCCGAATCGGCGGACCGTGCTGCCGGCCGCGACGAAACCGAACAACATGCCGAAGGGGAAACCGGCCACCACGGCGCCCGCTACAAGCGGGCTCGCGTGGGTTGAACGCGCAAGTGCGGGGAGCACGGGGCCGATGACGCTGTAGCCGGCCGAGTCGACGGCGGCGAGCGTCAGCAGGACGACGTAGGCGACGCTTGAACGATCGAAGCTGCGGAGCGATGCACGCAGTCTTCGACTCGGGTGGCGAGCAGGTACACCAGCACCCTCGCCAAGCCCGAGCGCCATCGCTTCGGGTGGCACGGGCATCGTCACGCGCTGGCCTCCTGCGTCCGACGGGACGCGGTCACGCTACAACCGAGTCTCCAGTCGCTGCGGAGGTTGTCCCGTCCGTCGTGGATTTTGGTGAGTAGCGGGAGGGAGCCTCCCCCTCCCGCTCTCTCAGGACCGGAC
>Ga0209415_10005210_pt1 | contig 23447 bp, 22 predicted proteins | sample PeaSoiSIISIP2007_FD_187696 | JGI IMG/M metagenome (GOLD analysis project Ga0209415, IMG submission 187696) | Peat soil microbial communities from Weissenstadt, Germany - SII-SIP-2007 (SPAdes) (version 2) | ecosystem: Environmental > Terrestrial > Soil > Wetlands > Peat | place: Germany... | reverse complement strand
TCCACCTGGCGGAGCTTGCGCCCCGGCAACTCGCCATCGATATAGCGCAGCAGTACTCCGTCTTCCGGATGCTGCGTTACCAGATTACGCATCCCGCACCTTCCTTAGCCGGAATATGGCGCGGCGCAAGAACTCTCCCACAGCCGACGCGCTGATCCCCAGCGCCGACCCGATTTCCGGGTAGCGCAAACCCTCCAGGCGCAAAAACAGACAGCGCTTCTGCTGTTCCGACAGCCCCTCCACGGCGCGATGAAACCGCACCATGCGCTCGCGCTCCAGCAACCCGCTCTCCGGGTCCTCGGTCCGCGACACCAGGCAGGCTTCCAGGGCCGGATCGAAAGCCTCTTCGGAAGCCTGCCGAGCGCGAACCTTTAGGCCGTGGTTGTGGGCCACGCGAAAAACCCAACCCCTCGGGTTTTCGATCTTCTCGCCCTTCTTGAGAGTGGCGTAGAGCCGCAGAAAGACTTCCTGCACGGCTTCCTGCGCCTTGGGAGGGTGCAATCCCAGCGTCAGCAGGTAGCGGTACACGTCCTGGCGAGATTCCACAAACAACTGAGCCACCTCGTCTTGCAACGTGCCGCCGGTGCGTTCCTGGCGGAGGATTCCCACGACGTTTTCACCAGCCGAATACACCGACATCGTTCCAAGCCATATCAAAGACCCGGTTGCCGCGCCTTCCAACTACAGCGCGCGGTGGGATTTTTCGAACAGTTTTCACTTTTATTCAACCTTAGTGTAGTGGAACCGGCCTGGTCCGGGGTCTTTGTCGTGTTGGACCTTAATCAAACGGGGCGGACCACGAAACCAGTGACTGACGGAAGGATATGTGTCGCTATCGTCACCTACAACAGCAGCCGGTACATCGGCCGTTGCCTGCAAACCGTGTTACGGCAGGAGGGAATTCCGCTTGAGGTAGTGGTAGTAGACAACGCATCCACCGATGGCACCCGTGAGATTCTGCGCGAATTCGGAGGGCAGATTCGCACGATTGAATGCGTCCGCAACCTGGGATTCGCCGAGGCTCAGAACCGGGCGATCCGCTCCAGCGCCGCGGAGTGGGTCTTGACCCTGAACCCCGACGTGCTGCTGCTTCCCGGTTTCATTCGCACGCTTTTCGACGCCGGCCGAAGCGATCCCAGCGCGGGCACGGTATGCGGAAAGCTGCTTTCCATCGGTTCCGGATTCCATCCCCTGCCGGAACCGCGAATCGATTCCGCCGGCATCTTTTTTACTCCCGCAATGCGCCACTTCGACCGCGGTTGGCACCAGCCCGATCAAGCGTGCTTCGAGAATTTGGAGTACGTATTCGGGGCCAGTGCCGCCGCGGCTCTTTTCCGCCGCCGGATGATCGACGACGTGGCAGTAGAGGGCCATTTTTTCGATCCCGATTTCTTCGCCTACCGCGAGGATGCGGACGTGGCATGGCGGGCGCAGTTGCTGGGCTGGCGCTCGATCTACACGCCGGCCGCGGTGGCCTACCACGTGCGCAGCGTGACGCCGGGGAACCGCCGGTCGGTCCCGGCCGCCATCAACATGCACTGCGTGAAGAACCGCTTCCTCATGCGGATCAAGAACGTCACCGCCGGTGTGTATCGCCGTCATTGGCTGCCCATGACACTGCGGGACCTGGTGGTGTTGGGCGGCTCGATTTTCTGGGAGCCGACGTCGCTGGTGGCCTTCTGGCACGTGGCGCGGGGGCTTCGCCGGGCCATTCGGCAGCGGCGCCTGATCATGAGCCGCAGAAGGGTTTCGGACGACGTGCTGGCGCAATGGTTCAGTTTCGAGCCGGCAGCCCAGCCGATCCACGCCGGCGCGGCCCACGAGGCCGCCCGAAATGTTCTGGCGCCGGCGGTATCGCTGGCGGCAGAGTAACTTTCCGAAATCGATAAACTGAAGCATGCCCAAAGACTTTACCGCGGAGTTGGTTGTCTGCCTGGGACAGCCGGTCAGAGAGAACCCGACCGGGGTCATGCAGGAGGCTGCCTTCCACGCTCTCGGTCTCAATTGGCGATACCTCACGGTGGAAGTCCCGCCCTCCGGACTGCGCGACGCGATGGTGGGGGTCCGCGCGCTCGGCATGCGCGGCGCGAACCTGACCATCCCGCACAAGGTCGCCGTCATGGAGTATCTCGATCGGATCGCGCCGGATGCAGCCCTGATCGGCGCGGTGAATACGGTCCAGCGCCAGGGCGACCGCCTGATCGGCGAGAACACCGATGGCAAGGGCTTCCTCCGCGGGTTGCGCGCGGATGCAGGTATCGATCCGCGAGGGAAGCGCGCGGTGGTGCTGGGCGCCGGTGGCGCCGCGCGCGCGATCGTGACCGAGTTGGCATTGGCGGGCGCCACGGATGTCCTGGTGGTCAACCGCTCCATCGAGCGCGGTGAACAGATGGCCGCGGAACTGGCGAGGAGGACCAGGGCGCAGATCCGGTTTGAGGCCTGGCGGGAAACCTACCGGGTTCCGCGCTCGACCGATCTGCTGGTGAATGCGACGTCGGTAGGGCTTTACCCCGACGTGACCGCAATGCCGCCGGTCGATTTGAGCGATGCTGGGGAGCACCTGCTGGTGAGTGATGCGGTGCCGAATCCGCCGGAAACCGCGTTGCTGAAGACGGCCAAACGGCTCGGCCTGCCGGTGCTTGACGGCCTGTCAATGCTGGTGCATCAGGGCGCCATCGGATTTCGCATGTGGACGGGACTGGAAGCGCCGGAATCCGTCATGAAAAACGCCCTGCGGCGCGCGTTCGATCTCGAAACCGTGTACTAAGTGCGGTGCGGCCGGAGCGAGCGCGCAACCAGTCCGAGCCCGCCAAAGAGGAGGATCAGCATGACCAGTGTGTCGAACAAGCTGGCCGGCCGGAAATAAATATGCATATTGGCCAATACGCCCGCCAGGATGAAGAGCGAGCCGCCGATCGTCAGCATCCACCCGATCGGGCTGCGGCCGTTCCAGAACAGGAGGCCGATGCCGATCAGCAGGGGGAGCAGGGTAATCCCAAAACTGTTTCCACCGTAGAAGCTCCAGTAGGAGCCGACCACACTGACCTGGTTGGACAGCAGGTATCCTCCAACGCAGGTCATGGCGAAGCCCATCAGGAATTTGCCAAGTCCGCCAGGCGTCCCGCCAACGTCGTTCAGACGACGGTCTTCCATGAGTCTGAGCATATCACGGGTCGAAAACCTGGTTGAAAACCTGCCCCCGCGAAGTTACTGAACGTCCGTCACCTTGCCATCGACGAACGTGATCTTCAGGTCTTTGTACACGTAAATCTTCTTCGACCCCAGATCGGCGACGTTACTGGGTTTTCCCATGATCGCCTCCACATCCTGGATCGACTGGCCCAGCGCAACCGTCGCCGGAGGGGCTCCGCCCGATCCGGACATGCTCTGGTTGACGACATCCTGCTCCGCCCGGTCCGCATCCTGCGAAACCTGCGACAGGTCGGAGGCGGCAGTGGCGTCGGGCTTCACCTGGGCGGCATACGGCGCATTGGTGGCTTGGCCCGCGGCCGAGGGCGGCAGCGTAGGCAATCCGCCCTGGCCCTGCTTCGATTGCAGGTCGCCCAAGCCCTGATCGATGGTGGCGCGCATCTGGTTCTGCATCTCCTGCAGATCCGCGAGGGCCACGGAAACCATGCTGCCCTTGCGGCAATCCTGGCCCTTGCTGGCCAGCACCACAATCTGGGCATACGCGGCATTGGGTGGAGGCGGCGAATTGAGCTGCAGCACATCGCCCTCCGTGACGGGGCACGTCTGCCCGCCCGAATCCACGTCCAGGCTGCTGGCCACCACGAAAACATGCGGACCGTTGCCGCTGAACATGGGGGGCGGGCCGCTGGCCTGCATGGAATTCACGGACTGCTGCTCGGCCCTCTCCTGATCCAACTGGCGCTTGACTTCATCCGCGATCGCCTGCTTTACATCGGGGGTGAGAGGCGTCGCGCCGTAATTGGCGGCCTGCGCGTTGGCCGCCGCATCGGCCATGCGCGCCTGGTACGCGTCCTGCAGGGTCTGTGCCATCAGGTAGTCGGTCAACCAGAACGCGGGGCTCGCGTAGTACGGATACGGCGTGAACCACCCGCCATAAAATCCGAACCACGGACTGCCACCCCAGCCCCACCCGTAAGCTATCGGCCTGGCCCACGGAGTGTAGGCGTATGCGTAGAACCCGGGCGAATAGAAACGCACGGGAGTATACACGCTGAAGGAGACGCCGCCCCACACCCACGGCCGGTAGACGCGCGCGTAGGAGACGTTGTTCACCACGTAGGTCCGCTGGATAAACGTCGTATTGCCAACCACCAGGGGCCGTTGGACATACCCGATGCCACGGGCGTTGGCAACGATCACCCGGCCGCCGGGCCGAACCACTTCCACCCGCCGCACGCCGTCCGGAGCGTGATGGATGATGGCGCCGTTGGATGTGCGCACCTCGCGGATGGAACCGTCGGCGCGCGTCTGGACCTGGCCGCCGCCCGGGGCGTGGTAGATGGTGGCCCTTGCCGGGAAGGAGGAGCGGCCATTCACGGAGTTGGCATTGGTTCCGGGGCTGCGGTTGAAGCCGCCGCTGGGGTTGCCGCCGGGGCGATTGTTGCCGTTATTGGCGGGCGGTGTATTGTTGCCGCCTGAGGGGCGATTGTTGGGGCTGTATACGGTGGTGCCGCCGGGGCGATTGTTGCCGTTGTTGGCGGGCGGTGTAGTGTTGCCGCCGGAGGGGCGATTGTTGGGGCTGTATACGGTGGTGCCGCCGGGGCGGCTACTGCCGTTGTTGGCGGGCGGGGCAGTGTTCCCGGGGTTGTGGCCGGTGTTGCTCGGGGGGGTGCTCGCCCCGTGCTCGTGGGTTGGCGGCGCGGCGGCCTCCGAGTGAGGGGCGGGCGCGCTCCTGGAGGGGGCCGAATGAGTGGGAGCCGGCTTCGACGGCTTCTTGTCCTTGTCCTTGTCCTGTGCGCCGAGAGCGGCAGAGAATGCCAGTAGCAGTATGACGATGCCTGTTCCGATCCAGCCGGATCGGGCGGCTTTACCGGTTCGAATAATGTTCATGAAATCTCCTGGACGTGGCCGCCCCGCTGACGTGCGGAGCGCACATCCACCTTCCTTCAAGTATACGTACTTCCGGGCCTGATAGTTGCGATGTTCCAGTCGGGACAGTCATGGGAGGCCCATCAGCGTTTCTGCGCGGCCTGCCAGTTGAGCACCACCGTGATGGGCGCGGGCGCCGCATTCTCCGCAACCGTCGAGACGGTATTCACCAGAAACCGCTTCCCGTCCACCGCCACGTCGTAACCGACGTAGGCAGCGATGCTGCCGCCGCCCGGAATCCGGGGATTGAACAGCGCTTGCGGAGCGCCGTACTCGAAACGAGGCGCGGTCTTTACCTCTACGGCCATGAGTCTCCCATCGGCGGCTATATAAAAGAGCTCCTTTCCATCCCGGCGCCACCTCGGCTGCACGCCACCCGTGCCCGTCGAGACCTGAAACTTGCCCGCACCCGCCGGGAATGACTGAACGTAGATGTGATATTGGCCCGGGCCGGATTCGTCCGAGGCGTAGGCGATCCATCGGCCGTCCGGAGAGAACTTACCCTGCCTTTCATCGGCCGGCGTCTGCAGGTATGGCATCGGCTGGCGGTCCCCCGAAGGGGACATCGGGAAGAGACCAAGGTCCAACCTCCTCTTCGAGTCGAGGCGGTCGTACAAGAGGTATCGCCCGTCGGGAGACCAGTCGTCCGGGCGTGCGGACTTCAGCAGCAATTGTTCGTTCCCCGACCCGCTGGAATCCTTCTGGTAAAGATCGAGGCTGCTCCCAGCATTACGGTCAGAAGCGAAAGCCAGCCTGGTCCCATCCGGCGACCAGGTGGGAGACAGGTCTCGAGCGGCATCGAAGGTGAACCGCGTGGGGACGCCGCGCGCCACGTCGAGTACCCAGACGTCCTGGTTGCCCGTGGCATCGAAGAGGTCCACCGCCGCGCGCTTCCCGTCTGGTGAAAGCGCCACGCTTTGATAGGTGCCTGGCGAGCCCACCGTTCCCAGTGGCTTTCCTTCCCGATCGAACCACACCAGTTGCGAGTAGCCGCCGAGGCCGCCGGAGCGGTAAGCCAGCACCCCATTGGCGGACACCGCGAAAAACCCCAGCGCCAGCACGGAGCCCACCTGCTCGGCCACCGGAAACGGCTCACCGGTGAGCTCGAAACGCCTGGTGTCCAGCGGTTGCGCCATCAGGGTGCCCTCCCGCAGAAACAACAGATGGCCGGTTTCCGATCCGGCAGCCGGAGGCGCATAGGCGCCCGCCTGCTTGCTGGCCACCAGGCGCTTCCGCGGGCTGCCATCCAGCGCGGCCAGGTAGATGGCCTCGTCCTCCACACGGTTGGTACGCGTGATATAGAGAAAGTGCCGTCCGTCGGGCAAGAACCAGGGCCGCATGTGTCCGAACTCCCCCTGCGAATCATCGGACGTGGTCAGCCTGGTGGGCACGCCGCCAGCCTGGGACACGCGGAAGAGGCCGGTCGCGTTGTAGCCAAAGATGATGACTCCGTCGCGGTTCCACGACCCGCCAATGATGCTGCCGGGGAGCTCGCATAGTGTTTGCGGCGGGCCGGGCGCCCCCGCATCTACCTTCTTGAGCCTTCCTAGCGCGCCGAAGGCGATGAAGCGGCTGTCGGGCGACCAGAAAGGAAGAAAGCCCGCCCCTTCGGTGCCCGGCAGCGCCTGGGCGGTCAGGGAATCGAGCGGGCGGACCCACAACATCGCCCGTCCATCGGCTCCGTTGGCAATGAAGGCCAGCTTGCGGCCATCGGGCGAGAGCGCCATGCCGCCGTTGCCGAAATTCGTTTTCTCCGGCGCGGGGATCTGGAAGCGCATGGCAGCGGGCTCTGCGGGCGTCTCGCGAAAATGCAGCACTGCCACGACAATACCGGCAAGAGCTACCAGGGAAACCGCTGCGTTCCACCAGCGGACGATGCCGCGAGCATTTGTCGGAGGGGCGGGCGGAGCGGCCGGCGCAGGGGCCGGAGCTTGCACTTCCGGCGCCTCGTCGATCTCCAGGCGCGCCACGGCAATGTCGGGCAAACGCCGCTTGCGGTCCCGCTCCAGGCACCGCCGCAAGAGCCTGCGGATGGCCGGCGGCGTCTCCGGCGGCAGCTTCGACCAGTCCGGGTCGGTCTTCAACACCCCTGCCAGCGTGTCCGACACCGTGTCGCCGCCGAACATCGGGCGGCCGGTCAGCATTTCGTACAACACCACCCCGAACGACCAGATGTCGGCGCGCCGGTCGGCCTCCGAGCCGCGCGCCTGCTCCGGCGACATGTAGGCCGCCGTGCCCATGATCACCCCGGCCAGCGTGGCCCGCATGGTGAGCGTGGGGGAGGATGCCGCGTCACCGGAGACCGGCTCGCTGGAGAGCGCTTTGGCGAGTCCGAAATCGAGCACCTTGACGCGGCCGTCCGCCTTGACCTTGATATTGGCCGGCTTCAGATCGCGATGGATAACCGCCTTCTCGTGGGCGTACTCCAGGGCATCCGCGATCTGCCGGGCGATGGGCAGCGCTTCCTCCAGCGGGATCGGACCCTGCGCGATGCGTTCCGCCAGCGTCGGGCCCTCCACCAGCTCGAGCACCAGCGCGCGGTCTTCCACGCCGTAAATCGCCGCAATGTTGGGATGATTCAGCGACGCCAGCACCTGGGCTTCCCGGGTAAAGCGGGCCATGCGATCGGGGTCCTGCGCGAACGCTTCGGGAATGACTTTGATGGCCACGTCGCGGTTCAACTTGGTGTCGGTGGCGCGGTACACTTCACCCATGCCGCCCGCGCCGAGCTTGCCGGTGATGCGGTAGTGCGCGATGGTTTGCGGTGAGCTCATTTACCTCCTGGCGGCATCTTCCGCCGCAACTCGTCGAAGAAATTCAGCAGGAACGTCACGTGAAGCGACGTCTTGTCCGCGCCGCCTCCTTCCGGCAGCGGGAACACGACGAAGCGTTTGCCATCCGGCGCCAGGTCGAGGTTGGCAAAATTTCCGCTCGTCGAAATCGGCGTGTCGCACCACTGGCGTGGTCTGCCGGGGACGAATGCCTCTCCACTGACGGTATAGTCGGCCACCTGGATGTGGCCGTCCAAGCTCTCGAAAAACAACTCCTTGCGGTTGGGCGACCATATGGGGAATCTTCCCGGGGTAGTCGAGATCTGCCACTTGCCGCCCGATCCAACAGGAGCACCCGACGGCCGCACATATACTTGAAAGCTCCCGGACTCATCGGAAGCGTAGGCCATCCACCGTCCATCGGGCGAGAAGGCCGGATCGATATCGCTTCCCGGCGTGCCCAGAAACAGCTCCGGCTTGCCCGGCTTCGGGTGATCGGGATCGGTGGTGTCGAGCGGCAGGATCCAGATATCGCGGGCGGTCCCCTGACTGCCCTGGTGGTAGGCCAGACGCTTGCCGTCGGGCGAGAAAGAGCCGGGCACGCCTGGCCCCAGCGTTTCCAGAATGTGCTCCGGTTGTCCCGATCCGTCCGCGCGGACCCGCCAGAGACCAGTGCCGGCAGTGGGAGCGAAGACGATGTGTCTTCCGTCCGGCGTCCAGACCGGGAAGCGGTTGAGTGCGCCCGATGTGAACGTGATGCGCGACAGTGCGCCGCGTTCGAGATCGTAAACCGAGATGTCGCCATTCACCGCAAGCGCCAGGCGTTTCCCATCCGGCGAAAAGCGAGGGGTGACCAACAGACCAGGCACAGTGAACAGCGGGACCTGCTTGCCCGCGCCGTCCATCCACACCAGCGACTCGGACGCCAGCGAGGACCTGCCGGCCAAGTAGACCAGGGTACCGCTCTGGGAGAAATCGAGCTGCCCGCCTCCCTGGACGGAGCTGCCCGCAACGTCTTCGAGCTGGGGCGCGGGCATTCCGGTGGTTTCGAGGCGCTTGAGGTCGAACGGCACGGCGAACAACGTGCCCTGGCGGACGTAGATCAAATGGCCGCTCGGCAGGTAGCGCCCGAAGTAGCCTCCCCGTTGCACGACCTTGACCTGCCCCGTCTTCAGCGAGACGGCGGCGATGTTGGCATCCTCGTAGTTCGCGGCCATGTTGTGCGCTGTGACGAGGAGCGTATCGCCGCCCGGCAGGATCTGCGGCCAGCGGTAGGTGCGAAGGCCCTTGTCTTCCGGCTTCGCCAGCAGTTGCGGCGTCCCGCCGGCGGCGGGTATGCGGAAAAGATGAAGGAGGTCCAAGGTCGCGATGATGTTGCCGTCCTCGCCCCAGGCGGCGCCGCGCAGTGAGGTCGCCTCGCACAAAGTGACCGGAGCGCCTCCCCGCACGGAGATCTTCTTCAATTTCTGGTCGGCGCCGAATCCGATCCATTGGCCATCGGGAGAGAAGAAGGGATCGGTGGCGCCTTCCGTGCCGGAGAGGATCGTGGCCTTGGACTGGTCGATGAGCCGCGTGGCGATCTGAACACCGTTGGCTCCGTGGACGGGGAACGCGATGCGCGTGCCATCGGGCGAGAGGATCGCAGTGGTGCTCAGGCCGGCCACCGCGTCCGGCCCCAGATCGGCGCTGAAGCGCATCAGCGGGCGATCGACCGGGCGCGTCGCACGCCAGAGTAGGGCCAGCGCGGAAACCGCGGCCAGCGCCAGCAGTCCCGCCACCCAGAAGGGAACGCCGCTGCGTTGCGACGCTGGAATCACTGCCGGCTCTTCCGCTAGTGCGCCCGCCAGCACCTCTTCGAGAGCAAAGCGCGCTTCGCCGATGGCTTGCAGCCGGCGGCGCGGGTCCTTGTCCAGGCAGCGCCGCAGCATCTTGCGAATACCGGCCGGCGTCTCCGCGGGCAACGCGTCGAGGTCCGGCACGTCCTTGATCACCGAGGCCAGCGTCTCCGATACCGTCTCTCCGGCGTACATCTGCTTTCCCGACAGCATCTCGGCAACAAGGACGCCGAAAGCCCAGATGTCGGCGCGGCGGTCCACCGGCTTGCCTTTGGCCTGCTCGGGACTCATATAGGACGGGGTGCCCATGATGACGCCCGCTACCGAGGCGCCCATCGTCATGGTGGCGCAGGCTTCAGCCTGCGAAGGCTCGCTGGCCAAGGCCTTGGCGAGGCCGAAATCCAGGACCTTGGCGCGTCCTTCGGGTGTGACTTTCACGTTGGCGGGCTTGAGATCGCGATGCACGATGCCCTTTTCGTGCGCGTATTCCAGCGCCTCGGCGACCTGTTTGGCGATGGGCAGCGCCTCGTCCAGCGGAATCGGTCCCGCCGCGATACGCTCGGCCAGCGTGGGGCCTTCCACCAGCTCGAGCACCAGCGCGCGGTCCTCCACGCCGTAGATCGCCGCGATGTTGGGATGGTTCAACGACGCCAGCACCTGCGCCTCGCGCGTGAAGCGGGCCAGGCGGTCGGGGTCCTGCGCGAACGATTCTGGGATGACCTTGATGGCCACGTTGCGGTTCAGTTTGCTGTCCCGCGCGCGGTACACCTCGCCCATGCCTCCCGCGCCGATGGGAGCGAGGATTTCGTAGGGCCAATTCGAGTCCCAGTCTGGAGGGGCATATCGGATTGGACCCGATTATACCTCCGCCGGGAGCCACGAATCATTTGATTTGACAAATCAAATTAAAATCGAGTAGCATTGCGTCATGAGCCGGGCGGACGTGGAGACGGTGCTGCGGTGCTATCCCCGTATCTATTTCGCCTGCCACCGGCGCCACGTCCGCGACGAGCGGACCGGAAGCGTCATCAGCGCGCACCAGGCCAGTGTGCTGGATCACCTGGACGATGTGGAGAACACCTCCCTGCTAGGCCTGGCGCGCCACATGGGAGTGACCGCGTCGACCATGTCGCTGACGGTGGACCGGCTGGAGCGAGGCGGGTACGTGACGCGCGAGCGCAGCGGCGAGGACCGCCGCCGCGTCGATCTGCGGCTGACTCCGGCCGGCGTGGGCATCAAGCGCCAGCAGAAAGTGCTGGAGCCCGAACTGGTAGCCGCAGTGCTCGATTGCCTGAATGAGCGCGATCGCCGGCGCGCGCTGCGCGGCCTGGAAATGCTGGCGGAGGCGGCCTCGGATTGGCTCGCCTCAAAAGGAGCAAAAACATGAAATGGGTGTTGCTGGCGGTGGTGGCGCTGGTCCTCCTGGTTGGACTGGCGGCGATGGTTGGTGGAGCGATGCTGCCGCGGAGTCATCACGCCACGCGCAAGACCCGCCTGCGCGTGTCGCCGGAAGCTTTGTACGCGGTGCTCGCCGGCCCGCCCGACTGGCGGACCGGCGTCAGGAGCTTCGGCGTCCTGCCGGAGCAGGACGGCCGCAAGCGCTGGTGGGAGGAGGACACCCACCGGCAGAAGGTCACGTTCGAGCTGGTGGAAGACCAGCCCCCCGCGCGCCTCGCCGTGCGCATCGCCGGACGTTTTCCCGATGGGGACCTGCCCTTCGGCGGAACCTGGACCTTCGAGATCGCGCCCGCCGAGGGCGGTGGATCGGACCTGCGCATCCGCGAAGACGGCGAGATCTACAACGTGATCTTCCGGTTCATGGCGCGCTTCTTCTTCGGCTACACGGCGAGCATCGAAGGATACCTGCGCGACTTGGGAACGAAGTTCCACGAATCGGTAGCGATCGAACCCTGATCGAGATCGAGGTGTCCACATGGGACAGGAACTGGAATGCACAATGCGTCACCAGCGGCGGACGCTGGCGGGGAAAGCGCAGCTCGAAACGGACTACCTGTTGTTTCGAGCGCCTCCTGCCGAGCGCCTCAAGGTTCTCTTCAAGGATCTGACCGGCGTGAAGGCGGCCGGCGGCGTCCTCAAGCTGGAATTCGCCGGAGGCCCCGCGGAATTCGAGTTGGGGCGGGCGGCGGAGAAGTGGGCCGCGAAGATCCTCGATCGGCCGTCGCGGCTCGACAAACTGGGGGTCAAGCCGGGTCTGAAAGTACGCCTCGTGGGCGAATTCGAGGAGGACTTCCGCCGCGAATTAAGCGGACGAAACGCGGGATCGCCGGAGGCACGCGCGAAGGCCGATGTGGTGTTCTTCGCGGCGGAGGCGGCGGGCGATCTCAAGCGCTTGGGGAAGATCGCGGCGGGAATCGAGGCGCACGGGGCGGTGTGGGTGGTCTACCCCAAGGGCGTGGCGGCCATCCGCGAAATCGAGGTGCTGCGGGCGGGCAGGGAAGCGGGCCTCAAAGACATCAAAGTCGCGAGGTTCTCGGCGACCCACACCGCGTTGAAGTTCGTAGTGCCAGTGGCGGCGCGTTAGGCACATGGTTTCAGCGGTCCACCAACGGATCGCGGGACCGCTTGCTGACGCGCGCGGCTCTGTTCGGAGCCACGAATTAAGTCCGCCGCTTGTCGGAAGTGGTGGTAAGGTTGCGTTGGATGGCGAATTTGACCAGGCCCACCAGGTCGTGAACGTTCAGCTTGCGCATCAGGCTGGCGCGGTAGGTGTCCACGGTTTTGGGGCTGATCTCCAGCAGGTCGGCGATGTCTTTGGCCCGCAGCCCGTTCACCAGGTACTGGAACACCTCCATCTCCCGCGGGCTGAGCGAGGCCAGAGGATTATCCGCATGGTTCTTGTCGCCCCGGGTAAACAGGCCCACGCCGCGCAGCAGCGGGGAGATCCAGACGCCGCCATCGCGCACGAACGAGATGGCCTCCGACAGGTGCCGCGAGGGCCCGTCCTTCAAGAGGTATGCATCCGCTCCGGCGCGCAGCGCCTCGATAACGGAGCTGTCTTCGCGGGTGACGGAAAGGATCATGAGCTTCGCGGTGGAACCGGCGGCGCGCAGGTTGCGGATGGTCTCCACGCCCGTCATGCCTGGCATCTGCATGTCCAGGATGGCAAAGTCCGGCTTGAGGCTCATCACCATTTCCACCGCCGAAGGACCGTCGGCGCACTGCCCGACGATGCGCAGGCCCTGCTCGGCGCACAAGGCGGCGATGCCCTCCCGCACAATGGCATGATCGTCCGCCAGCACGACTGTGGTTTCTCGCGATTCCATAATTCTCCTACGGTCCGAATGGGACCAAGACCTCCAGGCGGGTGCCCGCCGGGCCGCTTTCGACGACCAGTCTGCCTCCCAGCGACTCCGCCTGCTCACGAATGGAGCGCAGCCCAATACCCGACTCCACGCTGGCGGGAGCCGAGAACTGCCGCCCGGCATCGAATCCCACCCCATTATCCCGCACCCTCAAAACCAGGCGCTCGCCGCCCGCGGCGAGCGCCATATCGATGCGCGTCGCTCGCGAATGTTTAACCAGGTTGGAAAGCGCCTCCTGCGCCGCGCGGTACATGAGAACCTTGACTTCGAGCAAGGGCTCATGCGGCAGGGGTGGAAGATCGAGGGACGCTTCGAAGCGCTCGGGAATGCCGCTGATCTCCCACAATTGCCGAAGGGCATCTTCGAGTGTGAGGCGCAGCCATTCCGGCGGGTGGAGCTTCCGGGAGACCGAGCGCACCTGCTCCAGAGCCTCGCTCAGCAGGGTAGAGATGCGCTCGAGCGCCACCGCGACCGAATGAGGCGGCGCGGGAAGTTGTGCCACGGCGATCTCCAATTGGGTGCGGATGGCGACCAGCATCTGGCCGACGCCGGTATGCAATTCCCGGCCCAGACGCTGGCGTTCCAGGTCGATCTGGAGGACCGCCCGCCGGCCGCCTCCCGGACGCATCTGCCGCGCCCGCGTGGAAAGAACCCGCTCGGCTTCCTGCAAACGGAAACAGTTGCGCACCAGGTTGTCCCGTAGGTCGAGCAATCCGACCACCTCCTTCCGCCCGACGTTTTCGGCCCCGACGTTTCCAGCGGAATCCCCGAGTTGCACGCCGATCAACAGGCTGTCCCTGGTCTCGAACACGAGGGAGAAGCGCACCGCGGAATCCGGCGGAATGGCACTCACCAGATTGTCCGCGTCGCCCAACGCCAGGCGCGCCGCGGCGCTCAACCAACGCACTTGACCCTGCCGGTCGCACTCCATCAACAGCGGAGGGGCAACTGGGGCTCTCCCACGAGCGGGCCCGTCTTCCCCGATGTCACTCAACCAGACGTCTCCTATTGTAGCGGAGGACTCCTAGGTCAGAATGCCAGTTAACCAGGGTTATGGGCAAGTTGTGTACGTACCCGGTACTGCGATTACTAAGAGTAGTACTTGCAACAAGTTTCGCAAAGTATTATAAGTAGATCACTGATGGAAAAACCTATCAACTTCGTGCCGCGAATCGCGATCTTCCTGGCGGGAGTCGCGGCCGGCGCTCTGACCCTCTCCCGCCGGGAAAGCGGCAGAGCAGATCCGGCTGCCACGCGGGATCTGAAAGACGCCGTCACGGGGTTGGAAAACCGCGTGGCGGCTCACGAATCGGCCAACGCCGCACGGTTCACGCAAATGGAAACGCGGCTCGACGAGCACGCGGCCAAACTCGCGGAAGTGCCGTCCACCGCGCAGATCGTGGCGGCCATGGAACAACTGCTGTCCAAGACGATGGCTTCACTGGACGACCGGCTGACCACCCAGGCGCACTCCATAGAGGTTCTGAAAACCACGGTCGCGCAGACTGACAGTCTTCTCGAGCGCGTGCTCGAATCGCTCGACTCTCTGCAGACCTATACGGAGGCGCCGCAACTGGAGAACGACGCCTTGCTTCGTCCCGTCTGAGTGGGCCAGCAGAGAGATTTCATCCACTGACGACCCGCTGGAATTGCCTAGTCGGTACTAGGCAAATTCCTGTTTGATTCGGCACCAAAAACGTTACTATTCTCAGAAAGCCGCCGATGGATCTCACCAAAGTACTCCAACAACTACACGAGGAACTGAAAAACCTCGATATCGCGATCCTGAGCTTGGAGAAATTGCAGGAATCCGGCAAGCGTCGCGGCAGACCACGGGAATGGTTGGGGGAAGTCGATCTGCGAAACGCCGACAAGCCAAAGGGCAAGCCGGGCCGCAAAGAGCCCCAGGACGAGTCACAGTAGACTGGCTAACCTGCCACCACACCCGCAGCCGCACCCTTCTGCGATTCGAGATCGGCGGCCAGCATTTCAGTCACAAGCCCGCGGAACGAAGTGCGGGAGTTCCATCCCAAATCACGTCTCGCCTTGGCCGCGTCTCCCAGCAGCACATGAACTTCGCTGGGCCGGTACAGGTTGGGATCGACCACCACATGATCGCGCCAGTCGAGGCCCGCGGCGGAAAACGCCACCTCGGCGAACTCCTGCACGGAATGACTTTCACCCGTGGCCACTACATAATCGTCCGGCCGGTCCTGCTGCAACATCAGCCACATGGCTTCCACATACTCGCGGGCGTGCCCCCAATCGCGGCGCGCCTGCAGGTTTCCCAGGGGCAGCTTGGATTCCTTCCCGGCGGCGATCTTGGCCACCGCCGCCGTAATCTTGCGGGAGACGAATTCGAAGCCCCTGCGCGGCGACTCGTGATTGAACATAATCCCGCTGCTGGCGTGCAAGCCGTAGGCTTCGCGATAGTTTCGCGTCAATTCATAGCCTGCGACTTTGCTGATGCCGTAGCAGGAGCGGGGCCGGAAGCGCGTCTCTTCGGTTTGCGGCGTCTCTACCACCGCCCCGAACATTTCGCTCGACCCGGCAAAATAGAACCGGCACTTGGGAACCAGGCGCTTCACCGCCGAGAGCGTGAAGTGCGTGCCGTTGATGTTGGTATTCAGAGTGGAGAACTCATCGTCGAAGGCATAGGTGACGAAGCTCTGCGCCGCCAGGTGGTAACATTCTTCCGGCTGCGTTTCTTCCACCACCGCATGGATACTCGCATAGCTCTCCAGGGACGCGGCGTGCAACTTCACGCGGTCGAGCAAGTGGCGGATCCTGCTCAGCCGGTGCTCCGGATCCTCGATAGCAACCCTGCGGACTATGCCATGGACCTCATATCCCTTCGAGAGCAACAACTCGGCAAGGTAAGAACCGTCCTGACCGGTGATTCCCGTGATGAGGGCTCGTTTGGAGGGCATACCTTGGGCCTTCGGTGAATTCCCTATTCTACCCTTAGGGCATGACCCGATACAGCCCCGAGGCGTGCGGCCCCACCTGAAAAGTATATCCGCCGGGCGCCGTCCCCAGATCTTTCCGCTCCCACAAATCCCGCAGGCCGCATTTCGGCGGCAGCCCCAGGTCGCTCCACTCTACATGGATCTCGGCTGGTTCCTTGTCTCCTACGTTAAATACCGCCAGGTATCTGGCATTGGAGCCCTCCGCTTCGGAAATCCACGCGATCCGGCCGGCCCGCTCAAAAAGCTGCCGGCTGTGCGTAGCCTTCTGATTCACCGCGATGGTCTCATCGTTGGCCAGAAGCGAGAGCGTGAACTGGTCGTTGCTGGGGAGGTCGCCGCCGAACATCAACGGCGACCGCGCAATCGACCACAGGCTCATGAGCGTGCGCTGTTCGTCGCGGGTGAGCCGCGTCGGACGGTCGTTGCCCCGCTCGGCGCGGATTCCGATCCGGCCCAACGGCAGCATGTCCGCGTCGGGCCATGCGCCCGGCTGAACGTGGGTGCTCCACGTGTTGAGCAATGCGAAGTTGGCGCGCAGATCCTGCCAGCGGTCCCAGAAATCGCCGGATATCCGCCAGAGGTTGGCGTTCTCTGCATAAAACGACGCCCTGGCCACATCCGCGGGACCGGGCGAAAGGCTCAGCACGATGGCCCTTCCCGTTTTTTGAATGGCGCGGTGCAACGCCGCGATCTCCTCCCCGTGGAAGGGAGTCGCGATATCGTCGGCTTTGATGTAGTCGACGCCCCAGCCGGCGTAGAGCTGAAGAATGGAGTTGTAATAGTCCTGCGCGCCGGGCTTGCTCATATCGACGCCGTACATGTCGGTGTTCCAGCGGCAGATCGACTGAGGGTCGGCGATGTCCGCGGCGTGGGCACTCGCGCCGAACACCGGCAGGTTTGCGCTCACTGCCCGGCGCGGAATCCCGCGCATGATGTGAATCCCGAACTTCAGCCCCTGGCGATGGATGGCATCGGCCAAAGGCGCGAACCCCTTACCGTTCGCCGCGGAGGGAAAGCGGTTGGGCGCGGGTAGAAGCCGTCCGTACTGGTCCATGGCCAGTTCCGTGTTGGGGCGGTAGCCATGGACCTGGGGATTGGGCTCGGACCACTGGATGTCCACCACCACGTACTGCCAGCCGTGGCTCTTCAGGCGGGCCGCCATGTAGCCGGCATTTGCCCGGACTTCGGCCTCGGTCACACCGGTACCGTAGGAGTCCCAACTATTCCAGCCCATGGGCGGCGTGGGGGCGGGGGAATCGGCGGCGGCCGCCAGCCGGGCGATGGCGAAGAGGGCGACAAGTTTCATGACTCCGTTTTACCACCCGGCCAGTTAATGGAGGCCTGGACTACTTCTCTCACGGACCCGTCGAATCGCCCGAAGACCGGGGCGGGAGCTGCCACGCCTGTCGTCCGCGGCAATCAGGCCCCGACTTCCCTTTGTCGGAGAAAGCGGCGATGAGGCACGAAGAGTTTATCTGCGGCAAAGCGTCGTGCACATTGCGCGTCGCGGCACCGTCAGGGACGCCTGGAAAACGGAATTGGAAGGGCGGCTAGTCGATTTTGTGCATGCGCGTTGATCCATTAGCGGGCGTTACTTGCCGGTCCCAGTGAGACTCACCTTCTGCGGGGTGTTCGCGGCATTGTCGGTGATGTCAGCCATGACCTTGGACCCGATGATCACCGCCTCGCCGCCGGCATCCACCAGGAAGCGCGCCTTGCGCACGCCGCCGGACTCCTTCGCAAGCTCCAGTTCGACGATCGGCGCGTTGCCTTCCAAGCTCATGGGCAGGGTGACCGGCTGGGCAAGCGCGGGGCACGCGTATAGAAAGAGGGAGGGGAAGCACTCTCTGCATGGGTGAGACTTATCCTACAGTATTCCGGCTGTATACTTCAAACAAGGGACCATGCTGAAACAACCAGGCACAACCGCGATTCCGGACCGGCGGGAGCGCTTCAGGGCATTCATGAAGCGATTCAATCCGACTGCTCCGCCGAGGGTTGCGATCGGCGATGGCCTGGTCTGCGAGCAGGCTGGCCGCTCCGTATACAAGAAGCTGGCAGCGGGGGCGGACCTGACGCCTGGCAGCCAGCAACTGGTGGTGGGAGGAATCGGCTCAGGCAAGACTACCGAATTACTGCTGGCCGAGCGCGAGTTGGCCGATCAGGAACAGATGCTACCGGTGTACGTCGATGTGTCGGCCGAAACGGACTTGAGCGCAGTGAATTCGGGGGCACTGTTGGCCAGTTTGGGAATGCGCGTTTGGGAGGCAATCGCGGCAAACTATCAGCCTCCGGACGCCCTATTAGAGGTTCACGAAGAGGTCAGTAAGGCCGCCTACGGGTACGAAAGGCTGGTTCTCACCCAACGGGCTTTCGACCGCCTGGCGGAGGCCGAAAATTCCCTTCTGTCGCCGGGGGGGTTTCATACCGTGAAAGTGGCCGGCAAGCTCAGGCCACCGTTTCCCGCAATTCGAAGGGACGTCAAGGATCTGGCAAACTCGGTCTCCAAGCTCACCGAGTTCTTAAAGGGACAGGGACGAGAGATTGTGGTCATCTTCGACGGCCTGGACCGGCTCATCAAGGTGGATCAGTTCTGGTCCCTAGCGGAACAGGATTTACGCGCAATCAGGCCGCTCGGGATCTCGGTATTGGCTGCCGGTCCCTTGTCGATCCTGTTTGGCCAAGGGCGCCAGATCAAGGACTATTTTGACGAGGTCCATTACTTGCCCCCGGCGATCGCCGATCCCAAGGTATCTCCCTTTTTGTACGAAGTTCTTCGCCTGCGGGGTGCCGAGGAACTGATGGACCCGGACCAAATGCAGAGACTGTGTCTTGCATCGGGTGGAGTGTTGCGCGATCTGATCTCGCTTGCGCGAAATGCCGGAGAGAACGCCTATCTCGATGATGCCGATGAGATCGAGAAGCCTCACGTGGACAAGTCCATCGAGCAGCTAGGCAACAGTTATCTGCTGGGGCTCGGCACTCGCCAGAAGTCGAAACTCAGGAAGATGCTGGATGGGCAAGGTTTTGCTCCCTCGGATTCCGAAGGCTTGGAACTCTTGATCACCAGGCGGGTACTGGAACAGTCCGAATCCCGGTACGAAGTACACCCGGCACTCGCCGCAGTTCTGGCCCGTACGCCGGATGAAGCGGAATGAAGTTCAGACCGGCTCCCATATTCGAGATCGTTCGCCTGATTGATCTTCAACCGCCGGGCGAGACCGGATTCTGCATGTTGGTGGCGTCCTCCGCCGCGACGGAGTTCGTCAGCGAGCTGCGGGAGGAACTGGACCTCCAGATCGCCGGATCTTTAGGTCTCATCGAGGTCGCGGAATTGACGGCCATCGCCCTCCTCGATCAGCTCCGCACCGGTGGGGACGCCGTGGTGCTGATGGCTGGCTTCGATCGGTGGGGCGACAGTCAATTCGTTGCACTGGATGTGAATCGAAGCCGGCTGGACACCGGCGCTTTTCTCATCTTCCACGTCGATCTCAAGACCGCCGGCCGTTTCCTCGACCATGCGCCAAACATACGCAGCTTTCTCGGACCGAACATCTTCGCGCCGGTTCCCGACACATCATCGATGGGTCCTCGGGAAATTTCCGATCGCCTGAATCAATTAAGAACACACTACGGCATGAGCGATGCAGAGGTCATCGACCGCGCCGCGAAAAATGACCTTCCGGCCGAGCCCGACTTCATCGAGTGGCTGGTTCTCTTAGGGAGAAGCGAGCTTGTCCTCTAGAGGCTGGAATCGGGCTGGGGCCGCCAGAGCCCTGGAGGCAAGGACTGCCGCAGACCTCGTCCATATGGACGTCTCCGCGCCGCATGAGTGTTTCAGGGAAATCCGTTTCTACCTGCAGCGGGCCACAGACACCGGTCGGACCAGGAACGGCGTTCATGTGCTCTCGCGACGGGAACTGGAAAACGGCGACACCCAGATCAACGCCGGTCCCACGATATTTCGCGAGCCTTGTGAAACCTGTATTCAGTTCCCCTCCGGCGCACAGCTTTCGTTCGGCATTACCTTGCGCTTCGACGGGTCACAGACCACGTTGTTAGCCTACCGTTTCTACCTTCATCTGCTCCCTGCGAGCGGCCTGCGATTCATTCGAATCGATCTGAATTCACCCAAGGAGGACTACGATCCACTCCATCTCCCCCGATCCCACATGCATCCCGGATTTGAGGGCATCCACATACCTTTTCCGGCGATGCGGCCCCTGGAGATCCTGGATCGGATGATCCATGTCATCGAGCCGCATTTCACCGCGTGACCCTACGACTCCAGCCCCATTTGCGTCAGCCGATAGCGCAACGCGTTGCGCGTCAGTCCCAGCAAGCGCGCCGCCTGGCTCTTGTTCCCATCGGCCCGGCGCAGCGCCTCGCGAATGATGTCCTGCTCGTACTGATCGAGGCTCATCCCCTCCGGCAGGAAATGCGAATCGCTTTGCGGCCGCGGGCGCGGCGCGCTTTCCAGCTTGATGTCCGCCGCGTCAAGGGCCGTCCCGGTACACATCACCAGGCTGCGCTCGATCACGTTCTCCAACTCGCGCACGTTGCCCGGCCAGTGGTACGACATGAGCTTCTCGATGGCCGCGTCGGTGATGGATTCCACGCGGCAGCCCGTGTCGGGCGCCAACTTGTGCACGAAGTGATTCGCCAGGAACGGAATGTCCACCTTGCGCTCGCGCAGCGGCGGAATATTCAGCGGGACCACGTTCAGCCGGTAATAGAGGTCCTCGCGAAACGTCCCCTGTTCCAGCGCGGCGCGCAGATCCTGATTGGTAGCGGCCACCACGCGCACGTCGATATGCCTGGTCTGGTTGCTGCCCAGGCGCTCGAATTCGCGTTCCTGCAAGACGCGCAAAAGTTTCACCTGGATAGCCGGTGGAACGTCGCCGATTTCGTCCAGGAACACCGTGCCGGTATCGGCCTGCTCGAACTTGCCCGGCTTGGTGGTCTGGGCGCCGGTGAAGGCGCCTTTTTCGTAGCCGAACAGCTCGCTTTCCATCAGGTTCTCCGGAATCGCGGTGCAGTTGATCTTCACCAGCGGCCGGTCGCGCCGCGGCGAATGAAAATGAATGGCGCGGGCGATCAGGTCCTTGCCCACGCCGCTCTCGCCCGCCAGCAGCACCGTGGCGCGCGTCGGTCCGACGCGCTCGATGGTCGCGAAAATCTCCTGCATGGGCGGGCTGCGGCCGATAATATTGTCGAACTCGTAGCGCCGGCCGAGCTCTTCTTTCAGTTGGCGGTTCTCATCCCGCAGGGCGCGCACCTCGAGCGCCTTGTTGACCACCTGCATCAGGTGATCGAGCGAGAACGGTTTCAGCAGGAAATCGGTGGCCCCCGCCTTCATCGATTCCACGGCGGTCTCGATGCTCCCGAAGGCGGTCATCACCACCACCGGAACGTGCGCGTTCTGGCGGCGGATCAGCCCCAGAAGCTCCAGCCCGCCCATGCCCGGCAGCTTGAGATCGGTAAGCACCAGGTCGGCGCGGTCCACGATCTTGAGACCGTCTTCGGCGGTCGCGGCTTTGTCCACGTCGAACCCCGCGGATGACAGTTGCAGCTCGATTACGCGGCGCAGCTTGTCTTCGTCTTCGACTACCAGGATTCGCTTCTTCATGCAGGTAGAGCAGGCGTCGCGGCCTGCGTTTTGGCAACTCGTTCCATGGGCAGCAGCACGCGGAAAACGCTGCCCTTCCCGAGATCGCTCTCCACCGTTATCTTACCGCCGTGCTCGTCCACGATTTTGGAAACGATCGCCAGCCCCAGCCCCACGCCCTCCGGCTTGGTGGTGAAGAACGGGTTGAAAATGGTCTCGAGGTGTTTCGAGTCGATGCCCGCTCCGCGATCGATCACCGCGGCTTCGGCCGTTCCCACCGCGGCGCGAGTCTTCACCGTGACCGCGCCGCCCGGAGCGGTAGCCTGCACGGCGTTGAGCACCAGGTTGTAGAACACGCGCTCCATCAGCTCGGCGTCGAAAGGAAACGGCGCGAGCTCCGGAGCGTAGTTGCGGTAGATTGCGATCCCCGATGCTTCGCGCTCCACCAGGGCGATGGCGCGGTCGATGGTCTGCGAAAGATCCGCCGTGGCAAGCTGCAATTGGAGCGGCCGCGCGAACTGCAGGAACCGCGTGATCAGCGAATTGGCGCGGTCTACTTCCGACGAGATGAAGCCGGCCACCTCGCGCGCGATCTCATTTTCCGCGCTGATGTTGTGGTTCAACATTTCCGACGACGCCTTGATGGTGCCCAGCGGATTACGCAACTCGTGCGCCAGCCCCGCGGAGAGTTGTCCCAACGCGGCCAGGCGGTCGGAGCGCGTCACGGCCTCCTGCGCCTCGCGGATTTGCACGTTGGCGGCCCCAAGTTGTTCCGCGGTGCGGCGGTGCTTTTCGGACTGAATGCGCAGTTGCTCCGCGAGGATGTTGGCGAGGGTGCCGATCATGGCTAGAAAGATCACCGGCAGAAGATGGTGAGCCTGTACCTCCTCGCCGTGGAGGTGCAAAAAGAAATACAGATAGCAGACGCTGGCAAGCACGATAAACGCCAGGGTTCCCCTTAGCCCAAAAGTAGTGGCCGCCGAGACGACCGGCAGCAGCAGGACCATCGAATACGGGCTGTTGATGGAACCGGTGAAGCCAATGAAGATGAACCCCAGGACGATCTTGAGAACGACCCAGAAAACCCGGCTGCGCGTGGTGGCGCGAGCCGGAAATCTCGGCTCCAGGATTTGAGCGATGCCCAGCGCGGCCAGCGGAATGATTTCCTGTGGGTCGCCCTGCCCCGGGTCGGTATCAACCACCGGCGGCGGCAGAAATTTCAAACTGATCAGCAGCCCCGCGAACAACAGAACCCAAACGAAATCCTGCGGTCGGAACAGGCGGAGCCAGCGGCGCATCTCAGTCGGGATTATGCCACAATGGGAAAAGTAACGTCTCATGGCCAACTCAACCCTGGATCGCAACCGCCGCGCGGGTTCCGAATCACAACCTACCAACGAGTCCGACGAGTCTTTTGGCGACATCCTCTCGCAATATGAACAGGCTCATTCGCACAGATCCGAGGAAGGCGGCAAGGGCCTCGAAGGCACCGTGATCGCGGTGTCCGGCGAATCGGTGTTTCTCGATATCGGCTTCAAGACGGAAGGCATTATTCCCTTGGCCGATTTCCAGACCACCGGCGACGAGGTCAAGCCCGGGGACAAGCTGCCCGTCTCGATCAAAGGCCGCGATCCGGAAGGTTACTACGAGCTCTCGCGCATCAAGGTCGAGCGCCCCCGGGACTGGTCGTCGCTGGAGAAGGCGTTCGCCGAGAAATCCGCGATTGCGGGAGTGATCACCGCAGTGGTCAAGGGCGGAGTCAGCGTGGACGTGGGTGTGCGCGCGTTCATGCCGGCTTCGCGCAGCGGAGCCAAGGACGCGGCCGAAATGGAAAAGCTGATCGGCCAGGAGATCACCTGCCG
>Ga0209415_10005209_pt1 | contig 23452 bp, 22 predicted proteins | sample PeaSoiSIISIP2007_FD_187696 | JGI IMG/M metagenome (GOLD analysis project Ga0209415, IMG submission 187696) | Peat soil microbial communities from Weissenstadt, Germany - SII-SIP-2007 (SPAdes) (version 2) | ecosystem: Environmental > Terrestrial > Soil > Wetlands > Peat | place: Germany... | reverse complement strand
TATAGCGCCGCGAGGCCTCGCATCCCGTCGAGAAACTTTACGCGCAACGAACTTTACGCCTTCATCGAAGCCGCTCGGCGGAGTTGGACGGCAGGCTACTGGATATCGGAAGCGGGGCGGGATTTCCCGGCCTCAGTCTTAAGATCATCTTTCCGGGGTTAGGGGTTACGCTTCTCGAGCCGGTGGCCAAGAAACGAGCCTTTCTCAAAGAAGTCGCGCGAGTCTGTGAAATGACTGCCGTCGAGGTGGGAATGGTGAACCAGGTCATGGGTGTCTGCACCGACGATCTGTTCGGGTTTTGCGTAACCGGTCATCTTCATGGCGGATACGTTGCAGAAGGTGCATTTGTTATCCAAGCCTATCCCGTAAATGCCTTCTCCGGTCGAGTTCAATATAAGAGACAGTATGTTGCGATTTTCCCTGAGGTCTTCATAGGGCTTTCTGATCGAGGCTGCAAATATCCCCGTATAGACGACTACATAGGCCAGAATCTTGTAGATATGGCCTATCATGTTGTAGGTGTCGTAAAAACTTTTGAACAGCGTGAAGGAAAGCTCGCTGAAGATACAGATAACAAAGGCGGCGAGATAATAGTTGAGTGTCCTGTCGCCGGTCCTGGACAATCGCTTCCAATATATAATCAGGTTGGCCGCCAGGACGAATATGATGACGTATTCCGCATGGATCTTAAACGGGGTCAGGCCGACTCCAGGGATGAACGTATCGGGGACGTAGTCCGGGAAGAAAATGACAGCCGTGAAAACGAGCGTGCACAGGCAAAGTGCAGAACACATAAGGCTTGTTTTCGATAGCAGACGCCATCTGCATTTTAGAGGGATGAAGGCACTGATAAGGAAGGTAGAAGCTTCGGTGCCGCGGGCAGCGAGCCAGAACTGCGATGCCTTGTTCGGAACGTTCGGCGTTATCAGGGAAGGCATGCCGGTAAAACTGAGGGCATGCATGAAGTCGAATAAGCCGATGGTAAAAAACGCCACGCTTATGAACAGCGAATAACGGTCCTCGTTCTGGTTATAGGCGCACCACCCGAGACCGAAGATGGAGAACGAAACGATTATGCTGAAAAATTCGACGAAATTATGGAAAACGAGGTAGGGGGCAATTTCTACGACTCTATACAAGCTTTCTTTGAAGAGCCATACGCACAGAAACGGGACAGTCAAAATAACGGCTGTCACGGAAAGCAAAGGCAGTGTAGATATTTGTTCCGGCTTTTTCAAGTTTTGCACTCGTTTGGGCGATGCGGGGGAGGGCAGATGCATTAGCGATACCTTAAAACAAACCTCGTTGGCGGGCAAGAAAAATCTGGCAAGGCCGCGGGCCTGTCCGCGTCTGCGCTGAATTTCCGACCAGCGCAAACAGGCCTCCAGCCTGCGGCAAGGTACCGCAGGCCAGCGCGAGGAGACCGCGGATCAGCGGGAGGAGATTGCCGATCTTCGTCAGGACACGGCCGACCAGCGCCAGAAAATTGCCGACTTGCGCGAGGATACCGCCGAAAATGAACGCCCGCGCGGTTGCGCGGCAATCAGTGGAACAGGCGCGGCGTCGCGCACTGGAAGAAGGCAGGTTCGTTTTGCACTACCAGCCGCATGATTGTGCCGACAGGCAGATGGGCAATGCGTGAAGCATGCCGCCAGGCCCAAGCCTGGTTGCAGTCCGGCCTCGAAACAGGACAGATCGCGGTGAACGTCTCATCCAGGGAGTTCCACAGCAAGGATTTCCGGGAGGGTGTGAATGCCGTCCTGGAAAGATCGACCAGACCTTCGTGCAGGATCTGGAAAACGCCACGGGAGGTTCAGGCGAAGCCATGGTAAGTGCGGTCATCGGGATGGGGACCAGCCTTAAACAACGGGTCGTGGCCGAGGGGATTGAAACGCGGCAGCAGCTGGCGTTTCTGCAATCGCATCATTGTGCCGAGGGGCAAGGCTATTTTTTCAGCCGGCCCGTACCCGCTCCGGAATTCGCCGCACTGCTGAAGAAAACCGCCCGGCATCAGCCGCACATGGTCTGACGCGCAGGCCATTACGCGTAGGCCATTACGCGTAGTGCGGGGACACAATACGAGCACTCCGCCGGAATCAGCCGCCGGCTGCGCGAGAGGCTGACGGGTGCTGCCACGGCCGGGAGTTGGCGCAAGGCGAGGGCGCGGAATCAGCTCCCTTGGCGCGTTCCTGTATGGCTAGGAGACGCGGAACTTTGCAATCAGCGCGTGCAGATTCACCGACAGCTGTTTGAGATGGGAAGCTGCGCCGGAGATTTCCCCGGTGCTGACCACGTTCCGGGAAACCACCTTGGAGATCTCCTGAACGTTCCTGGTGATCTCCCCGGTGGTCGCGGTCTGTTCTTCGGCGGCGGTGGCGATCTGGCCGATCTGCTCGGTGGCTTCCTCTATCTGGTGCAGGATCTCGGCGACCGCCTGCCCCGACTTTTCCGCTTCCGCCGTGCCGCGGGCGACGTCCTTGACGCTTTCGTTGATGATCGCGACGGCAGACCGGGTCTCGCTTTGGATCGATTCGATCATCTCGGCGATCTCTCGGGTCGCCTTGGTGGTCCTTTCCGCCAGGGCGCGCACCTCGTCGGCGACGACTGCGAACCCCCGCCCCTGGTCGCCGGCGCGTGCCGCCTCGATGGCCGCGTTCAGCGCCAGCAGGTTGGTCTGGTCGGCGATGTCCTCGATGGCCGCCACGATGGCCCCTATCTGATCGGAGCGGGCGCCCAACTGTTCGACGACGGAGGCTGAGCGGCGGACGTTGCCGGCGATGTTCTCCATGTTGGACGTGGAGGTGCGGATGATCTGCGCCCCATCCTTGGCGGTCCGGCTGGCGCGCCCGGAATTCTCCGCCGCGCTGTGGCAGTTGCGGGCAATGTCGGCGCTCGTTGCCGACATCTCCTCGCTGGCCACCGCACCGAGTGCGACTGCTGCAGCGCCTGCTGGGTCAGGGAGGCGCTCTGGCGGGCGCTGGCATCGAGCTCGGCGGCGGCGGCGGAAACCTGCCGGGAGCCGGCGTTGACCATCTCGATGATCCGGCGCAGGTCCGCGGCCATCACCGACATGGCCCCGTAAATGCCCCCCTGTCCCTGTTTCAGCTCCAGCGCCAGGTTGCCGTCGGCCACCTCCTTGGCTATCCGGGCGACCTCCGCCGGTTCGCCTCCCAACTGCCCGAGCACCTGCCGGAACACGTACCCCGAGGTGCCGATCAAAAGCGCGATGCCGAAGACGCCGAGCGCCAGGATCAGGTTCTTGCTGGTCTTCATGGTGGCGACCACGTCGGCTGCCGACTGCTTGAAGTCCTGTTTGTTCTTCCGGGTCAGATCGAGGGTCTTGGTGCGGAAATCCCGCCAAAGCGGCACCTCCTGCTCCTTGAGCATGGCTTCGGCCTGGCCCTGGTTGCCGGCGGCGGCCGCCTCCTGGATATTCCAGGCGGTGGCGAGGTAGTCGTCGCCGAGCTTCTTCAGGCGCACCAGTTCGTCTTTCAGCGCCGGATCGGCGCCGCTGGCAGCGATGGCTTCGTCGAAGGCGCCGTCCATCTGCTTGGCCGCGTCCTTGAAATTCTCCCGAGTCTTCTGGTCGGCGGGGTTGATCACCACGTTGCGGGTGGCAATCCCGCAGCGGGCTCCCTGGGCGAGGGCATCGATGGCGCCCACCAGTCCCGGAACCTCCTGCCCGACGATCCTTCCCATCGTGTTGAAGTTCCTGTCGGCGGCAAACAGGAACAGCGCCATGATGGCGACAAGAACGAAGATATTGCAGATCATGCCCGCCATCATCAGTGTGCGTATCTTCATTGCCGTCTCCTCTGTGAACGGTACAAAAATTTTAAAAACAGGAAGGAGCGATCGGCCGGTTACCCGGATCACGGCACGGCGGGCAACGGCGGTAACTTACTGTTCCCGTGATCGAAAGTCCGCTGTACGTTACGAAGCCGGCAACGCAATGTCAAGTTTCAGTTATGACAATAAAGGCGCCGGCCATCGCGATGGCGGTCCGGTACATTCGCGATATCGGCAGGTAGGGAATGCAGTTCCCCCTCTTTCAAGGGGGGCTCCGTCTTGTGCCACTTCGCCTTGCGGCACTTCAAGCTCGCGGCCAACGGGGGGAGTAACTGATCCGGCCTCATCCCGGCGTCGGCCAACTTGCGGCCGATGGCAGGACGAGGGGGAAAAGTCACCGGATTGTTGCAAAATAAAACGAGATTTTGCTCGTAGCTTCGCCGGAAATAGGGTACAGTGCCGCAACTTATTTCAACGGGTGGAGAAAACATGACGAAAGCCGATTCCGCAACTGCCGACTGCAAGCTTGCAGTCGGCTTGGGCACCGTGGCCGCTCCACTTGATCCTGCCGTAACCGTCGCGCCCCGTGCCGGCCGGCACACGCGGCGGGCGGGGCACACGGAGGCGCCCGGCGGTGCCGGTAGTCTTCTGAAACGCACCTCCTGGGCGCTGCAAACCGCCGCCATCTACGGCGTCACCCTTGTCGCCGCCCTGCTGCCCGCCTCGGCCGTTCATCGCATCGGTGCACGGCTCGGCCTGTTGATCCCCCGCATCCTCCCCAAACGCCGCTCCGTCGTGCTCGACAACATTAGCCGCGCGCTCCCCTTTATGAAGTCTCACCCGCTCTGGAATCCCGCCTCCCTCGACGCCGTGCAACTCACCCGGGAAACCTTCAAAAACCTGGGGAGGCTGCTTTTGGAGATCTGCCGGTTCTACCACGGCCGGAAGGAAGGGGTCATCGCCGGCATTGAGCTGCGCGGCCTGGAAAACCTGGAGGCGGCCAAAGCCAAGGGGAAAGGGGTTATCTGCCTGAGCGGGCACTGCGGCAACTGGGAGCTGATGGCGCTTGCCTTCGGCAGTCTTTTCGGCAACGGCGCCGTCGTTGCCCGCCGCCAGAACAACCCCTATCTGAACCGCATGGTGGAGCGGATGCGGATGCGCTACCACAGCCGGGTGATCTACAAACAGGGAGCCTTAAGGGGCATCCTCTCCGCGCTTAAAAAGGGGGATTTGGTGGGTATCCTGGCCGACCAGTCGGTGCTCCCCGAGGATGGCGTGTTGATCGATTTCCTGGGACGCCAAGCCTGGACCTCGACCGCGCCGGTGATCATCGCCAACAAGAGCGGTTCCCCGATTTTGCCCGTTTTCATCCATAGCGAAGGGGAACGGCAGGTGATCACCTTTTTTCCCGAACATGAATTAAGCGGCGACACGAGCGAGGAAGGGATCAAAAGTGAAACCCGGGCGCTGTCGCGCTACGTGGAGGATTTCGTGGCGGCCCACCCGACCCAGTGGTACTGGGTGCACCGGCGCTGGAAGCGGGCAGGAGAGTGCGCGGCCTTCCAGAGTCCATAACCGGCAGCTTGTCCATTGAATGAAAAAGGGCCTTCCCGAAAAAATCCGGGAAGGCCCTTCGTTTATGGAGCTGTCTGATTGCGTGCCAGGCTAGCGCTTGTTTTCCTCACCCTCGTGCTTTCCCTGCCCGTGCTGCTGCGGCTGCCCCTGAGGCTTGCCGTGCGGGGCCTGCTGGGGCGGCGCCTGGGGCTGCCCGTGTGGCGGCTGGGGCTGCACCTTGACGGGCGGAGCCGGACGCGGCGGCTGCACCGGACGATCGTGCGGGCGCTCACCGGGGCGCGCATGCGGCGGCTCGACTGGACGCGCACGCGGCGGGGCCGGTTCTCTGTGCGGCGGCGCTGCTTGCCGCGGGGGAGCGGGCTGGACGTGCGGCCTATCGTGCAGCTGCTGCCGCTCCTGGAGATGCCGCTGGACTTCCGGGCGTTGCCGGTACTGTGCCTCTCTTTGGTGCCTCAACTCTACCCGTTCGCGTTCCGGTCTCGGCCGGTAGTGCTCCACGTTCCAGGCGCCGCTGCGCTCCCAGTGCCTGCTCTCATGCCAGGCTTTCCAGTTGTGCTGCAGCGACGCGTAGGGGATCGGCCGGTAGTCCCACCGGTGCCCATACCACTCGTGCCGCCTGCTGTAGTCCCTCCACCCGGGATCGACGTCGTAGTAGAATACCGGGACGTTGTCGTAGTAGCGCCAGGCCCTGTCGTAGTGGTGCGAGCGATACCAGCGCCCTTCCCAAAAACGCCACCACCAGCCGTTCCAGAAAAAGAGGTCCGCGTCCGCACGGGGCACCACGTACACCTCGTTGGTGTCGGGGAGCGGTACAAAGGCCGGAGGCGCCTCAAACGCCACCGGCGGGGGGAGGGCGATGCTGACGCTTATGTCGACTTCGGCCCGGGCCGGCGCAGTCGTCGACAGGGCGACCGTCAACAGCATCGCCAACAGCAGTGACTTCTTCATCTTTCGCCTCCTGGATTCGCATTGAAATAACAAAGTGAAAGCGCGGGAATTGTAACAGGAATGAGAAAAATAATGAACATATTTTCAGGATATGGGTGCGATTTGGTGAAAAACGCCGATTGGCGGAGATCTCCTACAGGATTCCCCCCTCTTGTACGGTGGGGATACCTTCGATGTTCCTGCCTTAACTGGCCGGAAAAAATACTTTACTCAGCGGATGGCATGAGCTAACACTGGAGCCGGTTTCCTGCACCGGTTTCGGGGGATGCGTGAAGGTTTGCGTTTATTGCGGTAGCGATCTCGATTCGGAAAACGTCTGCATCCTGTGCGGACCGTAGCCGAACGTGATCTGCCCGAAATGCGGAGAGGAATATTTTTCGGCCGGGCGGGGGATCTGCCCGGTCTGCGGTTATGAATGGGACGATGCGCCGATTCCGTAATCGGCGCGGTTAACGGACGTGCCGACCGTTTTGAAGAAACTGTCTGCAAAGTGAAAGGGGAGACGATGTCGAAAGAGTGTGTCGTGGGTGCCGAGTCGGTAAGGATGATCGAGTTGGGGCATCCCTGGATCGTCGCGGACGCCTATACGAAAAAATGGCCGGCAGGCGAGGCGGGGGACCTGGTGGCCCTGACCGACGCGAACGGAAGCTTCCTGGCTACGGCGCTTCTCGACCCCAAAGACCGGATCGTGGCGCGGGTGCTTTCCCGCGAGCGGATGCGGCTGGACGCGGGCTGGCTCAAAAAGAGGCTGGAGCGCGCGCTTGCGCTCAGGAAAAATCACGCCGATCTCGCCGATACCGATGCCTACCGGCTGGTTAACGGCGAAGGGGACGCTCTCCCCGGGCTCACCGTGGACCGCTATGGCGATTTTCTGATGGTGCAGATCTATTGCGCGGGGTGGAGGAGGCATCTGAAACTCGTCACCCGCGCGCTGGAGGAGCTGCTTTCGCCGGCCGGGATTTACGAGAAGACCAGGCCGCAGAACACCAGGGAGCTGGAGGCGGAGGGGGACGGCAAGAAGTACGGGAAACTTCTGGCCGGGAGCCCGGCGGCGGAACCTCTGCAGGTGCTGGAAAACGGCTTGACGTATCAGGTGAGTCTGGAGCGCGGCCTGAACACCGGTCTTTTTCTGGATCAGCGCAAGAACCGGCGCGACCTGACCGGGCGGGTGAAGGGGAAGCGGTTTTTGAACCTCTTTTCCTATACCGGCGCCTTTTCGGTGGCAGCCGCCGCCGGCGGGGCAAGCCTCGTCACCAGCGTGGACGCTTCCCCCACCTACATGGAGGTGGCCCGCACCAACTTCAGCGTCAACCGGCTCAATCCGAAGCGCCACGAGTTTCTCGTCGGCGACTGTCTGGCGGTGCTCGACGAGATGGCCCGCCAGCAGAAAAACTACGACGTCGTCCTGATGGATCCCCCTTCTTTCTCCACCACCTCCAAGAGCCGGTTCACCACCCGCGGCGGCACCTCGGATCTGGTGGCGGCGGCGCTCAGGCTTTTGAAGGACGGCGGCCTTTTGATCACCTCGTCGAATCATCAGAAGGTGGATCTGGCTGATTACCTGAAAGAGCTGCGCCGCGGCGCCCTGCAGGCGGGGTGCGGGCTGCAGGTGATCTCCCAGGTGGGCCAGCCGGAGGATTTCACCTACTCGGTTGCCTTCCCGGAGGGGCGTTATCTGAAGTACGTGGTGTGTGTGAAGAGTTGGTAGGACTTCCAGCGGGTTTTCCCCCACCCCCTGCCCCCCTCCCTCCAGGGGAGGGGGGAGACGGTAACAGGGAAGGGGGGGAAGGTATCCGATTCGGTTACAGGTCGAGATCGGCGTGGCCGTGGTAGAGACGGTCGCGCTCGGCGTTCACCTCGGCGCTCTCCAGGTAGTCGTCGAACTGCATGGTGCGGTCGATGAAGCCGCCCGGGATGAGCTCGACGATGCGGTTTGCCACCGTGGAGACGAACTCGTGGTCGTGGGAGGCGAACAGCACGACCTCGGTGTAGGACATGAGCCCGTTGTTGAGGGCGGTGATCGACTCCAGGTCGAGGTGGTTGGTCGGCTCGTCGAGGATCAGCGCGTTGGCGCCGGTGAGCATCATGCGGGAGAGCATGCAGCGCACCCGCTCGCCGCCGGAAAGGACGCTCGTCTTCTTGGTCGCCTCCTCGCCGGAAAAGAGCATGCGCCCTAAAAAGCCGCGCGCGAAGCTTTCGCCTTCGGTCGGCGGCGAGTACTGCCCCAGCCACTCGATCAGGTTCAGGTCGCTCTTGAAATAATCGCCGTTTTCCTTGGGGAAGTAGGCCCGGGTGATGGTGATGCCCCAGCGGAAGGTCCCCGCGTCGGGCTCCATTTCGCCGGCCAGGATCTGGAACAGGGTGGTCTTGGCCAGCGAGTTGCTGCCGACGAAGGCGATCTTGTCTTCCTTGCGGACCATCAGGTCGAAATCCTTCAGCACCTGCACGCCGTCGATGGTCTTGCAAAGCCCCTTCACCTCGAGGATGACGTCGCCGCAGGGACGCTCCGGCTTGAACACCACCCACGGGTATTTGCGGGAGGAGACCGGCATGTCCTCGATGGTCAGCTTTTCCAGAAGCCTCTTGCGGGAGGTCGCCTGCTTCGCCTTGGAGGCGTTGGAGCTGAAGCGCTGGATGAATTCCTTGAGCTCGTTGGCCTTGTCGGTCACCTTGCGGTTGTCGTCCTGGCGCTGTTTGAACTGCAGCTGGCTTGCCTGGTACCAGAAGTCGTAGTTGCCGACGTACACCTGGATGCGGCTGAAATCGATGTCGGCTATGTGGGTGCAGACCTGGTTCAGGAAGTGCCGGTCGTGGGAAACCACGATCACCGTGTTCTGGAAGCGGTAAAGGAAATCCTCCAGCCAGTTGATCGACTTGAGGTCGAGGTGGTTGGTCGGCTCGTCCAAAAGGAGCACGTCCGGGTTGCCGAACAGCGCCTGGGCCAAAAGCACCCGCACCTTGTCGCCGCTCTCCAGCTCCTTCATCAGCTTGCCGCGCAACTCCTCGGCGATGCCCAGGCCGTTTAGGAGGACCGCCGCCTCGGCTTCGACCTCGTAGCCGTTCATCTCGGCGAATTCCGCCTCCAGTTCCGCGGAACGGATGCCGTCCTCCTCGCTGAACTCCGCCTTGGAATAGATCGCCTCGCGCTCGGCCATCACCTGGAAGAGCCTTTTGTGCCCCATGACGACCGTGTTGAAGACGGTGTGCTCGTCGTAGGCGAACTGGTCCTGCTTGAGGACCGCGATCCTCCCCTTGCCGGCCGAGATCTCTCCCTTGTCCGCTTCGATCTCGCCGGAGAGGATCTTTAAAAAGGTGGACTTGCCGGCGCCGTTGGCTCCGATGAGGCCGTAGCAGTTCCCGGGGGTGAACTTTATGTTGACGTCTTTGAAGAGCACCCTTTTGCCGTAGCCCAGGGTCACGTTGTTTGCGCTGATCATCTTTTACTCCCTTTGCCAAAAAAAAACACAGGGCGCGTTCCCTGTGGTCGTGAACCTTACACCTATATCATTGTTGCGGGGGAATTGACAATCGTTTTTTGGAGGTATTGCGAGCGCCGGCCGGAGTAAAAAAACGTTTTCTTTCTGTTTACAATATGGCAATCTGAGCGGGAGCGGCTGCAGACGCGGCTGCCAAGAAAAACGCCGGAGAATGCATGAAAATAGTCGACAAGCTGGTGGCAGGAAAGCAGTTCATCTCCCTGGAGTTCTTCCCCCCCAAGGACAAAAACGAGTGGCCCGCCTTCTTTAAAACGGCCGGAAGCCTTTCCCGGATCAACCCCCTCTTCGCCTCGGTAACCTACGGCGCCGGCGGCAGCACCAAGGGGGATACCCTGGAGATCGTCAGCCGGCTCAAAAACGAGCACGGCATGGAGAGCATGGCCCACCTCACCTGCGTGGGGGCGGATTGCCGCGATCTCCGCTGCTTCCTCGACAAGCTGGTGGAGCGCGGCGTGAAGAACGTCCTCGCCCTGCGCGGCGACCGCCCGCTGGACGCCCCGCCGGACGCCCCGTCCTGCCAGTCGCTGCAGCACGCCTCCGATCTGGCCGCCTTTATCCGCGACTGCCACCCGGAACTCGGCATCGGCGTCGCCGGCTACCCCGAAACGCACCCCGAGGCGGAAAGCCCCGAGGCGGACCTCGATTTTCTCAAGCTCAAGCTCGACGTCGGCGGCGACTTCGCCATCACCCAGCTGTTTTTCGACAACCGGCTCTATTTCGATTTCGTGAAGCGCGCCCGCGCCCTGGGCGTCGACAAGCCGATCGTCCCCGGCATACTGCCGGTGGTCAGCCTGAAGGTGATCCGCCGCATCGTCTCCCTGTGCGGTGCCAGGCTCCCCGCAGCGCTTTTGGGCGCGCTTGAGGAAGCGGACGGCCGTGGCGGCGCGGCGGCGGTGCAGGAGGTGGGCGTTGCCTGGGCCAGGCGGCAGGCGCAGGAACTTTTGCAGGCCGGCGTTCCCGGCGTGCACCTCTACACGCTGAACCGCGACGACGCGGTGCTGCAGCTGGTCGACGGCCTCTTGTAGGAGCGGGCTCTGCCCGCGGTGCATGTGGAGCTTTGGCAGTGTCCGACCTCAATCTCAAACTCGATCTGCCTCTTCTTGCCGTGTCCGCCTGCCTCTTGGGCGAGAAGGTCCGCTACGACGGCGGCGACAAGTTCGACCCGCAGCTGGCCGAGGCGCTTGGCCGCCGCTGCACGCTACTGCCGGTCTGCCCCGAGGCCGGCTGCGGTCTTGCCACCCCCCGCGAAGCGATGCGGCTGGAGGGAGACCCCCAAAAGCCGCGCCTGATCGTGATCGCGACGGGGGAGGATCTGAGCGAACGGATGCAGGCGTACTGCCGGACCCGGGTCGCCGCACTCGAGGACGCGGGGATTGCCGGGTTCGTCTGCAAGAGGAATTCGCCCAGTTGCGGGCTCGAGCGCGTTTCGGTCTGGCTTGGGGATGAGTCGAACGGGGAGGCGCGGGGCCTGTTTGCGGCCGAGGCGGTGAGGCGTTTCCCGGGGCTGCCGGCGGCCGAGGCCGAGGCGCTGGCCGATCCCGAGGCGCTGCGGGAATTCCTTGAGGGGGTTTTCGCCTGCGCCTGCGCCGGGCCGGAGGCAAGGGGGGAAACGTGTACCTGATCCAGATTCTGCTGCCCCTTTACGACAACAGCGGGCAGACCTTCCCGAAATCGGAATACCTGCGGGTGCGCGACGAGCTTTCCGACCGCTTCGGCGGCATCACCACCTACATGCGCTCGCCCGCGCGCGGGCTCTGGAAGGAGACCCGCGAATCGACCGTGCAGGACGACATCGTGATCTACGAGGTGATGACCGGCGAGTTGGACCGCAAATGGTGGCACGGTTACCGCGAACAGCTGGCGGCCGACTTCCGGCAGGATCTGCTGATCGTACGGGTGAGCAAGATCAGGCTGCTGTAAGGACGAAGCCGCAGGGCGGGCACCCCGTGCCCGGGCGGTCACGGGGGACCGCCCGGGCAGAGGGCCGCCCGCCCTGCGAGGCTTGCCTAGTATCTCATGAACCCGTCGTCCGTCTCGTCGCCGCCGCCTTCGCCCAGATCCATGGAGACTCCGGCAGGCTTCGCGCTGTTCTTGCACCCCGCCGAGAGCTGGAGGCGCGTGACGTTCTTGGCCGCGGCGGCCGGCGCCGGTCTGCGCGCCGCTTGCCTTTTCCGGCTGCCGGCGCCGACGTCGAAAAACGCCACCGTTGCCTGCAGCTGCTCCGCCTGGCTGGAAAGCTCCTCCGCGGTGGAGGACATCTCCTCGGCGGCCGAGGCGTTCTGCTGGATCACCTGGTCGAGCTGCTGCATCGCCTTGTTGATCTGCTCCGCACCGGTGTCCTGTTCGCGGCTGGCGGCGCTGATCTCCTGCACCAGCTCCGCGGTCTTCTTGATGTCCGGCACCATCTTGGTCAGCATGGCACCCGCCTTTTCCGCCACCTGGACCGAGCTTGAGGAAAGTTCGGCAATCCCCGCCGCCGCCTGCTGGCTTCTTTCCGCAAGCTTGCGCACCTCGCTTGCCACCACGGCAAACCCTTTGCCGTGCTCGCCTGCCCGGGCCGCCTCGATGGCCGCGTTCAGCGCCAGGAGGTTCGTCTGCCGGGCGATCTCCTCGATGATGTTGATCTTGACGGCGATCTCCTTCATGGCGGCGACCGTCTGCATGACGGTTCGGCCCCCCTCTTCGGCGTCCTCCGCCGACTTGACGGCGATCTTCTCGGTCTGCAGGGCGTTGTCGGCGTTCTGCCTGATGTTGGAGGTCATCTCCTCCATGGCGGCCGAGGCCTCCTCCGCGGAGGCCGCCTGCTCGGTCGCCCCCTGTGACATGCTCTCGGCGCTGGCGGAAAGCTCCGTGCTCCCGCCTGCCACGTTGTCGGCCGCCGACGACACCTCCGCCACGATCTCCCTAAGCTTGTCCACCATCGCGCCTATGGAGGCCAGAAGCAGCCCCGGCTCGTCGGTGCTGTGGGACTCGACCTGCATGGTGAGGTCGCCTTGCGCCAGCCGGTCGGCGACGTCGACGGCCTGCTGCATCGGCAGGGTGATGGCGCGGGCCAGGAGCGTGGTGATCGCCAGGGCCAGCACGATCGCCAGCGCGCCCAGGGAAAGCATGAGCACCCGCGCGTGGAGGTAGGCGCTCTCCGCCTCCTCGAAACGACCGTCGTTGCGGCTTTTCTGGTGCGCCCCCAGTTCCACCAGGAGGTTCAGCCAGGCACGCACGGCGGGGCGCGCGTCCTTGTTCAAAAGAGCGATGGCCTCGGCGTCCTTGCCGGCGAGCGCCAGCTCGATCACCTTGCTGTTCAGCGGCCGGGTGGTTTCGCCTGCGGCCTTCACCTTGCCGATGAGCTCGAGCCCCTTGGTGTCGTCCTTGGTGGTCAGTTCCTCGAGCTTTTTGAAGGCGTCGTTGTACTTCTCGCGCAGGGCGGCGATCCGCTTGGCGTACTCGTCCCGTTTGGCCGGGTCCCGGTCCACCAGGATGTTGCGCAGGTTGATCGAGACTTCGGCGATGTCGGTGCTCATGTCGTTGCCCAGCTCGATCCTGACGTTGTTGATCTTGACGATCCGTTCCAGGTTGCCCTGGATGGTGCCCATGTTGGCGATGCCGATCCATACGAGTCCGGCCAGGAAGAAGAGGAGGATGCCGTTGGCGAGCCCAAGTTTCTTGGCGATCTTTAGGTTTTTCAGCACGTGGTCTGCTCTCCTTTGATCTATAGAAATGCCGCTGAAGCGTTGAATTTTAGGGATTTAGGAAGTGTATACAGTTCTTTACCAGATTTATCCTGAAAGCGCTAGTGCTGGTTTTCCAGTACTGGTTATGGCTTCACACGAAGGGGAGGCGAGCCCGGCGTCGCGTCAGATGCCGGGCCGGAGGGACTAGTCGTGCTCGAACTTGTAGCCCACCCCGTAGATCGAGTGGATCAACTCTTCGCCGGGTGCTGCCGCGGCTATTTTCTTGCGCAACTTCTTGATGTGGCTGTCGATGGTCCGGTCGCTGACGATGCGCTGGTCCGAGTAGATCCGGTCCATCAGCTGGCTGCGGGAGTAGATGCGGCCGGCGTTTTGATGAAGGAAGTGCAAAAGCTTGAACTCCACCGCGGTCAGTTCCAGGTCCTTGCCGTGCAAAAGTGCGCGGAATTTGTCCGGCTCCAGAAGCAGTCCCGCCGAGGGGGGCGCGGCCTGCTCGCCGCTTCTCCTCAGGACCGTTTTCACCCGCGCCACCACCTCCCGGGGGCTGAACGGCTTGCAGACGTAGTCGTCGGCGCCCAATTCCAGTCCCAAAAGCCGGTCGATCTCCTCCACCCGCGCGGTGATCATGATGATCGGCACCGCCGAAAAGGTGCGGATCTCCTTGCAGATGTCGAGCCCGTCCCGGCCCGGCAGCATCAGGTCGAGCAGGATCAGGTCGGGGAGCTGCTCCCGTACCCGGGGAAGCACCGCGGTGCCGTCGGCGATCCAGGACGTCTGAAAGCCGGACTGCTGCAGGTAGTCCCCCAAAAGGCTGGCAAGTTTCTCTTCGTCCTCGACGATCAGGATGCTCTGGTTCATGACGCTACCCCCATTGCGGCGCTAGGCGCGCCGTCAGCTCTTGCTGCCGGTCAGCGGCAGTTCGACGACGATGGACAGCCCCCCCTTGGGGGAGGGAAGGGCGCGGACGCTCCCCTCGTGGGCCTCGACGACGTTCTTGCAGATGGCAAGCCCCAGCCCCGCGCCGCCAAGGGCGCGGTTGCGCGAGCTCTCCACCCGGTAGAGACGGTCGAACAGCTTTTCCAGCTCCTCGCCCGGCACCCCCGGCGCGCTGTCGGCAAACTCGATCACCGCCCGGTCTCCCCGGCGTTCCAGCGTAACCGACAGCGAGCCTTCGGCATCGGTGTACTTGAGCGAGTTGTCCAAAAGGTTGTCGAAGAGCTGGTGCAGCCGCTCGGGATCGGCAAAGACCGGCAGCTCGCCGCCGTTTGTCGGCTCCCAGTGAAGCCCGATCCCCTTCAGTGCGAAATCGGGGCGGAAGGAGTCGACGGCGTGGCGCAGCAGGTCGCGCAGGTCGAAGACGCTTTTTCTGTAGGTGAGCGCGCCGATGTCGTAGAGCGAGATCTGGTACAGGTCGTCCACCAGGCGGCTTAGCTGCAGCACCTCCAGGTGCAGCGAGGTCATGCTCTCGGGCGTTGCCTGCCGCACCCCGTCCTGGATCGCCTCGATCTCCCCCCTTAACACGGAAAGGGGCGTGCGCAGTTCGTGGGAGATGTCGGCCATCCAGCGGCGGCGCGCCTGCTCGGTCTTCTCCAGCGACAGTGCCAGCGTGTTGAAGTCGCGGGCCAGCTGCCCGAGTTCGTCCTGCTGGGTCACCTCCACCCGGGTTTCGAATTCGCCGCAGGCCAGGCGGTGCATCGAACTGGCCAGACGGCGGATCGGCTGCACCAGCCGGTTGGCAAAGGGGAGCGAGATGAGGGCCGAGACTAAAAGCATGACGCCGGCGATCATCCCCATGGCAAGCTTTTGCTGCTCTACGAACAACAGCTGATGGCGGTCGGTGAGCCGTTTCCTGGGGCCCAGGCCGAGGTAGCCCACCACCTGGCCGCCGCTTCTCAACGGTTTGACGGTGGCGTTTTCGTCGGCGGGGACGCCGGCTACCCTGATGCGCTTGGCGTCCAAAAGGAAGACCCTTCCCTCGAAGCGGTGGGTGAATCTCGGCGGCAGCCAGCCGCTGCTCAGTTCGGCGAACACGGGATGCTCGCCGCGCTTGGCGCCGCTCAGCGCGCCGAAGCCCGGCTGGCCGCGCCGGAGGCTGGTGGCCGCGGCAAACTGCGCCCGGCGGTGGTTGAGCCGCTTTTCCAGGCGCTCGAAGCGCTCCTGGTCCCCCCCGTCCCGGGGAAGGGTGGTGAGCAGCACGCCGAACCAGGCACTGGGGTCGTCGCGCAGGAACTCCCAGCCGCCACGGGAGGTGTAGGAGTCCTCCAGTACCTGGGAAAGCTTGCCGAACCTCTCCTGTTCCATGGTGTTTACGTAGGCCAGGAACCCGCGCCCGATGCTCCACTGCATGATGAGAAACATGCAGGCCACCACCACGCCGGTGGCGGCCAGCATCGAGAGGAACAGCCGGTATTTGATCATGATCTTCATGGGGTCACCGTGCTACCGATCCTTAAACGTTGCAGCTTTTATTAGCACAGCTGCGCCAAATACGCTACGGCATCTGCACCGGGCGGCCGAAATTTCTTGGTTCGTTCACATTTCGTCCATATTTCGCTGCTATTTTGCCATTGGAATCAGCACGAAAGGAGACGTTATGAAAAAGACGATCGCAGCAGCACTTCTCGTCGTCGCCGCACAGGCCACGGCGCATGCCGGTTTGAACGTGAATCTGAACGTGGGTATCCCCGCGCCCGCGCCCCCCCCGCCGGCCGTGGTGGTGCCCGTCTACCCGGAAGCCCCGCCGGCCGCGGTCCCGCCGCAGCTGGCGCTGGCGGAGGCGCCGAGGTTCATCTACGCGCCGGCGCTCGGCTACTACGTCTCGGTGGACGTCCCCTACGACATCGCCTACATCAACCAGCGCTACTACCTCTACAGCGGCGGCTACTGGTACATCTCCAACGCCTACTGGGGCCCGTGGTCGTTCGTGCCGCAGCGCAGGCTGCCGATCGGGCTGCGCAAGTTCCGTTACGAGCAGATCCGCCTCTACCGCGACCGCGAATACCAGGTATACGTGCACGACCGCGGCCATTATCGCGGCGGCTGGTACGACCCCGCCGAGCGCCGGGCCGGCGTGCGCCGCGAGGAGCGGAGGGAAGAGCGGCGCGAGGAACGCCGCCCGGAGCATTTCGACCCCCGTTAAAAAAGCGCACTTTTCGGCTCGAACATGTTATAGTGCGGCAGCTGTAGTCAATGAACCCCATTGGCCTTGGGCCCTTGGGGTTTTTTGCGGCTGCAATCATACAATGAGGAGTAAGAGTGGATTTCAAGGGATTTCAACTGCATTCGAAAGTTCAGGCAGGAGTCGAGGCGATGGGCTATCAGACTCCGACGCCGATCCAGGTTCAGGCCATTCCCCCGGTTTTGCGCGGCGAAGACGTGATGGGGCTCGCGCAGACGGGAACCGGCAAGACGGCCGCCTTCGGGCTGCCGATGCTGCACCGGCTCATGCAGGGCGAGCGCGGCCGGCTGCGGGCGCTGGTAGTGGCTCCGACCAGGGAACTGGCCGAGCAGATCAACGAATCGCTGACCGAGTTGGGGAAACTCACCCGGTTGAAGAGCATCACCGTGTACGGCGGGGTGAACATCAACCCGCAGATCAAGAAGCTCAAGGAAGGGGTGGAGATCGTGGTTGCCTGCCCGGGCCGCTTGCTCGATCACATCGCCCAGGGGACGGTGGACCTCTCCAAAGTGGAGATGCTGGTGCTGGACGAGGCGGACCAGATGTTCGACATGGGCTTTCTGCCGGACGTGCGCCGGATCCTGAAGGCGCTGCCGGCCGCCCGGCAGACCCTGATGTTCTCCGCCACCATGCCCGACGACATAAAGAAGCTCGCCCACGACATCCTGCGCAAGCCGGTGACCGTGCAGGTGGACCGCAGCGCCCCCGCCGCCACCGTTTCCCACGCCCTTTATCCGGTGGGGCAGCACCTGAAGACCGGGCTGCTTCTGGAGATGCTGAAGCAGACCGACACCGAGAGCGTGCTGGTCTTCACCAAGACCAAGTACCGGGCCAAAAGGGTAGGGGAGCAATTGGAGAAGAGCGGCTACAAGGCGGCCTCGCTGCAGGGTAACCTGTCGCAGAACCGGCGGCAGGCGGCACTCGACGGCTTCCGCGACGGCACCTTCCAGATCCTGGTGGCAACCGACATCGCCGCCCGCGGCATCGACGTCTCCCTGGTCTCCCACGTGATCAACTACGACGTTCCCGACACCCCCGAGGCTTACACCCACCGCATCGGCCGGACCGGGCGCGCCGCCAAGACCGGCGACGCCTTCACCATGGTGACCTCCGACGACGAGATCATGGTGAAAGCCATCGAGCGGGTGCTGGGGAGCAGGATCGAACGTCGGCAGATGGACGGTTTCGACTACTCCGTGCCCGCGCCCAAAAAGGACGTGGAATTCGCCCGTCCGCCGCGCGAGCCGCAGCGCCGCAAGCCGAAACCGGCCGGGGAAGGCGCCAAGGGGGATGCCAAGGCGCCGGGGAAAGCCGCAACGCCAAGACGCCAGGACGCCAAGCCGCAGGGCGGAGGCGTCAAACCGCTGGGGACTGACGGCAAGTCCAAACGTCGCAGGCGCAAGCCCAGCGGCGGACGGCCCACCCAAACCCCGCAGGCGTAAGGGGAAAGGCAAAAAAGAAAGGCTACCGCGGGGAATCCCCGGGTAGCCTTCGTTTTATGCCCTGTCCAGATCGGCTTCAGGCCGCTAAACCGTCCCTAGCTCGCCCACTGGCCGTGCAGGGTGCAGTATTCGCGGGCGGTGACGTTTTCGGCGCTGACGTTGAAGGTCGCTTCGGGGGCGTCGCCCGGCTTCAACTGGGCGCGGTGCAGTACGCCGTCGGCTAAAAGCTCGATCCACTCGATGTAGTGGGCGGCTTCCATCGGATGCGCCACGCTTCCGACCTTGACGGTGACGGTGCCGTCGCCTTTCTCGATCACCGGCAGGTGCTTCTCTTTGGACGCCTCGACCGTGTTCTCCACCTGCAGCACCATCGGGCTGCCGCAGCATACCAGCTGCCCCGGCCCGGCGTGCAGAACTTCGACGATGTTGCCACATGCTTCACATTTGTACAGCTCGAGTACTTTTGCCATCCGTCGTTCCCTCCTTGTGAATGAGTGAGTGCCTTGAGCATAGCCTGCGGGAAGCTGCCGGGCACCTTAGGCGGCCCCGCCAATAGGACTGTTTTTATCGTGTTTGTCTTATAGCAGCAAAGACCGGTTAAGGCAACTGCTTTGTGTGCCGCGCAGGTCAAATCGGTTGCGACGTTGACAGCGGCAGGCCTGCCGATGTATTAAAGAAGACCGCTACACATCACACCACGGGAGACAGACAAAAGATGATTACCCATATCGTGTTGTTCAAACTGAAAGAGAGTACCCCGGAGGGGGTCGAGAAGGCGCGGCAACTGCTTTTGAGCATGGAGGGTAAGGTCGAGCAGCTGCGTTATCTGGAGGTCGGGGTGGACCTGATCCACTCGGAACGCTCAGCCGACATCGCGCTGGTCACGAAGTTCGACTCGCTCGACGACCTGCAGGCCTACCAGGTGCATCCCTACCACGCCAACGAGGTCGCCGCCTACATGCGCAGCGTGAGTGCGCAGGTGGTTGCCGCCGACTACCGGGGCTGAGTCCCGGACAAGTATTGCCATCAAAGGAGGAATTTTTACATGGAGCAGTGTCCATGCGGAACCGGTCGTAGCTACGAGGAGTGCTGCCGGCCCGTGATCAAGGGGGAGCGCCCCGCCGAAACGGCCGAGGCCTTGATGCGTTCCCGCTACTCGGCCTACGTGAAGGTCGAAACCGATTACATCCTGGAGACCACCCACCCGAAGCACCGCAAGGGGTACGATGCCGAGGGGACCAGGGAGTGGGCGGCGAACTCGGAGTGGCAGGGGCTTGAGATCGTTTCCACCAGAAACGGCGGTGCCGACGACGTAAGCGGCGAGGTGGAGTTCATCGCCCGGTTCTCCGAGAAGGGGCAGCCGAGGGAGCACCGCGAGCGCGCCCTGTTCAAGAAGGAAGAGGCCGTCTGGTTCTTCACCGACGGCAAGCCGGTGGTCGGCCAGCCGGTCAGGGTGGAGAAGATCGGCCGCAACGACCCCTGCAGCTGCGGCAGCGGCCAGAAGTACAAGAAGTGCTGCGGAAAATAGGATGGTGAAACCTGTAGGAGCGCCTTTAGGCGCGATCGCGGGCAAAGCCCGCTCCTACGGCTTTGTTGCGGAATAAAAAAAGGGGACTGGCACCTGTGGAGCCAGTCCCCTTACGTTTTACCAGCAGATCCTTCGCTTTTCGCTCAGGATGACAAGCCGGTGCCCCTAGCTCTGGCTTTTCACCAGGGCCTGCTCGACGTCGGCGATGACGTCGTCGATGTGCTCGATGCCGACGGAGAGCCTGATCAGGTCGGAGGTGACCCCGGAGGCCGCCTGCTGCTCTGCGGAAAGCTGGCGGTGGGTGGTGCTCGCCGGGTGCAGTACGCAGCTCCTGGCGTCGCCCACGTGCACCACCAGGGCGATCAGCTCGCAGCTCTCCATGAACTTCTTGCCCGCCTCGGCACCCCCCTTGATGCCGAAGGTCAGAACGCCGCTGGCCCCTTTGGGGAGGTACTTCTTAGCGAGCGCGAAGCTCTTGTGGCTCTCAAGCCCCGGGTAGTTCACCCAGCTCACCGCCGGGTTCCCCTGCAGGTAGCGGGCGAGCGCCAGCGCGTTGTCGCTGTGGCGCTGCATGCGCAGCGGGATGGTCTCCATGCCGAGGTTGAAGAGGAAGGCGTTCATCGGCGCCGGGCAGGCCCCCATGTCGCGCATCAGCTGCACGCGCGCCTTGATCATGTAGGCGAGCTTGCCGAAGGTCTCCAGGTACTTAAGTCCGTGGTAGCTCTCGTCCGGCTCGGTCAATTCCGGGTACTTGCCGTTGCCCCAGTCGAAGGTGCCGCCGTCCACGATCACCCCGCCGACGCTGGTGGCGTGGCCGTCGATGTACTTGGTGGTGGAGTGGACGACGATGTCGGCGCCGTGCTCGAAGGGGCGGCAGAGATAGGGGGTGGCGAAGGTGCTGTCGACGATCAGCGGCACCTGCATACTCTTGGCGATACCGGAGAACTTCGCGAAGTCGAGCACGTTCAGCCCCGGGTTGCCGATGGTCTCGGCGAACAGGGCGCGGGTGTCGGCACGGAAGGCGGCAGAGATGGTGGCGGCGTCGGCCTCCGGATCGACGAAGGTCACCTCGATGCCAAGCTTCGGGAAGGTGTTGGCGAAGAGCGAGTAGGTGCCTCCGTAGAGGGTGCTGGCGGCGACGAAGTGCTGGCCGGCCTGGCAGATGTTCATGATGGCGATGGAGGTCGCCGCCTGGCCGCTGGAGGTGGCCATGGCCGCCACACCCCCTTCCATGGCCGCGATCTTGGACTCGAACCCTTCCGCGGTCGGGTTGGAAAGCCTGGTGTAGAAGTGGCCGCCGACCTGAAGGTCGAACAGCTTCGCCACGTGCTCCGCGCTGGAGAACTTGAAGGTCGTGCTCTGTATGATCGGCAGGATGCGGGGTTCCCCGTCCTTGGGTGTCCAGCCTGCCTGAATCGCCTTGGTCTCGATGCGCCAATCCTTGTTCATGTCTAACCCTCCTTAAGAAGCTGATTACAGGAGCGACATCATAGCAGATTGTTACGCGCTTTGCAGGGGAATTTACAACTGCCTTGCCCCACTTTTCGGAATGTGTTACAAAAATCGGAACCTAGCGTCAAAGGAGATAGTTTCATGCCCGTTGCAGACAAGGTCGCCGGCTTCATCGCCAATTCGTCGTGGATCAGGAAGATGTTCGAGGAAGGGGAGCGCCTGCGCAAGGAGTTCGGTGCGGACAAGGTGTACGACTTCACCTTAGGCAACCCGGACGTCGAGCCCCCCGAAGCCTTCCGCGACGAGTTCCTGAAGCTGGCCAAGGCGCCGATAGCCGGCATGCACCGCTACATGAACAACGCCGGCTACCAGGAGACCCGCGACGCGGTCGCAAGGCAGCTCGCCGCCGCCTCCGAGCTGCCGGTTACGGGCGGCCAGGTGGTGATGACCTGCGGCGCCGGGGGGGCGCTGAACGCGGTCCTGAAAACCATACTGAACCCGGGCGACGAGGTTATCATCCTCACCCCGTTCTTCGTGGAATACCGCTTCTACATCGACAATCACGGCGGGGTCGCCGTGCCGGTCTGGACCGACCGCGACACCTTCCAGCTCGACCTCCCGGCCATCGCCGCCGCCATCACCGCAAAGACCCGCGCCCTCATCATCTGCTCCCCCAACAACCCGACCGGCGTCATCTACCCGGCGGAAAGCCTGGCCTCGCTGGGCGAGATGATCGCCGCCAAGGAGAAAGAGATCGGCCGGCAGATCTGCGTGATCTCCGACGAGCCGTACGCGCGCATCGCCTACGACGGCAAGAGCGTCCCCAACGTCTTCCGCTACGTCGCCAACTCGGTCATCGTCACCTCGCACAGTAAGGACCTGGCGCTGCCGGGCGAGCGGATCGGCTACCTGGCCGCCAACCCGCGCATGAACGGGGTGGACAAGTTCATGGAAGGGACGGTGTTCGCTAACCGCGTGCTGGGCTTCGTCAACGCCCCGGCGCTGATGCAGCGGCTGGTGGCGGGGCTGCAGCATGCCTCGGTCGACGTCGGGGCCTACCAGGAAAAACGCGACCTCCTCTACCGCGCGCTCACCGGCATGGGGTTCGAGATGGTGCAGCCGGACGGCGCCTTCTACCTCTTCCCGAAATCGCCCCTGGAAAACGACGTCGACTTCGTCACCCTGGCGCAGAAGCACCGCATCCTTCTGGTCCCCGGCACCGGCTTCGGCGCCCCCGGTTACTTCCGCATCGCCTACTGCGTGGACAAGGGGATGATCGAGCGCAGCCTCGACGCCTGGAGGAGCCTGGCCAAAGAGGTGGGGCTCGCGGGGTAGCCCGATGCCTGCAGAACACAACATAGACCATGACGCCAAGCTGATCGCCACGCTTTGGACCGGCACCACCACGGATCAGGAACTGAGCGAGGCGCTCATCCTGTATCACCGCCAGATCCGGGAGTTCGATTACGCAAGCTATAACCAGTTGCTCGACTTCACCGGCGTGGAAAACATACACCTAACCGTGGCCGGCATCCGGCACTTAGCCCATACCGCCGTCGGCACCGACGTGACGGGACGCAGGACCAGGCTCGCCATCGTGGTCGACCGTCCGGTCGCCTTCGGCCTGGCGCGCATGTATGCGACCTACCGCAGCCTGGTTCCCGGCCAGAGCAAGGACGTGGCCGTTTTCAAGCAGCGCCGCGACGCGCTTGATTGGTTAAACGGCACAGGCGCCGCCGACGAGGGGATTGCCGCCGGCAGGCGGGGAACCAAGGGGAGACCCGGGAACGGATCATGAGCGAGACCATACTGATAGTGGACGACGAAGAGGGGATCCGCTGCTCGCTGGCCGGCATCCTGGAGGACGAGGGGTACCGGACGGTCTGCGCCGCGGACGGCATGGAGGCGCTCGCCATCTGCAGCCACGAGCTCCCAAGCCTCGTGATCCTGGACATCTGGATGCCGGGGATGGACGGCATCGAGACCTTAAAGCGCCTGAAGGAGCTGCACCCCGCCCTCAACGTGATCATGATGAGCGGGCACGGCACCATCGAGACGGCGGTGAAGTCCACGAAGCTCGGCGCCTACGACTTCGTGGAGAAGCCGCTCTCTCTGGAAAAGGTGGTGGTCACCGTGGAGAACGCCCTGGCCATGACCAAGCTCAAGGCGGAAAACGACTCGCTCAGGGGCCTGGTCAGGCAAAGCCACGAGATGATCGGCTCCGCGCCGGCCATGCTGCAGCTTCGGGATCAGATCCGGCTGGTCGCCCCCACCAACGCATCGGTACTGATCACCGGCGAAAACGGCACCGGCAAGGAGCTCGTGGCCCGTTCGGTCCACTTCCACAGCCAGCGCCG
>Ga0209415_10005208_pt1 | contig 23456 bp, 22 predicted proteins | sample PeaSoiSIISIP2007_FD_187696 | JGI IMG/M metagenome (GOLD analysis project Ga0209415, IMG submission 187696) | Peat soil microbial communities from Weissenstadt, Germany - SII-SIP-2007 (SPAdes) (version 2) | ecosystem: Environmental > Terrestrial > Soil > Wetlands > Peat | place: Germany... | reverse complement strand
GCGGCGCCTCGAGGACAAGCGCCGCGCGAGAGACCGCAAGCGCGAGCGCCGCCCTCCCGAGGGGCCCTGAGGAGTCATCCGGCGGCAGTGCTCAACCCATCCAGGAGGGCTTGCCGCGATTGGGCAGCCCGTCCTCGGCTTCAGGGCGAAGGGCGGGCTGGACCTCGGCTGAGGGCCCACCGACAGCCATTGTGGATCAACCCTTGAACGTCGACGCGCCGCGGTCGCTGAACGGGTCGTCGCGCTCGCGCACCGCCTCGCGGAAGCCGGCGGCGGCGGCGCGCTGCTGGAAGGCGTAGCCCTCGGGCGTGTGGCGGGCGATGCCGTCGAAGACGGTGCCGAGGATCTGGGTGGTGTGCAGACCCTGGGCCATCGTCTGCTGGTTGACGAGCAGCTTCATCATTGCCAGCTGGTTGACGGGCATCTGGGCGATCCGCCGCACGAGGATCTCGGTGCGCTCGTCGAGCTCGGCCGCCGGCGGGGCCTCGATCGCCAGTCCCCACTCCAGGGCCTCCGCGCCGGAGAGGCAGTCGCCGGTGAACAGCAGTCGCTTCGCGCGCTGTGGCCCGAGGCGGTGTGCCCACATCGAGGTCGTCGGCGAGCCCCACACGCGCGCCGGCGGGTAGCCGATCTTCGCGTCGGCGGCGATCACGAGCAGGTCCGAGCAGAGCGCCAGGTCGGTGCCGCCGGCGACGCAGAACCCGTGCACCTTGCAGACCACGGGCTTGGCGCAGTGAAACAGCGACATGAACGCGCGCACGTTGCGGCCCATCATCGCGTAGTCCACCATCGGGTCCCACGTGCCGCGCGGGTCGTGGTTGGCCGCGATCACAGCGGGGTCGAGCGGCGAGCCGGGCGGGGGTAGGACGCTGTGCAGAGCGTCCTCGCCGGCGTGTCTCGGGGCGGCGTCGGCGAGGTTCGGGGCATTGCCGTGCCCGGACGCATCGCTGCCGAGGCCCGCCGGGGCGCTGGCAGGCCCAGACGCTTTGGCCGGACCCTGGGCCTTGCCGCCGCGCCCCGACAGGTCGCGCTCGGCGCTCTCGACCAGGTCGTAGCCGCCACAGAACCCCTTGCCGGCGCCCGCGAGCAGCAGCACGTGCACGGCCGGATCGAGGTCTGCCCGCTCGACGCACGCGGCCAGCTCGGCGATCAGCGTCGGCGTGAGCCCGTTGCCGCGCTCGGGCCGATCGAGCGTGAGCCGGGCGATCCGGTCGCCGACCTCGTAGGTCATCGTCTGCAGGCTCATCGGGGGCTCCGGCTCGGCGTGGCGAGCGTAACGTTACACACATGGCGGAGCAGGTTCCGGCCGTATGCGATGTGCTCGATGCGATCGAGCGGCGCGACTGGCGGCGCCTGCGACGGCTGCTGCATCCCGACATTCACTGGACCACCGCGGTCGAGGAGCAGCTGCACGGCGCGCGCGAGACGATCGCGCAGCTCTCCCGCGACCCACCACCGGCCCCGCCCTCATACCACGAGGTGCGCGACGGGCTGATGTACCGCTGGATCGACTGTCCGGGCTGACGGAGGCTGGGTGTGGAGCCCCCGGCACATGTGCCGGGGGACCGGGCCGTACATGTACGGCCCGGTCGCAGGACCGCATGCGGCCCTGCGCCGGTCGGCACAGGAAGCCCCGCGGGAATCGCCCGGTACCCATCGCTCATGGCGTGAGTATCACCAAATTGCGACCGACCGCGGGCGGGCATGGTCGCGGATCGCTCGATCCTTGGTCACGAGCGGCAGGTCGTGCTCGATCGCGGTCGCGTAGATCATTCGGTCGGCCGGGTCTCCCGGGAACGATGACGGTAGTGACACGGCGGTGTCGGCAATCGCGGGGGTGACGCCGATGGTGCGCAACTGCCCAGCCAGATCCTGCAGCCAAGACCGGATCGGAATGTTGACGACTATCCGCTCGTGCTTGGCCAGCCAGGCCAGCTCGAACCACGAAATGGCTGCCACCGCGAGTTCCTCGGCCTCGTCGAGCACTTTGCGTGCAGGGGCACTCACCCGCTGTGGCTCTGCCGACCACCAATGGACCACGTGGGTGTCGAGTAGAACGGCGCCCACTTCAGGAGGCGTTCCATGGCGCATCGGTGGAGAACAGCTGCTCGTCGTCGACTGCCGTCATGGCTATGCCCGCAAGTGAGCCCTTCAGTGAGCGAGCGCCTCGTGCCGGCATGAGGCGTGCCACCGGCCGGCCGTGCTTGGTGATCTCGATTTCCTCGCCCGCCGCGGCATCGTCGAGCAGTCTGAGGATCGTCGCCTTGGCAGCGGTTGCGGTCACTTTCTTGGCCATGCGGTCAGTATAGCGGTCAGGCGCCCTCTGGGTGTCGCCAAATGGAAATGTGTCAGTGGTCTCCTTTGTGCATGTGCGGGCCCTCTCCAAGAGGTCTGGCCGGCGATACCCAGACGGAGTATTCGGGTGTAGCGATGATCGACAGGCTCTAGTCTCGTGCGAGATGTCTGCCGAGTCAGAGCGTGCGGCCCCGGCCGCCGGCCCCGAGCAGAGCGCCGCGCGGCGGCGTCCGGCGATTGTCGTGGTCGACGACGAGCCCGCGGTGCTCGCAGCGGTCTCGCGGGACCTGCGCCGCGGCTTCGGCGAGCGCTACCGGGTGCTGCGCTCCGGCTCCGGTCCCGAGGCGCTGGAGGTGCTGCGCGAGCTGCGCACGCGCGGCGAGGCGGTGGCGATGCTGATCGCCGACCAGCGCATGCCCGGCATGCCCGGCACCGAGTACCTCACGCAGGCGCGCCGCCTGGTGCCCGACGCCAAGCGGGTCCTCCTGACGGCCTACGCCGACACCGAGGCTGCCATCGCCGCGATCAACGAGGTCGCGCTCGACTACTACCTGCTCAAGCCCTGGGACCCGCCCGAGGAGCAGCTGTACCCGGTCGTCGAGGACCTGCTCACCACGTGGGAGGCCGGCGCGGCGCTCGAGGCGGGCGGGGTGCGCGTCATCGGCCACCGCTTCTCCAAGGAGTCCCACGACGTGCGCGACTTCCTCGTGCGCAACCGCGTGCCCGCCCGCTGGCTGGACGTCGAACGCGACGGCGAGGCGCGCGAGCTGCTGCGGGTCGCCGGCGTCGACGGCGAGCGCCTGCCGGTGGCGCTCTTGGAGGACGGCACCGTGCTCGAGCGCCCCACCATCCTCGAGCTCGCCGAGCGCCTGGGTGTGGCGGTGGCCCCGGCGCAGGACCACTACGACCTGGTGGTCGTCGGCGGCGGTCCCGCTGGGCTGGCCGCCGCGGTGTACGGCGCCTCCGAGGGCCTGCGCACGGTGATGGTCGAGCGCGAGGCCCCCGGCGGACAGGCCGGGCAGTCGAGCCGCATCGAGAACTACCTCGGCTTCCCTGCCGGGCTGAGCGGCTCGGATCTGGCGCGACGCGCCACCGACCAGGCGCGGCGGCTGGGCGCCGAGCTGCTCACCGTGCAGGAGGCCGTCGCCCTGCGCGCCGAGGGCGCCGCGCGCCTGGTGACCCTGAGCGGCGGCGGCGTGCTGAGTGCGAGCTGCGTGCTGGTGGCCTCGGGGGTGTCCTACCGTCAGCTCGACACGCCCGGCTTCCCCGAGCTGACGGGCGCCGGCGTCTATTACGGCGCGGCGATGACCGAGGCGCGCGCGTGCTCGGACCAGCACGTGGTGGTGATCGGCGGCGCCAACTCCGCGGGTCAGGCGGCTGTGTATTTCGGCGGCTACGCGGCGCGCGTGACGATGCTTGTCCGGGGGGCAACGCTTGAGAAGTCGATGTCGCACTATCTCATCGAGCAGGTCGCGGCGCGGCCCAACATCGACGTGCGCACCGGTTCGTCTGCGGTGGCCGCCGACGCCGAGGACGGCCGCCTGCGCCGGCTGCGTGTGCGGGGCCCCGAGGGCGAGGAGGAGACGCTCGCCGTCGACGCCTGCTTCGTCTTCATCGGCGCCTCCCCCCGCACGGACTGGCTGGAGGGCGTCGTGGCGCGCGACGACCGCGGCTTCATCCTCGCCGGGCGCGACGCCCAGGCCGCCGGCTGGCCGCTACAGCGCGAGCCCTACGTGCTCGAGACGACCGTGCCCGGCGTGTTCGTCGCGGGCGACGTGCGCGCGCGCTCGATCAAGCGCGTCGCCAGCGCCGTGGGCGAGGGGTCGATGGCGGTGTCGCTGATCCACGAGTACCTCGTCGAGGCGTGAGGGGCCGCGTGAGCGAGGCGCCCGTCACCCTGGCCGAGCTGCGCACGGTCGACCTGTTCGACGACCTCAACGACGCGGCGCTGGCCGAGTGGGTGGCGCTCGCCACCCCCCGCCACGTGGACCCCGGCGAGACGATCGTCGAGCAGGGCGAGCAGCCGAGCGGGCTGCGGCTGCTGCTCGAAGGCGAGGTGCAGGCGCTGCTCGTGGAGGGCGCCCGCAGCGAGCCCGCGGGACGCCAGTACGCGCCGACGTGGATGGGCGCGATCGCGGTGCTCACAGAGCGCCCGCTGGGGGTGCGCATGCAGGCCGTCAGCGCCTGCCGCCTGGCGGTGATCGCTGCCGAGGACTTTCGCCGGCTGGTGTTCGCCGAGCCCGCCGTCCACCGGCGCGTGATGGAGCAGGTCGCGCCCGTCACCGGGCGCGTCACGGCGATCGAGGCCAACCGCGAGCGCCTGGAGTCGCTCGGCACGATGGCCGCGGGGCTCGCCCACGAGCTCAACAACCCAGCTGCTGCCGCGCGCCGCGCGGCCGCCCAGCTGACCGAGGCGCTCGATGCGATCGGCTCGGCGCTCGGCGCGTTCGTGGAGGCCGGCATCGAGCGCGAGGACGCCGAGCGGCTCGTGGGGCTGCAGCGCCAGGCCCTCGCCCAGGCCGCCGGTGCGACGGCGCTCGACACGCTCGACGCGGCCGACGCCGAGGAGGCCCTGCTGGAACAGTTGGAGACGCTGGGCGTGGCCGAGCCGTGGCGCCTGGCCGAGCCGCTCGCGGCCGCCGGCGTGGATCGGCAGTGGCTTGAGCGCGTGAGTGCCCTGGCGGGGCCGGCGAGCGGCGCCGCGCTGCGCTGGGTCGCCGCGTCGCTGACGGCCGGTCGCCTCGCGGCCGAGCTCGTGGAGTCCACCGAGCGCATGTCCGGGCTCGTCGGCGCGGTGAAGTCCTACGCCTACATGGACCGCGGCGAGCTGGTCGAGGTCGATCTGCACGAGGGCCTGGAGACGACGCTCACGGTGCTCGGCTACAAGCTCAAGCACAGCGGCGTCAAGGTGGTGCGCGACTACGACCGCACGCTGCCTGCGCTCACCGTGCGGGGGTCGGAGCTCAACCAGGTGTGGACGAACCTGCTGGACAACGCGATCGACGCGCTCGGGGACGGAGGGACGATCACAATCGCCACGCGCGCCGAAGGCAGCTGCGCGGTGGTCGAGATCACCGACGATGGCCTGGGCATACCCGAGGAGCTGGTGGGGCGGATCTTCGACCCGTTCTTCACCACCAAGGACGTCGGCAAGGGCACCGGCCTGGGGCTCGCCACCGCGCGGCGCATTGTGGTGGACCGCCACGATGGCTCGCTGAGCCTGGACACGCGGCCGGGCGCCACGACGTTCCGTGTGCGGCTACCCTTCACCCAGGGCTGATCCGGATCTCAGACGGCTCCCGATTCGTCGCAGTCCGCGATGTCGCGCATCGTCCGATGGATGCGGAGCGGCCGTCCCAGTAGAGTCCGCTGTGGTATGACCTTCGTCCTGCTCACCGGCGCCACCCGTGGGATCGGACAGGCGGCGGCGATCCAGTTCGCCCGCGAAGGCGCTGAGCTGGCGCTCGTGGGGCGCGACCCCGAGCGCGTGGCGGCCGTCGCCGCGGAGGCGCGCGCCGCGGGAGCCGGCGCCACGGTGCACGAGCACGTCGCCGACCTGATGCTGATGGCCGACGTGAGGGCGCTCGCGGAGGAGGTGCGCGAGCGCCACGGGCAGATCGACGTCCTCGCGAACAACGCGGGTGCGCTGTTCGCCTCGCGGAAGGTGAGCACCGAGGGTCTCGAGCAGACCTTCGCGCTGAACCATCTCGCGCCGTTCCTGCTCACGAACCTGCTGCTCGACCGGCTCGCCGGCGGACGGGTGGTGACGACGGCATCCGACGCGCACAAGTCCGGGCGCCTGGATCTCGAGGACCTGCAGTCCGAGCGCTCCTACGCCGCCATGCGCGTGTATGGCACCTCGAAGCTGTGCAACATCCTCTTCACGCGCGAGCTGGCCAGGCGCGCGCCGCGGCTGCACGCCAACTGCTTTCACCCCGGCGTCGTGCGCACCGGATTCGGCAAGAACGAAAACGGCATCTGGAGGGTCCTCACGACGGCCGCCGGGCCGTTCTTCCGCTCGCCCGAGCGCGGTGCGCGTTCGCTGATCTGGCTGTCCCTCTCCGAGGAGGCGGCCCTCCTCACCGGCGAGTACGTGCAGGACGAGAAGGTGCTCGCGCCGAGCGCCCAGGCCCAGGACGCCGTGCTCGCCGAGGGCCTGTGGGAGCGCAGCGCCGAGCTCGTGGGCTTGCCGGCCGACGCGCCGGCCTGAGTCGCCTTACGCCGACGGTAGCCGAGGTGCCGACGATCCTCGCGGGTTGAGCCTCGCGCGAGGCGCCGGTCCGGCCGCCTGAGGACTATCCGGCCTCGGCGGAGTTCGCCGGCGCTCCGATTGCCGACCCATCTGCCGCGCCCGTCGCGCCGGCCTGCTGTGGCGTCGAGACCCCCAGCGCGACGAACACCGCCAGTCCCACAAGCAGGGCGCCGACCAGGAAGGCGAGGTGGTAGCCGCTCGTCAGCGCCTCGGCGGTGGGCTTGCCCGCGTGCAGCAGATCGCTGGTGCGCGTCGCCGACAGCGTGGCCAGCACGGCGAGCCCGAGCGCGCCGCCCACCTGCGCGGTGGTGTTGACGAGGCCCGATGCCAGCCCCGCGTCCTCGGGTGCCGCGCCGGACATCGCGAGCGTCATCAGCGCCGGGAAGGACATTCCGACGCCAGCGCCCAGCAGTAGCAGCGTGGGCAGGATGTCGAGCACGTAGCTGCCGTGCACGGGCACTCGCGCGAACAGCACCAGTCCGAGCGCCACGAGCACCATCCCCGGCACGAGTACGCGGCGCGCCCCGAAGCGCATTATCAGCAGCTCGGAGTAGCGCAGCGAGAGGGTGCCCATGACGATTGTGGTCGGCAGGAACGCAAGGCCGATCTGGAGCGCGTCGTAGCCAAGCACCCGCTGCAGGTAGAGCGCGCCGAGGAAGAACATGCCGAACATCCCGGCCACCAGCAGCGCCTGGATCAGGTTCGCGCCGGCGACGTCGCGCGAGCGGAAGATACGCAGTGGCACGAGCGGCACGCGCGCGGTCGCCTCGCGTGCCAGGAACGCCGCGAACAGCGCGAGCGCCACGGCGCCAAGGCCGAGCGTCGTGGGCGATCCCCAGCCGTGCTTGGCCGCGGGGGCGACGATTGTGTAGACGCCTAGCATCAGCGCTGCGACGATCAGCAGTGCGCCTGGCAGGTCGGCGCCGTTGCTCAGCCCGATCCCGCGCGTGTCCTCGAGCAGCGCGAGGGCGGCGATCGCCGTGAGGATCCCGATCGGCACGTTGACGAAGAAGATCCAGTGCCAGTTGATCGACTGCGTGAGCACGCCGCCCGCGAGCAGCCCCACCGAGCCGCCCGCGGAGGCGACGAAGCCGTACACGCCAATCGCCTTGGCCTGCTCGCGCGGCTCGGGGAACATCCTCACGATCATCCCCAGGATCACCGCGGAGGTCATCGCGCCGCCGGCGCCCTGCACGAAGCGCGCGGCGACCAGCATCGTCTGACTCTGCGCCAGCCCGCACACGAGCGAGGCGCCGGTGAAGATGCCCAGGCCGGCGAGGAAGATGCGCCTGTGCCCGATCAAATCGCCGAAGCGCCCGGCCAGGAGGAGCAGACCGCCGAACGCGATCAGGTAGGCGTTGACCACCCAGGCGAGCCCCGACTGCGAGAACCTGAGATTGGTCTGAATCGAGGGCAGCGCGACGTTGACGACCGTCACGTCGAGGACGATCATCAGCATCCCCATACAGAGGACGTAGAGCGCCAGCCAGCGGGCGCGGTCGTTATCGGTGCCAGTCATCGCGTCTCCTTATCGTCGGGGGTCCCAAGAGAAGACCGCTCCGCCTCCCCGACCTCATCGGTGCTGGTCCCGACGCGGGCCGCCCGCGGTGCTTCCAATCGCGGCCGCGACCTGCGAACTGTGTGCTCCCATCGCGGCCCGGGTCCGCGAACGTCGCGACCCGGGCCGAGACATCTATCTTACGCACCGATGGCCGTGGCCTGGGTATACATGCTGCGCTGCGTCGACGGCTCGCTCTACACGGGCTGGACCGTGGATGTGCAGGCGCGGCTGAGCCGTCACCGGGCGGGCGCGGCGAGCCGTTATACCGCGAGCCGCCTGCCGGTGGAGCTGGCGTGGGCGCAGGAGATGCCCGACCGTCGCTCCGCCCGTCAGGAGGAGGCTCGGATCAAGCAGCTGTCGCGCGCCCATAAGCTGGCCTTGGTGGCGGGTGCGAGCGTGCCCGGTGAGCAGGTGCGGTAGCCCGGTCATCGAGCGTGAGTTTGGTTGGCGACGCTCACCTGATCCGCAACGCCGGCGGGGTGATTACCGACGACGCGTGTCGCTCGCTCACCTCCAGAGCGCCTCTGCGTCGGGGCGCCCCGACGTCAGCGCGCTTCGTCTAGCTCGCTGCTGCGCTCGTGGTCGGCCTCGGAGTCCTCGCGCCCACTGTTTGACTCCTCCGGTAGCCCCTGGTCGTGCAGGATGGCGTGAGCCGACTGCTGGTCGCCGTGGGAGGCGTGTTCGATCAGCGCCTGCTCGGCCTCCTCGAAGCCCTCGGCCTCGCCGCCCCCGCCCTCGACGACCGGCTGCTCAGCGGGATCGACGTTCGGATTCGCCGCCGGCCCGCCGATCTCGGCGGCTTCCGCCGCGGCTGCGTCTGTCTCTTCTCGCTCGAACCGCGGCGTGGAGGTCATCGGGGCTCCCTTTGTTGTTCTAGTGTCCGCTCTTGCCCTACCCCGCGCCATCCATCGGGGTAAAACCCTGGCTGACCCGCACTGTCGGGGCAAAACCAGTTATCGAGCCGGTGAAGCAGGGAGGTTACGAGAGATGACCGCCGAGGGGAAGCGAGCCGGGGGGAAGCGCGCAAGCTCCGCGCCTGCCCGGGCGAAGATGCCCGAGCACCTGCGGCCGATGCTCGCCACCGCCGCCGCACTGCCTCGCCAGGATGAGGGGTGGGCATACGAGGTCAAGTGGGACGGGGTGCGCGCGATCTCCTACTGGCGCGGAGAGCGGATGCGAATCGAGAGCCGCAACCTCAACGACGTGAGCTCCCGTTATCCGGAGCTGCGCGCGCTGGGGAGCGAGCTGGGCTCACGCGAGGCGGTGCTCGACGGCGAGATCGTGGCCTTCGACGAGCAGGGGAAGCCGAGCTTCGAGCGCCTGCAGGGGCGCATGCACCAGACCTCGGAGAGCGTCATCCGACGCCTCGCAGAGGAGCGGCCGGTCACGTACGAGATCTTCGATCTGCTGTACCTCGACGGACGCTCGAAGATGGCGCTTCCCTATGTGGAGCGGCGGGCGTTGCTCGAGGAACTGGATCTCAACGGGGCGGCCTGGCAGACCCCCGTCCACCGCGTGGGTGGGGGACGCGATTTCCTCGCCGTCACGGCCGCGCACGGCCTGGAGGGTGTGCTAGCCAAGCGCCTGGACTCCCGCTACCGGCCGGGCGAGCGGGGCAGGGAGTGGCTGAAGGTGAAGAACGTCAACCGCCAGGAGCTCGTGATCGGCGGCTGGCTCCCCGGGCGGGGACGGCGCACGGGACAGATCGGAGCGCTGCTGATGGGCTACCACGAGCAGGAAGCCGGGGACCGGCGGACGCTGCGCTACGCCGGGCGCGTGGGCACCGGGTTCGACGAGCCGGAGCTCGAGCGCCTGGGGGCGGAGCTCGACCGGCGTAGACGCCGCTCCAGTCCGTTCGGTAAGCACGGAGAGCAGCCGCTGCAGGAGGCGCGCTTCGTGAAGCCCGAGCTCGTAGCGGAGATCGAGTTCTCGCACTGGACGCGCCAGGGTATCCTGCGTCACTCCGTCTACAGGGGGCTGCGCACCGACAAGGCGCCCCCGGCGGTGGTCAGGGAGACGCCGATCGATGAGGCGGCGCGCGAGCGCCCCTACCAGGTGCTCCACGAAACCAAGCGCTACACCGAGATCGAGGTGCAGGACCGCACGCTGCGCCTGTCCAACCGCGAGAAGGTCCTCTACCCTCGCACGGGCTTCACTAAGGGCCAGTTGATCGACTATTACGCGGCCGTGGCGCCGGCGGTGCTGGCGCATCTCGCGGGGCGGCCGCTGACGTTCAAGCGCTATCCGGATGGGGTCGAGGAGGAGTACTTCTACGAGAAGCGCTGCCCGGCGCATCGCCCGGACTGGGTCCAGACGGCGGCGATCCGCAGCGAGCGCCTCGATGCGCCGATCGACTACTGCCTCGTGGAGGACCTGCCGACGCTGATCTGGATCGCGAACCTGGCGGACCTCGAGCTCCACACGAGCCTGTCCCTGGCCAGGGACATGGACACGCCAACCGCGCTCGTGTTCGACCTCGATCCGGGCGAGGGCGCCGGTCTGCGCGAGTGCGCGCGCGTGGCGCTGTGGATCAGGGAGCTGTTCGCGGCGTTCGAACGCGCCACGCTGGTCAAGACGTCGGGGCTCAAGGGGATGCAGGTGTACCTGCCGCTGAACACGCCGGTCTCCTACGCGCAGACCAAGCCGTTCGCCCGCGCTGTGGCCGAGCTGCTGGAGAAGCAGCACCCCGAGCTGGCGCTCTCACGCATGACCAGGAGGCTGCGGGCGGGGAAGGTGCTGATCGACTGGAGTCAGAACGATCCCCACAAGACCACCGTGTGTGTCTACTCCCCGCGCGCAGGCGAGCGCCCCACGATCTCCACGCCGCTCACCTGGGAGGAGGTGGAGCGGGCCTCGCGCTCACGCTCGAAGAAGCTCCAGTTGAGCCTGGAGCCGCACGCTCTGCTGGAACGCGTCGCGCGCGAGGGAGACCTGTTCGCGCCGCTGGCCACGCTTACCCAGACGCTGCCTGAACTCGTCGGCGGGGGCGAGAGCCGCTCGAACAGTGACTAGGCGAACGCGCGTTCTCGATCTCATCCTCCAGAAACGGTGCGCCGAGCAGGTCGAGTCCAAGGGCGTCAGCCGCTCGCGAGCGAGGGCGCGAGCTGCTCGCTCGTCACCGCTTCGGCGCTCGTCACCGCGGCGGGCCCCACGTCGGCGACGTCGAGCACGGGGGCGGCGCTCGCGGTCACCACTCGGTTGCGCCCCGCGCGCTTGGCGTCATACAGTGCGGCGTCGGCGGCGCGGAAGAGCACGTCGTAGTCGACGCTCTCGCCGGAGCCGGCGCTGAGGCCGAGCGAGATGGTAATGCGGATGCCCTGCGGGTTGACGGCCTCGACCGAGGCGCGCAGGCGCTCGGCGATCTCCAGGCCCCCCTCGCCGTCGACGCCGGGGAGCACGATCAGGAACTCCTCGCCGCCGAGGCGGTAGACGAGCTCGAAGGAGCGCAGCCGCTTGCGCAGCTCGTAGGCCACGTCGCGCAGCACGGCGTCGCCGCGGTCGTGGCCGTACTCGTCGTTGACGGCCTTGAAGCCGTCCACGTCGCACAGGACCATGCACACGGGCTGGTCGGCCAGGCGCGCCTGGTGGGAGATCTCGATGAAGCGGGGCATCAGCGCGTGGCGGTTGAGCAGGCCCGTGAGCGGGTCGAGGATCGCCTCGTCGCGGTGGTGCAGCTCGGCGGCCTGCAGCGCCCACACGATCGACACGACCCCGGCGAGCAGGGCCAGCGTGACGATCACCGGCACCGGATCGGCGGCGGCCTCGGCGGGGTGGACTCCGACCGTGGAAGCGACGATCAGGAACACCGTCAGCGCCAGTCCCGCCAGCACGACGCGGGGGCGAAAGCGCGCGGCGACCATCGCGGCCGGGAGCACCATCCAGGGCAGCGCGGGGGAGCGCGGCCCGCCGCTCATCACGACGCCGCCGGCGAGCAGCAGGTCGGTGATGACGATCGCCGAGGCGCTCACGCGCTCGGGGTGGGTGCTGGAGCGCAGGCGACGGTCGACGTTGAGGAAGTTGAGCGCCGAGAGAGCGAACAGGATCAGCGTCCACCAGCCGATCCACGGGGCGGAGATGACCAGCGCGCCACCGACCGCGCCCGAGCCGACCAGGCGGATCATGCGCACGCGGTCGTTTGCGTCGACCACGCGACTGCGGTCAAGCTCGGTGGGGCAAAGCCAGGATCCCTCGCTCATTTGTTCATCTTTCGGATCTGCCCGGCCACGGCTTGAGAGGAGCGGGCGAGGCACAACGTCTGTATCACTGAGACGAGTGTCTAAGAAGAACCTAAGAATGTGGGGTGGCCTCGCGAAAGCTCATGCAACCACCCTGCCGGGATTGATGTTTGGCTCTGTGGAGCCGATCTGCAGGACAATGGTTGTGGAGGGGCCCGAATGCGCCGGATATCCAGGCACAGCGTCCCCGGCGAGCGCGTGTCTGCTCCAGCCAATGAGTCCTCTGCTCCAGCCAATGAGTCCTCTGGACTAGCTACCTTCCGTGCATGGCTTCGCTGTTTCCATCCAGCTCCGAGGGTCCCTCCGCCGAGGACGGCTTTGTCGAGGATCCCCAGCGGGCTCCCAAGATCGACCCCAGATACGAAGCGGAGCGGCTCGCCGGCTACGACATCCTGCGTGTGCGCGCCGAGAACCCGGGACCGTTCACGCTGTCGGGCACCAACACCTGGATCGTGGGCGACCACCCGGCCTACGTCGTGGACCCGGGGCCCGCGCTCGGAGAGCACCTGCAGCGGCTGATCGAGGCGGTCGACGCGCGCGGCGGGCTCGGCGGGATCGCGCTCACCCACGACCACACCGATCACGCCGAGGCCGTGGCGCTGCTGCGCGCGCAGCGTCCCGCGCCGCTGGCCGCCGCGCGCGGCGGCGCGAACGTGATGCTGCGCGACGGCACCCGCTTCGGGCCGCTGCGCGCCGTCCCCACGCCGGGCCACGCGCGCGACCACTTCGCGCTGGCCACCGAGCGGGCGTGCTTCACCGGCGATGCAGTGCTGGGCGAAGGAAGCGTGTTCGTCGACGCCTACCCCGGCGCGCTGGCTGGGTACATGAACGGGCTCGCCCGCCTGGCGACGCTCGAAGTCGATGTGCTGTGCCCCGGGCACGGTCCGCCGATCTGGGAACCGGAGTGCAAGGTCGAGGAATACATCGCCCACCGTTACGACCGCGAGCACCGCGTGCTGCTCGCGCTGGGCTCCGGCAAACGCTCCGTCTCGCAGCTGCTGGACGCGGCGTGGTCGGACGTGCCGCCCGAGCTGCGCCCGGCGGCGCTCGTGATGCTGGCCGCACACCTGGACAAGCTCGACGAAGAGGGGTTGCTGCCGCGCGGGGTGGAGCGGCCGGAGCTGTAGCCTGGTGGGAGCGCCGCGCCGGCCGGCCTCGGCCAGAGCTTGGCCGCGACGGGTGGGTCGGTACGGGCGGGCCGGGTGGGGCGATACCGTTGCGGCGATGGCCCCGGAGAGCCCCTTCCCGCCGATTGCCGACTACGGGTTCCTGTCCGATTGTCACACCGGTGCGCTGCTCGCCTCCGATGGGTCGATCGAGTGGATGTGCCTGCCGCACTTCGACTCGCCCTCCGTGTTCGCCGCGCTGCTGGACCGCGGCGCGGGCAGCTTTCGCGTGGGTCCCTACGGCGTGTACGTGCCCGCCGGCCGGCGCTACCTGCCGGGGACCAACGTGATCGAGACCACGTGGATGACCCCGCAGGGGTGGCTGCGCGTGCTCGACGCGCTCACCATCAGCGACTGGCACGAGAACGAGCTCAACACCAGTCACACCCGCCCGCCGACCGACTTCGACGCCGACCACCTGCTGGTGCGCGTGGTGGAGTGCATCCAGGGCCAGGTGCAGGTCGAGGTGGTGTGCGAGCCGATGCTCGACTACGGCGCCACCGCGGCCCGGTGGGAGTGGATGGAGGACGAACACGGCAAGGCGTTGGAGGCCAGCGGAGGCGAGAGCAACTTTCGCCTCTTCAGCGACATGCGCATGGGCATCGAGGGCAACCGCGCCCACGGCCGCCACACGATGAGCGAGGGGGAGCGGCGCTTCTGCGCGCTCTCCTGGACGGAGGCGCTGGCGGGCCCGCGCACGGTGGAGCAGGCTGAGGGCCACCTCGAGCGCACCAACCACTTCTGGCGCACGTGGATGGCGGAAGGCACCTACCCCGACCACCCCTGGCGCATCCACCTGGAGCGCTCGGCGCTGGCGCTCAAGGGGCTGACGTTCATGCCCACGGGAGCGCTGCTGGCGGCGCCCACCACCTCGCTGCCAGAGACGCCGCAGGGCGAACGCAACTGGGACTACCGCTACTGCTGGATGCGCGACGCGACCTTCACCCTGTGGGGGTTGCACGCGCTCGGGCTCGACTGGGAGGCGGACGACTTCATCCAGTACGTGGCGGACATGCAGCGCAACGAGGATGGCTCGCTGCAGATCATGTACGGCATCAAGGGCCAGAAGGACCTGCAGGAGTCCACGCTCGATCACCTCAAGGGCTATGAGAACGCGCGGCCGGTGCGCGTGGGCAACGGCGCGTACGACCAGCGCCAGAACGACGTGTACGGGGCGGTGCTCGACTCGGTGTACCTGCACTCCAAGCGCCGCGACCACATCCCCGAGCGGCTGTGGCCGGTGCTGCTCGACCAGGTGCGCTGCGCGGCGGCCGTCTGGCGTGAGCCCGACCAGGGCATCTGGGAGGCGCGCGGCGAGCCCCGCCACTACGTGTCCTCGAAGCTGATGTGCTGGGTCGCGATGGACCGCGGCGCGCGGCTGGCCGAACGGCGCGGGGAGGAGCAGCTGGCGGGCGAGTGGCAGGCGCTGGCCGACGAGATCCGCGCGGAGATCCTCGAGCGGGGGGTGGACGGGCGCGGGGTGTTCCGCCAGCACTACGAAACGGACGCGCTCGACGCTTCGAGCCTGCTGGTGCCGCTGGTGCGCTTCCTGCCCGCCGACGACGAGCGGGTGCGCGCGACCGTGGAGGCGATCGGCGAGGAGCTGACCCAGCACGGCCTCGTGCTGCGCTACCGCACCGAGGACACCGACGACGGGCAGAGCGGCGAGGAGGGCACGTTCCTGATCTGCTCCTTCTGGCTGGTCTCGGCGCTCTCGGAAATCGGCGAGCGCCGCGAGGCCCAGCACCTGTGCGAGCGGCTGCTCTCCTACTCCTCTCCGCTGGGCCTCTACGCGGAGGAGCTGGAGGCGTCGTCCGGCCGCCACCTCGGGAACTACCCGCAGGCGTTCACTCACCTGGCGCTGATCAACGCGGTGACGCACGTGGTGGAAGCCCAGCAGCAGGCGTAGCCGGCGCGCGTCGATAGGGAGGGGGCCGGCTGGGTCCCGGGCCTGGCGGGACCCCTGTCAAAGGGCGGCCGAGCGGGCCGCGTCGCGGGTGCCCGGACGGTCGGTGGGACCCGCGCCGCACACCATCCGAACGCTCGCGGCCGGCGCGCCCAGCGCCCTACTCGTAGCCAGGCTCCCCCGGCATCACCACGCGCGGCCCCTCCTCTCCTAGAAGAACGCGCGGCTGGACCGCGCGGACCTGCCGTCCGGAGGCGTGGCGCAGCAGGTCCGACGCACTGGTGAACTCGCTCAGCTCTTCCAGGTGCCTGATGGTGGGGAACACCAGCGCGATCTCCTGTCTGCCGTGTGCCTGCAGGGCGTCATGGGGCGTGAACCAGCCGAGGTCGACGCACTCCTCGCCGTCGACCCTGGGCTCCTGGCCGGCGGGGAGGGGGGCGAGGAAGAAGTGGGTGTCGAAGCGCACCTTCACCTCGGCGGGGGTGATCCAGCGTGAGTACGGGACCAGCTCCGGCGCAGCCAGCTCGATCGCGGCCTCCTCGCGCAGCTCGCGCACGGCGGCTGCGCGGTGGGCATCGCTGTCGCCCTCGTCGCGGTCGACGGCACCGCCCGGGAACACCCACACGCCGCCCATGAAGCGCGCGCGGGGGGTGCGCTTGACGAGCAGCACCTCCAGCGCTGCGGCGCCGTCGCGCAGCAGGATCACGGTGGCCGCCTGGCGCGGCGGGGTGACGGGCCCGGGGTTGTACTCCTCGCCGGCCGCCGGGCGCTCCTCTGGAGTGGACGGGTTCATTCGCGGACCCTACCTGCCGCTGCGCCCGCCCGGTACACTCGCCGCCATGAGCACCCAGACCCTCCAGCGCTGGATCTGTGAGTCCTGCGGCTACATCTATGACCCCGAGGACGGCGACCCCGACGGCGGGATCCCCCAGGGAACGGCCTTCGAGGACATCCCCGACACCTGGTTCTGCCCGGTGTGCGGCGCGCGCAAGCGCGACTTCACGCTATACGAGGACTAGGCGCTGAGCGACTGGGCGCAGCTGCTGGCGCTCGACCGCGAGCGCGTGTGGCACCCCTACTCGCCGCTGCCCGCCGCCCCGCCGCCCCTGCCTGTCGTGAGCGCCGAGGGGGTGCGCCTGCGCCTGGCCGACGGGCGCGAGCTGATCGACGGCATGTCCTCGTGGTGGTGCGCCATCCACGGCTACCGCCACCCCGCGCTCGACGCCGCCCTGCACGAGCAGGCGGGGCGCATGGCGCACGTGATGTTCGGCGGCCTCACCCACGAGCCCGCCATCCGCCTCGCCGAGCGGCTCGTGGAGCTGACGCCCGCGGGGCTCGAGCACGTGTTCTTCGCCGACTCCGGCTCGGTCTCGGTGGAGGTGGCGCTGAAGATGGCGCTGCAGTACCACCACGCCCGCGGGCACCCCGAGCGCAGGCGGATGCTGACGGTGCGCGGGGGCTACCACGGCGACACGTTCGGCGCGATGGCGGTGTGCGATCCGGTGGGCGGCATGCATAGTCTCTTCAGCGGCACGCTGCCCGAGCACGTCTTCGCGCCGCGGCCGCCCGACGGGTTCGACGTCGGGTTGGACTCCGCTTGGGCGATGCACGTCGAGGAGCTGATGGCCGCTCACGCCCCCGAGCTGGCGGGCGTGATCGTGGAGCCGGTGGTGCAGGGCGCGGGCGGGATGCGCTTTCACTCGCCCGCCTGCGTGGCGTGGCTGCGCGAGTGCTGCGACACCCACGGGGTGCTGCTCCTGCTGGACGAGGTGGCCACGGGCTTCGGGCGCACCGGTGCGCTGTTCGCGGCTGAGCACGCGGATGTGAGCCCCGACGTGATGTGCGTGGGCAAGGCCCTCACCGGCGGCTACCTGACGCTCGCCGCGACACTGTGCACCGCCGAGGTGGCGCGCACGATCTCCTCCGGGGAGGGCGGCGCGCTGATGCACGGCCCCACCTACATGGCCTCCCCGCTCGCATGCGCGGTCGCGCTTGCCTCGCTGGAGCTGCTCGCCGAGGAGGGGTGGCGGGCGCAGGTCGCGCGCATCGAGCGGGGGCTGCGCGCGGGGCTGGCGCCTGCGCTGGAGCTGCCCGGGGTGGCCGACGTGCGCGTGTTGGGCGCCATCGGCGTCGTGCAGCTCGACCACGAGGTCGACGTGGCGGTGGCCACCGCCAGGGCGGTTGAACGTGGTGTGTGGCTGCGTCCGTTCCGCGACCTCATCTACACCATGCCGTCGTATGTCATCGGGGACGAGGACCTGGCCGCCGTGGCAGCTGGGGCGGTTGCCGCGGCGAACTCTGGGTAGGAGTTGTATCCCGTCCGCCGTGCGGCTAGACTTGATGACGGCTAACGCGCTGGTAGTAGTGGTCAGCGCCGAGAAGGGAGCCCCAACGGGGCTCCCTTCTTGTCTAATATGTCCCTGACGGTCGCCGGGGTCGTCTGAGCTGCAACCGTCAGTGCACCTTGCTATCGCGCGAGTCGGTCGATGACCAACAACGCGACGAGCAGGGCGATGGCTAACGCACTCGTAGACGTGGTCATAGGAACCTCCTTTCTCCGGGGCATACGACCCCGGAAAGACCCGGAGGGAAGGTGCTGTCACGCCTCGACGGTCAGCCATGCCTCCGATCTTAGGTTTGACAGGAGACGCAACGCTTGGATGTGAGCCATCGCTTCCAAGGCAACCCTGCGCCACCAAGTGCCAAGTCGGTCCGGTCGGCGCTGGGCAACGGGGCGAGGCCGACGACTTCCACCTCGCCCAGGCGCGCGATCGTGTCGCGGTTGGAGCGCTCCAGGGCGGAGGGCTCCCGAGGCCACGGGGTGAGCACCACCGCACGCACCTGAAGTCCAGCCGCGCGTGCCGCCTGCAGGGCGAGCAGCGTGTGGTTGATGGTGCCCAGGCCGGGGCGGGCGGCGATCAGCAGTGGCAGGCCCAGATCGACCGCGAGCTCGCGCACGGCGAAGTCCTGCGTGAAGGGAACGAGCAGTCCGCCGACGCCCTCGACGATCAGGGTGCCGTGCTTGGCCAAGGCACGGGCGGCGTCGATCAGCCGCGCCGGGTCGATGCGCTCGCCTGCCATAGCCGCCGCGAGGTGCGGGGAGACGGCGGGGCCGTAGCGCAGTGGCGCCACCTCCTCCGGGGTCATGCCGGCCATCTCGCCCAGCAGCTCGTGGTCTCGGGGCCATGCTCCCGGCGGCTCCTCCAGGCCGGTTACCACCGGCTTGTAGGCGCGCACGGACTCGCCCTCGGCGGTGAGCGCGGCGACCAGCGCGGCGCTGAGGACGGTCTTGCCGACGCCGGTGTCGGTGCCGGTTATGAATAGACCCCGCACGGGTCAGGCTGCGTGGGCGACGCGGTCCTCGCGCACCGCGCCCATCGCCACCGGATCCAGCCCCACCACGCGCGTCGCCTCGCCCAGCGTATGCGCGGCCTGGTGCAGCTCGGCCGGGGTGTGGGTGGCCATCGCCGCCAGGCGCAGCCGCGAGGTGCCGGTGGGTACCGTGGGCGGGCGGATGCCCTGGGCGAACACGCCGCGCTCGAGCGCGGCCTGGCAGAGGCGCATGGTGTCCTCCTCGGAGCCCACCACCACGGGCACGATCGGCATCTCGCCGGGTGCGAGGAGAAAGCCCTCCGTGGCCAGCCCCTCGCGCAGCGCGCGCGCCGCGGCGTGCAGGTGCTCCACGCGCCTAGGCTGCTCCTGGAGAAGGTCGAGCGCAGCCAGCGCCCCCGCCACGGCGGGGGGCCCGGGGGCGGTCGAGAAGATCAGCGAGCGCGCGGTGTTGACAAGGTAGTCGGTCATCTGCGCCGAGGCGCACACGTAGGCGCCGTAGGAGCCGAGGCTCTTGCTGAGGGTGCCGACGACCACGTCGACCTCGCCCTGTAGACCGGCGGCGGCCACGGCGCCACGTCCTCCTGGCCCCAGCAGACCGGTGGCGTGCGCCTCGTCCACCACCGTGCGCGCCCCGTGGGCACGTGCCAGTTCCACGATCTCGGTGAGCGGCGCGACGTCGCCGTCCATCGAGAACACCGCATCGGTGGCGATCAGCCGCCGCCCGTGGTTCTCGTGCTGGTGCAGCTGCCACGCGAGGTGCTCGGTGTCGAGGTGGCGATACACCACCACTCGCGCCCGCGACAGGCGGCAGCCGTCGATCAGCGAGGCGTGGTTGAGCTCGTCTGAGTACACAGTGTCGCCCTCGCCCGCGAGCGCTCCGATGACGCCCAGGTTGGCGAGGTAGCCCGAGCCGAACAGCACGCACGCCTCCGTGCCCTCCCACTCGGCCAGGCGCTCCTCCAGGCGGCGGTGGACGGTCATCGTGCCCGACACCAGCCGCGAGGCGCCGGCGCCGACGCCCCAGCGCATGGCGGCCTCCGCGGCGGCCTCGCGCACGCGCGGGTGGTCGGCGAGGCCGAGGTAGTTGTTCGAGCAGAGCAGCAGCACGGGCGCCTCGTCGAGCAGCACCCGCGGGCCCTGTGGGCCGGAGACGAGGCGCAGGCGGCGGCGCAGTCCCTGCTGCTCCAGCTCCGCCAGGCGCGCTTCGATCTCGCTCATCGTGCGGCGGCCCTCGCCGTCAGTCTCCCCAGCCGGCGGGAACTGCATTGTGAGCGCCATCCGGTCGTCGAGGCGCGCCGCGTTTGGCCTTGTAGCGCAGCTGCGTCGAGGGGTCCCACAGCCTGATCTTCAACCCCTCACCGTCCTCCGTCGCGGAGTTGGGTTCCGTGAGGTAGTCCTCGACCACGTCCGGTGTCTCTCCCTCCAGCCACCCCGCGCGATTGTCGGGCCGCGGGTTGGCGCCGTTGTCGGGCTGGCGCGCCACGTTGAGCCCCAGCTCCTCGAACATCGCCCGGTCCTGCTCTGGCTCGTTGCCGAGGGTGGTGAGGAAGTTGCCCATCATCACGCCGTTCACGCCCGCCTTCACCGCCAGCGGCTGCAGCTCACCGAGGTTCTCCACGCGCCCACCGCACAGCCGGAACAGCGCTTCGGGCAGGATCAGGCGGAAGATCGCGATCCACTTCACGGCCTCCCATGGGTCCATGTAGTCGCGCTCGCCGAACTTCGTTCCCGCGCGCGGGTTGAGCAGGTTGATGGGCACGCTCGTGGGGTCGATGGCCGCCAGCTGGAAGGCCATCTCCACGCGCTGCTCGCGGCTCTCGCCGAGGTTCAGGATCCCTCCCACGCACGTCTCCAAGCCGGCCTCGCGCACCGCCTCGATGGTGCGTATGCGGCCCTCGTAGCGCACGGTGCTGGAGACCTCGTCGTAGTAGCTCTCGGCGGTCTCCACGTTGTGGTGCACGCGCTGGATGCCTGCCTCCTTCAGCGCCTTCGCGCGCGCCGTGGACATGTGTCCCACCGAGGCGCAGCGCTTGAGGTTGGTGTGCTCGGCGACCAGGCGCGCGCCTTCGAGGATCTTCTCGAAGTCGCGCTTCGAGAGTCCCTGGCCCTGGGTGACCATGCAGAAGCGGTGCGCCCCCGCCGCTTCGGCGGCGCGGGCGTGCTCGAGGATCTGCTCGGGGTCCATCATCGCGTGCATCGGGGTCTCGGCCTCGGCGAAGCGCGACTGCGCGCAGAAGCCGCAGTCCTCGGCGCAGCCGCCGGACTTGGCGTTGACCAGCGAGCACATATCGGTGGAGTCCGCGAAGCGCTCGGTGCGGGCTTCCCAGGCGCGCTGCACCAGCGCCTCGATCTCGGCGTGGTCTTCGATCTCGCCCAGTCTCAGGGCCTCCGTGGGGGTGATGAGAGAGGGCATGGAAGCAACGCTACCCCGCGTCGCGGACGACACCCTGCCGCCCTCCATCGCGCGTTCGACGGGCATTCTACGCAGCGGCCGCGCCGAAGTCCGCTCAGCGGTGCCGCGCGGGCGGGCAGGGCACGTCGTAGGGCACCCTCAGCGCGGTTCCGTCCAGGAAGCTGATGTCCGCCACGAACACGAAGCCCCCTCGAGGGCACCGCGCTGGAAGCGAGATCCCTTCGGGGCGATAGCCCACCTGTCGGCCGTGGACCTTCTTGTAGTACGTCAGGTGGGAGGGTCCCAGCTCCAATGTCATCTTGGTGACGGTCGCATCCGGAGCGCCGGGCAGGGTGGGCGTCGGAGGGATGCTCGTGTTGAGGCTCTCCGGACCCGAGCCGATCTCGAGCTTGCCCGGGAAGACCAGCTGCGCGAAGACCGGCGTGCGGCTTTCGGCGTAGAGCAGCACCCCCACTTCTTCTTCCACCGGTGGCCCCATGAGGGCCGTGACGTAGGCCGTCTCGCTCACGTCTTCCGGACCGAACGGCACCGACGCGAGGGCTGTTCCCGATCCGAGGCGTGCGTTGGGCGAGCAGCCGCTCAGCCCTTCCGCCATCAGAGCGCTGGGCTGGCAGATGGCGAGACCCAGTGTGCTCCCGATGAGTTCCAGCTTCGGCGGCAGGTGCATGTCGAAGCCCGTCACCGGCGAGGGCAGCCCGCCACCGACGGCGGCCAGTTCGATCCCCATGTCGATCGTGGTCGAGGACCCCAGCCTGTCGGGCGAGAACGCGATGTTGAGCTTGGCTGTCTCCGATCCCTGCGCCACCGCGGGGAGGCAGCCGAGCACGAGGGCCAGCAGCAGCGTGACAAGGGGCGTGCGGCAGCGGCGCTCGCACAGCACACGCACCGGAAGTCCTCTGGGGCTCCACTTGAAGCCCGTTCCTCTGGGGCTCCGTCCTCTGAGGCTCCACCTGAAGCGCGGCCCTCTGGGGCTCAATTTGAAGGCCTGTCCTCTGGGGCCCTCGGTGACACGTATCGTTGGCATCAGGGTGCTCACACGCTCATGTTGCCCTGCAGGTGCGATGTGGAATGAAGGTTCTGGCGGTCTATGACACCGCTGAACTGCAGGTTCGAGGCCCTCGCGTGGGCCCAGCGGCCGGTGCCGCCGGTGATCGACCCGGTGCCTGTGAAGTACCCGGTGGCGCCCACCACGTGGCCTTTTGTATACGTTTGACCATGGAAAGAGCCACCCGCCGTATAGGCCACAAAAGACCCGGTACCCGTGTTGGAGGTGAGGGAGGTGAAACGGATGCTGATCGAGCCGGTGATGGTTCCCGTGAAGGCGCCCCGCTCGTTGAGCACGTGCCCGGGGCGACCGATGAGATGCGTGGTCGCGTTGAGGTTCAGGGACAGTGCCCGGGCCACGACGGCGATGGGCTTCCGCAGCGAGGAGGTGGCGCCGCTGGAAGGGGCCGAGCCCATCGCCGCCGCAAGGGCGAGAGCCGCCGCCAAAAGCGCCGGTACGACTCGCAGGAAAGCACGCCGCGGAGCGTGCTTCGATGGCAGGTGAACACCCATATCAACCCCTCCGATGAAAACGCCTGCACACCGCTACCTTGGCGTCGCAGGCACTCAGTTACCCATTACCCATGTCCCGCCGCCCGGCTCTCCCGAGCAACTGCTTTCGAGTAACACGCTACAGACGGAGGAAGGGCTTGTCAAGCTCCATCTGAAATGTCCATAGCTGGTATTTCCATTATCGCGGAGATCCTCCCCGACGCGGTGGTCGCCGTGGAGGCGCGCAGCGACTCGGTCGATGCGACATTGTTCCCGGAGGAGGAAGCAGCTCTGGGGCAGGCCGTGGCGAGCCGCCGCCGGGAGTTCGCCACGACGCGGGACTGCGCACGCAGGGCGCTGCAGGGACTCGGTCTTCCGCCGCTGTCCATACCCAGCGGGGCTCGTGGTGCGCCCAGCTGGCCCGCGGGCGTCGTCGGGAGCATCACCCACTGTCGTGGCTACCGAGCGTGCGCGGTGGGCCGCGCGAGCGAGATGATCGCGATCGGCATCGACGCCGAGCCCAACGAGGCGCTGCCGGACGGCGTGCTGAATACGATCGCGAGACCTGAGGAGCTGGCCCAGTTGGGCGAGCTGACGCGCGCGGTGCCCGAGGTGCGCTGGGATCGCCTGCTGTTCAGCGCAAAGGAGTCCGTCTACAAGGCATGGTTTCCGCTTGCTGGGCGCTCGCTCGGCTTCGAGGATGCGGTGCTCACCATCGACCGGCCTCGCGGTGCGTTCTCGGCTCGCCTGCTGGTCCCC
>Ga0209415_10005207_pt1 | contig 23465 bp, 30 predicted proteins | sample PeaSoiSIISIP2007_FD_187696 | JGI IMG/M metagenome (GOLD analysis project Ga0209415, IMG submission 187696) | Peat soil microbial communities from Weissenstadt, Germany - SII-SIP-2007 (SPAdes) (version 2) | ecosystem: Environmental > Terrestrial > Soil > Wetlands > Peat | place: Germany... | reverse complement strand
CTTCTCTTTCTCATCCATCTGTTTGGATTTTAGCGCCAACCGGAACCTGGCGAGGGTCAAACATCCCTCAACGGAGCCAAAGGGCGCCTCCTGTTCACCGTGTTACTCTGGTGTCGCAGAGTCGCTGGAGTTGTCGGCGTGAAACTTCCTTGGGCAAAACAACCGGCCAAGAACCCTGGGTTGGCGAAGGCCATCGTTTCGATGACGCAGGGAGATGGTCCGGATGCGCGCGTCGATGAGGAGGCCCGCGGTGCCGCAATCCTGGAGAACCTCCACGTCGAAACATCGGAACTGGGTGCGCTGGCGAAGCTGCCGCCATTCCGGCCGGTGGCCATCGCGCTGATGCGTCTCTTCGACCGCGACGATGTCGTAATCGATGAAATCGCCGCGCTGGTCGAGTCCGACCCGACATCTACCTCGGAACTGCTCGCGCTTGTGAACTCTCCGTTGTTCGCCTTCCGGACCAGGATTGACAGCGCGGCGCACGCGATCACCCTGCTCGGTATCGAGAGCACGAAATCCCTGGCCGTCACCCTGGCCATGCGCAGCTTGATGCAAGACGCTCCGCGAACACCGGTGGTCCGCCGCTTCTGGGTACATGGTATAGCGACCGCTACTGTCGCGCAGCGTTTCGCCCGATCCTTCCATATTGATCCGCACGTGGCCTATGTCAGCGCGCTCATGCACGACCTGGGTCGTCTGGGACTGCTCGCCGCACACCCCGAGGAGTATTCGACGCTGGCTTTGACATCCAACGAAAGCACTGCGGAGATACTGGCAGCGGAAAAGGCCGAGTTCGGTATGACGCATTGCCACGCGGGCGAGTTGCTGGCAAAGGCCTGGTCTCTACCCGAATCCTTAGGCAAGGTTGCCGCCCACCACCACGACACCAATCCGGGCCACGGCCTGGTGGGACTTGTCCATCTCTGCTGTCGCCTGGCGGACGATCTCGAGTTCCAGGCGATTCACCGGCGCGACATCCAAAAACCGGAAGAAACGATTGCGACGTACGCCCCGGCACACTCGCGGGAACACCTGACGAACGAGCTGAAGAGCGCAACCGCCGCCATCATGTACGCGATCCAAACATTAGACTTTTGAAGCCAACATTCCGGGTGCGCGGCGTGCTATTTTCGGGCGGGATCCAGGGCGCACTCGAAGGCCGTGGAGTCGCCTCTCCTTTTCTGTGGGGCGCTCATTTCAAACAACATGTCGGTTCATCGTGGCGCCCTGTGTCGCCGAGTCCTGAGGTCTTGCCCTGGGTCCTGCTCCCAGCGCCGCTCCGCGCCCGCCTCAACAACTTAACCAACTCCTCCCCGTTCACAGGTTTTGCTATGTAATCGTCCATGCCGGCTTCCAGGCACTGGGCGTGGTCTTCCGGAAAGGCGCCAGCCGTCATGGCGACGATCCGCGGCTGGCGTTCCTCGGGCCAGTCGCGGCGGATGCGCCTTGCGGCCTCCAGACCATCCATCCCGGGCATCTGAACATCCATGAACACGACGTCGTAGTCGCGCTGCGCCAGCTTCTCGAGAACCTCGGAACCGTTAGCGGCGGAATCCGCCTGGTAGCCCAATCGCTTCAGAATGGCCAGAGCTACCTTGAGACTGACCGGGTTATCTTCTGCGACCATTACTCGCAACGCCGGCAAGTCCGTAAGCTGGGTGTCCGCCGCGACGGCAGGTTTAGTGAGCTCGGTAGCGGCCTCCGCCAGGATCGTAAACTGAAACGTCGAGCCTTTGCCCTCTTCGCTTTCCACCCACAGGGAGCCGCCCATCTGCTCAGCTAGAGACCTGCTGATTGCCAGCCCCAGACCGGTCCCCCCGTACTTGCGGCTGATGGAGGCATCCATCTGGCTGAACGATTCGAAGATTCGTTGCTGTTGCTCGGGCGGGATCCCCGGCCCGGTGTCGCGTACGGCAAACGTAATCCGGTGCCCCCCATCTTCCCCGACATGCCCGGCCACCGTCAGGGCCACCTCACCGCTTTCGGTGAACTTGACCGCGTTGCCAAGCAAATTCACCAGAATCTGGCGCAACCGCACCCCATCACCCATAATCATCGGCGGCGTGGAAGGATCGATCGCAAAGAAAAGACGCAGGCCCTTCTCAGACGCCGGCACGGCCAGCAGGCCAACGGCTTTCTCCACTGTGTTTCGCAGGTCCACCGGCTGGGATTCCAGCTCGAGCCTGCCGGCGTCGATCTTGGAGAAGTCCAGAATATCGTTGATCAGGGTCAGCAGCGCCTCGCCGCTCGAGCGGACGAGTTCCACGTAATCCCGTTGCTCGGGCGTGAGCGGGGTGTCGGCCAGCAAGTTTGCAAAACCGATCACACCGGTCATGGGCGTCCGGATTTCATGACTCATGTTGGCCAGCAGCAGACTCTTGGCGCGGTCGGCCGATTCGGCATGCAGCTTGGCCCTCTTGAGCGCTTCTTCATGGCGCAGGCGCGAGCGCCGCTCGGCAAGCATCATTGCGGCCTCCGACGCCAGGATGCGCATCTGCCCCACTCGGTCGGCAGCCAGCGCGCCGCGGGCCTGCAGAAACAGTCTCCCTTCCCTCGCGCCCTCCACGGTCACCGGCAACGCCAGGTCGGCGCGCTTCAGGATGGGGGAAGACTCCTGAATCTGCATCGGCATGTCTTCCAGGCCGGGAGCACTCGCCGGAACCGAAACCACCGGGCGGAAGCCGTCGGCGACCGATCGGCCATACCACGCTCGGCGCAAATCGTACTGTTCCACCAGCGACGCAAGCAGGGTTTGCCAGAGCATCTCTTCGGAGGCCTCGGAGCCGACTCCCCGTAGCGCCACCAGCGTGCACTGGAACGCGATCAGGTCCGAAAGTTTCTCTTCCAATGCGTAGTTTGTCATCGCCCCAAACTCTTGCTGTTCTGCTCCAGCGCTTCCCGCGAGCGCCGGTACAGTTCCTCTATCTTCTCCCCGTGCCGGTACTGCGTGGCGCCACAAGCCAGTTTCGCCTTCACTGGCAGCTTCGGACCGCGTTGGGTGACAAAGTAGCCGCGATCCGCGAACGCCTCGCATAAGGCGCAGCACTGATCGAGGCGCACCGCCAGCGATCCTTCGGCGATTACCAGGAACTCGTCCGCCCCCCACCGGAACAGGACGCCTTCTCCCGGAAATCGGTCGCGTAACATTTGCGCGAGCGCCTGTAACAGTCCATCGCCGAATAAGGTGCCATACACATTGTTGATCTCGCCGAAACCCTCGATATCGAACAGCAGCAAGCAGACAGCACCCTCTCGCTCGCGGATCTTCAGCAAGTGCCGCTCGGCCTCGCGGCGGCTGCCCAGGCCTGTCAGACGGTCAATACCGGTCTCTTTGCGGGCCATCTCCACACGCTGCTGGAACGCCGAAATCTGCGACTCGAATCGGCACACCGATTCGTCGTTTTCGCGGTGCATCTCCTCCACCGACTGGCGGAGTTTGGACACGTCGTCGCGCAACCGGCGGCGCAGTTCGGTAACGTCCTCAACCTGGGAAAGAGCGTCGAAACCGTCGGCCAGTTTGGTGAGACTGGACTTATGTTCCTCCCCGTGACTCTTGAAGCTGCCGACGGCCTCGGCTACGGTCGCGATCACTTCCTTCAGCGCTTCGTCGCGCTCGTCCAGCGCACGCTGGTTCGTGATGCGGATCGTTCCGAACTGCTCGAGCGTCACCTTGCCCGCGTCTTCGATCGCTTTGATCGGGGGGGTTTCGTTGAGAGGTGCCGTCGCCTCCGCGAGCCTGGCCTCGCATTGTCGGGCGAAATCGGAGTTAGCCGGCAGGACCGCTTCGGGAAGAGCGGCGATCAATCCCAGGAACGCTTTGAGCAAGGCCTGGAATCGAGGCGCGAAGTACTCGGACTCCTCAATATGTTTGCGGATCGAGATCAATGCGCCCTCCGCCTGCATACCACATGGTTCTCACTCCCTCACGGTTTCATCCGGGTCCCGGGCATACCACCCCGCAGTATCGCTTCGACTGCGACCGCTGGAGCACGACAAACGGGCTCAATAGGGATATCGGCCCATTCAGGACTTTTTCTAGGAAACTTGGGACGCGTATGGGAAGCGCCGGGTATGAGCCAGGGCCCGGCGTGGAGCGAGGCTTCTAAATCCGTTGCGCATAATGTTACATTGCTGAAGGCCAGCAAGACAGGGACTGATCGCGGGAGATGGTGCGGTGGGAGCTGGGCCGCGGAGGTCCATTGGGAGCCCGATGGTCCTGGGCAGACGCTTGATTTGATCCCCAGGTTTCGACCGAGCCAGAGGCTACGACGCGATGTTGATGCTGATTGTTGAAGACGATTTCACCAGCCGCCTGCTCCTTCAGGCACTCCTGAAGGATTACGGTCTCTGCCACATCGCGGTCAACGGAAAGGAGGCGGTTGAGGCCGTGCGCGTCGCACTGGAGGGCGAAGAGTACTACGATTTGATCTGCTTGGACATCATGATGCCCGAAATGGACGGCCAGCAGGCCCTCAAGGAGATTCGGGCTCTGGAGGAGGCCAGGGGATTCATCCCACCCGATGGTGCCAAGATCATAATGATCACAGCCCTCGTCGATAGTGACAATGTCCAGGAGGCGATTCAGGCGCAGTGCAATTACTTCCTGGCCAAACCGTTCCGTAAGGCCAAGCTTCAGGAGGCGCTGCGCAAGCTGGGGCTGATCGCCTGATCCGCGCCCGGTCGCAGTGGCCAGCAGGGAGGGAAAACGACCGGCGCTCTTCGCCGAGATTACAGCGCCAGGCGGGGGACTGGCGCGAACGGACACTAAGTCACCTTCGCGCCGGGCTGTGAGGGCGTTTCTTCGCGATTGTCACGCTGCGGTGGTCGCGAAAGACGCACGCGACGTCGCAAGCCGGGAGGATGAAACTGGCCGGCCAGAGAGAGGCGCAAGCATGGTCGCCGAGTACGCTGCCTTGATTCTGGCTATCAGATCGGGACCACCCGCTTCCACCAGATCGAAAAAGGCAGCCACCGGCTCCCGAGCCTCTTTCAACCGTGAAACGGCCTCCAGCAAACCAGCCTGGCCCAGCCCTGCGGCAGCACTTTCGACCGCGCCGAGCGAGACGCTAGCGTAGCCAAAGACGCCATCCGAGCTCCATGGACCCAGGAGACGAACGTCGGGTCCGTAGCGTCTCTCGATACGCTTCAGATCGTCTTCCGGAATAACGATGGTCCTCATGCTGCGTCACCTCGGCCCGTCTCCGGCCCCCCCGCGCGGGGAGGGAACCGGTGCTGCCACAGGCTCCAGGCTGAAGTAACGGTGCGAATCACTTCTTCGCCGTCGAGAGGCCTCGCCAAAACATCGTACCCGCCCAGGTTGAGAACTTCAGCCCACATGCGCTCGTCGGCCGTTCGCGAAGTCACGATCACTGGCGGCGGCGCAGGCAGCCCGTCTGTCGAGTCCAGCAACTCCGTCCACGACCCCGGTGAGAGGTCATGCTCGCAGAGCACAATCGAGATCCGGCCCTGCTTCAGCGCGTTCTTCGCGGCCGAGACTGTGCTTTTGGCAGTCATTGAAAACGTCACATTAGGAAAGAGGGTGCGCTCGGGGTTCGCAAAGATGTCTTGCAGGCGGGCGTGGTCCTCCTGCGCCGGGCTCACAGAGAGCACGGCGATCCGCTGCGCCGCCGCTGCGCGAACTGTTCCCGGGCCTCTCATCGGTCCAACACTCTCCCTGCAACGCAATATTGTTAGTCACTCCCGGCTATCGGTCCTGGTAGCCAGGAAACCATTCCAAGACTAGTCCTAGTCATCAAGATTCTCAAGAATATCTTTTGGAGTAAGTCGAATCCCCGATAGGCGCACAGCTGCAGGCAGCCGGGCATCTAAACGGTTGGTTGCCGTCGAAGGCTTTCCATCAAGAGAACTGCTGCATACGACGCCGCACCTTCTCGAACAGCGGGTCGTTGTGCCGATTCATTGCAGCATCTCCGTCAGCTGCTTCAGTTTCTGTGCGAATTTCCGAGAAGCCCATGGAATCAGCCAGGAGACACGCTTTCCTGACGATATGGATCTCGTCGGCTGCCCCTCGCGGCGGAGCATGATGATGTTGGGCGCATTCGGACAATATCGCAGGGAATCCCCAGGTGTGGGTGAGGAAACCACCCGCGTCGCAATGGGTGATGCCAAGCAGCTGGCGCTCCGTATAATTAACCTCGTCGATCGAGCGAAACTCCAGGCTGAGAAGAGGCTCATAAGTCTCCCGGGCACTGGCGTACAGGCCCAACCTTCCCACATCGTGGGTCAATCCGGCTGTATATAGCAAACTGCCGGAAGCGCCGGCGTGAGTACCGAGATGCTCTGCGATAACCGCGGTTGCAATGCCGTGGGCCCAAAGGAGACGAACCGCCTCGCGTGGGAGTTTGGTGCGCAGATATCCGCTAAATGCAATGGTAGCTGCGAGAGACTTGGTGCGGCCCACACCGAGAATGCTCAAGGCGTGGCGAATGGAGGAAATGCGGCTGCGCAGACCGAACTCCACCGAATTCGCGGCGGCAAGTAACTCGGTAGCCATCGCCGGATCGGAGCCGAAGATGTTTTCCAGACGCTCGATCGCGTCGTCGTCTTCTGCTGACAAAGCCAGGATGTGAACGGCAGCCGCCCGGAATGGCGGAAGTTTGCAGAGCTTGCCAAAGACTTCGGAAGCGGGCATTTGGGAATCGCTGGCAGTTGGGATCATCGGGGGGCGCTCTCCATGGAATTGGGGGCCGGCAACGTCGCGGCGACGCGGATCTTCGGCCGCCGATCAGCATCCGCACCGAGAGTCGGCAGAATATTCCCCAATCTGACTTATCGGTGCTGCCCGGCAACGTTTCTAAGAAATCTTGCCCTTATCCGAGAGGCGCCAACCGGGATTTGTCGTCAAGCAGCGCCGCAAGAAGAGTCCGACCCGGCGGGCCGGCGCGTTCCGCAGGGGCGCATGACATCGCAGGACCGGACGCCTATTGCACAAACTGGTCTCCGGTGCTCGGCTTGAGGCTGAGAACGCCTTCCACTTCGAGCTGTCTGGCGGTCGCAATAATGGACTGCTGCGCTTCCTGTACGTCCCTGATTCGCACCGGTCCCTGAGCCTGCATGTCTTCGTTGAGCATTTCGGCTGCTCTGGCAGACATGAACGAGGTGAAGTGGCCTTTGAGTTGGGGAGTACACCCTTTGAGAGCCACGATCAGAACCTTGTGGTCTATCTTGCCGAGGATTTTGCGCATAGCCTCTGAGTCCACATGCAGAAGATCGTCAAACACGAACATCAGGTTTCGGATTGCCTGCCCTAAGTTGGCGTCTTCCTTGGCGATTTCGTCCAGAATGCCATCGCTCGTCGGCGTGTCGACCCGATTCAAGACTTCTACCACCGCTCGAACGCCGCCGAAGGACTCGAGGCTCGACTTTCCCAGTAGCCGCAGCCGGGAACTGAGAGTCCTGGCGATCTTGTTGACGACTTCCGGGGAGATCTGATCCAGCACTGCCATGCGGCGGACCACCTCAGCCCGTACTTTGTCAGGGAGACCGGTCAACAACTTGGCGGCGTGAGATGGGCCCACGTGCGACAAAACCAGTGCGATGGTCTGCGGATGCTCCCGCTGAACCACCTTGGCCAGGTGTTGCGGATCGGCCTTTTGCAGCGAGTCGATGCTCGCCGTCTCCGTCCCGAGCGACTTCAACACGCGCTCCGCTATGCGCTTGCCCGTTTCCGGTCCAAATGCCGTTACGAGAACCGATGTTGCGTAGTCGATGCCCCCTGCGCCAAGAATCTGTCCGTGGTCAAGTGCCTCCGCGAAGCGCTCTAACACAAATCGCCGTTCTTCGGCCGTTACGGCCGTCAGACGGCTGATTTCGCGGGTTACCTCATGGACCTCATCTTCCGTCATGATCCGGAGCAACGCCGCGCAATTCTCGTCACCGACACAAGTCAGCAGTATGGCCACCTGCCGCAGGCCCGTCAGTTGCAGATTCCCGGCCGCGCTTGCAGGCGGTGCCAGAGCAGGAGGGCCGGAGATAGCCGAAGTCATGGTTGCCATCTGCTCATCTCGATGCAAGTTTTTCACCAAACCGAAGTTCGTTCGATCAACGGCAGGTAATAGAGAATGCAAGCTAGTTCGGGTCGCTTGTTCGTCTTTTCTTCGACGTCAAAACATTGACCTGTCAAGAACCTCTTGGGGGTCTGAGTTCTGAAGACGCCGGACTTCGGGCCCAAAAGGGAGCCTGTCTTTTGGCATTCCAGTTGCATAAATTTGAGATCGGCAATTCCAATGGCCCCTCTTCGTGGAAGTTCAGTCGAGACCGTAGATGCCTTCTATGACATATCCGTCGCGGTCGAAGCTCGCTTTGAAGAACGCCTGATGGATGTCCGCGAGGTTCTCGCGATCCGGCCCGACGCTATCATTCCCTTAGGCCGGCCGGCCGGCGAGACCCTCGCCGTCTACATCGGCAATGTATTTCTCGCGTCCGCCGAAGTGATTGTCATCGAAGACCGGCTGGCCCTTCGCATCACCGAGTTCCAGAGGTTCGATCCATAATGAATACCCGCACCGGCGGCAGGCCGACTCCTCCTGATAGCGCGCAGATGGCCACTCAGATGATGGCTTCTTGGGTGGACGCCCTCATAACCGTCCTCGAATCCATGACCGGGAACCGCCCGAGGGTCGAGTCGCAAGCGTTGCCCGCGAATGAAGTGAAGGAAGGCTTGGCCTGGCGGGGCCAGTCGTTGAGCATCCAGGAGGGGCCATCCTTTTGGATCGGCGCACCAGCCGATTCTTGGTCCGATCTAGGCCGCTCGATACTTGCCGCGCTCGGGGTGGCAGAGGCGACCGATAAGGACATTGGATCTACATGCCGAGACCTGATGGCTCAGACGAGTTCCATCGTAGCCGGTCAGCTAGCCAGCCAGTTCAGCCAAGAGATCGCCGGCGGAGATTCCATCCCGGACAGTCAACCCAATTTCGAAGGGGCCTTCGCCTCCAGCTGGTCCTTGGATGCCGGACCAATGTCGATAGAGGGCACAGCCGTTTGGTCCGAAACATTCCTTCGCCGTTGTTCCGGCCTTATGGTGCCGCAGACCGACGCCGCGGCCGCCTCAGAGGAGGCCACACCCGCTTCCAGCGGTGAAACGGCGCAGTTCGGCGGTCGGACCGTGGACTCCCTCCCCAGGCTCGACCTGAAGGTCAAATTCATCCTGGGACGGACTGTTCTGCCTTTGCGTGACGTGTTCAAACTGAACGTTGGCTCCGTGATCGAGCTGGACCATTCAGCCGTCGAGCCCGCGGATGTCGTCATTCACGACCGCGTGCTGGCCCACGGGCAGGTCGTCGTCGTAAACGGCAATTACGGACTCAAGATTTTGTCCCACCAACCGTGAAAACGAGGCTCGGAGAATGCGCTCTTGAAACATCAACTCAGCCAGCAGGAGATCGATAGCTTTTTCGATGCCGCAAGCGGTGCGCACCCCTCTGCCAGCGCCGGCGCAGTTCCTTTCGATTTCCGCCGCCTCGACCGCATCCCCAAATCGCAGGTTAGCGCCATCCATGTCCTGCACGAAGCGTTCGTCAGCACTCTCAGCTCGAGCCTGACCGTGTATTTGCGCTCCTTCGTTTCGGGCAGCCTCATCAGCGTCGAACAGTTGCCGTATTCCGATTTTGCCGGAGCCTTGCCCACGCCCACCTGCCTGGTCTACCTCAACATGGACCCCTTCCAGGGGCATGCGCTGATAGAGCTCAACCCCGCCTTGATCGCGCCGATCCTCGACCTTGTACTCGGCGGCAGCGGAAAAACCAAAACCGAGCTGGACCGTGAAATCACAGAAGTGGAGAAGACCTTGCTCGATGGCTTCTTCCACATCCTCACCAACGATCTGCGTGAAACCTGGAAACCGGTAGGCGATGTGAGCTTCGCGATGAGCGACCTCGAGACGAGCCCGCAACTTTCGGGCAGATTCGTGCCGACCGAAGCGGTGGTGGCGATTGCGATGGAACTCCGGATTGGAGAGACCGCCGGGATGGTGAACCTGGCGATTCCATCCCTCACCCTGAAAACGATGGGGCAGAGATTCGACCAACAGTGGACCAGCCACCGAGCGGAGAATCCTGCAATCGAGCTCGCGATCAAGCGAAAGTTGGCTCGTGACCTGAAAATGACGCTGGAATGCGAGTTCTCGCGTGCCATGATTGGCCTGGGTGACCTCTTACGCCTTTCTCCTGGCGACGTCTTTGTGCTGGGGCCAGAATTCGATGGGACTGTGGAGGTCCTCGTGAATGGAACACCCAAGTTCACCGGCGCTTTGGGCGTTTCCCGGAAGAACAGGCAAATGGTCGAATTAAGGTAGCCCAAACTGACCTGTTGTCCGACCCAGCCAGAAGGTGCCTTTGGTGCTGGATTGCGCGGAAGGTCACCATCCACCCATTCAAAGTGAAGATGCCATCCAGAGCGCGAGCCGTATGGCACTCGCGTCAGGCGGCATGAGCCAGCCAGCCCCGACGGTCCATCGGGAACGCATACCACCGCCAGAAAAGCCCATAGGACGTAAACGCTACCGTCCCAGAGGTACCGCCATTCCTGAACTCGAGGATTCCGCTTGATCTGAGCAATTCACCTTGATGCAACTCAGAACCACTGTCGCCAATCCGAACCCGGCTAGCCCCAAAGGCGCCGGATCTGCACGGCGCGATCGCCTTGTTTGAATCAAGGCGTGGCTTTCCTCCTCTTCTGTGCCTGCGAACCGGCTGGGATCCGGACGGTAAGGCGAGGAAAGGACGCAACTTAACGTTCCCATTCTCCCTTTACACCCGGATTGGACGCGGAGAAATTGAATCGCCGCGCTTATCCTTGAATTTGATCTAGACTGGCCCGACTCCGCGCCAGCCTTTGCCAGATTTCTGTTTCTGCTCGATTGCCGTCAGGCGGGGAGGGGTTCGCCTGGTTGGAAGCGCGGGCGGCGCGGATTTCCTCGAAGGGTAATCCTAACCGAACGGCCTACATCGCTAGTACCCTCACCGTACTGGGAATTTCAGGACTATCGAATCGCGTCAGACCCGACGATCATTACGGTAGTGCTCATGTGCGGTGAGAATCTGATTCAAGGCGAGCGTCGAACAGTCCGGCGTTACCAGTGCGAAATGCCGCTACGCTTCTTGTGTCAAAGTGGCGGAGCGCAGTATACGGGCACTGGCCGTACCGCGGATTTGGGCCGGAAGGAAGTTCGCTTCGTTTCGGACGATGCGCCTCCCCGCGGCGCAGAAGTGGAGCTTCATATTGAGTGGCCATTCCTGCTGCAAGACGTCTGTGCGTTGGAGCTGCGGGTGTGGGGGCGGGTGATGAGGAGTGACGACCAGGGGACCGTGGTTCGAATGAGCGAGTACGAATTTCGTACTTGCGGGTCGAGGTCCTTCGATCAGGCGAGCGTCAGCGCAGTCAGCTGGAGCATCGTCGCCTGAGGGGCGAACGAGGCTCCGAGGATGCGGCGCGCCCGCTCCCCGCTAGTCTGGCCCTGAAGAAGGCAGCGCTCGAAACCGTTCCATCCTTCTACGCGAACCGAAGAACCGCGGTGCTCCACCTTGTACACTGCCTCGGCGCCGAACTCAGCCGCCAACGCCGGGAGCGACCACCCTGCAGGCTCGAGCATCCGAAATCCGCCCTGGCGGTCCAACACCATAAGAGTATCGCCTAAAGCTGCGCTGCCGGTTGTAGCGACCTCTAGAATCTCTTCGGCCCGCCGGAAGAATGAGTTCACACAAGACTTATCGGCACGGTCCGGGCTTTTTCGGGCGAAAGTTTGGGGTCTTCCGGCGAGATCTGAGGGTTACTGCTTCACGGGTAGAGTGGAGAGAACCTGCTTAACGTAGTCCTGAGTTTCCGGAATGTTGGGGACGCCTGCGACGGCATCGACTTTGGCAGGGCCGGCGTTGTATGCGCCGAGCGCCAGCGTCAGGTCGCCTCCGTAGCGCACCAGCAGTTGCTTGAGAAACGCAGCGCCGGCGTCGACGTTACTGGCCGGATCGAAAGGGTTCGCAACCCCGAATTGGCTGGCGGTGGCGGGCATCAGTTGCATCAGCCCCATCGCGCCTTTGGGTGAGACCGCACATGGGCGAAAGGCAGACTCCTGCTGCATGACGGCGCGGACCGTCTCTTTGTCCAGATCTTGACGTTTAGCGGCTTGTTCTACCAGGGAATCGACTTGCGACGAAGGCAGCGGTTCACAATCGGCGGTTACGGGCGCCGGCGCGGGCGTGTTCGCCCCCAACCCGGCGGGGGGGGCCAGCACAAAGAAGGTGCCCCGTTCGGTGCGGCCGGACTGTTTCTGCAGGGAAGCGCGCTGGCGCGCCACGGACGCGTCCATCGCCGCGGCTGTCGCGCGCTGCTTGGCCACCGCTGCCTCCTGCGCGGCGTGCGCGTCTGCCGGGGTCTGCGCAGGCAGGGCAGCGGCGCCGGATAAGACTGCCAATGCCACTCGTAAGTGCACGGTTCCGATCATAATCTTCCTCCAATCACCCTCGAATCCGGGGCCTTTCCCGCCGATGTGTCTGGTGAGGGCCGAAAGGCACTTCGACGATGGAAATAGGGCCTTTAAGTCGCGCATCGATGAGCGCTCCGGTGGCCATAGAAGCCGGGCAGGAGAACCTGTGGCTGATGGGCCAACTGGTCGCCGCCATCCGCGGGCTCAACCAGACGGAACTACTCGAGCAAGGGCGCGAATACAGACTGCGGCGGCGAGCGGCCGGAAAGCAGCCGACCGTGGATCTGGTGGACCGGGAAACCGGCGAAGTGCTCGACGAACTTCCACCTGGGGCAGTGTTGCGAATGATGGCGGAATTAGAAAAAGACCGAGACGAGGAACTGTAAGCGATATGCCGATTGATGCCTATCTGGAGAGCCGTGTTATGTCGGCGGACCCCGTGGAGTTGATTCATATTCTCTACGAACACACGCTGGACCAGGTGAAACTGGCGCGTACCGCTCTGGCAGACGGCAACGTCGCGGCCCGCGCCAACGCCACCTCGAAAGCGCTGGCGGCGCTTGGCGAACTCGAAGGCTCGCTCGATTGCAAAGCTGGCGGCGCCATCAGTCAAAACCTTGCCAGGCTTTACCAATACATGCGCAAGCGGCTGCTGGAAGGAAACCTGCGGCGGGACGCGTCGGCACTGAGCGAGGTGGAAGCGCTGATGCGAACGCTGGATGAGGGTTGGACTGCGATGCAGCATGCCACAGCCATCCCGGCTCCTATGCCGTACTCCCACGCCGTAGCCGAAACCGTCGCACATTCCTGGAGCGCCTAGCAGAATCCGGTCAGGTGGTCGACGCCTTCTGCAAGCCCTTTGCGATCAAATTCGCCAGGCCCAGACCGCCGCTTTGCGCCATGGATTGCGCGAAGATCTCCTGCCCGTATTCCATGGCGGAGGAGGCAGAGTCGTCGTCCCCCGTTCCCAGCCAGCCGCCTTCGGAATCGTTCATCGATTTCATCATTTGCCCGATCAGCAGCGCCTCAAATTGCTTGGCGGCATCCTTGACTTTAGCGGGGTCGTCCGGCTTGTGCGCCGCGGCTGTCGCGTCCGCCAGCGGGACTGAGTTGAGAGCATCCACCATCGTTTGCCTCCTAAATCACCCTGAGCTCGGCATCCAGCGCGCCGGCGTCTTTGAGGTTTTGCAGGATCGAGATAATATCGCGCGGGCTGGATCCGATCGCCGTGAGCGCGCGGACCAGTTCTTCCACCGTCGCACCGTGGCTCAGCATCACGCTGCGGGACGGCTCCTGCTTGGCCGTTACGTTGGTCTGCTGGACTACCTGGGTGGTGCCGGAGCTCAGCGCATTGGGCTGGGAAACTTTCGGGACGGTCTGGATCTCCACGTTCAGATTGCCCTGCATGATCGCGACCGGCGCAATCTGCACGTCCTTCCCCATCACGATGGTGCCGGTTCGTTCGTTGACTACGATGACGGCTTCACTATCCGTCTCCACGGTGAGGCGGTCCATTTCCGCGATGAACTCAGTGGTTTTCTTTTCGTATTCCGGCGGAAGGGAGACAGTCACCACCGCGGCGTTTTCGGCGTGTGCGATAGCGCCGAACCGGTTGTTGAGCGCTTCGGTAACTCGCGCGGCTGTGACGAAATCGGCGCGCTGGAGTTGCAGGCGCAGGTGGGCGGTGATGTTCGCGCTCGGCGCGACGCGCTCCACGATGGCGCCATTGGGGACGCGGCCCACGGTGGGATGATTCTGGGTTTGGGAATTGGTGCCGGTGCCGGCCTGAAAGCCGCCGAGTACCAGCGGACCCTGTGCCACGGCGTAGACCTGGCCGTCCGCGCCCTTCAGCCCTGTCATGAGCAACACCCCGCCCTGCAGACTGGGCGAATCTCCCAGCGCCGAAACGGTTACATCGATACGCGACCCCGCCTGCGAATAGGGCGGCAGCGTTCCGGTCACCATTACCGCCGCGGTGTTCTTCACCTGGATCGTGGTGGGGTCCACCGTCAGCCCCATGCGCTCCAGCAGGTTGGTTAAACTCTGGGCGGAGAAAACCGTCTGCCTTCGATCGCCGGTTCCGGCGAGGCCGACTACCAGGCCATAGCCCATCAGTTGGTTGTCGCGCACCCCTTCGAGTGAAACCAGTTCCTTCAGCCGCGCCGCGCCACGCGCGCCCGGAACGGCTATGGAGTGCAATACCAACAGCGCAGCAATTAAGTGTTTCATGGCAGCTCTCAGAAAGGCAGAATCGCCAGCAGAATTCGGTACAAAAGATTGGGCCGCCGGATCGCGTCGTTCACCACGCCCTTGCCGTCAATCTTGATTTCCATTTGAGCGATCTGATTCGAGTTGACAATGTTGCCCGTGGTCAAATCGGTTGGGCGGATCACGCCGCGGACCGTCACCAATTGATGCTCGGAATTGACCTGGACGTCCTTGGTGCCTTCCAGCACCAGGTAGCCGTTCGGCAGAACGTGGGTGATGCGGGCGCTCAGCGTGGTGCTCAGAGTCGCACCGCGCGAAGTGGTTCCGGCGCCATTCAGCGCCCAGCTGCTATTGAGGTTCAGCAGGTTCTGAGCCGCTCCGTTGGGGCTTTTTTTGCCGGCCAGGGCGGCGACCTGACTACTGGCCGCCGAGGTCCGCGACGTCTGAGTGGCCCCATTGGCCACGGCCGACGCCTGCTCGGCCACAATGATCGTTACCAGATCGTCTACCTGTACGGCGCGCACATCGCTGGCCACATCGGTGAGGCGCGATGCCGGCGACCAAAGCGAACCTGCCGACGGCTGCACCGGCGCCATCGGCTGTTTCAGCGCCTCCTGCAGATACTTGTCCAGCGCGCTGGGTTCGGACGCCTTCTTTTTCTTCTCAGCGCCATAGCTGGCGGCGACGAAAATCGCCAAAACGGCGGCTAGGATTGACTTTCTCGAATGCATAATTAAACCGGTTACTGGCCGGTCGCGGCAAACTCGGTTTGAACGACGACCTGGTCCTTGTCCTGGATGCGGGCCCGAAAAACTTTGTTGCTGGACGGATTTCGCACCGAGATAAAGTCGCCACTGCGTCCGCCCGATTCAGCCTTGGCGACCAGCCCGAGATGCGCCGCGCCGCTGCGAACCTCGACGTGAACGGAATCGCCGCGATTGACATCGTTGGGCCGGGTCAGGAACTCTGGCCGGATCTCGCTTCCAGCCGCGATGATTCTAGTGGGAACCAGTCCCAAAGGAGATGCCGGGGTTCGTCCAGCACTGTCCAGGGAGGGGAAACATTCACCCTGCTCCACCCGGAACTGGCTTGATCCGATTAACTGCCCGGGCTTCAGCGGCTCCATGGCGATGGTCCGTTCGCACGGCACCGTCACGCGTACCCTGGCCCAGACCTTGTAGCGATGATCGCCGCCATAGACCACCTCACCGCGCCAGAGCGCTGGATCCTTCTGCGCCGCCAGCGCCGGCTTGCCGAGAGTCTCGATCGGGAACTCGAGGTGGCCCCGTGGAACCGGGTTTAGACCCGTTTCGGTTATTTCGATGTGTGCTGCGGGGTCTTTGAGCGACTCGCGCATGGCGTCGAGGACTCGGCCACGGTCAAGCGACTCCATCGGCCGTTCGAAGCAAACGTCCTCCGCCGAATTGAGCCGGATGGAATACCGTTGCGCGAGCGACGCCAGTTCGGAAGCATGAAAGTTTCGGTTCGAACCTGGGGGAGGCATACTGCCCAACAGTGTCTCCGGCGGAAGTGCGCTGAACGCAGGGAGGGCGGCTGCCAGGTGCTTGCCTAGTATGCTGTCGCCCTCCACTGGTGTGCATGCAGGTTCCAGCGCGGGAGCGAATCGCGCGAACCAACAAAGCGCAAATAGGATGCGTAAGATCACTGTTTCAGGTTGTTGACCTGTTGATACATGTCGTCGGCTGCCTTGACCACCTTGGAATTTGCTTCGTACGCGCGCTGCGCCGTGATCAGGTTAATGAACTCTTGCACCACGCTGACGTTGGACTGCTCGGTGTACCCCTGCAGCAATGTGCCCAGCCCTTCCTGCCCGCCGGGAGACGCTACAGTGGGGTCCCCGGAAGCATCGGTGGGCTGATACAGGTTCGTGCCGAGGCTGTTCAGACCGGCCGGGTTCTGGAACATGGCTAACTGGATCTGCCCGGCCTTTTGTCCCGCGGTCTGGCCCGGCAGGGAATAGCTCACGGTGCCGTCGGTCGCGATGGTCACCGATTGTGCATTGGAGGGAATCGTAATCTGCGGTTGCAACTGGTCACCGCTGCTGGTGACGAGGGTACCGTTCTTGTCGAGTTGGAAGGACCCATCGCGCGTGTATGCCAGGTTGCCGTTGGCCTGCAGGATCTGGAAGAAGCCATTGCCCTGAATCACCAGGTCCAGCGGGTTGCTGGTTTGCGTAAAGCTGCCCTGGGTGAAGATGATTTCGTTGGACGACGCCTTCGTCCCCATTCCGAGCTGGAGGCCGGCGGGCACCGTGCTCTGCTGACCCGCGGAAGCGCCCGGCTGCACCATATTCTGATACAGCAGGTCCTGAAACTGCGCGCGACGGGACTTATAGCCCGTCGTGTTGGCGTTGGCCAGGTTGTTGGCAATATTATCCACGTTGAGCTGCTGCGCGTTCATTCCGCTAGCGGCGCTGAACAGAGCACGGATCATTTTGATCTCCTTGAATCTCGTTCTGAATCGATCTTGCGGCCAACTGGGGTGGCAGCCATCTACGAACCCACACGCGCCACCTCTTGAATGCTCTTGGTGTCCATGTCGCTGCTGATTCCGATGGCCTTTTGCAGCATTTCGAACTGGCGCATCACGCCAACCAGGCGCATCGCGGCCTCTGCCACCGGAACGTTGGAGCCCTCGATCTTCCCCTGCTGCACTTCGACGTTGGTTGCCGCCACCGGCGGATTCTTAGGGTCGCTGTTCTGAAAGCAGGTTTTGCCCATCTTCGTGAGCGAATCGGTGGACTTGAAGTTCACCACCGCCATTTGGCCCAGGGTTTGCCCGTCCTGCTGCACGGTGCCGTCGGTCGCAATCTGAATCGGCTTGCCGGACGAAATCTGAATCGTTTTTCCGTCGGTAGTGCGCAGCGGGTACCCGTCAGCCGTGGCCAGTTCGCCCGAGTGGAGCACCTGGAGATTGCCGTTGCGCGTATAGAGAGGTCCGTTCGGCCCGTTCACTGCAAGGAAGCCGCTGCCGGACAGCGCCACATCCAAGCCATTGCCGGTTGGCTGAAGAAGTCCAGGGGAGAAGTCCGTCCACTGGCGCTCGATGACCGGCATCGCGGACGCAGACCCTGACGCGCCGCCCGTGGCGTCATCGGAGGTGAACAGCCCGTAGAACTCCTGGTCCGATTTAAACCCAGTGGTCGCGGAGTTCGCGAGATTGTTGGCGAGCAGGTCTAACGACTGCATCCGGGAACGGATCCCGCTCGCGGCCGCGATGGTTAAAGCATCCATATGCGCTACGGAGGGCAACAGAAGCACGCCGGCTTCCAAGGGCGCGGAAGAAAATTATCCAAAAAAGGCTAGAAAATAGGCGGCTCCAGCCGACATGTCCCAATAAGAAGACCTTTAACTCGTCAAATCTTTGACTAATGGGCTTGACTGTCAAAACGCCAACACCTCTGTCACCAGCCGCATCCGATTGAAAAGACTGTCGTCCTTCAGTGGTGCCTAATCTGCCTTCTGTGCCGCCGTGACGATTTCCTCGGCAGCGGCACTGGCGACGCCTCAGGCGCCTTCCGTGCGTACCAGCGCGTCCGGCAGGACTGACGACGATTTCGCCACAACAGGGTTCGCGCAAGAGTTGCTGGTCGCGTCCGGCAGGAGTGACGACGATTTCGCCACAACCGGGTTCGCGCAACAGTCGCGAGTCGCGTCCGGCTCACACCGCAGCTCGAAGGACGCCAGGCAGCAGCCCAAGGAGCAGGTAAAGCGCGCAGTGCCTGCCCCGGTGACGGTCTCCTTGCCGACCGCTCTCGCCCTGCCGCTCGTGACCGAAGCACCTGGAGAAGATGCAGGTACTGACGGGGGCGGGGAACCTCCAGCGGAGCAGGGCGGACCGGCAGTCGATCTAAACGCGGCCTGCGCACAGGAAGCTCCCGTTCCGCCGGCGCAGCAGAATCCGCCCCTCGCTCCGGATATCGAGCTGGCGTTCGCCGCGAAGGTGCAGCCAGCCGGCGCGCCGAGCACCGATCCCGGCGTTTCCCAGATGCGCTTGCAGCGCGAAAATGCAGCCCCAGCGCAGCCGGTGCTGAAAAGGAGCACGGAAAATGACACGGCAGACCAGACGGTGGTTCAACCGATAACCGCTGGCGCAGGCTCGTCCCTGGCGTCCTATGGACAATCCTTTGGCCATGCGGAGGTGGCTCCGCCTCCTTCACCTGCGCCTTCGGCGCCCCCCGGACCGGTTGAGGTGAAGGTTGTCGAAACACCGCCCAAACCCGCCGCGGTTCCGCTGAAAGACATCTCCCTGCAAGTGGCGCAGTCCGGAGACCAGAAAGTGGAAGTTCGCCTGGTTCAGCAATCCGGCGAACTCCGAGTCGCCGTGCGTACCGGCGATTCCGATCTGGCGCACGGCCTGCAACAGGGCCTGTCCGACCTGGTGGGCCGCCTCCAGGAAAACGGATTCCGCGCCGAAGCGTGGCGCCCCGGCGGAACTGCCGTGACGTCCGGTCCGGTTTTCGAGTCCCGCACCAGCCCCGGCGGGTCTCAAAAAGACGATTCGCAAGCGTTCTCCGGCGGCTCGCATCAGCAGCCAGACGAGCGGCGGCAAAGCCAGTCGCAGCGGCCCGGTTGGGTCGAAGAACTGGAACAGAGCATTGGCGGGGTTGAGCAATCTCAAGGAGCAAGTTATGGCAACGTCAGTTAATCCAATCAACGGATCGTCGGCTTCCAGCAGCGCGTCCTCGTCGTCCTCGTTGACGGGCGGCATGCCCGCTCCGACTGAGGAGATGTTCCTGCAGTTGCTTGTGGCGCAACTTCAGAATCAGGATCCGCTGAATCCCACCGACAGCACCACATTCGTTTCGCAACTCGCGCAGTTCAGCGAACTGGAACAGGTCATGGCCATCCGCGGCGATACCGACACGCTGGCCACGGACGCGACTGCCGCGGCTGCCGCCAGCACAGCGTCATCCACAACGCCACCGACTTCAAGTTCCAGCAGCAGCACGCCATCCACGGCGCAGACCCAATCGTAAAAGGAGACTAAGAATGTCCTCAGCGTTTTCTATCGCACTTTCTGCCCTCCAGGCCAATAGCACCGCCATCGACGTGGTCGGCAATAACCTGGCGAATCTCAACACCACCGGCTACAAAGACACCAACGTGGATTTTGAAACTCTGATGGCGCAGAGCCTGGGAGTGGGTCAGAATTCCGCGCAGATCGGCATGGGCGTCGGCCAGGTGAGTACGGCCACCGAATTCACCCAGGGAACGATCTCGACGACCAGCGGGCCGATGGACGCGGCCATCCAAGGCGACGGATTCTTCGTGGTACAGAATTCCGCAAACCAGACTCTCTACACGCGCGACGGCAGCTTTCAGGTGAATTCCGCCGGCAACATCGTGACCGCAACCGGAGAGAACGTGCAGGGCTGGACGGCCACGAATGGAACGGTCAATGCAAACGGTCCGGTCGGGAATCTGACGGTGCCTCTTGGCACGACAGTTCCCGCGGTCGCCACCAGTGCGATGAGCGTCACGGTCAATTTGGACGCCCAATCGGCCACTGGCACAACTTTTTCGGCCCCCGTTCAAGTCTACGACTCCCTGGGCGCCAGCCATACCCTTTCGGTGAACTTCACTCAGACCGCTGCCAACACCTGGGGCTACACCGTCACCATTCCCGGCGCTGACCTGACAGGCGGCGGTACCGCACCTCTGGCATCCGGAAGCCTGACATTCGACACCAACGGGAATCTGACGACTCCGGCCGCGACGGCCGATCCGCAGGCCGTTAAAGTCACCGGGCTTGCCGACGGCGCGGCGGACATGAACATCGGCTGGAGCCTCTACAACAGCGCCGGCACCTCCTCCGGAATCACTCAATACGGCGAGGCTTCCGGTGTTGGGGGCGTCACACAGAATGGTTCCGCGGCGGGCCAGATCACGAACGTAAGCCTGCAAAACGGGGGGCTGCTGGTGGCCAATTTTTCCAACGGCCAGACGACCACCGTCGGCCAGCTCGCATTGGCTTCGATCCCCAACCCGGAGAGCCTGACTTCGGTCGGCAACAACAACCTCGCGGGTTCCTCCTCCACCGGTGCGATCTCCGTCGGCGCGGCGAACACCAGCGGCCGGGGCCAGGTTGTGGCGGGCTCGCTCGAAGCCTCGACGGTCGATATGGCCACCGAATTTACCAAGCTGCTCACCTATGAGCGCGGCTACCAGGCCGCTTCCCGTGTCATCACCACCAGCGATCAACTATTGCAGGACACTATGGGTCTGATCCACCCGTAATTGCATCATGAACACCCCTTCAGAATTGGAGCACGCGCTCGAAGTTCCGGTGTCGTTCGACCTGACCAACTCCGGCCAGCCAGCGGGCGAGACGGTCGGCGCATTCGCTGCCGGCTCCCTCATCGGCTTTGCAGAGTTAGCCGGCGCCAATGGCCGCCGTGCGGGGCGCATGGCGCACCCATACGCCGGGAGCCGCTGATGGACGCCATTCAACCGGCGCTCGCCGTTCTCTTCGTGCTGGGCCTGCTCGGCGGCGGCTTGTACTGCCTGCGCGCCAAAGGGCTGGCGCGATTCAACGGCAGGGGATTTGGCCGCCAGGGCGCGAAACAGATGCAATCGCTCGAGCGCCTGTCGCTTACGCCTCACCATTCGCTGCACCTCGTCAGCGTTAGCGGCCGCACATTGCTGGTTGCGGTTTCTCCCGGAGGCTGCAGTGTGGTGGATGGCATCTCGTCGCCGATTCCCACGGAAGAAACGGGGAGCCATCGATGATCCGCCGCAAGCTGCGATTCAGCCCGATCCTGATTCTGGCCGTGGGGCGCGCCATGGCCGCAAACGCGCCGGCACCGAGTTCTCTGCTGGGCATGAACATGAGCAAGTCCGGCGAGTCCCTGGGCATCCCGATGCAGATCGTTATTCTGCTGACGGTCTTGACTTTGCTGCCCGCAATGGTCATGTCCATCACCCCGTTCCTGCGCATCACCATCGTGTTGCATTTTCTGCGGCAGGCCCTGGGCACGCAGACGACGCCGTCCAACCAGGTGCTGGTAGGCATTGCGCTCTTTCTAACTTTGCTGATCGTCTCGCCAATGGCGGCAGACATCTATCACCAGGCGTGGGAGCCCATGCAAAACAACCAGATCACCGCCGATCAGGCGTTCCAGGCCGGCGCCGTGCCGCTGAAGACCTTTCTGGCGCGTTTTGCCCGCGAAAAGGACGTCAAACTCTTCGTTGAAATCTCGCACGCGCCCGCGCCGCACAGCCCCTCCGATCTCGATCTCAAAGTTCTCATTCCTGCCTATATCCTTTCCGAGTTGAAGGCGGGATTCCAGATTGGCGCGGTGCTGTTCTTGCCGTTTCTCATCATCGACATGGTAGTCGCATCCGTCACGCTTTCCATCGGGATGATTCAACTGCCTCCGGTGATGATCTCGGCTCCATTTAAGATTCTGCTGTTCGTTCTGGCCGATGGCTGGAACCTGGTGATCGGATCTCTCATGAAAGGCTTCTACGCATGACACCCGAATTCGTAATTCAGATTCTCCGTGAAGCGCTCATGACCGCCTTTTGGCTGAGTGCGCCGCTTCTGGCGGTCGGCTTTGTCGTCGGCATCGTCATGAGTTTCATCCAGATCCTCACCTCCATTCAGGATTCAGCGTTCAACGCCATCCCGCGACTGATGGCGTTCCTCGCCGCCTTCATTCTGGCGTTGCCATGGATGCTGCATAAGATCACCGCCTATACGGTCCTCACCTTGGGAGACCTCAGCCGCTATGCGCGGTGAACTGGTTCTCTCGGTATCGACGCTATTGGGGTTCGTCCTGACGCTGATCCGCGTCGGGGGCGTGTTCATTTTCGTGCCCATTCCCGGCGTTACCGCTGTCCTCAGCCCGGCACGCGTCATTCTGTCCCTGGGAATCACCATCGCTCTGTTTCCCGAGTGGCCCCAGGTCGCAGCCACGCCTTCTGCGGGGCTGTTCCTGATGTGGTTACTGGCCGAAGCCGGTTTGGGCGTTGGCATCGGTTTGATCGTTGCGTTTGTCAGCGAATCGCTGGCTGTGGGAGCGCAGGTGATGGGCCTGCAGGCCGGCTACGGCTTTGCCACGGTCGTCGATCCGAACACTCAAGCCGACTCCAGCGTGCTGATCACTTTCTCGCAGTTGGCCGCCGGTCTCCTGTTCTTCGCCACTGGAATCGACCGCGAAGTCCTGCGTGTGTTCGCACGCAGCCTGGAAACCTGGCCGGCTGGCACGTTCGTGCTCACGCGCGGAGCGGCGGCGCAGGTGCTCTCCCTGGGATCGAGTATGTTCAGCACGGGACTGCGGCTCGCGCTTCCCATGATCGCCATCCTGATCATGGTCGACATCTCGTTGGCGCTGCTGGGCCGCGTTAACGCTCAACTACACCTCATCACGATCGCTTTTCCCGTGAAGATGATGATCGGGCTGGCGCTGCTGGGCTGGCTGGCGCTGCTCTTGCCCACTCTTTACCGCGCCGGAATGAGCTCCAGTTTTACCGCCATGCGCGGCTTCATCGCCCGGTAGGGATATGGCGGAGAAAGACCAAAAAACAGAGCAACCCACGCAACGGCGCCTGAAAAAGGCGCGCGAAGAGGGCAACTTTCCCACCGCGCGCGTTTTCGTCGGCGCGCTTCAGTTTCTGGCATTCGTCAGCCTGATCCACGCCTGGGGGCTGGATTGGCTCCTGACCATCCGCGCCAATATGGCGTCCGTGTTCCAGCACGCTTTGGACCCGCGCCTGACCGGGCAGGAGATCACCACTCTCAGCCTGGACCTGATCAAACATACGATGATCCCCCTGGCGGGCCTGGG
>Ga0209415_10005205_pt1 | contig 23470 bp, 16 predicted proteins | sample PeaSoiSIISIP2007_FD_187696 | JGI IMG/M metagenome (GOLD analysis project Ga0209415, IMG submission 187696) | Peat soil microbial communities from Weissenstadt, Germany - SII-SIP-2007 (SPAdes) (version 2) | ecosystem: Environmental > Terrestrial > Soil > Wetlands > Peat | place: Germany... | reverse complement strand
TCAGGGATTCCCTACCCCGCTCGCGGCCCAGCAGAATCCCGATTCACCTAGAATACTGGCGTTCTATTCCACCGACGGCGAGCAAGACCACACCGACTTCGCTCTCCAGGCTGTCCCGTTCTTCCAAGCCGCGGCCAGGCGGGACGGCTTCCTTTTTGAGGCGACGGCGCGCTGGGACGACCTCAATCCTGAAAACCTCAGAAGGTATCGGGTGATCCTGTGGCTGAACGACAGTGCGCGCACGCCATCTCAGAGGGCTGCCTTCCAGGATTACATGGATCACGGAGGAGCCTGGCTCGGCTTCCACTTCGCCGGATACACCGACAGCGGCACGCGATGGCCATGGTACGTTGATTTCCTGGGTGGCAGCGAGTATTCCGGAAACAACTGGCCCCCGCTGCCGGCCGTGCTGGTGGTGGACGACCCTAAGAGCCCGATCACACGGCGTCTTCCGCCCCGGTACCTGGCTCCGGCAAACGAGTGGTATTCATGGAAGCCAAATCCTCGTTTGAACAGCCATCTGAAGGTGCTCCTCTCCCTCGATCCATCCAATTTTCCGCTCGGATTCAAGGACACGATCCAGTCGGGTGACGTTCCCGTCGTGTGGACCAACACCAGGTACCGTATGATCTATATGAGTATGGGGCACAGCGATCGGATCTTTGATGATGAGGCCCAAAACCGCATGTTTGAGGACTCGCTCCTGTGGCTCGCATTCCGTCGCTGAGCCTGCGAACCCCGCGCGCCGAAGGCCCTGTTAGAACTCGTCGAACGCCACCTGGCCCTCGGGGACACCGATTTCGGACAGCATCCGCAGGCACGCCTTGATCATCATCGGCGGCCCACACAGGTAGTATTCGGCGGCACCCGGATGGGCGTGGTCGCGCAGGTAGTTGCCGAGCACGACCTCATGGATGAATCCCTGGTGGCCGGTCCAATCGTCGGTGGGCAGCGGCGAGGAGAGCGCCAGGTGGAATGCGAAGTTCGGGTGCCGCGCGGCCAGCCCGCGGAAATACTCCTCATAGAAGATCTCCTGCCTCGAGCGCGCGCCGTACCAGAAGCTGACCCTGCGGGCAGTACCCTCGGTCTCGAAGAGGTGCGAGAGCTGGGCGCGCAGCGGGGCCATCCCGGCGCCTCCGCCGATCATGACGATCTCGCGCTGGGTGGGCTTCACGTGGAAATCCCCGAACGGACCGATCGCCGTCACCGTGTCGCCCGGCCTCAGGCTGAAGACGTAGGTGGAGCCGACGCCGGGCGGGCAGTCCTGCCCGGGGGGCGGCGTGGCGATCCGGACGTTGAAGCGCAGGAGGCGCTCGAGCCGCTGGTTGCTGGCGATCGAGTAGTTGTTGCGCCGCCCGGGCTCGGCATGCCGGGCCACGAGGTCGAACACATGCTGGGTCTCCCAGACCGAGGCGAAGGGGGCCGGGATGTCGAAGTCCCTGAATCGGATCTCGCCGTACGGCGGGATGTCCACCTGGAGGTAGTCCCCGGGCGTGAAGGCGACCCGCTCGGCCGCGTCCACCGGCTCGAGGACCAGCTCCTTGATGAATGTGGCCACGCTCCGGTTGCTGACGACGCGCAGGGAATACGCCCTATGGGCGCGGGCGCCGGCGCCCCCGGCGCGCATGACGTTCAGGTGGAGCCGGCCGCGCCGCTCCTCCAGGGGATACGTGGCGAGGCCCCGGCAGACCGGGGCGCGCGCGGGCGAGCCGTCCAGGAGACTGAAGCGCCCGTTGTGCTTGGGGCATTCCAGCTCCGTTCCGATCACGAGGCCGTCGCCAAGGTGGGTGTTGCCGTGCGTGCACATGCCGTCGGTCGCGTAAAGACGCCCTTCCGCGTCGCGGCACAGCGCATAGGTTCTTCTTCCGTGGTCGAACCTGATCACCTCGGCGGGCCTCAGGTCGGCGGCGGCGCAGACCTCGATCCAGCCCGCGGCGTCGGGCTTGGCGTCCGAGGCGCAGGCGCCCTCGCTGAGGCGGGGCCTCGGCGCCGGAAGGGCGCGCTTGACGTGGTAGGCCGGATCCCTGGCCTGCCTGAGGAGCGACGGGACAATCTCCCTCCAGGCATTGATCAGGCCCGGGTAGGGCTGGGGGCAGTCGTCCTTCACCAGGGCGTGCAGCCTGGGAAGGGCGTGGTAGGGAACCAGGGGGAACATGTGGTGCTCCACGTGGTAGTTCATGTTCCAGTAGAGGTACCGGTGGATCGGCCCCATGTACACCGTCCGGCAGTTGAGCCGGTGGTCGAGGACGTTCTCGGCGAGGCCCGCGTGCTGGGTGAGCCCGTAGACGACCATGAGCCAGGTGCCGAAGAGGTTCGCGAAGCCCACGAGGAAGAGGGGCAGAAGGCTGCTTGTGAAGACCGAGAGGCCGATCACCCCCAGGTAGATGAGCACGTAGATGCGCGCGTTGCGGTAGACCTTGGGATACTCGATCTCGGGCACGTAGGTCTTCTCTTCCGGCAGCATCCGGCCCAGGGCGTGGACGCAGATCTTCCTGAAGTAGATCCGGTAGACCCCGATGTTGAAGAAGCTCATCGCAACCGCCGCCAGGTTCGGGGGACGCGGCACGGCGATCTCGGGGTCCCGCCCGACGATGATCGTGTCGCTGTGGTGGCGCGTGTGGCTCCAGCGCCAGATCGTGGACTCGCGCATGACCATGAACGACGCGACCTCGTAGAGGGCGTTGTTCATCCAGTCCGTCCGGAACGCGGTGCCGTGGCCCGCCTCGTGCCAGCGGGAGTCCGAGGTCGAGGCGTAGAGCATCGCGTAGGCGGCGTAGGGCAGGGCCGCCCACCAGGATCCCCAGAGTGCGCAGGTCGCGGCGCCAAGCCCCAGGATGAGGGCGAACCAGATGATCGTGTCCCGGATCGCGGGCCCGTTGCGGCGTTCCAGGAGCCTGCGCAGGGTCTCGCGCGGAACGGGGCACTGGTACCAGTCGGCCTCGGCGAGGCCCTTCTCTATGGCGCGGGCTGCGTCGAGGCCGACCAGGCTGTAGTCCAGCTTCGCGGGCGGGCCGGCGAGGGTGGCGGTCGCGTGGTCGTCGCTCATGTGGGTTGATGGGACCGCGGCCGCCGGTCGGTGGCAAACGCGTAAACGGTGCGCCGGGTCTGCGGGAGGCCGGGCCTGACAAGGATGTCGCCGAAGACCCCTGCGCGGCCCGCATGCGGGTAGCCTTCGCATTCCAGGCACAGCCCCGAATGGGGGCCGTAGGGCGCGCCCGACTTCCCGGCCCGCCTTCCGTCGAGGGCCACGCCCGTGTAGAACTGGATGCACGCATCGTTCGTGGCCACCAGGAGCACGCGGCCCGAGGCGGGGTCGGCGACCCTTGCCGCGGGCGTGGGCTCCGCAGGCAAGGGCTCTCCCGCAGGGCGCAGGAGGTAAAGGTCGCCGTGGGCCCCGGCGAGTCCTGGCAGGGCGTCGCCCAGCCTGCGCGGCCTCCTGAGGTCGGCCCCCCGGCCGTCCACGCTCTCGCGGCGGTCCGACGGCGCCATGGATGGGTCGGCCGGCACGTAGGCGTCGGCGCATACGGAGACCTCGTGGTCAAGGACGGCGCCCGAGCCATCGCCCGCCAGGTTGAAGTAGCCGTGGTGGCTGAGGCTCACCGGCGTCGGCCGGTCCGAGGCCGCCTCGGTCTCGATGACGAGGGCGTTGTCCGCCGTCAGCGTGTACGTGACCGCAATGGAAACCGAGCCCGGGTAGCCCTCCTCGCCGTCGGGGCTCAGGTAGCGCAGGCGCAGCGACGAGCCCCCCGGCGGCGCCTCCACGGGATGCGCCGACCAAACGCGCCGGTCGAGCCCGCGCCTGCCCCCGTGAAGGTGGTTGGGCCCGTCGTTCAGGGGGAGGAGGTGCTCGCGGCCGTCCACGAGCAGCCTTCCCCCGCCGACGCGCCCGGCTATGCGGCCCACGATGGCGCCGAGGTAGGCCCGGCCCTCGACGTAGGCCTGCAGGCTGTCGAATCCGAGCACGACGTCGGAGCACCGGCCGTCCCGGTCGGGCACCCGGAGCGACCTCACGACGCACCCGTACGTCAGGACCTCGGCGGAGGCGCCCGACGAGCTGGCAAGGGTGTGCGCCTCAACGGACTCACCGGTGGGAAGCTCTCCAAAGGGGCGCGGGTTCATGCGGCTGCGGGGGCGACGCGGCTATGGTAGCCCAAGAGGCCCCGCGGGTCATCTCGCCTTCTGAGAAAAACCTCTCATAATTTGATCCCATGCTGGAGGACCTCAAGCTGGGAGGCAGGTACGACGGGCTCATCTACCTCGTGGAATCTGCGCGCAACCCACCGACCATAAAGAGCCACCACCACGCGGAGCTGGAGCTGAACCTCGTGGTGAGGGGATCGATCAGCTACGTCGTCGGGGGCCGGCGCCTGACGTTCGGCCGGAGGACGCTCCTCTGGCTGTTCCCGTCGCAGGAGCACCAGCTGGTCGGGCGCTCAAGCGACGCGGAGATGTACGTCGCCGCCTTCAAGCCGTCGCTCATCCGGCGCTCCTGCCACAGCCCGGCGTACGAGGGGCTGATGCGGGACGCCCCCCCGGCGGACGGCGTGCTCCACACCGTGCTTCCCCTGGAGACCTTCGACCTCGTGAGGAAGACGATGGACGGCCTCATGGAGGCCGCGCCCGACCCGGACATCCTGAACCGCGAGGCCGGCTTCGGCGTCAACCCGGGCTTCCGCTACGGCCACGGCGACCCCGACGGCCTGAACGCGGGGCTGCACCACCTGCTCCTCCTCTGCTGGCGCTGCCAGAGCGCGGGCACGTCCCCCAGCGGGGCCGTCGCAGTGCACTCCGCCGTGATGCGGGCGCTCGAGGTCTTGAGCGAGGGCAATGACAAGGTCCGGCTGGGCGCCCTCGCGCGGGAGTGCGGGGCCAGCGGCGCGCACCTGAGCCGGATGTTCACCCGCCAGATCGGCCTCCCGATGAACCGCTACCGCAACTCCGTGCGGCTGAGCCGGTTCCTGGAGCTCTATCGGGGCGCCGGCCACCGGACGATCACCGAGGCGGTGTACGCCGCCGGGTTTGGGAGCTACGCCCAGTTCCACCGGGTGTTCACGCGGGCCTACGGCTGCGGCCCCCGGGAGTGCCTCAGGCGCTGAGCCCCCCTAAGGCTTGGGGAGCGAGGGCGTGGGGGTCGCCACGACCTTCATGTCGCTGAACTCCCGGATCCCCTCCTCGCCGCCCTCGCGGCCCAGGCCGCTGTACTTGACGCCCCCGAAGGGGATCTCGGCCCTCAGGGGGCGCCACTCGTTCACGCCCACGATGCCCACGTCGAGCGCGTCGGCCACGGCGTTCGCGAGCGAGAGGTCGCTCCCGTAGACGTAGCCCGCAAGGCCGAAGGGCGTGGAATTCGCCCTGCGGACCGCCTCGGGCACGTCGTCGTATGCGAGGAGCGCCATCACGGGGCCGAAGATCTCCTCGCGGGCGACGGTCATGTCGTCCGTGACCCCCCGCAGGATCGTCGGCGGGAAGAAGCTGCCCGCCGCCAGGGCGCCATCCCGCTCGTGGCCCCGGTTTTCCGAGACGAGCTCGGCGCCCGCCCCCAGGGCCCGGTCCACAAGGCCGCGCACGCGCGCGCAGGCCTGGCTGTGGATCAGGGGGCCGACGGCCGTTCCGGCTCGAAGCCCGTCGCCGACGCGCAGCGCCTGCCACAGCGGGACCAGCCTCCCGACCAGGGCCTTCTCGAGCTTGGCGGGAACGAAGACGCGGTTCGCGGTCACGCACACCTGGCCGGCGCAGAGCAGCTTGAGCGTGACCAGGTCAGCGGCGACGGCTTCAAGGCTCGCATCCGGCAGGATGATGAACGGGGCGTTGCCCCCAAGCTCGAAGGAGACGCGCTGCATGTGCCTCGCCGCGCCCTCCATGAGGGCGCGGCCCGTGTTCGTGGAGCCCGTGAGGGAGAGGCACCGAACGCGGGGGTCCGCGGTGAACGCCGCGCCAGCGACCGGCCCGCGGGCCGGCAGGATCTGAAGCACGCCGTCCGGGAGCCCGGCCTCCTTGAGGAGCGGACCCATCACCAGGGCCACCAAGGGCGTGTACTCCGAGGGCTTCCAGACCGCCGTGCACCCCGCCGCGAGGGCTGCCGCAACTTTCTTCGCACCCTGCGCCAGGGGGAAGTTCCACGGGGTCACAAGGCCGGCCACGCCCACCGGCACCGGGCGCACCCGGTACTCGCGACCGTGCTGGGGATGGGGCTGCAGCCGCCCCGAGAGGCGCCTCGCCTCCTCGCCGAACCACTGGAAGAAGCTCGCGGCGTAGTCTACCTCGGCCAGCGCCTGGGCCACGGGCTTGCCCTGCTCGCGGGTGAGGAGCTCGCCAAGCTCCTGGCGGCGGGCCGCCATGAGGGACGCAGCCCTCTTGAGGATGTCCCCCCGGGCGGCGTTGGGCTCGTCCCTCCACCGGCCGAAGGCCTGGTGCGCCCCGTCGAGCGCCAGCCGGAAATCCGCGTCGCCGGCCAGCGGCACCTGCGCGATCGCGGTCCCCGTGGCCGGGTTTGCGACCTGGATCATCTCGGCGCCGCCCTCCCCGTAGCGGCCCCCGATCCACAGCCCCGAGGTGAACCCAAGCCCGGACAGCAGCTCGAGGTTGCGGTCAGCCATGGCCGAGGAGGGTCCTCCGGAGGATGCCGGCGGCGTCCTCCTGGGTGATCGGGCGGGGGTTGGGATCCATGAGCCGTCGGTTGGCGACGGCGTCCCGCGCAAGGCCGTCGACGGCGCCGTCAGGCACACCCGCCGCACGGAGCCGGCCGAGGAGGCCGATCTCGCGCGCAAGGGCGGCCAGCCGGCCGGGAAACTCCGCCGGCGCACAGTCGGCCATTCCCAGCGCCGCGGCGAACCGGCTGAAGTCCGCCTCGCAGTCGGGAAGGTTGTGGCGCATGGTCTCGGCGACAAGGCTTCCGGTCACGACGCCGTGGGCGATGTGGAAGCGCCCGCCCAAGGGAAGTGCGAGCGCGTGGACCCCGCAGCACGAGGAATTGGCAAAGGCGAGGCCCGCGAGGTTGGCCCCGAGGAGCATGGCGTCCCGCGAGGCGCGGTCGGCGCCGTTCCGGCACACGGCGGGGAGCGCCGGGCCCAGCCAGCGGGCGGCCTCGAGCGCGAGCCCGCGGGCGAGGGGCGTCGCAACCCTGGCGATGTAGGCCTCGAGCGCGTGGACGAGCGCATCCATTCCCGCGGCCGCCGTCGGCAGCGGCGGAAGCCCGTCCGTCAGAGCGGGATCCAGCAGCACCAGGTCGGGAACCAGGCACGGGTCGACGACGCCCAGCTTGAGGCCGGTGGCCGGGTCGGTGAAGATCGCGACGGGCGTCGCCTCGGAGCCCGTGCCGGCGGTGGTGGGCACGCAAAGAAGCGGTAGCAGGCGCCTGCCCACCTTGCCGATGCCCGCCAGCGGGGGAGCCTCGCGGCCCTCGGTGAGCGTCGCGGCGACGAGCTTCGCGGTGTCCATGACGCTTCCGCCGCCCAGGGCAACGACGCAGTCGGCCTCGTGGCCGGCCCGCCGCGCGGCCGCCGCTGCAAGGGCGACGCATTCGAAACCGGGCTCGGGTTCCGTGCCGTCGAAGATGCAGCACGCGAGGCCGCCTTGGTCCAGGGGCCCCGCGACGCGATCCAGGAGACCGGCCGACCTCACTCCCCGGTCGGTAATGATCAGGGGGCGCGAGAGGCCCAGGCGCCCCAGCTCGGCGAGGAGCTGGCCGCTGACGCCGCGGCCGAAACGCATGCGGCGGGGCAGGTTGTTCTCAAAGGTCGTCAGCACGGGGTTGTGTCCAGGCCGGGGGCCGCCGAAGTGTGGTCCCGGGTTCGCCCCCGCGCAACGCGGATAACCGGATCAGGCGGCGCCCGGCGGGAGCGAGCGGGAGGGGCGCCCCGGGGGCGCCCCTCCTCCCCGCGGAACGGAAGTCGGCCTAGTACCGGATCCGCAGCGTGATCGAGGCCGAGACCGGCGGGCGCACGTAGACCAGGCTGTTGCCTGCGTAGCTCACGTCGATCGGGTCGAGGAGGCGGGCGTTGAGCGCATTCTTGACGTTCACGCGCACGCTCCAGTGGCCCCGCCCGTAGAACACGAAGGCGTCCACCTCAGTCTCGGGCGGGATGTACAGCGTGTCCTCGTCGTTTGCGTACTGCTTGCCGATGAACTGGGGGCCGATGCCGCCGCCCCAGCCCATGGGGCTCGTGTACTCGACGAAGGCGTTGGCCTCGACCTGCGGGATGCCCGGGGCGCGCATCCGCCCTGCAGGCGGGAAGTAGAGCTGGAAATTGGGCGTGCCGTAGCCTGTTCCGTAGGTCCCGTCGACGGGCGTCGTCGCAGCGAACGTGTCCAGATAGTTGCCGGCCGACTGGTAGAAGACGCCGAACGCGGTGGCCTCCTGGTAGGTGAGGTTCGCGTTCAGGTTCCAGGAGCGGTTGGGCTGGTACACGGCCTCGAGCTCAAGGCCGTTGTCCTTGATCGGGTACTTGCCGCCGGTTATCTGGGTGCCGTACTTGAGCTGCTGGAACAGGGCGGCCGAGAAATAGAGCGTGTTCTTGAGCATGCTCTGCTTGTAGCCCGCCTCGTAGAGCGTGCTCTTCGTGCTGAGGACCTGGTCGAGGTACACCGCATCCACGCCGCCAAAGTTCGACGAGCCCAGGATGCCGTCGACGTGGTCGTAGGTGAGGTAGATGGTCGAGCTCTCGGTGGGCTTGAACGAGAGGCTGGTGAAGAACGACTGGTCGTTGACGGTCCGGCTGTCGTTGTAGCCGGCGACGGTCGGGGTCGACCCGCCCTCGGGGATGTAGACCGGGGCCGCCAGGGGCACGTACTGGAAGGCGCTGTTGACGTACCCGTATTCCTCGTATGCCGGGCTCTCGCCGTGGACGGCGATGTTGTCGATCCGGTAGCCGGCGGTGAGCGTGAGCCGCTTCGTCAGGCTGACGTCGTCCTGGACGTAGAGCGCGGTGTCGTACATGGTCTCCTCCACGTTGGCGATGTCGGACGGATCGGCGCTGTAGCCCGCCGTGGTGCCGGGGACCCGCAGGCCGCCGCCCCAGGTGTTGTTCTCGTAGACGTAGCCCGGATAGACGATCTGGTTCAGGGGCTGGGACAGGTCGAAATACCCGACCGGCTCCGTCGCGTAGTCCTGGTAGGCCGTCATTTCCAGGAATTTGAAGTCGATGCCGGTGACGAGGCTGTTGTCGATGCCCTTGACGTCGAACTTGTCGTGGTACTCCACGCGGTCCTGGATGTAGACGTCCTGCGGCACGTACTCGCTGTAGCCGACCTCCTCGGACTTGTTGGAATGGCCGGTGCTGAAGAAGGTGCGGTTGACAAGGGACGAATCGGGCGTCAGGTCCACCGTCTCCCTGACCTGCCCCTGGGCGACGAAGGCCCGCGCCACGTCGGACGGGGCGATGAGCGCGTCGTAGGCCGGCAGCTTGACCGTGTGCGCCGTCGCCGCGTCTACGATCGAGTAGGAACCGTCCGTCTGGCTGCCATACGTGTAGGGCGGCGGGTTCGGGAACGTGATGATGTCGTAGCCGAAGTAGGCGTAGGGGCCCGAGGTTGCCGGGCTTGCGGGGCCCGCGATGTAGTTGCCGTTCTTGATGAAGTCCTCGGTGACGCGGCTCACGCCCGCGATCTCGTTCGTCCGGTCCTCGTAGACCTGGAGCCACTCCTCGACCTTGACCTTCGAGTTGGGGAGCCAGGTCAGGGCCTCGTAGACGTCCTGGGTCTCGTCGTGGTCGTTGATGTAGTAGCCGTCGCCGTAGCGGCTCAGGTAGCTTATGCGGTAGGCGAGCGTGTCGTTTATGGGCCCGCCGACGTCGAGCGTCACCTCCTCGTTCGAGTAATCGCGGCCGCTCGTGAGCGACCCGATCGTCGTGGTCAGCTCGTAATGGTTGGCGTCGAAGAAGGGCTGCTTCATGATGAAGTCCACATAGCCGCCCGAGCCCTCGAGCTGCGGGACGTAGACGGCGGAGCCCGGGCCCTTCACGATGTCGAACCCGTCCACGCCGTTGAAGCTGGGCGGCGTCGAATTGCGCGAGAACGGGATCTGCTGGCCTCCCATGTAGATCTGCGACAAGTCGCCGCGGATGTAGGGCACCGCGGGGATGCCGTACTGCGCCGCGGAGTAGACGCCCGAGGAAAACTGCTCGAAGTCCATGGCGTTGCGGACAAGGCGGTCGTTCATGAGCGCCGAGTCGACCGCCGTCAGCGAGCGCGGGATGTCGAGGATGTTGCGGTCGTCGCCCATGACGTCGCCCACAGGGCGCACGGTTGGGAGGATCTGCTCGTTCAGGGGCACGTCGCTGACCGTGTACTTCTCGAGCTTGGTAACCGGCGAGGAGGCGGCTGCGGATGCCGTGGACGGCGTCGGCGTGGGCGTGGAGGCCGCCGGGGCGGCGGGCGTCGTGGCCTGCGCGCGGAGGCCCAGGGCGAGGCATCCGAGGGCGCAGCCCATCGCGGAACTAACCCGTGCGAACTTGGTGATGGTCATACTTGGTGGTGTGGTTGGATCGGCTTCTAGGGGCACCGTGCCCGGGGACACGATGACGGGGTTCCAAAAGGGAATGCTCCACCCGCGCGATCGGACCTGCACCAGGGGTGCCGGCTTGGGTGGATTTCATGGCTCTTGCACACCGCGGGAGCGCGGAGTTTCACCGGGGCAGTATAGGGCGGTTGAATCCCGAATGCCTCCTGCCCCGCGGAAAAGCATTCCTGAAAAATAATGTCGGGCGGCCGGCGGCACCCGGGGGCCGGGGCGGGTTTCCTTGCGCGCGCGCGCGGCCGGCGGGCCCGATGCCCCGACTTTGCGAATTGATTCGGGGGGCCCCGGGGGCATGGTTCCGGATTAATAAGGACATGACCGATGTTTCCTTCCAGACGTTCGGGCTGAACGCCCGGCTGCTGAAGGCCCCGAAGCCGATGCGGCTCATTCACTACCACCATGAGGTGGAGATGAACTACGTCTTCCGCGGGGGCATCACGTACCTGCACCGGGGCACGATGCGCCGGCTGGACTCCAGGCGCCTCGCCCTCTTCTGGGGCTCGACGCCCCACAGCCTGGTCGCCGTGGACCCGGGGACCGAGATGGCATGGATCACGGTGCCGCTGGCGTGGGTCTGGGCCTGGGGGCTTCCCCAGCGCTTCATGCGGGAGCTCATGGAGGGCAACTGGTGGTTTGGCCCGCCCAGCTTCGGGAACCGCTTCCAGGTGCGCGCCTGGGTCGACGAGCTCTACAACCCGACGCGCGTGCAGCAGCGGCGCCTGCTCCTCGAGCTCGAGGCGAGCTTCCTGTGGCTCGCGGACCAGGCGAACCTGCCCGACAAGGCGTCCCGCTGGGGCGAGGGGGAGGCCACGGTCGGGCTCCAGCACGTCGGGAAGATGGCGCAGTGCATGGCCGAGCGCTTCCAGGAGAGCCTGACGGTGGCCGACATCGCAAAGGCCGCCAACGTGCACCCCAACTACGCCATGCCGCTCTTCCGCAAGCACTGCGGCGTGACGATCCGCGACTACCTGCTGCAGTACCGGATCACCCACGCCCAGAGGCTTCTCCTCACGACGAACGACAAGATCATCGACGTGGCGCTCGCGAGCGGCTTCAGCTCGCAGAGCTCCTTCTACGCGGCGTTCGTGAAGCTGATGCGCGACACCCCGCAGGGGTTCCGCCGGCGGATGGAGTCCTAGGGCCGCGGCCAGCCGGCCTGCTCGTCGAAGTCCGGAAGCCGCGCCTCGCGGAACTCCTCCCCGTGGATCAGGCGGCGGGGAGTCGACGGGCGCGCCAGGAGCGAGTAGAGCTTGCGCGCGGAGAAGACGACCAAGTCGGCGGGGGAGCCCGGCGCGACCCTCCCGTGGGCCGGCAGCCCCATGATGTCGGCGGCACCGGTCGTGACGACCGAGAGGGAGAAGGCGAGGCGCGAGTCCAGGTGGGCCAGACGGACGCTCTCGACGTAGACCTCGACGGGGTCGAAGTCCCCCCAGCCGATGAAGGCGTCCCGGACGTTGTCGCCGCCGCAGGCGACGGTGACGCCGGCGTCGATGAACTCATGGATGAGGGTGAGGCCGCGCCACTGCGGCGTGAGGGGGGTCCCGAAGGCCCCCGGGGGCGCCGGGGCCCGGGAGCGCCCCTGCAGGTGGATGTTCGTGAGGGGCAGCGCGATTATCCCTATCCCCGCCTCCTTCACGAGGGCGATGGTCTCCCGCGCGCGCTCGGGCGGCTGCACCGAGAGCGAGCAGTTGTGGCCGCAGGCGACGGGATGGGGAAACTCGTTGCGGAGCACGGCCTGCGCGGTGGCCCTCAGGCACTCGGCCCCGACGAGGCCGCTCTCGTCGACGTGCAGGTCCAGCCCGACGCCGATCTCCGTGGCGGCCGCCATGATGCTGTCGAGCTGGCGGGGCAGGTCGGGATTGGGCTGCGGAAACCCGCCGATCGCCGTTGCCCCGTGCTCCCTGGTGAGCCTCAGGATGCGGTCGGCCGCGCCGCCGAAGAAATCGGCGAAGGAGAAGAGGCTCACGGTCTGGATGCCGATCCGCCCGGCCCACTCCCTGCGCAGGCGCGCCAGCGCGGCGTGCGCCCCTTCGCCCACGCGAAGGTTCGTGTCCAGGTGGGTGCGCAGGGCGCACGTCCCGTGGGCCCAGGCGCTCCGCAGCCCGAAGTCGGCGCGGCGGTAGACGTCCTCCTCGTCCCAGTGCACGCTGTCGGCGCGCAGGACGCCGTTCGATTCCCAGAAGTCGCTGTGAATGCCGGGGGCGCGGTCCCAGGTGTGGCACTTGTCGAGATGGGTGTGAACCTCGATCAGCCCCGGGAAGACGAGGAGCCCGCCGAGGTCCGTCACGCGGGTTCCCGGCGGGTCGCCCGCCGGCCGCGCGGAGTCGCGCACCTGCGCGATCCGCTCCCCGTCCACCAGGATGTCGCATTCGCGCCAGGGCTCGATCAGGCCCTCCCCGGCGGAGGCGGGCTGGTTGAGCGGGGCGGGCAGGCAGGCGGTCGGGATTCGCGCGCGGCGGAAGAGATGCATGGAGGGACGTGCCCCGGGTCTCCCGGGCTTGGCTCCGGGTAGACCCTCGCGATGGCGCGCCGCGGCGCAAGCAAGTTCCTAGGACCGGGCCGGGCGCATCCGGGCAGCGTGGATTTTGTTGCAACCCCCGCCGGAATCCAGTTCGAGTCACGGCCGCCCGCCCCCGGGCGCCGCGGCACCTCCTCTCCCATGGCCCCAAGACTCCACGCGTCCGCGCTGACCTGCGCGCTCCTCGCGGCCGCCGCGTCGCTTGCCGGATGCGGCAAGCCGGCGCAGACCGCGGCCACCGCCCCCGGCGCGGCGGCCCAGGGGGGGCCCGGGCTGCTCAAGGTCAGCCTCAAGCTCGACTGGTACCCGACCGCCGAGCACGGGGGGTTTTTCCAGGCGCTCGTCAAGGGCTACTACAGGGATGCGGGCCTCGACGTGACGATACTCCCCGGCGGGCCCGGGGCGTTCCCGCTCCCGTTCGTCGCAACGCGGAGGGCGGACCTCGGCATCGGGCGTTTCGACGACGTCATCCTCGCGGTGAAGCAGGGCCTGCCCCTCCTGGTGGTCTGCGCGCAGATGCAGCACGACCCCCAGGCGATCATGATGCATGAGGACGGGCCGGTGAAGACCTTCAAGGACCTGGACGGGCGCTCCGTCATGAGCAACCCCGGGTCCAACTGGGTCGCGTACGTGCAGATGCGCTACGGCGTGAGATTCAACCTCATCCCCATGGACTACGGCCTGGGGCGTTTCATGGCGGACAGGGATTTCATCCAGCAATGCTACATCTCGAGCGAGCCGTTCTTCGCCGAGCAGCATGGGGTCAAGACGCGGGTCCTTCTCATCGCGAGCGGGGGCTATGACCCGTATCGGGTGGTCCTCACGAACCGCACCTTCGCCCAGAGCCACCCCGACGCCGTCCGGGCCTTCGTCGCAGCGACGGTCCGCGGCTACCAGGAGTACCTGGACGGCCCGTGCGCCGAGGCCAGGGCCCGGATCCAGTCCGAGAATCCGTCGCAGTTCCCCCAGCTCATGGACTACACCGTCGCCTCCCTCAGGCGCTACAAGCTCGTGGAGGGGGACCCGGGGAAGGGCGAGCGCTTGGGGCTGCTGACGCCGGAGCGCGCGAGGGCCATGGTCCAGACGCTGGTCGACCTGAGGGTCCTCGACGCCCCGATGCCGCTGGAGGACTTCATAAGCTTCGACTTCCTGCCGGCGGCGGGCGCCGGCGCCGCCAGATAACCCGGAGCGGCCCGCGACCCCCGCATGCAGGGGCGGGCCTTATTTTTCGGGAGGGGTTGCCTAAGGCAAAGGAGGCGATCGGACAGGCGCCGAGCTATACTTGAGGATCCGCGGCATGCTTCCGGGCTTCGAACCCCAATCATGAAACCAATCAAAGTCGGCATCCTCGGCGCGGGCAGCTTTGCGCGCGCATTCGTGCCGCTTTTCAAGGCGCATCCGCTTGTCCGGGGCGTGAGCATCGCGGAGCGGATCCCGGAGCGTCGCAGGGAGGAGGCCGCGAGGGCCGGGATCACGGAGGCCTACGGCTCGCTGGAGGAGCTCCTGGCAAGCGACTGCGACGCCGTGGGCATCTTCACGCAGCGCTGGATGCACGCGCCGCAGGCGATCGCGGCGCTCAGGGCCGGCAAGCATGTGTACTCCTGCGTCCCCGCTGGAATCACCGTGGAGGAGCTGGGCGAGCTCTTGGAGACCGTCAGGCGCTCCGGCCTCACGTACATGCTGGGCGAGACCAGCTACTACTATCCCTCGGCCATCTTCTGCCGCGAGATGTGGCGGCAGGGCAGGTTCGGCCGCTTCGTCTATGGCGAGGGCGAGTACATGCACGATATGTCGCATGGCTTTTACCAGGCGTACAAGTACAGCGGCGGACCGGACTGGAGGCGGACGGCGGGGGTTCCCCCCATGCTCTACCCGACGCACACGATGAGCATGATCGTCAGCGTGACCGGCGCCCGGATGACCCGCGTCTCCTGCCTTGGCCAGGTTGACCAGAGCGGCGACGGCATCTTCGGCAAGGGGCTCAACCTCTGGGACAACGCCTTCAGCAACGAGACCGCCCTCTTCCGCACGAGCGACGGGGGCAGCGCGCGCATCAACGAGCTGCGGCGCGTGGGGCACTGGGGCGGGCGCTCGGTGCGCCTGAGCATCTTCGGCACCGAGGGCTGCTTCGAGGAACAGCCCGACGGCGAGGTCTGGGTCAATCATGCGCGCGAGGTGACGCCCCTGGGCGACCTGCTGCGCTGCAGCCCGGGGGAGCCGGAAGGCAGCGGCGCCGTGGCGGAGCTGGAGGACGGCACGCAGCACGACTTCCACTCGGGGATGGCGCCGGTGCACCCGAGGTGGCGGCTGCCGGCCGAGCTGGTGAACCTGCCCACGGGGCACTTCGGCTCGCACCTGTTCCTGGTCGACGACTTTGTCCGCGCGTGCGCTTCGGGCGCGCTCCCCCCCAACCACGCCTGGGCGGCCGCCCGCTACAACATCCCGGGCATCATCGCCCACGAATCCGCGAAGCGCGATGGCGAGCTCCTCGCCGTTCCCGACCTGGGCGACCCGCCGGCGTCCATGGACCTCCTCGAGGACCACCTGGCCAGGCTGGCCCCCGCCGCGCCTGCCTGGACGCTGCCGAGGCCGGCGTATGTCGGCGCGTCCTGGTGGTAGCGGCGGCCCCCATGGACGCGCCCCCCGAGGCCGTGAACTTCTTTCCCTGGACGGCCGACCCTCCGTTGAGCCTCGTCCTCCGCGCGCTTTCCCACTAGGCCGTTCCCCCACAAGTGCCCCCATGAAGACGTCCAAAGCCCTCGGCCTTTCGCGTCCAGCCGCCGCGCTGTACCTCCTCGCATGCGCAGCCCTCCAGGCGCCCCGGTCACATGCCGGGGAAGCGGTGTATGCCGTCGAGCCGCAGTTCAGGCTGCTTCGCTTCGGCGAGGTCGTGCCGACCGGCTGGATCCACGAGCAGATCGTGCGCGACCTCAGGGACGGATTTGCCGGGCATATGCCGGAGGTCGCGCCCATGACGTGCGGGGCCGACATCTTCGGGTCCGGCCGCAACCTGCCCGACCGCATCCAGAACGCCGGCGGCGGCAGCTGGGGCGGCGCCGAGGGGGCGTGGTGGAAGGGCGAGACGGAGGGCAACTGGCGGAGCGGCAACACGATGCTCTCGCTCCTGAGCGGCGTGCCGGAGCTCAGGGCGCTGGCCGACGAGCGCGTGGCGCATCTCCTGAAGACCCAGGACCCCGACGGGTACATGGGCATCTACGGGCCGACGCTGCGGTGGTCCTCCGGGGCGGTCGACAACGGGGAGCTGTGGACCCAGACCACCATCTTCCGGGGCCTCATCGCGTACTACGAGGCCACCGGGCGCGAGGACGTGCTGAGGGCCGTCGAGCGCGCGGTGCGCCTCACGATGAGCCATTACAGGGACGGCGTGAACGATCCGTTCGGCGCGGGAACCCAGAACCACAACCTGATGTTCGTGGATGTCGTGGAGCGGCTCTACGACCTCACGGGCGACACGGCCTACAGGGACTTCGGCGTCTACCTCTACCGGGACTACTCCAGGGATGTTAAGACCGACATCTCGCTGACGGTCCTCCTCGCACAGGACCATCCGTTCATCGGCCACGGGGCCACCACCTACGAGGGCCTGCGCGTGCCGATATGGGCGGGCTACGCCACGGGCGACCCGGTGCTCCTCGCGGCCGGCGCGCAGGCGCTCGCCAAGTCCTGGCCCCATGTCTCCCCCACCGGCGGCCCGGTCTCCGATGAATTCATCGAGAACAAGCCGACCGATCCCGACAGGGTCGGCTACGAGGGATGCGGGGAGAAGGAGTGGATGACCTCGCTCCTGAGCGCCGCGCAGAAGACCGGCCGGGCGGGGCTGGCCGACCGGGCGGAGACCACGTTCTACAACTCCGTGCAGGGCTCGCGCCTGTCGGACGGCACGGCCGTCGACTACGTGACGAAGGACAACATCTACAGGATCGACGGGGCGCTCATGAACCGGTGCATCTTCTCGCCCGCCCACGAGGACGTGGCCAACTGCTGCGCGCCCAACCTCACCCAGATCGGGCCGATCTTTGTCCGCAGCATGTGGATGCGCGCGCCGGACGGCCTCGCCATGGTCCTGTTCGGGCCCTGCGGCGTCCGGACGAACGTCGGGAACGTGGGCGTCCGGCTGGCCGAGGAGACGGACTACCCGTTCTCCGAGCATGTCACGGTCCGCGTGGATCCGGACTCGCCCGTGGATTTCGTCCTGCATGTCCGCGTGCCCGCCTGGGCCACCGGCGTCGACGCGGGATGCCCCGGCGCCGAGGCGCACCGCGCCGGCGACTGGCTGCTCGTGGCCAAGAGATGGCAGGCGGGGGACACGCTGAGCCTTTCGTTCGGGGCGGCGGTCCAGCCGGTGCCCGCGAACAACGGCGAGTTCTACATCCGGCGCGGCCCCCTGTTCTACGCCATGGGGATTCCCGCGATAAAGAAGCCCGTGAAGGACTATCCGCTTGCCGGATTCCACGACTACCTGTTCTTCCCGGTCACGTGGGGCCAGGCGCGCTTCGCGCTGCCGGGGCTCGCGGACAGCCCGTCCGGCCTCGACTTCCGGCCCGCGCCCAACCGCGGGGCCGACGCCAAGTTCCCGTGGGATTCGCCGCCCTCTGTCCTCGGCGGCGCCCTGCTGAACCTGGACACCATGAAGGTCGAGCAGGTCGCGCTCGTCCCGATGGGCTGCAGGGACGCGATCCTTCGCCGCATGACCTTCCCTGCCGCCCCATGACGACCATGCCCCCAAAGTCCGCCCCGCCCCGCCTCCGCCTCATAGCCAACCTGTGGTCGCTGTGGGACTACCCGAGCGCCAAGGCGGAGTGGTCGCTCGAGAGGAAGGTCGCCGCCGTCAAGGACGCGGGTTTTGACGGATTCTCTTCCGCGCTCGACAGGGAGCACGGGCGGCTCGCCGTGAAGCACGGCCTGTGCACCATAGGGTACATCTCGTCGGACAACCCCGCCGAGTTCCGCAGGCTGATCCGGAGGAACATGGACGGCGGGGCGCTGCGAATCAACGTGCAGCTCGGGAACCACGACACGCCCGTCGACAGGGCCGTGCGCATGGCCATCAGGATCGTCGAGGACGGGGACAGCCTCGGCGTGCCCTGCGACATCGAGGTCCACCGCGACACGTGCACCGAGACGCCCGAGAAGACCTACGCGATAGCCGCGGGATTCAGAAGGGCGACCGGCCGGCTTCTCCCCATGACCTGGGACCTGTCCCACATATCGGTCGTGAAGCACCTGGCCCCGCCCTACTGGAAGCGCCTCATCGTGAGGCCGGAGCTCATCCGGCACGCCCGGCAGTTCCATTTCCGCCCGTTCAACGGCCATCACTGCCAGGTCCCCGTGACAAACGGAGCCGGCCGGCTGTCCGTCGAGTTCAGGCAATGGCTGCCCGTCCTTCACAAGGTCATCGAGACATGGCTCTCGGTCGACCAGGGGGGCCGGGAGTTCTTCGCCTGCCCGGAGATGGGTCCCGTCCGCGGGGGCTACAACCTGGCCCAGCTGCCGAACAGCTGGGGGGACGCCAAGGTCCTCCGCGGAATCATCGGGCGGGCGTGGAAGCGGGCCTTACGGTGATTACCACGTATTTGGAGGTCGGCGTGTTGCTCACCTCCGCGACGCTGTCCACGGGCACCAGCACATTGGCCTCGGGGAAGTAGGTTGCGGCGCACCCGCGGGGGATGTCGAACGGGGCCACCATGAACGAGGGCGCCTCGCGCTTTTCGCCGCCAAAGTGGCTTGTGAGGTCCACCAGCTGACCCTGGACCAGGCCGAGTTCGCCGATGTCCCGCTCGTTCATGAAGACCACCCGCCGGCCGTTGTAGATGCCCCGGTAGCGGTCATCGAGGCCGTAGATGGTCGTGTTGAACTGGTCGTGCGAGCGGATGGTCATCATGACCAGCTGGCCGGCCCCGAGACTCTCCCCGGGCAGGACATGCCTGGTGAAATTGGCCTTCCCGTTCGCCGTGTTGAACTTCCTCTCGTCGCGCGGCGCGTTGGGGAGGTAGAACGGGCCCTCCCTGATCCGGCGGTTGAAGTCCGCAAATCCAGGGACGACGCGCTCGATGCGGTCGCGGATCCGGTCGTAGCTCCCGGTCATCTCGTCCCAGTCCACGGGGCTCCTCGGCCCGAGGGCGGCCTTCGCCAGCCCGGCGACGATCGACGGTTCGCTCAGGAGCCGGGGCGAGGCCGGCGGCACGCTGCCCCGGGACGGATTGATGATCCCCATGCTGTCCTCGACCGTGACGAACTGCTCTCCCGAGGCCTGGCGGTCCACCTCGGAACGTCCGAGGCAGGGCAGGATGAGGGCTGTCTCCCCGGTCACCAGATGCGAGCGGTTGAGCTTCGTCGCCACGTGCGCCGTGAGCGCGCACCGGCGCAGCGCCGCCGCTGTGAATTCCGTGTCCGGGGCCGCTGAAAGGAAATTGCCGCCGAGGCAGAAGAACACCCCCACCCTCCCGGCGTGCATCGCCTTGATCGTGCCCACGACGTCGAGGCCGTGCGCCCGGGGGGGCCTGAAGGAGAATTCCGCCTCCAGCCTGTCCAGGAAGCGGGCCGATGGCCTCTCCCAGATCCCCATGGTCCGGTCGCCCTGGACGTTGCTGTGCCCGCGCACCGGGCACGGGCCCGCGCCAGGCCGGCCGATGTTCCCGCGCAGCAGGAGGAAGTTCAGGATCTCCTGGATCGTCGCGACGGAATTCCTCTGCTGGGTGAGGCCCATGGCCCAGCAGGCGATCGTGGCCCTCGAGCCAGTCGCAACGGCAGCGGCCGCACGGATCTGGTCCCGGGAAAGCCCGCTGCCCTCGGAGATCTCCTCCCACGTGACTGCGCCAATGTGGGCGGCCAGCTCCTCAAAGCCGCTCGTGTATCCGGCAATGAAACCGCGATCGAGCACGGTGCCGGGCCCCGCCCTCTCCGCCTCGAGCATCTCCTTCATCATCCCCTGGAACACGGCCATGTCGCCGCCGATCCGGACCGGCAGCCAGAGGTCCGCGATCGTCGTCCCCTTCCCGAACAGGATCCCGGGCACCCTCAGGGGATTCATTAGCTCCTGCGGGTTCTTGAAGTGCGCCAGCCCCAGCTCGGGCAGCGGGTTGATGCTGACGATCCTGCACCCGCGCCTCTTCGCGGCCTGCAGGGTCGTCAGCATCCTCGGGTGGTTGCTTCCAGGATTCTGCCCGACGATGAAGATGGCGTCGGCCTTCTCGAAGTCGGCGAGCGTCACGCAGCCCTTGCCGATGCCTATCATCTGGCCCAGGGCGGCGCCGCTCGACTCATGGCACATGTTGGAGCAGTCCGGCAGGTTGTTCGTGCCGAACGCCCGAGCGAAGAGCTGGTAGAGGAACGCGGCCTCGTTGCTCGTGCGCCCCGAGGTGTAGAAGGAGGCATTGTCCGGGGCGGGCAGCCTCCTGAGCTCCGCGGCGACCAGGGCAAAGGCGTCGTCCCATCCTATGGCCTCGTAGTGCGAGGCTCCATGCCGCAGGACCATCGGCTCGGTCAGCCGGCCCTGCTTGCCAAGCCAGTGGTCGGATCTGGCGGCGAGCTCGGCGACGCCGTGTTCCCTGAAGAATTCGCGCGTGATGAGCTTCGTCGTCGCCTCGTCCGCCAGGGCCTTGGCCCCGTTCTCGCAGAACTCCGCAACGTGGCGGTCGCCGTCCGGCGTGGGCCACGCGCAGCTCTGGCAGTCGAAGCCATCCTTCTTGTTTATCCGCAGCAGGAGCTTCGCGCTCCGCAGGACCCCCATCTCGCTGAAACTCGCCGCCATGGTGCTGTACACGCCCGCGATGCCGGCGGCCGCCTTGCTGGGCGCATCGACCCGGGTCCCCCCCGATTCGATCGGGGGCTGGGCGGCCGGAACGGGTCCGTCGGGATTCGTCATACCCGGGTGGTCGGGGGGGTGGGAAAGGCTTCGCGCAGGCGATGGGCGCCGGAGTAGACGTTTATGCGCCCGTCGCGGACAAAGCCGAGGAGCGTCGCGCCGAACCGGCGGGCAACCCCCACCGCAAGGCTCGAGGGCGCCCCGACAGCCACCAGGATCGGTATGCCCGCCACGAGGGCCTTCTGCATGAGCTCGAAGCTCGCCCTCCCGCTGACGACGAGGGCCGCCCGGGAGAGCGGCGTCCCGCCCGCGAGGAATTGCTCGCCGATCACCTTGTCCACGGCGTTGTGCCGGCCCACGTCCTCGCGCACCGAGATCAGACGCCCGTCGGCCTCGAACAGCGCCGCCCCGTGCAGCCCTCCCGTCCGCTCAAACACGGCCTGCTTCTCGCGAAGCATGTCCGGCAGGCCCAAGACGGTCCTGAAATCCATGACGGGCCCGTCCGCGGGCAGCACGACCGGGCGGGCGATGCCCAGGGCCTCGATCGAGGACTTGCCGCAGACCCCGCAGCTCGAGGTCGTGTAGAAGTGCCTCTCAAGCGAGCGGAGGTCGACCTCAACGCCGTCCGCGAGGTCCACCCGAACCGCATTCTCGCCCGCGGGGGCGATTCCCAGGACCTGGCTCCTTTCGTGGACCAGGCCCTCCCCGAACAGGAATCCCGCGGCAAGCTCGGCGTCGTTCCCGGGCGTGCGCATCGTCACCGAGACGACCCGGCTCACCCGGACACCGAGGCGTTTCTCATAGCCGAGCTGAATCTCCAGCGGTTCTTCCGTTGCCAGGGAGTCCCCATGCGCGGACAGGCCCGCGGCGGTCGCCCGGAGGATGCTCACGGGTGTCGCGCGAGCGGTGGGGTTGTGGCCTGATTGCGGGGGCATGAAACCGACTGGCATGGGGTGCCGGGGCGGCGCCGCTTGATGGCGGTCCCTGCTGATAGCCCGAAATCACGGTCTGTCAAAGGCGGGATTGGCCTTTTGCGGGCGCGACCTGCGGCCGCACACTCCATCCCGTCGCGCCGTCATATCAGTATCCGGCATCCTCCCTCGTATTCCAGTTTGCGAGCCTGGCGCCGTCGCCCATCCGCATCGGCAGCACCGCCATGCGCCCCTGGCGCACGAGCGCCGAGAGCAGGGACTGAAGCGAGAGGCGGCCCGCGCGCAGCCGGGCCACGCACAGCGCCGCGGCCTCGCGTGGATAGATTGCGGCAAGGGGTTCGTAGCCGAGGGGCCCGCGGACGACCGCGCCGCAGCCCGGCCGGCACCTCCTCCCCAGGCGCCTGAACCAGGCAGCATCTATGTGCGGCAGGTCGACGGCAAGGACGGCGACCAGCGGGGCCGGGGCGGCAGCCAGGGCCGCGGCCACCCCCCCCAGCGGACCCGCGTCCGCGGCCGCGTCCCGGATCTCGCCGCCGCGCCAGCCGAATGAGCGCTGCCTCGGCCTAAGGGAAAGGAGCGCCGGGCGTGCGCCCGCGCGCATGAGCACGCCAAGCTGCCGCCGCCACAACTCCACTCCGGCCACCGGAATCCGGCCTTTGTCACGGCCCATCCGGGTGGAATGTCCGCCCACCAGCACGACGCCGGCCAGACGCGCGGGCCTCAAGTGTCCTCGCGCCGAAGCGTGCCTCCCAAAAGGACCCTGCAGCGCAGGCCCCCGCGGCCCTTGAGCCACTCCTCGGCTCCCTGCGCGACCGCCTGGTCCATCCAGCAGCATGGCCTGCACTCCTCGGTCGCCTCGAATTCGACGCCTTGCAGGGCGAACCGGCGGCCGATGAGGGCGTTCAAGTCGTCGCCCTCGACAATGACGTTGCGGCGCAGGACCGACGGGACGAATGCGGGCAGGTTGAATCGGGCCTGGAGCTGCCGCCAGACTTCCCCGGAGAAGAAGGTCACCTGGCCCTTGTAGTCCGGGCGATGCCCGAAGAACCGGTCCCCCTTGAGGCCCATGCCCGCGACGCACTCCACCTTGTCGACCTCCACGGCTGGGTGTGTGCCGGCCGCCTTGCCGTACCGGCCGAAGAAATTGTGGCCGGGCGAAATGAAGATCTGGCGGACCAGCAACATCGGGCGACTCGGGTTCGGGGCGGAGCTGGGAATTGGCTCAACCGCACCCATAAGGCGCTCGGGAGCGGTGGCGAGGCGAAAGGAAGCCGGCTCATGCCGGCCGTCCACCGGGGTCCCCCGTCGCGCGGCCTCATTGCGACCTGCGATCCCAGGTTCTCGCAATTTTTGCCAGCCCCTTGATTGATCCCGAAAAAGCCCAGGCTTCCCGGCAGGGTGCCCACGGGGAGACCCGAGCTCCCATCTGTATTCTTACACCTAGCGGAACACCCTACCATTTAATGGCATACAACTGCAGACATCCTGGAACGACCGCCCTCCGTATGGCTCCGCGTGTAATTTTAACCGCTACAAAAAAGGCGCCCAGGAAAAATCCTGCACTGTGCAACTCCGTTTGTGATTTTTGCCCGGATTGAAAGACTGCCCGCGGAGCGCGGATCATCAGCCCAATGCATAACTCTTTCCTTCCATGGTCTGGGCCCCTTCAATCTGTTCTGGAC
>Ga0209415_10005202_pt1 | contig 23473 bp, 19 predicted proteins | sample PeaSoiSIISIP2007_FD_187696 | JGI IMG/M metagenome (GOLD analysis project Ga0209415, IMG submission 187696) | Peat soil microbial communities from Weissenstadt, Germany - SII-SIP-2007 (SPAdes) (version 2) | ecosystem: Environmental > Terrestrial > Soil > Wetlands > Peat | place: Germany... | reverse complement strand
GGACAGATAGGACGAATGCCGCGTCATCCCGGCCACCTTTATTGAACATATCCATACAATTGCTCCCTCCGCGAGAGACCAGAATTGCTCTTCGCTATGTAGCTTGAGTTTGTCACCCACCACGTAAGGAAGTCATGATGCTCCAACCCGAAGATAATAGGTAGCTTTTACATGGTTCGCACGAAGGCTTCCGTGAAGTGCGAGGTGCCGCGGGAGCTGGAGCCGCTATTTTGCGTAAGTGTTCATTCTAAACATAGTTAAAGTCCTTTATTTTGAACACTTATGTAAGTGTTCATTCTAAAGTGACTTAACTTGCCCCCAGCGAAGAGCGGCGGATCGCCTCTTGTATTTAACCATGAGGTTAAATAAGAAGTAGGACTTGACAGCCGGTTCTCTATAGGTAGAATGGGTACCGGTAGTCACGCTAGGTGTCAACCATGCCCACGGAAAAAAACGATCTGCATCGCGGTACGCTCGACATGCTCATCCTCAAGATTGTGGCCGCCGGTCCTCTCCACGGCTACGCCATTGCCCAGCGCCTGCAGCAAATCTCGAAGGACTACTTTCAGGTGCCGCAAGGTTCGCTTTATCCCGCGCTGCATCGCCTCGAAGAGCGCGAATGGGTTGACGCCGAGTGGAAAGACACCAGCACTGGCCGCGAAGCAAAATTCTATAAACTGACGGCCAAGGGCAAGAAGCAGCTTGAGGTGGAAGTTCTCGGCTGGGAACGCCTTTCCGACGCAGTCTCCCTGATTCTGCGCACCGCCGACTGAGGAAAGTCCATGCGCTGGCTAAGACGCCTTGGCAAAAAACCACTCGTCGAGAAACGGCTCGACTCCGAGCTGCAATTCCACCTTGAGCAGCAGATTGCCGATTACATCGCGTCCGGTATGCCGGCAGAAGAAGCCCGCCGCCGGGCCAACCTCGAATTCGGCGGCGTCGAACGCTTTAAAGAGGAGTGTCGCGAAACCCGCTGGGAAAACCGGCTCGAGCTTTTGTTGCATGATTTGCAATTCGCGGTGCGCGGCCTGCGCAAGAATCCCCGCTTCACGTTTGCCGCGGTGCTCGCTCTGGCGCTCGGCATAGGCGCCTCGACGGCGATTTTCAGCGTCATCTACAACGCCCTAGTTGCTCCGTTTCCTTACAAGGATCAAGGACGGCTGGTCACTCTGCGAGTTCACGACCTCGATCAGCGCGGCGATGGCGAAGGCGACTTCCGCGGCCTCATGAGTTTTCCGGAGCTAAAAGATTATCTGGAGCAGAACCACGTCTTCGACGGGCTCATCGCGAATTGCGAGATCGATGTAGTCTACGATGCGGGCGATAACAACAGTTACCTCTCCGCAAATTACGTCACGCCAGGAACGTTTGAACTCTACGGCGTGGCTCCGCTTCTGGGGCGCGGGCTTGAAGCCGCCGACTACCAGCCCGGAGCGACACCCGTCTTCGTCCTGCGGCACTCGACGTGGATCAATCAGTTTGGCGCAGATACCGGCGTCATCGGAAAAACTTTCAGGTTGAATGGCGTAAGACGAACACTCGTCGGAGTCATGCCGCCGCGTTTTGCGTGGGGAGGCGCGAATCTGTGGATGCCGCGCGACCCTGCTGTCGTCAACGTGATGCGCGGCACGTTTCCGCAGTACTGGGGTGTTGTCGCGCATCTCAAGCCGGGTGTCTCTCTTCAGGAAGCGGAAGCCGATCTGAATATTATCGGAGCAAGAATCGCTCCGAACTATCGCGAAGATTATCCAACGCACTTCCACGTCAGCGCCGAATCTTTCGTGCATGCCGTGGTCGGGCAGGGATTTCGGCGAACACTTTTTGTCTTGTTTGCGGCTGTTGGATTGCTCCTCTTGATCGGCTGCGCAAACGTAGCCAGTCTCCTGCTCGCGCGCGCCACCACGCGGGGCAGGGAATTCGCCGTTCGGGCGGCGCTCGGCGCAAGCCGGGCACGTCTGGTGCGGCAGCTTCTTTTGGAAAGTTTGCTGCTCGCTCTTGGCGGGGCCGTCGTTGGTGTTCTCTTCGCCTGGGCCGGCATTCTGGGCTTGTCCTTTGCGATGCCTCCCTTTACGATTCCTTCCGAAACCGTCATTGAAATGAACGGCTGGGTGCTTCTCTTCGGCACCGGAGTCGCGTTCGCAACTGTAATTATCTTCGGACTATTTCCGGCTCTTCAAGCTTCGCGCGTGGATGTTCAGGATGCGCTACGAGGCGCGGGCAAGGGCATCGGCGGCACGGCTGCCAAATCCCGTTTGCGGAATGCGGTCATCGTTCTGGAAGTCGCCCTGTCCATCATTCTTCTTTTCACCGCGGGGCTTTTCATGCGCAGCTTCGTGGCGATTCAAAGTGTTTCGCTAGGCTGGCAGCCGGACCACCTTCTCATCGGCCGTCTCCCGCTTCCTTCCGAACATTACAAAACCGGCGCGCAGTTGGTTTCCTTCTTCGAGCCCTTGATGCGCAACCTGAAAGCCACGCCAGGAATCGAATCCGCTTCGCCTGTGAGCACAACGCCTCCTTACGGAGGATTCGGCGGCAATATCGAAATTCCTGGCAAGACGCACACCGGAGAGTGGGAATCGCTCATCCAACTTGTGGGGCCAGAGTATTTTTTGATCGTGCGCCAGCCGCTTGTTGCAGGCCACATGTTTACGGAGGCGGACGTGACTACGGCGCGAAAGGTCGCCGTCATCAATCAAACCTTTCAGCGCCGCTTTCTGGGGGAGGGGGATCCGCTGGGTCGCACCGTAAACCTTGATGTCCTAAAAAAAGTTCCCGACGTTGTTACAGATCGCTCGTTTCAGGTGATTGGCGTGGCTGCGGACGCCATGAATGTTGGTTTAGAGCGCCCTGTAGAACCGGAAGTCTGGGTTCCCTACAGCGTGACCGGCTCGGGGATGCGCCGGCTTCTGGTGCGCACGACCGCCGATCCTGGTTCGATGAACAGCACTGTGCGCAAAGCAGTGTGGTCTATCGATCCAACGGTGGCTTTCGCGGAGGGCGAGCCTCTGGCTGAGTTTCTTGACACGTTTTCTTACGCCCAGCCCCGCCTCGGCTTCTTTCTGGTTTCCACTTTTGCCGCGATTGGATTGCTTCTGGTCACGCTCGGCGTCTACAGCGTGATTGCTTACACCACGTCGCGCCGCACGCATGAAATTGGGATTCGCATGGCGCTCGGCGCCGCTCCGGCCGACGTTCTGAAAATGGTCCTCAAGACGGGTCTTGCGTTGGTCGTCCCGGGAATAGCGATCGGGATTCTGGTCAGCTTTGCGATCTCGCGCTCCGTGGTCAGCCAGCTTTGGGGAGTCTCGCCTTACGATCCGCTTTCCGCGGTCTCTGTCGTTGTTCTGCTGCTTGCCATCGGGCTATTGGCTTGCTGGATTCCCGCCAGGCGAGCCACGCGGGTCAGCCCGGTGACCGCCCTCCACTACGAATAACCAAAAAAAGTTAGTCCTCGCTGCAAATTTCATGGAACTTTTTGACGTGTAGCTCGTCTAGGTATATATAGGTAGAGAGACTACAGGTAGGCGAGCTGTCTATTGTAGCTGCTGCCTTTATTTCGATCCTGCACGCCTTGAAGGGGGAACTCATGCGTCTGTTTAACAGGACTAGATTCGGATGGTGCGCCGTAACGCGGTTCATCTTTAGTGTGAGCGCGTCGCTGCTTGTTGTCGCAGTTCTTGCGCCGGATGCAATGGGCCAAAACAATGACAGTGCCGCAGGGAGCGAGTGCGTTTCCGCCAAGATGGTTGGGCTGCTGGCGCGGGAAGGAAATTCCGTTCGCGTAAGTCCGGGGAGCGTGCTTATCTCGCAGAAAGCGGGTTCACGCGAGAACGAGAAGGCAATCGCGCTCGCGCAGGCGCCGGATACGGCACGCACGCTACAAGCAGCGTATCAGTGGTTTGAGAAAGGCGCTCGCAGAGGCTACGCGCCTGCGGAGGTAAACCTCGCGGTAGTTTCTCTCGCAGGCTGGGGCACGGCGCCAAACGCAGGCACGGCGCTCTACTGGCTTCGCGAAGCGGCGCGTCAAGGGTATGCCCTGGCGTATTTCGACCTGGGGATTCTCTACTTGAATGGATGTGGCGTGCGACAGGATTACCACGAAGCGTTCCGCTTGTTTGAGCAGGGTGCGAACGCAGGCGACTCCGCGGCGCAGATGAATCTTGGCTATCTCTACGACCACGGACTCGGTGTAGCGCAAGACCGCCTGCAAGCCGCTATTTGGTATCGCAGAGCGGCCGAAAGCGGCTTGGCCCAGGCGCAGAATAATCTCGCGGATTTGTATTTGGGCGGCGAAGGAGTGGCTCGCGAGGAAAGCGAGGCCTTCGCATGGTTTCAAAGAGCCGCGCAGCAAGGGCATACGGGCGCGCGGATCATGCTTGGTTCCATGTATGCCGAAGGGCGCGGCACGGAGAAGAATGTGCAAGCCGCGTACGAATGGATCAGCGCGGCGATTCTGCAAGGCGACACGCGCGGAAGCGGCATTCTCAGGGAGTTAGAACAGCAACTCAGCGCGGAGCAAGTCGCCCAATCTAAGGTGCGCGCGGCGGCGCTGGCTAAATCGCCAAATCAGCAACGCAACGCTGAAGTTGCGCTTTTGCACTGACTAGTTGATTTCCAGCGCGGCGGAATTCGCCTTTGTAGGGGCGCAGCATTCCTTCGCTAACGCTCAGGATAAAGCTGCGCCCCTAAAGGCAATGGCGATCCATGTTGGGACTATTCAATGCGCGGATGTGGTTTTGGCGTGGGTGAGTTCATGCAAGAAACTTTTGCCATGCGGAATGGCGCCGCCGAAATTTTCGGCGATGGTTTGTCCCATGTCGGCTAGCGTTGAGCGGACGCCGAGATTTACGCCCGCGCCGCTTGCGGGGGAATACGCCAGAATCGGCACGTACTCACGCGAATGGTCGGTGGTCGGCCAGCGCGGGTCGGGGTCGCAGCCGTGGTCGGCGGTAATCATCAACAAATCCGATGCGTTCAGTAATTTCAAGAACGGGCCCAGCATGCGGTCGAACTCTTCGAGCGATTCAGCAAAGCCTTCGACATCTTTGCGGTGGCCGTAAAGCATATCGAAATCGACGAGGTTGCAGAAAATCAGTCCGCGCTTGCGTTTTTGCAGTGACGCAGCCAGCTTCGCCATGCCGTCGGCGTTGCCCGTGGTGGTGACGTACTTTTCCACGCCGCGGCCGTTGTAGATGTCATGAATTTTGCCGATACCAAACACCGGCACGCCGCGGTCGGCTAGCACGTCGAGCAGCATCGGCTTAGGCGGATCGACGGCGTAATCGTGACGGCGGGTGGTCCGTGCGAAGTGTCCAGTCGTGCCCGCAAAAGGCCGGGCAATCACGCGCCCGACGCGATGCGGGCCGTCGAGCAGTTTGCGGGCAATCTCGCACATGCGATAAAGCTCGGCGATAGGAATCACATCCTCATGTGCCGCAATCTGAAAGACGCTGTCTCCCGACGTGTAGACGATAGGCTTTCCCGTGCGCACATGTTCTTCGCCGAGTTCTTTGATGATCTCGGTTCCTGAGGCTGGTTTGTTGCCGAGCGTTTCGCGTCCGATCTGTTTTTCAAACTCCGCGATCAAATCTCGAGGAAATCCGTGCGGGTAGGTGGGGAAGGCCTGGTCCAGCCAAACACCGGCCATCTCCCAATGGCCAGTCGTCGTATCTTTTCCAGGCGAGTGGGTTGCGCCTTTGCCAAAAGCGCCGGTCGGCGAAGGTGAAGCAGGGAGATGCGAAAGCGGCGCAATATTCGCAAGCCCGAGGCGCACCAGATTGGGCAGCGACAGCGGGCGCGATTCGGCGATGTGTCCTAGAGTCGTTCGTCCTACGTCGCCGTAATCCGAGGCATCCGGCAGTTGGCCGATGCCGACGCTATCCAGGACAATCCAGATGACTCGTTCAAATTTCGACATTGCGGTTCCTCGCTGGCTGTCTCCGTTTTGCCCTTCGTCGCACTCTAACACAATCGTGAGCGCTCTTCCGCGGGCGCCAGGGGCGTTGACCATCTCCGGAAGGCTCAGTATGCTCCAGAAAGAACAGCTTTCCGGCGAATCCCTGAACTTTCTTGCTTGCCCGTGCGTAATAAAGAGTGAAGAGGTGTGTGATGGCTCAAAACAATCCTCCCCGGCGCTCTTCCCTCGTTATTCCGATTCTTCTGATTGCGGTCGGCGGGCTAATCCTGTACAGCAACTGGCGCCCTTCCTTTGATCCTTGGCCGATCCTCTGGACCTATTGGCCGCTTATCCTCATCTTCATCGGCGCGGGGAAAATCTATGATAGCTGGAAGCGCAGCAAGAATCCGGAGGATGCCTCCAGAGGTTCTTCTGCCGGCGCTAGTGTCGGCGCGATTGTCTTTGTGATCGTCCTTTTGGTGATTATGGGTAGCGGAAAAAGAATCAATCGCTGGCGCGGCGGTACAGTCTATGCCATGCAGCACCAGTCGCGCACCATCGACCGCGGGGAAGCCAAGAGCGTTCGCGCGACTTTGGATATGGGCGCGGGCGATATCAATCTAAGCGGCGGTTCGAGCCACCTTTTGGAAGCTGATTTCGACTATCGCTCATCATCGGGCACGCCGAAAGTGGACTATTCCATCTCCGGAACCACCGGCGAATTGCGAATCTCGCAGGACGACGATAGTCAAATCCGCACAAGCTCCGACAACCACTGGACGCTGCATCTTGCGAATGACGTTCCGCTCGAAATCAAGATCGATATGGGCGCCGGCCACGGCAACCTGCGGCTACGCGATATCGCTGTGACCCGACTGAATCTGGACATGGGCGCGGGGCAGGTGGATGTCGATCTCACCGGTGACCGCAAATCCGACCTCACGGCGGACATCGAAGGAGGCGTGGGAGAAGCTAATATCCGTCTACCGAAAAATGTCGGCGTCATCGTGCATGCCAGCGGCGGACTCGGTACCATTGATGCCCACGGCTTGAAGCACGATGGCGACGAATATACTAACGAACTCTACGGCAAGTCGCCCGTGACCATTCACCTCAAAGTTGAGGGCGGGGTGGGCCGTATCGTGTTAACCGAAGAGCCGTAATTGCCGCAAAGTCGCAGGGGATGAGTGCAAGAGTGGTTCTAGTGGACCTTGTTTGCTCCCATTTTCCTCTGGTCGTATAATTAAAAGTTTAGGCGGCACGTTTTGAAGGCGCTGTCTGAGCTTCCCCTTGGCTACCAAAGAACTCACGCCCGTGCTCACCGAACAAGAGTTCATACGCGTCCGCGGAGCCCGCGTTCATAACCTTCGCAACGTCTCGGTCGAAATACCGCATAACGCCATCACTGTTGTGACCGGAGTGAGCGGATCGGGAAAGTCTTCGCTGGCGTTTGACACGGTTTACGCGGAAGGGCAGCGGCGCTACGTCGAGTCTCTTTCGTCCTATGCGCGGCAGTTCCTTGAGCGCATGGAAAAGCCTGATGTTGACGAAATCTCGGGCATCGCTCCAGCGGTGGCCATTCGACAGAAAAATTCGACGCGCAATCCGCGCTCGACGGTCGCCACCTCCACGGAAATCTACGACTACTTGCGATTGCTTTTTGCGCGATGCGGGCAGACTTTTTGCATCAAGTGCGGAGCGGAAGTGCGCAGGGACAGCCCCGACGAAATCGCCACGCGCGCTCTTTCGCTTGCCGGTGGCCGCCGCTTTTACATCATGTATCCGTTGCGCATCGCCCTGCCACAGGGCGCGACAGGCGGAGCGCGCCGCGTCCCGAAGAAAAAAGTGCCAGCGCCTCCGGCGGAATTGCTCAAGCAAGTCCTCGGCGATATTCAGAAGCGAGGCTTCAACCGCTTGTATCAAGACGGGCGCGTGCACGAATTTTCTTCGCCGGAAACGCTGCTTGATGTCGATTTTTCGAAGCCTGTGTTCGTACTGGTTGATCGTCTGTCCGTCGATCCAGAATCGCGGTCGCGACTTACGGACTCGATTGAAATCTGTTATCGCGAAGGCGGCGGCGAAGCCATTCTCGAATTTATCGCCGACTCGGCCGGCAATCGCGCCGAGCGCCTGACGTGCAACGAGCGCTTCGAGTGCAAGAACGACGGTACGCTCTATCAGGAGCCGGAGCCGCGGCTTTTTTCTTTCAACAATCCTTACGGGGCATGTCCGCGTTGCCAGGGATTTGGCAACACCATTGATTTCGATCTCAACCTCGTGGTGCCGGATTCCAGCAAGTCACTGGATGAAGATGCGATTGAACCGTGGACCAAACCGCGTTACCGCGCACTCTTACAAGACGTGAAGAAATGGGCGCGTGGCCGTGGCATTCCGCTCACTGTGCCGTGGCGGCAGCTCACCTCTGAGCAGAGGCGATTGGTACTCGAAGGGGATCCCGAAAACGATTTTGAAGGGGTGAAAGGCTTTTTCAATTGGCTCGAGCGCAAGAAATACAAACTCCACGTGCGCGTTTTTCTGAGCCGCTACCGTGGTTACGCCACCTGCCCGGAATGCAATGGAACACGCCTTCGCGCCGAAGCCCGCGCCGTTCGCGTAGCGGGCCGCTCCATCACGGAGCTATGCAAACTGACGGTGAAAGAGGCGCGAGTCTTCTTTTCAACGCTGGCGCTTTCCGAATTGCAAGCCAAAGTCGCCGAGAAAATCCTTGAAGAAATCCGCACGCGTCTGCAATTTCTGGATGAAGTTGGTCTCGACTACCTCACTCTGGATCGCCTCACTTCTACTCTTTCGGGCGGGGAATCGCAGCGCATTCAACTAGCCACTTCGCTCGGCTCGCATCTCGTCGGCGCGCTTTATGTGCTCGATGAGCCGTCCATCGGCCTGCATCCGCGCGATACGCAGCGCTTGATCGACATCCTCAAATCGCTGCGCGATCTCGGCAATACAGTACTCGTGGTGGAGCACGACCCCGACACGATTCGCGCCGCCGATCACGTCATTGACCTCGGCCCCGGCGCCGGGGAACTCGGCGGCAAGCTACTTTTTGCCGGCAATTACGAGGGCATGCTTGCCGACCACAAATCCTTAACTGGCCGCTACCTCAGCGGGGAACTCGCGATCCCCGTGCCAAACATTCGCCACAAACCCACCGGCAAGTTTCTCCGGCTCTACGGCGCGACCCTCCACAATTTGCAAAATGTTGACCTGATGCTTCCGTTCGGCACGCTCACTGTCGTGACGGGAGTAAGCGGCTCTGGAAAATCCACGCTCATTCACGATGTTCTTTATCGCGCGCTCGCTGCCAAACGCACCGGCGGCAACGTCAAAGAATTCTGCGACCGCCTCGAAGGTGATGCGGATATCCGGGAAGTCGTCATCGTCGATCAATCGCCGATCGGGCGCACGCCGCGCTCGAATCCCGCGACCTACCTCAAAGCCTTCGACGCGATTCGCGAAGTTTTCGCGGCCTCGCCTGACGCTAAGCGCCGCGGGTTCGCCGCGGGCCATTTTTCGTTCAACGTGCCGGGGGGCCGCTGCGAAACGTGCCAAGGCGACGGAACCGTCACGGTCGAAATGCAATTCCTCGCCGATGTCGAGTTAGTTTGCGAAGAGTGCGGCGGCACGCGATTCAAAACCAGCGTGCTCGAGGTGCGTTACCGCGGAAAGAATGTTCACGAAGTCCTGGGTCTTACTGCGCGTGAAGCGCTGGCTTTTTTCACCGGCGTTCCCAAAGTGGTCTCAAAACTTCGCATTCTGAATGAAATAGGTCTCGGTTATCTGCGCCTCGGCCAATCCGCCACGACGCTCTCTGGCGGCGAAGCGCAGCGCCTGAAACTGGCCGCGCACCTTGCCCGCACAGAAAATCAGGGCATCCTCTATATTCTCGACGAGCCGACCACGGGCCTGCATTTCGACGACATCGCCAAACTGCTCTCCGCGTTTCGCAAACTTCTCGAATCCGGCGCATCGCTTCTTGTCATCGAGCACAATCTCGACGTCATCAAATCCGCCGACTGGTTGATTGACCTTGGGCCCGAAGGCGGCGATCAAGGCGGCAAAATCATTGCGACCGGAACTCCGGAGCAAGTCGCGCGCAACCTGCAATCGCACACGGGTCGCTTCCTGGCCCGCGTCCTCAACGGTAACGGTCAGGCAAAGCGTTCAGCCAATGGTGCATCCAAGTCCGTAGCGCCTTCAGGTACAATCGCAAATGGCGCCGGAAATCCTCCGCCCGAACAATGAGTCTTGCAAGTTTCTCCAGATGGGCCGCACTCGTGGTTTTCTTTGTAGGGGCGCAGCATGCTGCGCCTCAGTTGAGCGCCGTGTCTGCCGCCAGCGCCCGATCCGATCAACAAAAATCCAGCCAACCGCAATCCCGCACGCAAAAGTTAGCAAATCCCCTCAACGATCTGCTGGACGAAGCCCAAAAGGACATTGACAACAATCAATTCGAGGCTGCGCTCACTCCGCTCCAAAAATTCATCGCTGAAGAGCCCGGCATTGCCTGGGCTCACTTCCAGCTCGCATACGCGTACACCGCGCTTAAACGCCCCGACGAAGCCCGCGCCGAATACGAACGCGCTACAACGCTCGATCCCAAAATGTCCGAAGCGTTCCTGAACCTTGGCATTCTGCTGACTGAAAAAGATCCCGCCGCTGCCGTCGCGCCACTGCGGCGAGCGGTCGATCTTCTCCCCGCGCAAAGCCGGCCACGTTTTCTTTTAGGACTTGCGCAAGAGCGTTCGGGCGACATCCCCGCCGCCACCGACTCTTACGAGGCCGCGCTCCGTCTCGACCCCCGCGACGTGGAAACTGTCATTCATCTGGGCAATCTTTATGTTGGCCTAAAGCGCTACGCCGATGCCGAATCGAAATTCCGCGCCGCTCTCGCACTCGAACCAAAATCCTCGCCCGCGCTCCTTGGACTTGCACAGACGCTCGACGCGCAAAAAAAACCCGAGGCCGCCGAGGCGTATCGCGATTATCTCGCCGCTAATCCCGACAATCCCGCCGCCCGCTCGCGCCTCATCCATTGGCTGCTCGATCAAAAGCAATATGACGCCGCGCTCGCCGAACTCGACCGCTCTGAAACCGGCAAGCCGCCCACGCTCGATTCGCTACGTTCCCGCGCCGATATCCTGATTGCCCAGAAAAAATGGGACGATTCGATCGCCGCCCTTCGCAAAGCCATCGCGCTCGCTCCCAACGATGCGCAATTCCATGGAGGCCTGGGCCGCGTCTACATGCAGAAGCGCGATTTTCCCTCCGCCGAAAAAGAAATCAAGACTGCGCTCCAGCTGGACCGCAACAATCTCGCGTACTGGAAAGATCTCAGCTCCACGTACTATCTCGGCGGGAATTTCCCGGCTACTCTCGCCACCCTCGATCTCATTGCCAAAGCGGAAACTCCGGGTCCCGGGGAGTGGTTTATCCGCGCGCTCTGCTACGATAAGCTGAACCAGCCCAAGCCTGCGCTCGAAGCCTACGAGAAATTTCTCGAGCTCGACCAGGACAAGAACCCCGACCAGGTCTGGCAAGCACAGCAGCGCAGCAAAGTCTTGCGCCGCATGCTGGATCAGAAAAGGTAATTGCATGAGGTTGCGCGTTACGCGACGCGTCGCAGTGCCAATTCTGCTGGCCGCGCTAAGCGGCGCCACTCTTGCTGGGGACAAGCTTAGCGAGCTGCAGGCGCGTTTCGACAGCGAAACCAATGGGGTCCACAAGGCGAAGATGTTGCTGAAGCTTGGCGACGCCGAATTCGAAGAGGCCACCCGCGCCGAAAAATCCGGCGATTACTCGACAGTGGATTTGCTCATGGAGAAATATAGAGATAATGTCCGCGCCGCTTCCCAGGTTCTCGAAAAGGAAAATCCAGATGGTGAGCGCCATCCCTCCGGCTACAAGCAGCTCGAAATGCATGTACAAAAAGCCCTACGCGAAGTGGACGAAATCTTGATTATTGCCCCGGAAGAGTACAAGCCGCCCTTGCAACTCGTTCGGAAAGATCTTTTGAGTCTCGACGACGAACTGCTGCGGTTTCTCTTTCCGCGGCGCCACGAAAACAAGCCGCAGGCCCCGGCTGCTCCGCCAGCCCCTCCTGCTGGCGAGGAAGTGCACTCATGAAACGTTGTCTGCTCATTCTGTTGTTATCCATGTTTGCCATTCAAGGCACCTCGGCCGTTGGCGTCAATGCGCGCGCTCCGCAGAAAGACTACCTCTCGGGCGTCGAAGCCGACAAAATCCGTGAGGCGGAGACGCCTAACGAGCGCATCACGCTTTTCCTGACGTTCGCCGATGACCGCCTGAAAAAACTTCAGTACGAATTGGAACACCCCTCGCAGACCAACCACGTCGAAATGATCAATTCTCTTTTGAACGCGTACGTTGGATGCGTGGACGATGCCGCCGACCTCATCCAGCTTGGCATCGAGAAGCAGCAGAATATCCGCAAGGGCATTGACCTCATGGCGTCGCGCACCAAAGAGTTTCTTGTTGTTTTGCAAAAGATTCCGACGGATGCGCCGGAAGCGGAATTGTATAAAGACAATTTGGACGACGCGATGGAAGGCACGCGCGATGCGTCCAAGGAAGCGGAAGCCGCCAAGAAAAACGTTGCCCCGCCGCCGGTGCGCCGCAAGAAATGAATCTAGCGAAGCAATTGGCGCCTGCGCAGCAAGGGAACTCGGCGAACGAATTGCCCGCAGCCAAGCAATTGACCTTGGTGCTCGATCGGAAACCGCCCATCGAACTTGCCCAAGCGGCGCAAGCTGCTCCTAAGAAGAAACACAGAACGTCGCGACGCAAGAGTTCTGCAGTCTCGGGAGGCGCAGCTCTTTTTCAGCGTGTTTTCACGCGGCTGGGATGCGATGGTCGGCCGCCCCGCTTCCGCGTTGAGTTTTATCCTTACGCCAGCCTTGTGTTGACGATCCGTCGGCGCGAAGACGTTGTCTACGTGCGCTTTTCAGATTTGCTGCAACGCGCGCCGCTCGCGGTTTTGGAAGGTGCCGCGGCGCTGCTGCTCTCGCGCGTGTATCGGCGCAAAGCGCCCCGCGCGTTAGTCGATCCCTATTTGAACTACGCGCGTTCCAATCGCACGCGCAGCCGTATCAGCCGTATGCGGCGCGGCCGAGTTCGCCTGGCGTCCACAGGGCCGCGAGGCCGGCACTTCGATCTGGAAAAAATGTTTAGCGAGCTGAACGAAAAATATTTCGCTGGAAAGTTGCAGCGCCCGCACATCGGCTGGAGCACGCGAAGCTGGCGCCGCCAATTCGGCTGCTACGATCCCGGCCCCAATCAAATCCTGCTAAATCGCCGCATGGATCATCCCGGAGTTCCGCAAGTCGCCGTCGAGTACGTCCTCTATCACGAAATGTTGCACGTCAAACATCCCACGCGCCGCTCCGGTTGCAGCCTCGTCTCGCATTCCCCCGAATTCCGCGCCGAGGAAAAACTCTTCACAAATTTCGCCCGCGCCCGCCGCATCCTCGATCATCTGGCCCGCTAAATTAGCTCACGGGAACAAAGGGTAGTCCGGCAGAGCAGTTAATCCAATTCTGTTCCTTTGCGCGCGCAGTATGCATCGTGGAGACGTATCGTGTGTATACTGTTCAATATTGAACAGCCCGGAAAACCTCGGGTATTTAAACTACCCAACTCGTGTCTCGCGAAGACTGCTCCAAGAATGAAAGAACAGCAACTGCGGGGCAACCTCCCTTCCTGGATCCGGCAATAGGAAGCTCCCCCTAATGAAAATTCTACTGTACAACCCAGACAACGGTGTGACTCGCAACTTCATGCCGCATCTTTGGATGTTTCTGCTGCAATCCCTGACCCCGCGGGGCCACGAAGTACTTCTGATCGATGGCAATGCCCAGCCCATGGATGAGAAAAGTATTGCGCGCTTCGTGCGTGAACAAAACATCGGGTTAGTGGGGATCGGTGCGATGACGAGGATGATCGCCAAGGCTTATCGCATGGCCGACGCGGTGCGTGCCGCGGGAGTTAAGGTCGTGATGGGTGGCCCGCACGTCACAGAACTGGCCGATGAAGCTCTCGGCCGCGACGGAGGCCCGCGCCACGCAGATGCTGTTGCTCTCGGCGAGGCGGATGAGACGTGGCCTCGGATAGTAGAAGACGCCGAGCGCGGGACACTCAAGGAGATATACGCACCAGTGGACGACTTTGGCCAGGAGCGAAAACCGTCCCTGCAGCCGTATCCCGAAATTCCCTGGGACAAAATAAAGCTCGATCAATTCAATTTGCTTCCAGGCATGGTGCGACCGCTGCTGAAGCGCGTGGGCGCCGGATGGGGAACGTTTCGACTCGTTCCGGTGGAGTCCGGCCGCGGTTGCCCCTACGGATGCGAGTTTTGCACGGTGACTGGATTTTTTGGGGACTCCATTCGTTTTCGCGCAAATGAGAGCGTGGTGAAAGAACTCTTGCTACTAAAGGCACGGGCGCGCGCGGAAGGTGGCCAGATTGCCGTCTTTTTTATCGACGATAATTTTGCCATCAACGTGAAGAGGACAAAATCCTTGCTTCGAGACATCATCGCCGCCAATGCGCAGGTGCATTGGGTGGCGCAGATCAGCGCCAATCTTCTGCGAGACGAAGAGCTGGTTGATCTGATCGCAGCCGCGGGTGGGAAGTGGATCTTCATCGGGATGGAATCGATCGACCCCGCCAATCTTGCCGATGTGAAAAAAGGCTTTAACAAGCCCGGTGAATATGCCGTAGTGCTCGACCGGCTGGCCCGGCGAAACGTTTTTGCTATCACCTCCTTTATTTTTGGCATGGACAATGACACCCCAGGCGTGGCCGAGAGAACGCTGAAGGAGATTCGCACTTGGCCACCGGGGCTGCCGATCTTTGGTTTGATGACCCCGTTGCCCGCGACGCCGCTCTACAAGAAGCTGGAAGCCGCAGGGAGGCTCACCCGGCCGAAGCACTGGCAAGAGTTCATACCTTTTGCCATGGCTCATACTCCGCTGAAGATGAGCATCGAAGAAGCCCATAGCGAGGTGCGCATCGGTTGGGCCAATTCCTATAGCCCCGAAGCCATCGAAAAGGCCGTGGACTCGCTCAGCCACAAGCCGCTTGGTTATCGCATCAATATTTTTATCGCCCGCCTTTGTTTCCGTGGAATTTATTTTCCGCAGATGGGCCGATTTGCCTGGTTGAAATCGATTCTTGAAAATCGGCGCACTATTTTCAAGCTCATCCGGCAGGGTTTTCGAGGCGGGCTGCACACTGCCGTGCCGTCAGCTGTGAGCACGCCGGTCGTAAAGTCCGGGAGCTGATGCGGCCGTTTTCTCGAAGAGAGCGTGATTGGGGAAGAGCTACGGCAAGTCTTAGGTCAGAGGAGAATACCTGCGGCATGAATTTACGAATTCTTACAGAAGCGGACTACTTGCGTGCACATATCACTGTGATCGTGGCAAACCGTCGCCGTAGGAAACCGAGCTTCCACAACCTCAAACATTTGGTTAACCGGATTTTGAAAAAATACGCTGCGGCACCGGTGCAGAATCGAGGTTAGCTCGCGGACTTCCGTTCCTTCTCCACGTCTTTATAGAGCTTGTCGATCTTTTTCTGGATTTTGTCTTTGTCTTCCGCCGTCGGGAATAAATCCAAATAGCGTTTGTACGATTTGATGGCCTGTTTCTTCATGCCCTTTTTCTCTTGCGCTTCGGCTAAGTAGCGGAAGGGAACCGCGTAGCCCGGCTTCGCGAGAGTTGCGTCCTGAAAGCGGTCGATCGCGGCATCTACGTCGCCCTTATGCATGTAATACATGCCGACCTGCATGTCTCTTTCCGCGCGCAACGGGTCCCAAGTCGGCTGGTCCGGAGCACTTTGCGTAGCGTTGTCTGCATTCGTCTTTGGCGGCTTCGGTTTCTCCGGGGGAGCCGCTGGCTTGTCCGGCGGCGGAGGCGGCGGGTCCTGTGCGAGACTCCGCATCGGCGCGGGCACTAGCAGAACAAATAGAGTCGCGTAGAGCGCGCTACGCCGAACTGAACTTTTTCGTTGCATACCATCCGTTGGATGCGTCAGCCTGCCGAGCATGTTGCCAACTCTCATCTTCCACGAGTCAGCAGTCACGAGTCACCAGTCACAATTCTAGTATGATGGAAGTTCGCGGTTAAGCTTAAATTCCGCCCCCGTTCCTATGGAACCCCGAGAAATAGCGGATCTGTTGCCGGAGAGTCCGGGCGTCTATTTGTTCAAAGACGCCGGCGGCAACGTCCTTTACGTTGGCAAGGCGGCCTCGCTACGCAGTCGCGTGCGGTCGTATTTTCTCGAATCAAGCTGGGTGAACGCCAAGACCGGCTCACTCGCGCGCGAAATTGCCGACCTGGAAACCATTCTCGTCGGCAACGAACGCGAAGCGCTCGCTCTCGAACACAATCTCATCAAACAATATCGCCCGAAGTTCAACGTCATGCTTCGGGACGACAAAACCTATCCCTACATTAAGTTCACTGCCGCGGAGAAATATCCGCGCGTCTATTTCACCCGGCGTATCAAGAAAGATGGCTCGCTGTATTTCGGGCCATATTTTCCGGCCGGCCTGGCGCGGCGCATCCTCCATTTTGTCCATAAACGATTTCTCGTTCCAAGTTGCACCGTCGATCTCACGCGCAGTCATCCGCGTCCGTGTCTCCAGTACTACATCAAGCGTTGCCTGGGACCTTGCGTCACTGGCCTGACCACCGAGGACCGCTACGCGGAAGCCGCTCGCGATGTCCGCCTCTTTCTCGAAGGCCGGCGGCACGACCTGATCAAGAGTCTCGAAGCGCGCATGACAGCCGCGGCGGAAAAAGAGCAATTCGAGCAGGCGGCCGCTTATCGCGACCTTCTTCGCACACTCGAAGATATTGAAGAGCGCCAGCGCATTGCCGCCGCGCAAGGCGATGACACAGATGTCCTCGCCTACTACGCCGAACCGCCGCTCGTTGCCGCAAATCTCTTTCACCTTCGAGGTGGCCGCGTCGTCGACCGCCGCGAATTCTATTGGGAAGACCTCGACGAGTTCGATCCCAAGGAATTTGTCCCCTCGCTTCTAAAACAACTTTATTTGGAAGCGGAATATCTGCCGAAAGCGATCCACGTACCGATTGATTTCGAAGATCGAGAACTGCTCGAGGAAACTCTCGCGGAGCGTGCCGGCCACAAAGTGGAAATATTCACGCCGCAGCGCGGCAGCAAACGTTCTTTCCTTGATCTAGTGGAAAGCAACGCCAAGCACTCGTTCGAACAGCGTTTCCGGGTCATGAAACCCAGTTCGAAAGCCATCGGCGAAGCGCTGCAAAACGCATTGAACTTGCCGGAAGAACCGCATCGCATCGAAAGTTTCGACATCTCCCACATCCAGGGAACAGACACGGTCGCCTCCATGGTCGTCTGGGAAAACGGCCACATGAAAAAATCCGACTATCGAAAATTTATTATTCGCGGGGAAGAAGGGCGCGGGGATCAAGCCGGAAACGGAATTCCGTACTCGAAAAACGACGACTTCGCGAGCATGCGCGAAACCGTAACCCGGCGCTATCGCCGCCTGCAGGAAGAAAAGAAAGCACTCCCAAGTCTGATTCTCATCGACGGAGGAATCGGCCAGCTTCATGCCGCCGCGCAAGCGCTCGACTCGTTGCAGATTATCAATCAACCGCTCGCCAGCATCGCGAAAAAGGAAGAAATTCTGTACGTCTTTGGCCAGGAGGATGAGCCCATCGTTCTCGAACATCACTCGCCGGTGCTCCATCTCATCCAGCAAATTCGCGATGAGACGCACCGTTTTGCCGTCACCTTCCACCGCGAACGGCGCGCCAAACGCCAAACAGAATCCGCACTCGATGGCATTCCCGGCATTGGTCCGCGGACCGTTCAAAAACTACTTCGCGAATTCGGCAGCGTCGCGAACCTGCGCCGCGCCGGCCTCGAGAAAATAAGCACAGTCATTCCGCGAAAAACCGCGGAAAAACTGGTGGAACAGTTAGGCGCAGCGCGTTCGAACGCCGATTCCGCCGATAACCAGACTCAATAACGCATACCGGTTAGCCCGTATTGCGCCGGTTCGTTCGCTATGTTACGGTTTTTGTGGAGGTTCTCATGGCGGACAATGTTGGTTCCAAGGTCACCTATTTCCTCGTAGGGCTCGGCGTAGGCGCGCTGGTGGGCATTTTGTTTGCTCCTAAATCCGGGGAAGACACGCGCGCGTTTCTGGCTAATAAAGCCGATGAAGGCAAGGACTACGCACAGCGCAAAGCGAAAGAACTTCGCGAGCGCGCGGACGATTTGATCGAGCGCAGCAAGGACGTTGCGACGCGCGGAAAAGATTCGATTTCCGCGGCAGTAGAAGGCGCGCGCGAAGCGTATCGTCGCGAAGCTTCCAAGTCCTAAAGCTCAGGAGTTTTGAGGCGAAAAGGTTTGAAGCGGGGGAAGTTCGGCAAGGCATGATTCCATCCTCCTGAGAGGACGCGTGGGGCGAGCATGCAAATCTGGCTGATGATTTTCAGCATCGTGGCGTCGGCGGCGCTGGTGGTGCAAGGCGCGATGTTGATCGCGCTGTTTTTCGAAGTGCGCCAGACGAATAAAAAAGTGAACGGGCTCGTCACCGATTTGCACACGCGCCTGGGGCCGATTCTGACGCGCGCGCAGATTCTTCTCGACGACACGCAACCGAAAATTTCCAACATGGTGGCGGATGCGGCGCACATCGTTTATTTGACGCGCGGGCAGGCGCAGAAAATGGATCGCGTTCTCACGGATGCAACGGATCGTTTGCGCGGCCAACTGAATCACGCGGATCGAATCCTGACTGGCGCTCTAGAAGCGGTCGAGGACGCTGGTTCACAATTCCGAAGCACCGTTTGGCGGCCGATGCAGAAAGCGTCCGCGCTGCTGCAGGGAATTAAAGTAGGACTCGACCTGTTGCGGTCGCGCCGCGCTTCGCGGAATCCCGACGAGCCTCTTGAGCAAGAGGAAGAGCTCTTCATTTAGTTGCGGTTTTGTTTACCGCGCGCGGGAACGCTCGGTTGCCACGTAGTTCTTGCTCGCTCTTGAGAGTCTTGCTGCATGCTAAACCATTTCGGTCGCGGCGCGGCAATAGGTCTAGCGTTCAGTTTTTTTGCTTGCTTCGCGCTGTTCATCGCGCTTCCTCTCGTTCCATTCCTCTTTTTCTTCCTTCTGGCGTTGCTCGCATGGTCCCTGCTCCGGCTTGTGCAGGAAGCTTTGCGTTCCTCTCATAGGCGAACGGCAGAACCCTGGCGCAGAGAGTGCTTTTTCTTCTGGTTTGGCTCTGTTGTGTCGTGCTTGTTTGCGCCAGTCCCTTTCGCAATCGTCGGCGCTATTGCCCTGCATCACATGTATAGCTGGCAGGGAGCGCCGTAGTTAAATCCTTACGAACCTGTGGGCGGAGTTTAGCGAATCCAGGCGCCGCCGAGGACGCGGTCGTTGTCGTTGTCGTAGAAGACTGCGCCTTGGCCGGGTGTGATGGCGCGTTGCGGTGTGTCGAAGGTGATGCGGGCGCGGGAATCGCCGAAAGCTTCGACTGTGGCGGGCGCGGGTTCATGCTTGTGGCGGATTTTTACCTGCGCACGAATCGGTGAGGCGGGCTTTTCGATCGAAAGCCAATTTACGTCTTCGACTTCAAACGTGGTGGTGCGCAGGGCGTCGTCATCGCCAACGACAACGCGATTGTTTTCTGGATCGATGGAAAGGACATAGAGCGGCTTTCCGGCCGCAAACCCGAGGCCTTTGCGCTGGCCGATCGTGAAATTGTGGACGCCGTTGTGGTGGCCGACGATTGTGCCGTCTTCGGTGACAATTTCTCCTTCGCTTTGCGACAAGGAAATACCTGCATCCTTGGAATACGCCTGGATGAACTGGACGTAGTTGCCGGTGGGAACGAAGCAGAGTTCCATGCTCTCCGGCTTTTCCGCGACGGGAAGATTGGTGCGGCGCGCGAGGGCGCGGACTTCGTCTTTTGTCAGTTCGCCAAGGGGAAATTCGCTGCGCGAAAGCTGCTCCTGCGAAAGTCCCCAAAGGAAATAGGACTGATCTTTGCTTTCGTCGCGTGCGCGCAAAAGTTCCCAACGCTGCGTCTGCTCGTTTCTTCGGATGCGGGCGTAGTGGCCGGTGGCCAAACGCTCCGCGCCGATTTGGCGCGCCATACGAAGGAGCGGCTCGAACTTTACGTCGGTGTTGCAGTTGGTACAGGCGATGGGCGTGCGGCCGGCGAGATATTGGTCGACGAAGGGGCGCACGACGCGCTGCTCGAATTGCTGCTCGAAGTTCACGACATAATGCGGAAAATTCAGGTGTTGGGCTACGCGTTTGGCGTCGTAGACGTCGTCGAGCGAGCAGCAACGATGCTGCTTGGGTCCTTCGCCCTGGAGTTCGGGGAGACGGCGCTGATTCCAGAGCTGCATGGTGAGGCCGACGATGGGGTGGCCTTGTTCCTGGAGGACGGCAGCGACGGCGGAGGAGTCGACACCGCCGGACATGGCGATAGCGATCAGCCCGCGCTGGGTTTCTTCGCGGGTGGGGAGGGTGTCGAATTCGGCGGCGGCGTTCATAGTGACTATCTCAGTTTAACGGATTCGATGCCGCGGCGCATGGGAGAGATGAAGAGAGAAAAGCAAGAAAAAGATAACGCAGAGACGCAGAGTTCGCAGAGATTTCGCAGAGAAGAGAAAAACGCGGAAGGCCGAAGTCACGCATGGGACGTAGCCTCTTTGCGATAGGTTGGCGAGATCGAGCGGAGTTGAGCTACCGCGGTGGGGATGACTTCTAGGGCGAAATCGATTTCGGAGTCGGTGGTGTGGCGGCCGAGGCTGAAGCGCAGGCTGGATTTGGCTCCTTCCTGCGTGAGGCCGATGGCGGTTAGGACATGGGATGGCTCGACGGCTCCCGAGGAGCAGGCGGCGCCGACGGAACAGGCGAGACCTTTCAGGTCGAGCGCGATAACGAGGGCTTCGCCTTCGATGCCGGCGAACATGATGTTCGTGGTGTTCGGAGTGCGCCAGGCGGCGCTGCCGTTGACGCGGATTTGCGGGACGCGCTGGAGCAAGCCGCGCTCGAGTTTGTCGCGCAGGCTAGAGACTCGTTGCGCGTCACTTGCCAGCGATGTGCGCGCGATTTCAGCGGCCTTGCCGAGACCTACGATTCCAGCAACGTTTTCCGTGCCGGGTCGGAAACCTCGTTGATGATGGCCGCCGTAGAGAAGCTGCCGGAGGCGCGCGCCAGTGCGGACATAGAGCGCGCCGATGCCTTTGGGTGCGTAAAGTTTGTGGCCGGAGAGAGAAAGTAGATCGACGTTTAGCGTGCTGACGTCGATAGGAATTTTCCCGACGGACTGGACAGCGTCCGTGTGGAAATAAACTTTGTGTTCCTTGGCGATGCGGCCGATTTCTTCCAGCGGTTGAACGGTGCCGAGTTCGTTGTTGGCGTGCATCACGGTGATGAGAACGGTTTCCGGGCGAATGGTGCGACGGAGTTCTTCTGGGTCGACTAGGCCTTCGCGAGCGACGGGGAGATAGGTGACGGTGACACCTTGCTTTTCTGAGGCTTGGCAGGCGTTTAGGACGGCTTCGTGTTCGATGGTGCTGGTGATGATGTGTGGGGTTGGTGTTCTTGCAGAGGAAGAGTGCACAGCCAGGATTGGCTGTGCCACAAGGGAGCTGATGACTCCGAAGATGGCGTGGTTGTCGGATTCGGTGCCGCCGCTGGTGAAGACGATTTCCTGGGGGCGTGCGCCGATGAGGGCGGCGACTTGTTCGCGGGCGGTTTCGACGGCAGCGCGGGCGCGCTGGCCGGGGGAGTGGATGGAGGAGGCGTTTGCGAAGTCGGCGGAGAAATAGGGAAGCATAGCGTCGAGGACTTGAGGTTCGACGGGCGTCGTGGCGTTGAAATCGAGGTAGATGCGGTTCATGGAGCAGTTCTCAGGATACTACGATGGAGGTGAGTCGAGAGGGCGGAGAATCTGTTTGGATGAGGCCCCCTCCCCCCTTTTTTGTAAGTGCGGATTCTAAAGGGGTTACGGGTGAGTTTTGCGTAAGTGCAGATCGTAATGGGGTTAGAAGCGAAGCGGCGGAATATTGGGCAAGAGGGATTGGATTCTAGGGGTACACCCCGGGTGTTTTGCAAGAGAGTGTGGAAGTGATTGACGGGAAAAGTGTTGTGGAGACACTCTTTTTTTTAAGAGTGTGGAAGAGTATGAAAAGGTGGGCAATCAAGGCCGAGGAAGTTTTTGCAGGGTATCGCACGACCGTGCTCGCTACTGATCCTGAGGCAAGCCAAATGCGTTGAAGTCCTCTTCGCCGTGCATCCAGCCTTCTTTACCGTCGATGCGAACCTTTAGCCACGGCTCCTCGTTGGGAGCCCATCCGGCACCGCCAGCATCGTCCATCGCATCCATAAGCTTCCCCTTGCCGGATTTTCCGGAAGGGCCCGTCGCCACGCCGCCGTTCCACTGCGCCTTTACTTGTGCGACCAGAAGATCGACTTTGGAATTCGTCTTCACCACTACTTTTTCCGAATTCTGGCATTTCTCATCGGGGCGGGCGCAGAGAGTGACGAATGTCGTGTTATTGATTTGCCTGTCCGTTTCCGGCAGCACGCTGTACTGGCAAGACTGCATTTCGCCTGTGCTGCCCTTTGCTGCCTGCTCGTCGCACGGTTGAGCAGGCGTCAGTGTGCCCGCGGCCCAATCCACGCGAACCGGATAAATCATTCGAAAGTGGCCGGTCCATATTCTGAATTGCAACGCGTCAGAGTGAGGACTCAGCGGTCCCGCGGACTTGTAACTGTTGGTTTTTGCGGCGGGTTCCCATCCCAACTGGCTTTCAAAATAAACGGGTGCGCCAAAAGGCTTCAGTTTTCCTTCCACCACTCCAAATACCTGCCACCAGGCGGGATAGGAATGCTGCGGAGCCGAAGGCTCGGAGTCGAAGTTGTACCTCACCAAGAGCCCTGTGCCGTTTGCACCGGCCAGAAGGTGCGCGTCCACAGACCAAGCATCCGAGAACGCATCGTTAGCTTCCTCGTATGGAAATTTTCGCTGATATTGGATGGCCCCCGCGGCGTCTCGAATTTCCATTGCTACAACCGTGTCACCGGTTTCCTCGGTTGGCCCTGGCTGCCGTTTCTTGTTGTGCAGAACGACCGAGTAGTCGCTTCCCGAAATCGAGAAATGTCCAAGACGTTGCTCCTTTTCTTTTTCTTCCGCGGCAGCGGTCGATGTTCCCGCCGCTTGTACAGCGAGTTGCTCGGCACTCTGTTGAGGAGGCTTTGCGCGCGGAGTGGAGGTTTCTTGCGCGGCTCGCAAATTATCGGCTTGCCGGGAACGGCGCGTTTGGGCCACTCTCCAGCCAACCACCAACGCCCCAAAGGCCAGCAAGACTATTCCACCCAGAAGCACGGTTCTCATGGCTCGGCGCTCAGCGTGGGCAAGCCGGGCATGCCTTGGTCGGGCCGCCCGTTGCGGATCAGCGGCCCAAGTTGGTCGCCGTCGCGATCGTGGCTCACCACCGCGGAGCGGATGCGGGCAATGAGCTCCCG
>Ga0209415_10005200_pt1 | contig 23474 bp, 20 predicted proteins | sample PeaSoiSIISIP2007_FD_187696 | JGI IMG/M metagenome (GOLD analysis project Ga0209415, IMG submission 187696) | Peat soil microbial communities from Weissenstadt, Germany - SII-SIP-2007 (SPAdes) (version 2) | ecosystem: Environmental > Terrestrial > Soil > Wetlands > Peat | place: Germany... | reverse complement strand
GCCTGGGGCCAGAATGTCAAACATTCTGCCCGCTATCTCGTGGGCGCTGTCCGGCAAAGTGCCAGCCATTAATTGGGCGTTCACGATTCGGCCCTCACTCTAGCCCTAGTTGGTGGGGTTGCCAAGTGTAACGTCGCCATTTAATTTGGAGTGAACAATGCGATCGATCATGAAAATTGAAGATTGATGATAGCGAGGGGGGTTGCGGCTTTGGCGATTGGGGCAGACGGCTCGCCTATGAAGCGGCGATCGCCCGCCGAGGGGGGCGCCAACCACGGTTACTCTCGGAGCGCCGTCGTTCGCGGCCGAAGGCCGGTATCGCGTTCGGCCCGGCTCCTGCAACCAGTCACTGTGCTCGCGATCGGCGCCGCCGTCCAACACAAGTCTCGCCTGTTCCGCCGCCTGGAACTTTCGATTCGCTTCTCACCACCAACGACTTGATCGGGCCGCAGCGGTCGCAGAGATATCCGTGAATCTCAAAATTGGCGTGCAGCGGGTGCGGCTCAATCTCGGCCAGGGCGGTCTCGGCGTTGCATACCGGGCACGGGTGACTTGGATTGGGCATCGGGTTTCGCATGAAGGACAAATCATGAATGCGCATTTGCTCTCCTTTCGCCCCACGCTGGTCCAGTGCAGTTTGGAGGCACCTGAAAAACCTGCCGTCGAGGGTTGAATTGAAGGCCCGGCGCCTTGCCGTGACGGTCGAACCCACTGATTCTTCAAAAACCCGTCAACGAGAACTGTACAGAATTGCACACTTTGCCGGACAATCCACAGGTTTTTTGTGCAAATGGGAACACATTTGCTGTGCTGGTTTGAGCATTCTCGCCGACCGGCAAAATGGGACCGTGTCCGTTGGCCGACATGGAACCCGCAGGCGCGACAATCCGGTCGCTCGACAACACCCGGGCCGGGGACTAGATTGTACCTGCAATCGAAGGTAAATTGTTTTCGTCGCGTATAGTTTGTAGTTTGAAACAAGGCGGAGTGCTGCGCACGAGTTCAGCCAGCGTCGGTCCTGTGAGCCCGTTGCGCAGGGACGCGAGTGCCATGGCAATCAAAACAAAGTTACCGTTCGATCCGACAGCCTTCCTCGCCAAGGTCGGGGATGGACGCACCATCGCCAAATATCGAAAGGGCCAGATTGTCTACTCGCAGGGCGATCCGGCGGACGCCGTGTTCTACGTCCAGAGAGGCCGGGTCAAGGTCGCGGTGACCTCCGACCAGGGCAAGGAAGCCGTCGTTGCCATGCTTGGAGCGGGCGAATTCTTCGGCGAGGGATGCCTGGCCGGACAGCCGCTGCGCATCGCAACGGTTTCCGCAATGCTGGATTCCGCCGTCATGCGGCTGGAGAAAGCGGCCGTCATGCAGGTGATTCACGACGAGCCGGCGTTCGCCGAGACCTTCATCGCGCATCTTTTGGCACGGGCCATCCGCACCGAAGAAGACCTGGTCGATCAGCTGTTCAATTCGAGCGAGAAGCGTCTCGCGCGGCTGCTTCTGCTGCTGGCTAATTTCGGCAAGGAGGGAAAGCCGGAGGCGGTGATCGCGAAGGTAAGCCAGGAGACGCTTGCGGAGATGATCGGCACGACGCGATCGCGGGTGAATTTCTTCATGAACAAATTCCGCAAATTGGGCTTCATCGAATACAACGGCAGTATCGAAATCCACAGCTCGCTGTTGAACGTCGTCCTGCACGACCAATCGCAGAGCATCAGCCAGGACGTCGAAACTTAAACCGGGTTTTGATGCCGACAGGCGTGCGAAGGCACCGGTATCGGCACGGTATCTCGTGGGGTTTTGAGCCAGTATGTTTTCGCGCACACCAAACCGCGCGGCGAGTTTCGACGAGATCGAAAGCCGCGGGGTCATGACGAATGGCCGCAATCCGCCGGCGCGCTACGGCGGAGTCGATTGCGGGTGAACCTTTGTGTCCTGTCCTTCCGATAGCGCCTCCGATGCCGGCGGTCTGCTCCGCCGCCCGACGCATGTGACGACGGCCGTGATCAGATCCCGCGGCATGAATGGCTTGTACAGGCAGCAGGCGGCGCCGAGCGTCGCCGCCATGCCGAGAAAATCCCGTTCGGGACCGAGGCAGTCGCGGAATTTTTGCGGAGCAATCGCGATGATCGGCACGACCGGGGCAACGTCATGGAGCGCCTTGATGACGTCGAGCTCTTCAACTCCCGGCACGACCACATCGACGATCACGGCGTCGAACCGCGAGGTTTCGACCGCCCTGACGCCGCAGCCGTTGCCGTCTGCAGTCTCCACCTCGAAGCCTTCCATTTCCAGCACTGTCTGTATGGCGGTGCGCGCCGATCGATCGCCGTCAATGACAAGGACGCACGTCATGACAGGGGCGCCCGTGCCGTGTCGGGATGTTCCTCCCGCATCGCCTTGACGGCGCTGTCTCGGCAGAACGCGCTCATCGTCGAGCCGACCTCGCGCACGTGGCGAAACAGCTCGTCGTACTGCTCGAGACGCAGCCTCACGATGACGCGCACCATGCCGCTGGACGCAGGGGCATCGTGACCGGTGCGCACGGATGCGGCCCCTGCGGGCGAGGAAGGCCCGGCGATCCCGCCTCCAAGGCCCGTGTGCGGTTCGCTTCGATCGTTGGGCGCTGGCATGAACGGTATGCTCCAGTGAAGCGCTTCAGCCATCAAATAGGGACAAAAACACTCTGAAATTGTATTTTAGCCGCAGTCCATGCGTGTGTCTGTTCAAAATTGAACATTCCCTGATTGTATTCATTTGAACGGATCGCCCCCTCACGGTACCGTTGAGGCGCAATCGCCGTTGCGGAGTGCGCGGTGAAACGATGCGTCCTCGATGCAGTCGAGCAGCGCATTGAGGTCGTTCTCGATCGTGCCAGGCGAACCGTCGCGATCACACCGTTGGCCCCGAGCGACTTGAAATGCGCGATCTCGCGCGCGGGCCCAGACGACGCGCGGGTCATGGGGCGGTCGGCGCAGTTTGCTAGCATTGCGGGCGATCGAGGATGAATGTTAAAATCAAGCCCCGCACAAAGGGAGGAAATCACAATGACGAGAAAGATCCTAGTTTCCGCAGTTGCCGTCGCACTTCTGGGTTCGGCGGCCATGTTGGCGCAGGCCCAGCAGCCGGCGCCGATGCAGCCCGACCTCGCGAGCTTCTTCGTTGCCGAGAACCCGAATGGCACCGGTAATCTCGGCGGGCTCGCGGGCGCCGATCAGATGTGCCAGACCCAAGCCCAGGCAATCGGCGGAAAGGCCGCCACGCGCACGTGGCACGCCTACGTCAGCCAGGAACAGCGCGGCACCACGCCGCGTATCAGTGCACGCGATCGCATCGGCACCGGCCCCTGGTACAACGTCAAGGGCCAGCTGATCGCCAGCACCGTCGCGGATCTGCACGGCGACCAGTCGCGCGACCGCAACAACATCCAGCGCGCGACCGTCCTCGATGCCAAGGGTAGCGAGATTCCGGGGGTGACAGCGCCTCCCGGTGGCAACCAGCACGACATCCTGACCGGTTCGGATCCCGATGGCCGGGCATTCATCGATGGATACGATCACACCTGCAACAACTGGACCTCGGACGCCATGACCCTGCCGCAGGCCAACCCGAACGTTCCGGCGGATCGCGCGCGCGCCATGCTCGGCCACACCGACCGGTCGGGCGGCCAGAACGTGTCGTGGAATGCCGCACATTTGAGCCAGGGGTGCAGCAAGCAGGCGCTCATCAACACCGGAGGCGCCGGGAGGCTCTACTGCTTCGCCATAAACTGAAGCGATTGGTCGTTGAAGATTCAGGGGATTAGCGCGGAGCTGTCGTCTCCGAACCCCCATTCCGCAAATCGATTCTGCGCCGCCCTTGTGGCGGCGCAGGCTCATCCATCCGTCGAAATCCTCGCCCGCCGCGCCGGTCACCGCGGCTTGCGGTGTCCGCGCCGGTTTTGAGGCGCGCCGGTTTCGCGCAGCGGCGAGCTTCGACGGCCGACGGACCGGACCGGGGTCACCACGGAAGATTGACGATCGCGCAGGGCGCCCCGGCCTCCGCCACCGGGGCGAACGGCTCGCGCACGACGAGGCAATCGGCGTGGGCCAGCGGCGCCAGCATGGAGCTGTCCTGCTTTCCGAATGGCGTCGCGACCCTTGCGCCGTCGGGGCCGCGCGCGAGCGTGGCGCGCAGGTAGTCGGCGCGCTCGTCGTTCTCCGGCAGCGCGCGGCCGAGCACGGCCTGCTCGACCGGCAGCGAGAGATCGGTGCGTCCCGCCATGCGGCGCAGCAGCGGCACCAGGAACAGCGCCGCGCATACGAAGGACGACACCGGATTGCCGGGCAGCCCCAGCACCTGCATGGCGCCGAGCCGTCCGTGCATCAGCGGCCGGCCCGGCCGCACCGCGACCTTCCAGAACGACAGCGCCATGCCTTCGGCCGCGAATGCCTGCTGGACGAAATCGTAGTCGCCGACCGACGCGCCGCCGGTCGTCACCAGCACGTCGACGCCGGCTGCGCGGGCGCGGCGCACCGCCGCGATGGTGGCGTCGAGGCGATCCGGCACGACGCCGAGATCGAGCGCGTCAGCGCCCTCGTGCCGGCCGATCGCCATGAGGGCGAAGCCGTTGGAGTAGACGATCTGGCCGGGCGCCGGCGGCGTGCCGGGCGGCACCAGCTCGTCCCCGGTGGCGAGCACCGCCATGCGGGGGCGGGCGTGCACCGGCACGGTGGCGTGGTTCATGGCGCCGGCGAGCGCGAGGTCGCGCGAGGTGAGGCGGTGGCCCTTGGCGATGAGCGTGGCGCCGGCCCTGAAGTCGAGCCCCTCGGGGCGGACGTTGCGGCCCTTGCTCTCCGGCCGCTTGATGGCGACGACGTCGCCGTCACGCGTAGTGACTTCCTGGATCACCACGGTGTCGGTGCCGCGCGGCATCACGCCGCCGGTGAAGATGCGCGCCGCCTCGCCGGGCCTGATCTCGCGATCGAACGGACGCCCCGCCGCGACCTCGCCGACCACGGTGAGATGCGCCGGCGCGCTCGCCACGTCGGCGGCGCGCACCGCATAGCCGTCCATGGCGGAAACGTCGGCCGGCGGCTGGGTGCGCAGCGCCTGGAGGTCGGCCGCGAGCACGCGGCCGCAGGCATTGAGCAGCGTGGCTTGGTCCGCGGGCAGGGGCACGGCGTCCGCCAGCACCAGCGCCAGCGCATCGGCGACCGAGAGAAGGGCCACGGCTAGCTCCTCTTCGCCCGATAGTGCCCCGACTTGCCGCCGCGCTTCTCCACCAGGTGAATCCCCTCGATGACGACGCCGCGCTCTACCGCCTTGATCATGTCGTAGACCGTGAGGCACGCGACCGATACGGCGGTCAGCGCCTCCATCTCGACGCCGGTCTGGCCCGTCACCTTGACGGTAGCCTTCACGGCCAGTCCGATTCTTTTTCCTCCCTCGCCTGCGGGGGAGGGCAGGGTGGGGTCGCGTTCCGGCGCGATGTCGATCTCCGCCTTGGTGATGGCGAGCGGATGGCACAGCGGGATCAGCTCGTGGGTCTTCTTCGCCGCCATGATGCCGGCGATGCGGGCGGCGCCGAGCACGTCGCCCTTCTTGGCGTTGCCGGAGAGCACGAGGTCGAGCGTCGCGGCGCTCATGCGCACAAAGCCGGCGGCGACCGCAACGCGCTCGGTCGCGGGCTTTTCCGACACGTCGACCATGCGGGCGGCGCCGCCGCCATCGATGTGGGTGAGCTTTCCCGCCATGGCGTCAGCGCTCCGCGTGCGCCGGCGCGCGGGCGATGAGCGCTCGCGTCGCCGCCGCCACATCGGCCTGCCGCATCAGGCTTTCGCCGACCAGGAACGTCGCGATGCCGGCGGCGGCGAGCCGCGCCACGTCGGCCGGCGCGAAGATGCCGCTTTCGCCCACCACCACGCGATCGCGCGGCACCAGCGGGGCGAGTCGCAAGGCGACGTCGAGCGAGGTGACGAACGTTTTCAGGTCGCGGTTGTTGATGCCGACGAGGCGCGATTTCAGCCGCAGCGCGCGCGCCATTTCGGCTTCGTCGTGCACTTCGAGCAGCACGTCCATGCTGAGCCGGAACGCTTCGGCCTCGATCTCGCGCGCCGCGCCGTCGTCGAGCGCCGCCATGATGATGAGGATGCAGTCGGCCCCATAGGCGCGCGCTTCCGCGACCTGGTACGGGTCGTACATGAAGTCCTTGCGCAGCGCCGGCAGCCGCGTGGCGGCGCGCGCCGCGACGAGATGCGCGGGCGCGCCTTGAAACGACGGCGCGTCGGTCAGCACCGACAGGCAGGTGGCGCCGCCCGCCTCGTAGGCGCGCGCCAGCGCCGGCGGATCGAAATCGGCGCGGATCAGGCCCTTCGACGGGCTCGCCTTCTTGATCTCGGCGATCAGCGCGCAATCGCCCGCCGCGAGCCGCTGCTCGATCGCGGCGAGGAAGGCGCGCGGCGGCGACGCGGCCTTCGCGGCTGCCTCGACCTCGGCGCGCGGTCGCGCGCGCTTCGCCGCGGCGATCTCGTCGCGCTTATAGGCCTCGATGCGGGTGAGGATGTCGTTCATGGGTCCGGCCGGGCCTCGATAGCGGGGCATGCTACGCGTGTCCATCCGTGACGCCAAGGTTCCGGGGAGCGCTTTCCCCCGGACCGCGGGCGTCTCGCCCGCTCATTCTTGTTCTTTGCCGAGGACGAACGGGAAGAGGCGGGCCGGACGCCCGCGGCCCCGGCTTGTCACGCGTCGCCTATGCGCCCCGGGAATCGTAAGAATTGCTCCACAGGTGATCGGAGAGCGGTGGATAAGTAGCCCAGTTTTATTGAAAGGTACCGCGCGGCGCTCTACGGATTCCACCGTGAGTAGCGGTTGGCACGCGTCCGGTTAAGTCGTGGGCGTGCGGGCGGCTCGGGTCGGGGGCCAGTGTGGATCCAGCTTTGCCCAGGCCGTGGCGCGGAGCACGGGCCGCGCCGGCCGGGAAGCGTATCTCTGCTGCGCTGCTGGCGAGCACAGCGCTTGCCGGCGTGGCCATCGCATCGGCCACGGCCGCGCGCGCCGATTTCACCGTCACCAACGCCAATGACAGCGGCTCCGGCTCGCTGCGCCAGGCGGTTCTCGACGCCAATGCGGCGGGCGCGCCTTCGGGTGTGCCGGGCACGACGCAGACCATCACCTTCACCTCCGGCGTCGGCACCATCAATCTCCAATCGGCGCTGCCGCTGATCTACACCAACATGAGCATCGTCGGCACCGCGGGTGCCGCCGTCGACGGCGGCAGCGCACAGCGCGGCTTCTTCGTGAGCGGGCTCGCTACCACCGGCAGCGGGACGCCGCCGAGCGTCACGGTCAGCATCTCCAACCTCACCATCCAGAACGTGCTGGCGCAAGGCGGCGCTGGCAACAGCGGCGGCGGCGGCGGCCTCGGGGCGGGCGGCGGCCTGTTCGTGAACCAGAATGCGAGCGTCACCATCTCCAATGTCACGTTCAGCAGCACCGCCGCGAACGGTGGTTCCAGCAACGGACGGTATGTCGGCGGCGGCGGCGGAATGGGCGGGGCCGGGGGAACTGTCTTCGCCGCCGGCGGCGGAGGTGGAGGCCTGTTCTTTCGCGGCGGCAATTCGGTCCGCGGCAGTACCTTCAGCGGTGGCGGCGGCGGCGGCGGGATCGCCGGGGCCGGTGCCGACGGCGTTGCCAACAACACGAGCGGCGGCAATGGCGGCGCGGGAGCGGCCGGTATCGGCGGCGGTGGTGGCGGCGGCAGCAACGGCGGCGGCGGAACGGGCGGATCAGGCGGCGGGGTGGGCGCACAGGCGGGCGACAACAGCAGCACAAACGGGGGTGCCGGCGGCTTCGGCGGCGGCGGCGGCGGCGACGGGACCAACGCCTACAACGGCGGAGCCGGCGGCTTCGGCGGGGGCGGGGGCGGCAGCCGTAGAACCGGCGGTAACGGCGGCTTCGGTGGTGGCGGGGGCAGTGGCCTCTCCGCCCCTGGAAACGGGGGCTTCGGCGGGGGCGGGCGCGGTGGCGGTGGCCACGCCGGCGCGGGCGGCTTTGGCGGCGGCACCGGGAACACCAGCGGTTCGGGCGGCGGCGCCGCCGGGATGGGCGGCGCGGTGTTTGTCGCAGGGGGCGGCTTGCTGACGATCAACGGCAACGGCGCGACCACCGCCAGCACCGTGCAGGCCGGCACCGGCGCGAACAACGGCGCGGCCTTCGGCTCGGCCTTCTTCCTGCAGACCACTACCCTGACCTTCGGCTCCGGCAACTTCACCATCGCGAACGTCATCGCGGACCAGAACGGCTCGGGCGGCAGCGCCGCCTCGAACGGCCTTGGCGGCACCGGCGGGGTGGGCGGCATTGCCAAGAACGGCACCGGTACGCTGACGCTGACCGGCACCAACACCTACACGGGCGGCACCAGCGTCACGGGCGGCGGCCTGATCAACTTCAATGCGCTCGCCAACTTCGGTTCCGGCCAAATCACGCTCAATGGCGGCGGCCTGCAGTGGGCGAGCGGCAACACCGCCGATGTGTCGGCCAACCTTGCCCCCATCGGCGCCAACGGCGCGACCTTCGACACCAACGGCAACAGCGTGACGTTTGGCAACGGCCTCAGCGGCACTGGCGGGCTTGCCAAGGTCGGTGCCGGCGAACTTTTCTTGACCGGGACGAACACCTACTCCGGCGCCACCAGCGTCACCGGCGATACGTTGCGGGTTTTCGGCTCGATCACGAACTCCCTCGTGTTCAATATCGACAATGCCGCACTCAACATCGCGGGCTCTGGCGCGATCAACTCGAGCGCGGCTGTCACGCTGACGAATGCGGCGCAGTTCGCGGTCTCGCCGACGACGCTGCAGATCGGCTCTCTTTCCGGCGATTCGACTTCGAGCGTCTTCTTGGGGGCCGGCACCACACTCGTGGTCGGCACCAACAACACCAGCACGACCTTCGCCGGTATCATCAACGACGGCGGCACCAGCGCCGTCACCAAGATCGGCACCGGTACGCTGACCTTGTCGGGCGTCAACACCTATCAAGATGTCACCACCATCAACGGCGGTACCCTTCGGGTCGACGGCTCGATCGCGGCGTCGAGCCTCACCACTGTGAACCGCGGCGGCACGCTTTCCGGCATCGGCACGGTCGGCAACACGCAGGTCAACAGCGGCGGCACCCTGGCGGCGGGCTCCGGCGTCGCCGGCACCACGTTGAACATCGCGGGCACGCTCGGCTTCGCGGCCGGCGGCCTCTATCTCGTCAACGTAAGCCCGACGACGGCCTCGATGGCCAGCGTCTCCGGCGCCGCGACGCTGACCGGCGGCAGCGTGACCGCGCAGTTCGCGCCCGGCAGCTATCTGGCCAAGCAGTACACCATCCTCCACACGGGCGGGCTCGGCGGCACCACCTTCTCAGGCGTGAACGGAAACGTTCCGGCCGGCTTCAACGAGAGCCTCGGCTACACGGCGAACGACGTTACCCTGAACTTGACGGCGCAGCTCGGCGCGATCGCACCTGGCGGGCCGAGCGGCAATCAGCAGAACGTCGCCGCCGCGCTCGACAATTTCTTCAACGCGGGCGGCACGCTGCCGCCTGGTTTCGTCAGCGTATTCGGGCTCACCGGCCCGACGTTGTCGACGGTGCTCGCGCGGCTCTCCGGCGAATCCGCTACCGGCGCCCAGGCGTCCGCGTTCCAGCTCATGACCGCGTTCCTCGGCCTCGCCACCGACCCGTTCGTGGACGGCCGCGGCATTGGTGCGACCGGCGGCGCGCGCCCGTTCGCTGCCGAGGACGAGCCGCTGCCGCCCGAACTTGCCTCCGCTTACGCCGCAGTGTTCAAGGCGCCGCCCAAGCCCGTGGCGTTCGAGCAGCGCTGGAGCCTGTGGGGCTCGGCCTATGGCGGCGCCAACCGCACCAATGGCGATCCGAACATCGTCGGCAGCCATGATCTCGCGGCCCACACGGCCGGCTTCGCGGCCGGTGCCGACTACCAGGTGTCGCCGTTCACCATGCTGGGCTTCGCGCTCGCCGGCGGCGGCACGGGTTGGAGCCTCGCGCAGGGGCTCGGCAGCGGCAACAGCGATGCGTTCCAGGCCGGGGTCTACGGCAAGACGCGGTCCGGGCCAGCGTATCTCGCGGCATCCTTTGCGTATGCGGAGCACTGGATGTCGACCGACCGCATGGCGTTCGGGTTCGATCATCTCACCGCGAAGTTCAACGCCCAGAGCTATGGCGGCCGCGTCGAAGCCGGTTACCGGTTGGCATCTGCGTTGGTCGCCGTCACGCCTTATGCGGCGATCCAGGCGCAGGCGTTCCGGACGCCGTCCTTCGCCGAAAGCGATCCGGGCGGCGGCGGCTTCGGCCTCGCCTTCGCGGCGCGCACCGCGACCGATACGCGCAGCGAAGCGGGGGCGCGGTTCGACCGCGCCGTGGCGCTCGCTCCGACCTCGGTCCTGATGCTGCGGGCGAAGCTCGGCTGGGCGCACGACTGGGTGAGCGATCCGACCATGGGTGCCGTGTTCCAGGCGCTGCCGGGCGCGAGCTTCACCGTCAATGGCGCCGCGCCCCCGCACGACTCCGGCCTTGCGTCGGCAGGCGCCGAACTGCGCTTTGCCGGCGGCTGGTCGCTCGGCGCCAAGTTCGACGGCGAGTTCGCGGCGCGCAGCCAGACCTACGCCGGCACGGGGACGGTGCGGTACGTGTGGTGACCGCCGGGACCGCGCTCCTTCACCCGTTCGACACCGCGATCAGCCGGCCGAGGCACCCCTCCGCTTCGCCGGAATCGATCGCATGCTGCGCGATCTTGACGCCGTCGGCGAGCGTTTTCGCCTTGGCGGCCACCACCAGGGCGGCGGCGGCGTTGAGCACCGCTACGTCGCGATAGGGGCCCTTGCGGCCTTCCAGCACGCCCTTGAGGGCGGCGGCGTTGGTTTCGGCGTCGCCGCCGCGGAGCGCCTCCGGCTTGACGCGCGAGATGCCGACGTTTTCCGGCGCGATCTCGAAGCTCCTCACCGTGCCGTTCTCCAGCGCCGCGACCGCGGTCGGGCCCGAGGTGGTGATCTCGTCGAGGCCGTCGGAGCCGTGCACCACATAGGCGCGCTCCGAGCCGAGATTTTTGAGCACATGCGCCAGCGGCTCGACCCATTGGCGCGAGAACACCCCGACCATCTGGCGCTTGACGCCGGCCGGGTTCGATAGCGGCCCCAGCAGGTTGAAGATGGTGCGGGTGCCGAGCTCGACCCGCGTCGGGCCGACATGCTTCATGGCCGGATGATGGGCCGGCGCGAACATGAAGCCGATGCCGGCGTCGCGGATGCAGGTGCTGATGGTGTCGGGCGGAATGTCGATGCGCACCCCGAGCGCGGCGAGCACGTCGGCGGAGCCCGAGCGCGACGACAGCGCGCGGTTGCCGTGCTTGGCGACCGGCACCCCGGCGCCGGCGACGATGAAGGCCGCGCAGGTCGAGATGTTGAACGAACCCGAGGCGTCGCCGCCGGTGCCGACCACGTCGATGGCATTGTCGGGGGCGATCACGGTCAGCATCTTGGCCCGCATGGCGGTGACGGCGCCGGTGATCTCGTCGACGGTCTCGCCGCGCACCCGCAGGCCCATCAGGAGGCCGCCGATCTGCGACGGCGTCACCTCGCCCGACATCATGCTGTCGAACGCCTCGTAGGCGGTCTCGCGCGACAGCGCCGCGCCGGACGCAATCTGCCCGATCAGCGCCTTGATCTCCACCATGGTGCCCCTCAAATCCCTACGATCTGGCGCATGATCCTATCCGAAAATTCTGCAACTTTTCGGGGGCTTGCGCCAGCCTTGCCACGTCATTCCGGGGCCGGCGAAGCCGGAACCCGGAATCCATAGCCACAGGCGATACAGGTACGCTCAGACCGGGGTTATGGATTCCGGGTTCGGCGCTGCGCGCCGCCCCGGAATGACGTCGTAGGGTCAGTGCGCGCGGCGCCGTGCTTGTGTTGCGACGCGCCGGCCGGTTGCGACGTTCCAGTCCGCCGCGATGTCGAGGAAATTCTTCAGGATGAGATGGCCGTGCTCGGACGCGATGCTCTCCGGGTGGAACTGCACGCCGTGCACCGGCAGCCTCCTGTGCGCGAGGCCCATCACCAGGCGATCGTCGGTCTCGGCCGTTACGGCGAGATCGTCCGGCATGGTGGCGCGTTCGACCACCAGCGAATGATAGCGCGTCGCCCGGAACGGGGCGTTGATGCCGCGGAACACGCCTTCGCCGCGATGGCTCATCTCGGAGAGCTTGCCGTGCACCGGCACCGGCGCCCGCACCACGTGGCCGCCGAACACCTGGCCGATCGCCTGGTGGCCGAGGCAGACGCCGAACACCGGAATGGACGATGACGCCTGCGCGATGAGGTCGAGGCAGATGCCGGCTTCGTTCGGGGTGCACGGCCCCGGCGACAGCACGATGGCGTCGGGGGAGGCCGCGACCACGTCGGCGGTCGCGATCTTGTTGTTACGATGGACGACGACCTCGGCGCCGAGCTCGCCCAGATAGTGGACGAGGTTGAACGTGAAGCTGTCGTAGTTGTCGATGAGGACGATCATGGGCAAGGGACCAATTTCAGTACCGCCGGCTGACAGAAACTCCTATCACGTGTAGGGTAGCCCACCAAGCCGATGCACGGCGGCATGCCGAGGCGATGGAGAGCGCCTTGCGCGACAGCGTGGCCAAGCATACCGACATCGTGGCAGTTCGCGCAGACTTGAATGTTGCCCGGTCCGAGCTGAAAAACGACATCGCTCTCGCGGTGTGTGACATGACGATCCGCATGGGGGGCATTGCGGTTGCGCTGTTCGCCGCGCTCGCCAGCATCAAGTTCTTTCCGTAGCGAACATCCAGGATCTACCTGTTGCGGCTCTCTACAGAAGCTTGCGAAACTCTTCTTCAGTCAGTCCCGCGTCCTGAATGATTTTCTTGAGCAATGGTCGTTTGATGTCGCCGGGGTGCATCGGCACTGCAGTGACAATCTTGCCCGTGTGCGGGCTCGCATAGTAGCGATGGCTGCCTTTCTGGTGAGCGACAGCAAAGCCTCCTCGCTTGGGGGCGCGATCAACGTCGCGCGCGGTGCACGACGGTAAGCGATCAGTCATACAAGTTCGGGCAGGCTTACCACTACACCCAGCGACACTTCGCCGGCGGGCCGGTCCTCCTCTGGAATGGTCTCGCCGTTCTTTTGCAGCGCCTCCAGGTAGCCGATCAAGACCTCTTCGGCGTTCTTGACCGCCTCTTCGTAGGTCGTGCCCCAGGTGTGGCAACCGGTCAGGGCCGGAAAAAAAGCGAGGTATCCGCCCTCATCTGGGTGGGACTCTATCGTGAGGGTGTAGGCAAGCGTTTTGGACATAGCAAAACCATAGCAGATCGACGGGCGAACAGGCGAATCAGCCTTCCTCACTGCCCCTTGCCGGCCCCGCTCGCAAATCTCCGCGCCTCCTCGGCGGCGCGGAACAGGGCCTTGGCCTTGTTGATGCATTCCTGCTGCTCGCTGTCGGGGTCGGAGTCCGCCACGATGCCGGCGCCGGCCTGGACGTACATCCTGCCGTCCTTGATGAGCGCGGTGCGCAGCACGATGCAGGTGTCCATGTCGCCGGCGGCGGAGAAATAGCCGACGCAGCCGGCATAGAGGCCGCGCTTTTCCTTTTCCAGCTCGTCGATGATCTCCATTGCCCGCACCTTGGGGGCGCCCGATACCGTTCCGGCCGGAAAGCCGGCCGTGAGCGCATCGAGGGCGTCGTGGCGCGGATCGAGCTTGCCCTCCACGTTGGAGACGATGTGCATCACCTGGCTGTAGCGCTCGATGAAGAACTGGTCGGTGACCGTGACGGTGCCGACCGCGGCGACGCGGCCGACGTCGTTGCGGCCGAGGTCGAGCAGCATGAGGTGCTCGGCGCGCTCCTTGGGATCGGCGAGCAGCTCCTCCTCCAGCGCCTTGTCCTCGTGCGGCGTCGGCCCGCGCGGCTTGGTGCCGGCGATCGGGCGGATCGTCACGGTGTCGTCGCGGGTGCGCACCAGGATTTCCGGGCTCGAGCCCGCGACCGCGAAGCCCGCATAGTCGAGGTAGAACAGGAACGGCGCCGGATTGACCCGGCGCAGCGCGCGGTAGAGCGCGAACGGCGGCAGACCGAATGGCGCCTCGAAGCGCTGCGCCAGCACCACCTGGAAAATGTCGCCGGCCGTGATGTAGTCCTTGGCGCGCCCCACCATGGCGCGGAATTCCGCCGCCGTGGTGTTGGATCGCGGCGCGATATGCAGCGCCGCGGCCGCATCGCCCATGGGCTCCTTGCCGAGCGGGCGGTCGAGCGCCTCCACGATTGCGGTCAACCGGTCGACCGCGCGCGCGAGCGCGGCTTCCGCGGTGAGGCCCGCCGTCGGTCGCACCGGCGTCACCACCGTGAGGGTGTCGAGCACCGAATCGAAGATGATCACCACGGTCGGCCGCACCAGGATGGCGTCGGGAATACCGATCGGGTCCGCCTTGGGGGGCGGCAGCTCCTCCATCAGGCGCACCATGTCGTAGCCGAGATACCCGAACACGCCGGCCGCCATGGGGGGAAGGCTGTCCGGCAGCACGAACCGGCTTTCCTTGATGAAGGTGCGCAGCGCCGCAAGCGGCGGCTCGCCGCACGGCTGGAAGGCGTCACGGTCGCTTTTCGCGTCAGGGCCTTTGTGGGCGGTGCGGTTGATCTCGGCGAAGTCGCCGCGCGCGCGCCACACCACGTCGGGATCGAGCCCGATGATCGAATAGCGCCCGCGCACCGCGCCGCCTTCGACCGATTCGAGGAGAAAGCTCAGCGGCTTGTCGATGCCGGTCTTGAGAAAGGCCGACACCGGGGTTTCGAGGTCGGCGACCAGCGTGGTCCACACCACCTGGGCGGCGCCGCGCGCGTAGGTCGCCGCGAACGCTTCGGCGGAGGGCTCGATCTGCATGGTCGCAAATGGGCTCTCAATAATTCAATTCTGCGAATTCGGCGTGCGGCCGACCGCTTGGGCGACGCCGGCTTGATTGATGGTGGTGCCGAGGTCGTTCTCCAACCGCGTCACGTACTGGCTCAGCAGTTCCTCGTTGTAGGCCCCCTTGAGCTGATCCGCGATGGCTTTCGCGGCCGCCGAGTCGGCATCGAAGGTCGGCACCTTGATGTCGGTCACCCGGAAGATGAAGCGGTCGGTGGCGTTCTGGCCCTCGGAGCTGCCGACCGTGTCCTTGGCGGTGCGGAAGATCTGGCTGATGACCCGCGCCGGCAGGATTTCGGTGCCCTGCCGCTTGAGGCCCCATTTGGTGTCGACCTTGAGGTCGTCCGCGGTGGCGACGTCGGCGAGCGAGGTGCCGGATTTGAGCTTGTCGACGATGTCGGTGGTCTTGGCGTTGAGGCGCTTGACGATCTCGTCCTCGCGCCAGCGCGCCTCGACCCGGTCCTTGACCTCGTCGAGCTTGCGCTCGCGCGACGGCGTGATGTTGGCGACATCGTACCACACGAAGCCGCCGCCCGGGAACGCCAGCGGATCGTTCTCGTTGCCGACCTCGGTGTTGAACGCGCTGTTGACGACGTCGACGCCGGTCGGCAGGTCGGCGACCTGCGCCCCGTCCGGGGTGCGGCCGGAGCGATCGACCGCCTCGATGGTGCGCAGCTTGATGTTGAGCTTCTGGGCGATCTCGGCAAGCGAAGCGCCGCCGCCGAATTCCTCCTCGACCTTGTCGCGGATCTTGTTGGCCTCGCCCTTGGCGCGGTCGAGCGCGATGTCGCGCTTGAGCTCGGTCTCGACATCGGCGAACGACTTGGTCGAGCCCGGCTCGATCTTCTGCACCCGCAGGATCACGGTGCCGAAGCGCCCGGTGACCGGGGCGCTGACGCCGCCCTCGGCAAGCGAGAAGGCGGCATTGCCCACGGCGGGGTCGATGATGTCGGCCTTGCTGACGGTGCCGAGGTCGACCAGCTTGTCGGCCATGTCGGGCTCCTTGACGAAATCGTCGAAGGCGAGCCCGCCGGTGATGCGCTCGGACGCCGTCTTGGCAGCGTCCGCATTGGGAAACGAAATCTGCTGGACCTGCCGGCGCTCCGGCGTCGAGTAGAGGGCGAGCCGATCCTGGTAGATGCGCTTGGCCTCTTCGTCGCCGACCTCGATGGTGTTGGCGATCTCCTGTTGCGACACCGCCATCATCTGGATGTTGCGATATTCGGGCGCCCGGAACGCGACCTTGCGCTCCTCGAAATAGGCCGCGAGCTCGTCCGGCGTCGGCAGCGGCACCGCGCCGGCCTTGCCGGCGTCGAGCGTCACGTAGTCGACGCTGCGCTCCTCGTCGCGGAAATGATCGAGCGCCTGCGCCGCGGTCTTGGGCGCCGCGAGCTCGGCCGCGATCGCTTCGGCGATCTGGCGGCGCATGGTGGTCTGGCGCTGCTCGTAGACGTAGCGCTGCTCGGTGAAGCCGAAATCGCGGATGCGCTGCAGGAAAACGCTCTGGTCGAACTGGCCGTTGAAGCCGCGGAAGGCCGGGTCCTGGGTGATGCGCTTGACCACCTCGGCATCGGAAATGCCGAGCCGCATCTGCCGCGCGCGCTCGTCGAGCGCCGCAGAAGCGATCATCTGGCCCAGCAATTGCTGCTCGAGGCCGAACGCCCGCGCCTGGTCGGGCGTGATCGGCCGGCCGATCTGGCGGCCGAACTGCTGCAGCTGCTCATTGTAGCGCACGCGGAATTGCTCGATCGAGATCTCGGTCTTGCCGACCTTGGCGACGGTGTACACCCCGAAGCCGCGGAAGATGTCGCCGATGCCCCACACGCCGAAGGCGATGATGAGGGTACCGACCACGATGAACATGATCGTCTTGCCGAGCCAATTGGAAGAGGCTTTTCGTAGACCCCGGAGCATGAGCGTTTCGCTGATTTCGAGTGAACGGGAACGGCCGAGGGCTCAACCAAGTGATTTAGGCACAGGTGGCTTCGCCAGGGGCCGCGTTTCTGGGCGCTTACAATAAGGGCGCCAAGCGCTTATCGCAACATTGCGGGCGCGCGGCAAGGGCGCGCGGGGAAGAGGCCCGCGGTCCCGGCCTGTGGTAGTGTCTGGAATATTGCAATGAAAGCAAAGCGGGGGGATGCCAGATGACGAGATCAGCGACGCTGGCGTTGTGGCTTGGATGGCTCGCGTTGCCGGCCGTGGCCTTCGCCCAGCAGCCCGACAACATCGTGTTGCGCGAAGGCCAGACCAGGCAGCTCACGCCCCATGTTTGGGCGATCTACGGCAACCCGAATATCGCGATCGTGGTCGGGTCCCGGGCGACGCTCGTCATCGACACCGGTCTCGGACCGCGCAACGGCGCCTTCATCGCGGCTGAGGTGTTAAAGCTTCGCAAGAGCCCCAAGCTGTTTCTTACCACGACCCATGCGCATGCCGAGCATTCATCGGGCCAGGACGGATTTCCGCCCGATACCATCGTGATCCGCCCCAAGGCGCAGCAGCAGGAATTGGACGAGACCGGCGCGAGCGGGATCGAAGGTTTTCGTTCGCGCAACGACACCAACAGGCAATTGCTCGCCGAGGCCCGGGTGGGCAAGTCCGATATCCTGTTCGATGACGAGCTCACCGTCGATCTCGGCGATGTCACGGCGCGCCTGTCGTGGTTCGGGCCGGCCCACTCCAACGGTGACATGCTGACCTTCGTCGAGCCGGACCGGGTGCTGGTCTCGGGCGACGTGGTGCAGAACAAGGCTGGCATCGGGCTCTCCGGATCGCGGGCGACAATCAAGAGCTGGCTCGCGGTGCTCGACAAGGTGGCGCTGCTCAAGCCCGCCCTGATCCTTCCGGACCACAGCCCGCCCGGCGACGGCAGCCTGATCGCCGAGCAGCGCGCCTTCCTGGTCGATCTGCAGGACCGCATCGCGGCCCTCCGGGGCCAGGGCAAGAACGCCGAGGAGGCAGCGCGGCTCATCAGCGCGGATTTTCAGGCGCGCTATCCCGGGTGGACCCGGCTCCAGTTCCTGGAACGATCCGTGCTGGCGACATTTCAGGAGGCGCCGTGAGCGCAGGGGAGGCCGGTACCGTGCGGGAGCCGCTGTCTAGCTTCGGGTCCATCCCTGCTTCGAGGTCATCAACACCCGCTATTCGCGTGTGACATTGCGGCCACAGCGGCCAACGATCTTTGCGAAGCACCTCTTTCCGGGGGACTGATCAATTGTGCGACCACCCGGACGCCCCTAGCATCGCGGTCAATCGAATTGGGGGCGAACATGTCTAATTCATTACGCGGGCGGGCCGCGGGTCTTGCGGCGGCTTTTGCTTTGTCTTTGACGCTTTGGTTGCCACAGCCGGCAACGGCGCAATCCCGATGGACGCAAGTCGGAGCCGGCGACTTCAATGGCGACGGGCAAGCCGACATTGTCCTGCGTGACGATGCCGGCCGCGTGGCGGTCCAGTTGATGAACGGCCCCCAGGTCGTGCAGTCGCGGGTGGTCGGCAACATGTCCGCCAACTGGACGATCGTCGGCGTGGGCGATTTCAACGGCGACGGCAAGAGCGACATTCGCTGGCAGAACAACGCCACCGGCGCCGTGAGAGAATGGCAGATGAACGGCGCGCACATCACCAGGGTCTCGACCTTCGCCGGCGACATGCCCAACGCGATGATCGGCACGGTGGACCCCCGCAACCCCAGTACCTGGACCGGCGTCTATATGGGCGGTTCGATTGGCTCGCTCGGCATGACCAACACATTCACCAATGCTGGGCAATTCTCTCTGTGCCCGCCTCTTCCGGCGATCTGCATCCCGGATATGACACCCGGCCCGACCGCCTCCGCCAGCAACAGCGGCGTCGCCGGAAATTTCGTGGTCGGCTACCGACACCTGTTGCTCACCGAGTCGTTGACGATCGGCGCCGAGGGGTTCATCGGGGGCGGCGGCGGCGACATCAAATTTACGGGCATTCCGGGTACTTTCGGGACCCCCGGTGGAATCGCGCCGGCTGCCGGCGCCACCGGCGACAGCGTGACCCTCACGCCGGGCTGGAACGGCGGCATCGTCGGCCAGCTTGGAACGACGTTCCGGTTCGGCAGCGTACCGATCTTCATAGCCTTCGACGCCGGTGTCGGCTTCCAGCATGTCAATCTCGCCATCAATTGCACCGGAACGATGGGGGCTTGCGGCGCCAACGCGATTCCGCTGCAAACGCTGACCACGTCCACGACTTTGGTCGGCTCGTTGGTCGGCGGGGAAATCGATACCAAGCTGGGAGCGATCCTGCCGGGCGGATTGAACCTCAGCTTCCTGAACAACGCGAACGTCGGCTTCCAATTCTTCCACGCCGATTACGGGACCTTCACCACGACGCTCGGCAACCCGGCGCAAATCCAGCTCACCACCAGCCAGAAGGTCACGACCAACAGCGCCATGGCCAAGGTCACGTGGCCGTTGGCGGATTGGGGAACCGGCGGCTACTCTCTCGGCGACCGCCTGCGGTATTGATTTGCGCGTCGCGGCCTCGGAGGTGCGGGCCGCACCACAACGGTTCACGCGCCGCTGTTGCGCAAGTCCGCGAGCGTGACCATCAGGGTCATCGGTTCGAGCGGAGACGGCGTGAAGCCGAGAGCGAGATGGAACGCCTTGGCTTCCGGGAGGTCGCGTGGATTACGGTGACAGTGCACTCAATTGCAGCTTTGGCGTCAGGGAAGCCCCTCCTCACGCCGCGCTCCGCGCCGCTTCCGCCGCCCGTCGCGGCCGGAACGCGTCGACCACCAGCGGGCTGTGGCCGAGCCGCGTCAGCGCCTCCTGGATCTCCTCGCGCTTGCCGGCGACGCCGGCGATGCGCTGGCCAGTGAGGCCGTCCGGGAAGGCCGCGATCATGGCGCCGGGCTCGAGCCGCGCCACGGCGTCCTGCAGCCGCGACAGCACGAAGCGGTAGCCGCCGACGCTGACGATGCCGGCCGGCGGGCCGGTGACCACGAGCGTGCCGGAGCCGGGGGCGAAGCGGCACGGATAGCCGGTATCGACGAACCCGTAGGCGTCGCTGCCCTGGCGCGCATGGGCCTCGGACTCGACGGCCCCCGGGAACGCCTGGAGCGGCACCATCGGGCCACGCACCGCCAGCGTGCCGGCGAGCGTGCGCGCCGCCTCGATGAGGATCGGCGCCTGTTTCGCGTTGGCTGGCCGTTGCGGCGTGCCGGGCTTGATGCCGGTGTGCTTGCCGTCGGCGCCGCGCAGGCTCGCGAACAGGCCGGTCTCGCCGAGCACCGTCACGTCCACCAGGGATGTGGCCGCGGTGGCGCCGGGATTGGGCCAGTGCGGGCAAGTGGCGAGGCGCTCGGGCGCGCGCCACACCGCCATCACCTTGGTGACCGCGCTGTCGCGGAACATGCCGGCCTCGGCGCACCGCACCGCGAGGCTTCCGGGCAGGATCACGACGCCGCATTGGTGGTCGAGGATCTGGTGGCGCATCACGGCCGCATCGAAGGGGTGGTGCAGCACCAGGGTGCCGCGCGTCAAGAGCCAGGTCGCGAGCGTTGTCGCGATGCCGGCGAAGGAGCCGAGGCAGAGCGAGCCGAGGATCGCGGTCTTTGCCGCAAACCGGCCTTCGAGCATGATCTCGAAGCCCGCCATCATGAGCTCGACGTGGCTGCGTGCCACCGGCAGCAGGCCGGCGGCATCGACGTCCCAGGTGACGGCGGCGACATGATGGGCGGCGTCCGGGCCGCGGTCGGGCGCCTCGAAACCCGACGCCGTTTCGCTCAGCGCATCGTCGAGCGCCACCATGCCGTCGTCGCCGCCGCCGAACAAGCAGACATGGCCGATCGTGAAGGCGTCGGAGGCCGTGTACATGGCGAGCTCGCGATGGTCGGCCGCGCCGATGCGCGCGCACGCGATCAGCGCCCGCGCCGCGACCGTCGTCATGGCGGCGGCGCAATCGCCGCGGCGCCACAGCAGCGGCAGCGGCGAGGCGATCAGACCGGCGCGCAGCACGCCGAGCAGCGCCAGCACACCCTCGACCGTGTTGGGCAGCTGCAGCCCCACCACCTGGTCGGTCTTGAGGCCGAGGCCGCGCAGCCGCGCCGCGATCGCCGTGACGGCGCGGTCGGCATCCCGATAGGTGAGCCGGCGCGGCGCCCCGGTGGTGAAGTCGCAGCGATTGGGCGGGTCGATCAGGGCCGTGTCGTTGGGCTGCGCCAGCGCTGCCTGGCGGAGCAGGCGGTCGAGCGTGACGCCGGCGCCGGTCGGCAGATGGGTGGTGGCCTGCGGTGACGCGAGGATCATGGGCCCTTCTCGGGTTCGCGCCACCACGTCTCGGGCAGATAGCCGGACAGCGAGGTGGCGGCGGGATGGCGGATTGCGGACCACCGCGCCACCCATTGGGCCGGCAGATGGTAGAGCGGAACCACATAGATGCCGGACATCAGCACGCGGTCGAGGGCGCGCACCGCGGTGACGAATTCGCCGCGCCCCCGCGCGTCCAAGAGGGTCGCGATCATGGCGTCGGCGGCGGCGCTGCGGAGCCCCATGTAGTTGCGCGACCCGGGCTCGTCGGCCGCCGCCGTGCCCCAGTAGAACGCCTGCTCGTTGCCGGGCGACAGCGACTGGTCCCAGCGGTTCTGGATCATGTCGAAATCGAAGGTGTTGCGACGCTGCTCGTACTGCACGGCGTCCACCACGCGGATGCGCACATCGACGCCGGCGCGCTTGAGGTTCTGCGAGAACGCGATCGCCAGGCGCTCCTGGTCGCGGTCGGCGACCATGAGCTCGAAGCCGAGCGGCTCGCTGCTGCCGCGGTGGCGCAACACCGTCCCGGCGAGCTCGTAGCCGGCGTCGCGGAACAGCGCCAGCGCCCGGCGCAGCGCCTCGCGGTCGCGTCCCGAGCCGTCGGACACCGGCGGCGACCACGTGCCTTCGAGCACGTCGGCGCGTACCGCGCCCGGAAATGGCGCCAGCAGGGCGCGCTCGGCCGCATCGGCGGGCCGTCCGTGGGCGGACAGCTCGCTGTCCTCGAAAAAGCTCGCGGTGCGGCGGTAGCGGCCGAAGAAGAAGCTGCGGTTGATCCATTCGAAATCGAACAGCAGCGAGATTGCCTCGCGCACGCGCGCGTCGCCGAACACCGCGCGGCGGGTGTTGAACACCAGCGCCGTCATGATCTTGGGCAGACCGTAGGGGATCTCCTCCTTGATGACGCGATGATCGCGCACCGCTGGGAAATCGTAGTTGGCTTCCCAGCGGCTGGGGTCGGTCTCGGAGCGCACGTCATAGAGGCCCTTCTTGAAGGCCTCGAAATGGCTGTTGGCGTCGCGATAGAAATCGAGCCGCACGGTGTCGAAGTTCCAGAAGCCGCGGTTCACCGGAAGATCGCGGCCCCAGTAGTTCGGATTGCGGCGCAGCGTCACGCTGCGCCCGGCATCGACCTGCGCCACCACGTAAGGTCCGCTGCCGAGCGGGGGCGCGAGCGAGGTTTCCTCGAAGCGGTCGGGATCGACCGCATGCTTGGGCAGGACCGGCATCAGGCCGAGGATGAGGGGAAGCTCGCGGTCGACATTGCCGGCGAGGTCGAAACGGACGGTGCGCTCGCCGAACGCCTGCGCGGCCGTCACCTTCACATAGTAGGTGCGGTAATTGGGGCGGCCGTGATCGCGCAGCAATTGCCACGAGAAGATCACGTCGGCGGCGGTGACCGGCATGCCGTCGGCAAACGTGGCTCTCGGATCGAGCTCGAACGTCACGTAGCTGCGTTCCGGATCGGTCTCGACCGAGCGGGCGATGAGGCCGTAGAGCGTGAACGGCTCGTCGTAGCCGCGCGCCATCAGGCTCTCGATCACCGGGCCGCGGATCTGCAGCGCCGGCACCGGGAGGCCTTTGACGATGAACGGGTTGAGGCTGTCGAAGCTGCCGAGCACGCCCTGGGTTAGCTGCCCGCCCTTCGGGGCGTCCGGATTGACGTAGCGGAACGCCGTGAAACCCGGCGCGAGCGCCGGCTCGCCGTGCATCGCGATGGCGTGGTTCGCTTGCGCGGACCCCGGCGCCGACAGGGCGGCGACGACCGCGCAGATGAGCGCTAGACCCGAAGCGAGGCAGCCGGCCGCCGGCGCGGCCGCGAGGCCGGGCAGGCGCTGAGGTCGATCTCGATCGGACATGGCGTGCTCACGCGAATCGCTTCGACATGGATACCATAAGGCGCGCGCTTCGCTGACGCCCAGGGTCGCATCCCTCCGCATCCCTGCGCATGAAGGCGGCGGTTTTCGCCAATGTCGCGATGGCGCCGTCCGGCCGCTCATAAGACACTTGCAAACCGACACCGTGTCGCCGCATTTGGTGCCGACACAAGGAGACGATTGCCGGTGGGGGCGCCTGCGGCCCGACGGGTCGCGACGTGCGTCGGAGGGGGATTTCCGATGAGATTGCGTTTGTTGTCAGGTCCGGGCGCGGCCGCTCGGAGCGCGGCCGTGTGCGTGGCCGTTGCGGCTGCGGTCGCGACACATCTTCCCGTCGGCCCGGCGCTC
>Ga0209415_10005199_pt1 | contig 23476 bp, 23 predicted proteins | sample PeaSoiSIISIP2007_FD_187696 | JGI IMG/M metagenome (GOLD analysis project Ga0209415, IMG submission 187696) | Peat soil microbial communities from Weissenstadt, Germany - SII-SIP-2007 (SPAdes) (version 2) | ecosystem: Environmental > Terrestrial > Soil > Wetlands > Peat | place: Germany... | reverse complement strand
CAGATCTTCGGCGTGGCCGAGCCGGTGGCCTGGCTGTCCCGCACGATGACCCTGCTGCCCGGCGACATCATCGCCACCGGCACGCCGGCCGGGGTCGGGGCGTCCAAGGGTCGCTTCCTGCGCGAGGGCGAGGTCGTCGAGGTGGAGGTAGACGGCCTCGGCGCGGTCAGCAACCGCGTGCGTTGCGAATGACCACGCTGCGCGCCATTCGGGCAGTTGTCGCCGGCGGCGTGCAGGGCGTCGGCTTCCGCGAGGCAACCCGGCGCCGCGCGGCCCAACTCGGGACCCTCGGCTGGGTGCGGAACGATCCCGACGGCAGCGTGGTGGTGCACGCCGAGGGCACGGCAGCGGCACTGCAGGCGCTTACCCGCTTCCTGCGCGAGGGCCCGCGAGGCGCCGACGTCCGCGATGTGAGTGTTGAGGATGTACCGGTCGAGGGCCACGAGCAGTTCGCCATACGCGGCATCAGCGCGGGCAGGTTCCTGATGCAGGAGCACGCCGCCAGCAGCCGCCACTTCGATCTGCGCCTGGAGGTCGGTGCGGTCATGCGCTCGTGGGCGCTCCCCAAGGGCCCCTCGCTGGACCCGACGGTCAAGCGGCTGGCCGTGCAGGTCCCCGACCACGAGGTCGACCGCGGCTCATCCGAGGGCCGCGCCGAGCGCGGCGGCGTGCTCGTATGGGATCGAGGCCCCTACGAGCAGGGCGGGCGCGTCGCGTGGCCCGAGGCGCTGCAGCGTGGCCACGCCGTGTTCGTGCTGCACGGCGAGAAGCTGCGCGGTGGCTTCGCGCTGCAGCGCACACGGTCGGGCGAGCCGGCGCAGTGGCTCTTGATCAAGCGCCGGGACAGCGAGGCGCGCCCTGGCTCGGACGTGGTCGCCGAACAGCCCGCCTCGGTGCTCAGCGGCCGCACCCTCGACGAGCTGCTGCGCGAGAACGCCGGCTAGCGCCTGCTCCAGCGCGCAGCGAAGTGGCGGAACCCGCCGAGCGGCGCACGCCGAGCCTCTAGACGTTGCCGTCGCCGTCGCTGGGGCCGCCGTTGTTGTCGCCGTCTCCGTCGCCGCCGCCGCCCTGGGGAATGCCTTCGCCGGGCGGCGGGGCCGGCGTCGAGGTGGTCGGCGGCGACGACGGCCGCGGCGTGGCGGGGGTCCGCGTGGGCGCCTGCGTCTGCGCGGGCGCCGGGGCTTCGCTCGGTTGCTGGGCCGGCATCGTCGAGGGCGCAGGCGCCGGCTGGGCGGGTTCTGGCGGCGGCGGCGCGGGAGCGCGCACGACGAAGAAGCTCGTGGCGCGCACGCCGGCGTCGCTGCCGAGCATCACGACGAGACGGTGGCGGCCGGGCGCGAGTTCGTGGAAGGTCAGGTGAGCCGAGCCATTACGCGACTCGCGGCCGTCGAGCAGATAGTGAAACGCGCCGGACGCTCCCGAGGGGTCGCCGGTGAGGCGCACGCTCACGCTCAGCGTCTGCCCCGTGTGGGCACCGGACCTCGGCGAGAGGATACGCAGGCGCAGCGTCGGCACGGTCGCAACGGGCGCCCTCGCCACGGTTGCAGCCGCGTCCTGGGCGGAGCTGGCGTGGGTCGTGGCGGAGGCGCCGCCGCTACCGCAGCCGGCGAGCAGCAGCGCCGTGACGGGCACGGCGCACACGGGCGCAAGCAGCTTCCTGGGTGTCCTGGCAATCGTCATCTCTACCGCCAAGGACGCCTTTTTCCGATACTCCTTCCCGCGACCACCGGGGAAGGATCGCGCCCCGGCGGGGTCCCCATCGCTGGCGGTGAATCGCGTTTTGTCGATCATCTGCTCACCCGCAACCATAAGAAACGGAGATCACATGACCGCGACAGCTCGACAGATATCCATCCGGCGCCTGACGGCCCTTGCCGCGGTGGCGATCATGCTGATCGTGGCCGGATGCGGCGGCTCGAGCTCATCGGGCTCGTCCTCGTCCTCGTCCTCGAAACCGGCCGCGACCTCCTCCGAAGCGGGCGCGTCCGGGATCCCGCAGAACAACGAAGGCGACCACGACAGCGACAACAACGGCGGCCCCAGCGATGGGGACGGCAACCTCTAGGCTCGCAGCGGCGCTCGTCGCGTCGATCGCCGCCACCGCAGCTGGCTGCGGTGGCTCCGGCGGGAGCTCGCACGCGGCGAGCTCTCCGCCCGCCGAGGCCGGTGCCCGGCAGACGGGCGGGTTCCCCGTGCTGCATCTCGCAGCGGCCCCCGCCTCATGGGGCGCGGCGCGGATAGCGGGCGGCGCGGTGATGTTCTACCCGCGCGGATGGCAGCTGACCCGCGGCGACCGCGGCACCGCCACCGCGGTCGCGATGGACGGCCATGGCCACATTGCGGGCTACCTCAACCTCACTCCCCGCCAGAGCCCGGAGACGCTCTCCGACTGGACGAGCTTCCGCGTCAGGCACAACATCGAGGAGGGCGAGCGGGACGTGCGCAGCGAAGGGAGCGCCACCGGCGTGCGCTTCCGCGACGCGCGGGGAAGCTGCGTGCGCGACAGCTACACCACCACCACGAACGCACGCTACACCGAGCTTGCGTGCCTCGTGCGCGGCCCGGTCGCGAGCGCGGTGATCGTGGGCGCCGCACCGCCCGCCGAGTGGAGCGGCGTCTCCCCCTCTCTGGAGCGCGCCCTCGCCGCCCTGATCACCTGAGCTGCGTCCGTGTCGCGCCGAGCTGCTCCCGGGAGGCGCGGCGGCGGCGTACCGATCACGGGTCAGCTGCCTCGCGGCGGCCCCAGCTCCCGGCTCAGCTGCCGCCGAAGGGCGAGGGCGCTATCTCGCCCCGCCCGGCCTGCTGCAGGTCGAGCGGCAGGCTGACGTGCGCGGCGCGCGCCATCACCGTGACGCCGGTGCGCCAACCCACGATCGCCGCGCGCTGAGCGGCCTGGGTGTCGGGAAGCCCGCTCAGCTCGCCGCTGGCCAAGCCGGAGGCGAGCGCGCTCAGATAGGCATCCTCGAGCACATAGGTGTGAGCGTATTCGGCGTGCAGGCGCCGCAGCGCCGGCGAGCGGGGACGGACGGCTGCGATCGCAACGGTGTATTGGGCGAACCGGCGCTCGAGCAGGTCCATCCTCTGCGCCGCGGTCGCCCGGCCGATCACGTGCCCGCGAAACGCCGCGAGGATCGGATCGGCTGCTTCCAGGAGACGGTTGACGCCGAGCCGGATCGGCTCCACCTGGGCCAGATAGCCCTTGAGATCCCCCCCGCTCGCGCCCGCCCCCGATGCCGTGGCGCCCCCGCCGCCGCAGGCAACCAGCGCGGCGCACGCCACGAGCGCCGCCAACGACGAGGCGTTCCGGCCCGCAAGCGCGAGGCTGACGCCGTGCGCACCGGCGGGCCGCCCCCCTCTGGGTCTGCGGCGTGCGCCGCGGGACGGCTTCTCGGCGGCGCCGCTCAGTAGCCGTAGGGCGGCGTCGGTGAGGGGGTGTTCGCCGGCGGCGACGCCGACGGCATCATGGCGGCGTGGGAGCTTGCCTTGACGGCATGCCACGTTCCACCGAAGCTCTTGATCCCTTCTCCGTTGGCTTCTCCCTTGGCGCTGTCGCCCGAGAAGCGGTAGAGAGGCATGCCACGGAGCGTCACCTGGACCTTCCCGTCGCTGCGACGCAGCACGCCGAGGTGGCCTTCGATTCCCTGCCCGGCTGTCAGCTTCACGCCGGTCGAGCGCACGGTCAGCGGTGGCCAGGCTTCGAAGCATTCGTGGCTCTTGCACAGGAGGTGGTGGGCGGTCTCCGGGTGCAGCGCGTAGAGCGTGCGTCCGTGCGTGTCCACCACGACCGTCTCTCCCAGCATCGAGTTGCTGGCCGCGCCCACGACGCGCGTGCCGCCCGCGGCGAGCGCGGCGGCGGACGCGATGGTCAGGACCGCCACGGCGGCTACGGCGGCGACGCGGCGCCATACGCGCGCCACGCGAGTTGCGATCCGCCTTGAGGTTGGCTGCGGGACGGACATCGGGGTGCTCCTTTTGTCGTTGGCGATCAACCTCATGGACGCCCGCTGGGCGCGAACCTTCCCGTTCGCTGCCGTGGAGTACCTTCACACCATGGATCGCCTCAGCCCTGCCCGAGCACGACGCGCGAGCGCGAGTGGGGGCGGCGTGCGGCGGCCGCGCAGCCCGGGCATGGCGCTGATCAGGCGGCTGTTCTCGCTGCACACCGAGTCGCTGCGCAGCGGCGTGCCGGTGGATGAGCTCGCAGGCATGGACGCGGCCCGCCGAGCGCGCGAGCGCGGCGGCAGCACGCGGCGCGAGCTGATCGCCAGGGGCGCCACGGTGGCCGCGGGAGCCGTCTTCGCCGGGGGGCCCGCGGCCGACATCGCGCGCGCTGTGTCCCGGCGTCCACGGCCGCGCATCGCGATCGTCGGGGCGGGCCTGGCCGGTCTGCGCTGCGCGCACGCGCTGTTCACCGCGAGCCCGCGAGGACCGGTCGTCTCGACCGTCTACGAGGCGAACCCGCAGCGCGCGGGAGGCCGCTGCTGGACGCTGCGCGGCTTCTTCGCGGGGGGCCTCGCCAGCGAGCATGGGGGCTCCTTCCTGAACTCCAACCAGACGGCAGTTCGCCGGCTCGCCGCGCTGCTCGGCCTGCAGGAAGAGGTGGTCAACGGCGGGGACCTGCCGCAAGGCGAGGAGGTGTTCTTCATCGACGGCGCGCTGTACACGCTCGCCCAGGCCGAAGCCGACTGGAAGGCGTTCGGCTTCGAGGCCTTCCGGGCTGCCGCGCGCGAACAGCGCACCGAAGCGGGCGCCGCGCACCTTGACGCGATGTCGGTACCGGAATGGCTACAGAGCACGCCGATCGGGGCCGACAGCCGCTTCGGCAAGCTGATGCAAGCCAACACGGTCACGGAGAACGGCGGCGACCCCGCCGACCAGTCGGCGCTGGACCTGATCGAACTGCTGAGCGGCAACCCGCGCTCCTCGCTGATTCCGCTCCCGGGCGACGACGAGCGCTTCCACATCGTCGGCGGCAACGACCAGCTCGTCTCCGGGATGATCGGCCAGCTGCCCGCGGGGACCGTCCAGCACGATCATGTGCTCGAGGCCGTGCGGTCCAACCTCGACGGCACGGTCACGCTCAGCTTCCAGGTCGCGGGGCGGACCCGCGAGGTGATCGCCGACCACGTCGTGCTGGCGCTGCCGTTCAGCACGCTGCGCGACGTGGAGCTGTCGCGCTCCGGCCTCTCGGCGAGCAAGCGCAGGGTGATCGCCACCATGGGCATGGGCTCCAACGCCAAGGTCCACCTGGAACTGGCGCGCAAGACCTGGCCCGCGCTCGGGTACAGCGGCGCCACCTACGGCGAATCGCAGCGCCTCGCCTGCGCGTGGGACGACTGCGTCCAGCTCGGCGCCGATGCGTCGCCGGCGCTGTACCTGGCGTTCCCCGGTGCCAGCGTGGGACGCACCGGGCTCACCGGCGCCGCCCACGGCCCGGCGCCGGCCGCTGACGTCGCATGGGCGCTTGGGGAGATCGAGAACGTCTTCCCAGGCACCACCGCGGCCTACGCCGGTCACGCCTACGAGGATCACTGGGCGCTCGACCCGTGGGTGCGCGGCGCCTACTCCTACTACCGCGTGGGTCAGGCGACCAGCTACGGAGCGCTCGCCGGCGAACCCGAGGGACCTTTCCTGTTCGCAGGCGAGCACACCTCGATCGCGAACATCGGCTTCCTCGACGGCGCGGTTGAAACCGGCGAGCGGGCAGCGCGAACCCTGCTGCGACGGCTGGGCTGAGCGCTCGCCCGCCTGACTGCCGGGCTCGCAGGCTGAGCGGCCGACCGTGGCCCGACGCCTCAGGCGTGCACCGCGGCCAGCCACGCGAACAGCTCGAGCGTGGCCGCATCGCTCTGCAGCATGTTCGGCTGGGATTCGTGGAGGGTGATCGAGCCTCCGTCCCACGCCCGCAGGTACAGGCCGCGACCGTCACGCGCGTCGGCCTGCGCCCGCGCGGCCATCTCCCGGGCGAGCGCGACCCAGCGGCCGTCGCCGGTCTGGGTCCAGTAGACGAGCATCCAGTGCAGGTAGATGGTGTCGAACTGCGGCCCCATTTCCAGCCGCGCCTGGAAACGCAGCCAGGACGCTTCGGCGAGTTCGCTCGCGCGAGCGCAGGCCGGCTGCTGGCCCGTCAGGCACAGCACCTCGTGTGCCTCGACCAGCGTCCCCTCGATGTATGGCGTGGGCGTGGGGTCGGAGTCGGTGCGGTTGTAGAGGCCGAGTTCGGTGAGGAAGTGGGCGTCGGCCCACGTCAGGAACTTCTCGACCTCGCTCAGGTAGAACGGATCGTGCGTGCGCTGGTAGAGCAGCGCCCCGAGCAGCGAGCCGGAGGCCAGCGCCTCGCCGGCCTTGTACGAGTGCGAGGTGTCCCACCACAGGCCGCCGCCGTGAGCGTTCCAGCCCTGCGCGGCGATGAACGCGAACGCGCGCTCGGCGTCGTGCAGGTAGCGCGCGCCGCCCGTCGCCCTGTAGGCGTCCAGGAACGCGAGCCCCCACCAGCCGTTGTCGTCGAACCAGGTTCGTACCTGGCCGCGGTCGTTCGGATACGGGGCGAAGCCCGGCGTGGGCCGCAGCGAGGCGTCGAAGTAGCGCTCGGCGCCGTTCGCGAACGACAACAGGCGAGCTTGGTTGGCCGCGGAGGGCGCGGCGAGGTCGATCGCGTCGAGCGCCTCGAACACCGGCAAGCTGCCCCAGATCGTCGCCAGCGGGAAGCGTTCGCGATCCCCCAGGCGTTCGTCATACCAGCCGCGCCGCCTGTCGCGCCAGAGCACCTGCGCGCGCGCGACCCCCTGTTCGGCGAGCTGCAGGTAGGGGAGCTCGGGCGCCGCCGCGGGCGCTTCGCCCGCCGTGGGGGCTTCACCAGCCGGCGCCGATTCGCCGCCGGCCGGTGGTCTCGTGGTCGGAGGCGCGGCCTTGCCAGGGGCGGCGCGCACAGCGGGAACCTCGCCGCAGGCTGCGAGCACCGACCAGACAGCTGCGCAGAGTGCAGCCCTCCGAACAGCTCGCGCGACGGCGGCGTAGGCCGGCACCCGGAGCACCATAGCGCCCGGCGCCGAACGCGAAGCATGAACGACGACCTCGACGGGCGAGGCGGCCTCGCGGGCCCGCCTCATTCGACGAGCAGGGTGGCGCGCATGCCTTTCTGCTCGTGTTCGGGAAGCGAGCAGAACAGCGTGTAGACGCCCGGCCGCAGTTCCACCTGCAGGTCCCCAACGCCGCCGGCCTGCGTGTTGGGCAGCGACCCGGCCGCCGGGCCTTCGGCGGGCGCGGCGTTGAGGTTGTGTTCGTCTTGGCCGTGGTTGACGAACTGGAGGATGACCTTGCCCGCGGGGACGCTCGTGCGGGACAGCGTGAAGCTGTACTCCACGGCGGTCACCTGCACGTGCGGGACCGACGGCGGCGGGCCGGAGGGCGAGCTCGTTTCCGATGGGGCGGCCGGCGCGACCGCCACGGGCGGGCTCGAGGAGATGCCGGACCGGCCGGTGCTCGACGTGGCGCCGCCGCTCCCCGCCGAGCCCCCAGTGGACGTCCCGCTCGAGCTGTTCGAGCCGTGCCGCGAATGGTGGCGGGAGCTGCGGCAGCGTCGGCCGTGCTGGTGGGCGCGCACACGCGATCGCGCTCCACAGCGCGCGCGGTGACGCGCCGGCGGTCGCTGGGCGCCTGTGCGGGCTCGCGCGGCCGCGAGCGCGGCCGCCGGCACGCACGTCCCGCAGAGCAGGAGCAGGACGATGTGGGCGCGCGCGGTGCGCATGTCAGGTGATCAGTTGGGGAACCGTGCCGTAGGCGCTCGGGCCGGCGAGGCCCGTGCCGGCTTCGGGGATCACGAGGCCGGCTTCGGTCTGGAGCCACTGCCCGAGCAGCCCCGCGTACATCGCTCTGTAGTCCGAGGTGTTGACGAGGTTTTCGTTGGGGTCCAGTTTCGAAAGCCCGGGAAATTCGCCGACCATCTTGCCCTTCACGCGGCTGCCGATGAGGAACGCCGCGCCCGCGGCCCCGTGGTCGGTGCCCGAGCCGTTTTCGCGGGGACGGCGCCCGAACTCCGACCACAGCTGGATGATCACGCGGCCGTCGAGTTTGCGCGCTTCCAGGTCGCGCTGGAAGGCGACCACCGATTCGACTGTCTCGCCGAGGTTCGTGCTGAGCGTGTTGCGCTCGTCGGAATGGGTGTCATAGGAGCCGACCGCGTTCAGCGAGACGCATTTGATCGGCAGCGCTTCGTCGGCGATCATCGCGGCCAGCACGGCGAGCCGGGCCGGGAACTCGCCGCCGGTGCTCGGATAGGTGACCGGCGAGGTGAAGCCCGGTTTGCCTTCGTGTTCGGCGAACGGCGCCACCTGGTTGCGGATGATGCTCGTGTCCAGCGAGGCCGCGCGGGCCTGGGCGAACGCGGGGGATCCGGCGGGCAGCGCGCCGAGCTGGCCGAACGTTTCGAGCGTGGGGCCGGTCAGCGGTTCATCCAGCCCGTAGGCCCAGAAGTTGTAGTCCGACGGCGAGGACATGGCCGCTACCGGCACCCTGGTGGTAGCGAGCGCGGGCGCCAGGGAATAGTCCAGCGACAGGCCCTGCAGGGGGTTGGAGGGATCCCCGGCGATGTCCAGATAGCGGCCCATCCAGCCCGAGCGCGTCTGGGCGTTCAGCTCCCCCACCTCCCAGTAGTGGCGGCTGGTGAAGTGGCTCTCGTCGGGCGGGTCGTAGCCGATCGCGGGGAACACTGTGACCTTGCCTTCGGCATGGAGCTGGGACAGGCCCGCGGCCTGCGGGTGCCACATCAGGCTTTCGTCCTCACTGAACGGCGCGCCCGCGCCTTCGGCAAGACCCAGCGACGGTCGCAGTTCGTGGTAGCGGGCTTCCTTGACCGGGGCGAGCACCGACAACGCGTCCCAGCCACCTTCCATGAAGATCGACACGAGCACCGGCTGGTTGGGCGGCGCCGCGGCAGCGGCCTGGGCGATGCCCTCTTCGAGGTGACGCGGCGAGAGCGCGGCAGCGCCGTAGACGGTCAGCACGGCGCCGGCGGTGCGCAGCAGGAACGCGCGCCGGTCCATGCCGGTGCCGGCGGGCAGCGGCATCCCCCGCTCGATCGAGGGCAGCCCGCGACCGGCTTGCGCGACGCCCGCGCGCATCAGCTGGGCGCGCGTGAAGTCGTTGCAGGAGCAGCTGCGGGCCACGTCAGCTCACCTGCATGTCGGGAGCGGTCGCGATCAGCATGCGCAGCGCGTTCTGGCGGATCGCGCGGTAGGGGCTCTGCTGCCACTGGGCGGTCGCCACGCCTTCCAGGCAGGACGCGGCAAAGGCGGCGACGCATTCGCGCGATTCGCCGCTCAGCAGCGGATCCCCCCAGTAGGCCAGCGCGCTTTCGAGCGCCGCGGCGGGGTCCTCGGTTTCGCTGTATCGCGGCTGTCCTTCAGGGGGCCACGGGTTCGGGTAGGTCTTGGCGGTGACGTAGCTGGCCATTTCCCATCGCGCCTTGGCGGTCGATGTGTCCAGCCAGTGGGTGAAATCCCAGCCGGAGACGTTGGGCGGGTAGAACAGCTGCTGGCCGGCGCTCGCCGACAGCCACGCCCAGGCGGTCGTGTCGATCGGGCGGCCGATCGCGCGCAGCAGGCCCGCGTTGTAGACGACCGGCGGGGTGACCAGGTCGGGGCCTTGCAGGAAGTCGGGATGCTGCAGGATCGCCTCGACCACCGCGCGGATGCCGTAGCCGGAGGCCAGGTAGAGGCCCTGGAGCGAGGCCAGCGTCGCTTCATCGGGCGGGGCCGGAACGAAGTAGCTCCAGAGCTTGCTCACGAAGAACGAAGCGTGCAGCGGATGGCTTACGCAGAGCCGCACGGCGTCTTCGTAGTTCCATTTGCCGGTCTGACCGAAGACCGTCTTGTTGCCCGCGTCGTGGCGGGAGGCGTCGAAGTGGAAGTTCTGCAGGCCGCTGCTTTCGGTCCATTCGGCCGTCCAGCCGGTGAGCGCCCGCGCCATCTCGCGGATGTCGGTCTCCGTGTAGGCGCCGCGGTCGGCTCCGAGGGAGAAGAGCTCCATCATCTCGCGCCCGTAGTTCTCGTTGGGTTCGTACCGGTCGTTGTAGATCCCGTCGAGGAACACGAGCATCGCCGGGTTGACGGTCACGGCGAGGAACAGGTCCTGGAAGTTGCCCAGCGCGTGTTCGCGGAACAGCGCGTTCTGGTCGAGCATCCGCTGCTGGCTGTTCACCTTTTCGTTGGAGTTGGCGAACCAGTCGTGCCAGATGAATGTCATGCGCTCCACGAGCTGCTGGTCGGAGCGGATCATGCGATCGAGCCACCAGCAGTGGTCCTCTCCCCACACGTCGGCGGGTTCGAGCGCGTTGCCTTCGTCGTCGGTCGGTTCGGGGCCGCTGAGCGTGGCGGCTCCCACGGGTCTTGTGAGCCCCTGCACGACGGCTTCCAGCGGCTGGCCCACGAGCTTCTCGGCCTGGCCGGGCGTGGGCCCGAAGCCGGCCCGCCAGAGCAGGCGTCGGGCCTGGCTGAGGCTGATCGACGCGGCGACGGCCGGCGGCGGCGAGCTCGACGGCGGCGGTGGGTTGACGGGGATCGCGGGTGGCGCGGGCGCGCCCGGCAGGCCCGCGACGGGTGTGACGTGCGTCGCGGGCTTGTGCTTGCGGCGATGCTTGCGGCGCTTGGAGCGCTTGACGTGCTTGTGGTGGGTGGGGTGGTGTACGCCCTTGCCGTGCGGGGCGTGTCCGTGTCCGGACTTGGCGTGGGCGCGAGCACGCCGCAGCTGGTCCTGGTTGCTGGCCGCGCCCGGTGCGGGAGCCTTTGCACTCGCGCTCGAGGTGCCGGCCGTGTCGACCGCGCTCATCGCGTTGTCCCTGGGGCCATGTGGCGATGCTAGGCAGCCAGGCTCGCGCCCGGTGGAGGCTTGGACCTTTGTTCTAGGGCGCTGCGGACACCGCGAGCACGCTGTTGGCCGCCACGGTCAGGCGCAGCTTCCCGTGCACGGGGTTCAGGGTTGCGCCGCCCAGTCCCGCTCGGCTCGGGAGGAGCGCCGCGACCCGGACCGGACTGATCGTGCGAAGCAGGACCGGGCGGGCTCGCGCGTGCTCGTTGTCGAGGATCAGGGTCAGGCCGCCTGTGGGGCCGGCGACGGCGGTGGCGATCAGTTCGCGCACGCCGGGCACGGTTCGCAGGGAGGAGCCCACCGGCAGCCAGCTGTTGAGCGCCACGAGAGCGCTCTCCAGGGGCCGCGCGATGATTTCCGCGCCGCGCACGAGAAACGGGTCGTATGGGTTGCCGCTGAAGTGGAAGCGCACCTCGCGGAAGCCCGTCTTCAGAGCGGAGAGGACAAAGCGAACGGCCCACACCGCCGCGACAGGCCGGTCTGAGACCCCGGCCAGGCCGCCACAGGACGCGGAGTTGGCCTCGGAGATGATCGCGGGCAGGCCCGCCGACTGCGCGTCGGCCACCACCCACGCCAGGCGCTTCGGCGATTCGGCGACCTTGGAGGAGAGCAGTCCTGAGAGCGTCACCGCCCGCGGGCTCACACAGGTCGTGAGCGGATAGAGATGCACACCCACGGTCTGGGGGTGCAGCTGTGCGAGCACGCCCGGGAGCTGCGCCTGCCAGGACACCGGCCGGGCAAGTTCGGGTCCGAGCAGCGGCAGCGGCCCGACGGCCGGGCGTAGGTAGGCGGCGAGCTGCAGGTAGAGCTTCGCCGCGGCGGCGCCCTCGTCGGGCAGCGGCTTGGACAGGGAGGCGTAGTTGGGCAGGTGGTAGAGGTCAGGCTCGTTGCCGAGCGAGACGGTCAGGCCGGCCGTGGCGGCGCTCTGTGCTTCGGCGACCATCTGGCTGGCCCAGGCGACGTTTCCGGTCCGCATGTTCAAGCCGACGGTCAGCGGGTCCCTGCTGGCGCTCAGCAGACAGTGCAGCTGAGACCAGAAAGCGCTTGAGACCGGATACAGGGTGGCGGCTTCCCAGTTGACGGGCGGGACCGTCAGCGCGGCGCCGGGCGCGACGAGATCCTGGCTGTCGCCGGCGAGCTGCAGCGGAGGTGAGCCGAGCCGCAGCAGCTCCGCGACGAGCGACGCGGGGGGACAAGCGCCGCTCCCGAGATCCTGGGCGATCACCGGGTACTCGATCGAAAGGCCGACGGGCGGCATCGCGACAGCGACGCCCGGACCAGCCGTGAGCGTGGGCGAGAGCGTGATCTGCGAGGGCGGGACCGGCGCACTTGCCGCACGGCCCTGGCTCGCTTTCGCGTGCGACGGCCATGCCGCGGCGAGCGAGCCGGCCGGGCATCCGGCGAGCAGCAGGCTGCACACGGCGAACGCGACCGTCGCGAGGTTGTGCGTCCTTCGCAGGCGCCGCATCGGCTGAACATAGCGGCGCCCGCGGCGCGGCGAGCCAGCGGAGCGCGATCCGCCGGGGGGGCGGGGTCCCGGCACGCCGGCTCCCGTCGGAGCGGGAAGCGTCGGCTGGCGCATCCAACCGCCGCGGCGGCACCGCTCACACGAGCGCCGAGGCCTGCCGATAGCGACCAGGTATGTCCGAGCAACGACCCACGCACGCCGGTACGGCCGGCGCCCGCCGCAGGGCCGAGCGCGTACGCGAACAGCGCACGCGTCGGGCGGCGCGGCGTTCGCCCGTGGCGAGGCTGCTGGCGGCGTGCTTGCCCTCGCAAGCGGGAAGGATCCTGCGCCGCCAGGGCACGGGCGCCGCGGGGGAGCAGCAGCTGGCCGCGTCGTTGGCCGAGCGGTGCCCTTCGGTCCCGCTGCTGCACGACCGGCGCGCCGCGATGAGCCCCGCGAACATCGACCACGTCGCCCTCGCCCCGACCGGCGTGTTCGTGATCGACACCACGCGCTATGAGGGCCGCATCGAGGTGCGCAAGCCTCTCTTCGGCGCCGCGAAGCTAAGGATCAACGGGCGCGACCGCACACATCTGATCGAGGGGCTCGACAAGCAGGTGCGAGTCGTGCGCGGCATCCTCGCGAGCCTCGCGCCCGACGTCCCAGTGCACGGTTGTGTCTGTTTCGTCGCGCCCGAGGGGATGCTCGCCGACAGCGGCCTGCCGCTCGTGCGCACCCTCGCCGTCAACGGATACCCCCTCTACAACACCGGGCGGCTCGCCAGGCGGCTGAATCGCAGGGGGCCGCTCACGCCCGATCGCGCACGGGCACTCCAAGCGATCCTCGCGGAGCGACTCCCGGCCGCGCTGGGGACGTAGGCCGTCGCCGGTCCACGCGCTTAGGCGCCGTTGTGGCCGCGCCGATACTCACACGTGCCTCGCGCAGATCAGGATGCTCCCCCGCAGCCATCCTCCAGCGGCGGATCGGCGCACCGCAGATCGGCCTTCCGCACTAGATGGACCGGTCGGGGCGCCCGGCTCTCAGCTTTGCTGGTGTGCCTGGCGGGAGTCTCGCTGCTGGCCGCGCACACCTATGCCGGATCGAGCGACGGCTCGAGATCGAACGGCGCAGCTGGGTGCGGAGCGGCGCAGGTCGCGCTTCCCAACCTCGACCTCGACGGCGTCGTGCGGCTGCGCGCAACGCTGCTGCCCGCTCTCGCCGAGCTCGGCGGCAGGCGCTATGAAGGGGGCACGGTCGCGCCCGGCAACCTCTGGTCGGACGCCCACCCCCGACCCCTGCGACTCTCGCGTGAGCGCGGCGGACGCTGGCCGGCCGGCTACGAGATCCGCCAGTACCTGCCGGGCAGCGACAACGTGGGCGCCGACGCGCTCCTGTTCGCACAGGCAAGCCAGGCCCAGCAGGTCTTCGACGAGGCATCCCGGGCACGCTGCTATCCGGCCGGAGTCGCTGAAGCCGCCAGAACCCCACCTCGCGCCCTCAACCTGACCTGGCTCAACCCTGACGGGTTCACCGAGGAGGATGTGCTGCTGCTTCGCGGCCGCACCCTCTTCAGGATCGCCGATGTGCGCTCGCGCTCGACCGCGGGCCAGCGGACCGCCGGCCTGGCGACGGTGGACAGGCTCGCCTGCGCGCTGCCGGCGGCGGAATGCTGGCCCCGGTCGGGACCAGCGCCGGCCAGGAGCTCTATGTCGATCGCCTGACGCGACCGGGCGTCCTAGCCGGCTTTATGAACGGCTTCAAGCACAGACGGGCGGGTGGCGCGCAGAAAAGCCACGGCTACGGCGATCCACGCCGCATTGGCCGTCAGCCATATGAACGCGATACCGACGACGCTCACGGCTGCGGTCCGTGGGACAGGTTTGCGCATGCGTCGTCATCGCCGTCCTGCCCGACGAGCTTGAGCGAGCCCGCCCCAAGTACGCGGGTTGCTACGGCGACTCCCCGATCAGGATCTCGGATGGCTCAGGCGGCAAAGCCAGGTGCGGGTGTTCAGTGGCAGGCGGCGAGAACCACTGCTGCGCGATCGCGGTCGGGATGATCGCTGACAGCACGACGACGGTTACGAGCAGCGAGAACTGCGTCCGGTCGATGATGTGGGCCGTAAGGCCATACAGCGCGCTGATCGTGCCGAACGTCAGCCCCGTGCTCATCAGCAGCGTCGTGAACGTTGCGTTCGGGCTTGCGTGCCGTCGGGCGAGCGGGTAGACCAGGCCGAGCTTGGGCACCATCTTCGCCGCGACCAGGACGCCGAGCACGCCGAGATTTGCGAACACCGCCGCGAGCGAGACGTTCATGCCGCCGCGCAGGAAGAAGAACGGGGTAAGAAAGGCAAATGCGACGACGCGCAGTCGCCGTTGCTCTTCGTGGTGTCGCTGGTAGTGGCGGGACATCACCAAGCCCAGGATGAAGGCAGGCAGGACGGCCTGGCTGTTTGCCTCGGTACCGAGGACCATCAGGAGGAGGAGGATTGCGAAGACGAGCTTGATCTCGGGCTCGATCACGCGATCGCCGTAGCGCCCAAAGAACCATGGGGACGCCTTCGGCAGGAGCACGATCAGCGCGACGGACACGACGAGGAATACGGGGAGCCAGACGGTCGGTTTGATGAAGATCACCGACAGCGCGATCACGGTGCACATGTCGGTCACGAAGCAGGCGCTCATGATCAGCTTGCCTACGCGGACCGTGTTGAGCCCGGTCTCAACGAGAACGGCATAGACGACAGCGAGACTGGTGGTCGATAGGGCCGTGCCCGCGATCAGCGACGCTTTCGTCGTCCAGCCGAGCGGCCCGAGCGCGAGCAGCGTCGCCGCCACGAACGGCCCAGCGAACGAGACGAAGCCGATGCTGATCGAGGCACCGAAGCGTTCGCGGAAATCATCCGGGTCAACCTCTGCTCCGGCCAGGAACGTGAGCACGACCGAGGCGAAGCCCGCGAGGAACACGAGCCAGCTCTGATTGGGATCGAGGTTGAACGTGTTGCCGAGCGCAACCCCGAAGGCCAGCTCGATGAGTGCGACCGAGATGCCGACCTCGACCGACACCATGCTGGCGACCAGGGCCGCGCTCATGAGAATCGCTGCGAGTTGGATGACCGTCATCTGCAAACCTCCACGAGGCGTCGTTGGACGTTTTCGTAGAGGCCATCAGCGGCATGGCGCCGCGCGGTTCCGGTCATCGGCTCTGTCACCGACCCGAAGAGCGAGCCTCATCGCTCGGTCCGTAGCCTAGCCCACCGAGAACGTTCCTAGCGGCAAGACGACCGCCACGACAGCGTCTCCATCAGCCGCTTCTTCCGCTACTGCGGCGGGCGGTCAAGCAACGCAGGGCCGTCGGCCGCAGCGGCCTTGTACTGCGGACACGACAAGATTGACTTGCCTGGCCCACGCGGCCATAATCGCGCTCACAACCCTCTCGAAGCTAGGAGGCCGCGTGTCCTGGAAGCTCGCAGGGTCGTATTTCGAGACATGCTCGTGTGATGTGGTCTGTCCTTGCACGGCGTCGCTGGCACTCGGTGCAACGCTTGACCGCTGCAAGGTCACGCTCGTCTTCAACGTGCGCAACGGTGAAGTCGAGGGGACCGACGTGAGTGGGCTGACTGTTGCGGCTCTGGCAGACACGCCGAAGGTGATGAGCGAGGGCAATTGGCGCCTTGGTGTCTTCATCGACGCGGCGGCGTCTGACGAGCAGGCCGAGAAGCTGGGCGCGGTGTTCTCGGGGGCCCTCGGCGGCCCGATGGAGGCCCTCGGGCCCCTGATCGCGGAGAACCTCGGCGTCGAGCGCGCGCCGATCGAAGTGCAGGAGGACGGCCTGCGCCACTCGATCCGCATTGGTAGTGCGGTGGACTTCGAGATCGAGGACGTCGTGCCTTTTGGGGTCGCTACGGGCCAGCCTGCGAAGCTCACCGGCGTCTTCCATCCCGCCGGCTCCGAGCTGAACGTCGCGAAGGCGACGCGATCCAAGATCGATGCCTTCGGCATCCAGTACGAGGGCAAGGCCGGATTCTCAACGTCGCAGTTCTCGTGGGCGGCTTGAGCGCAGAGCAGGTCCCTGCATTCGCCCACCGGCGCACGAGCCGCAGCGAGCTCGGCGACGCGTTCGCGGCCGCGCGGACGCGGCTGGCGCTCGTCGCCCTGCTGTTTCTGCTGGCAGCCCTTGCCTGGTGGTCGACGGCCGACAGGATGGCCGGGATGGATGCAGGTCCCGGCACCGATCTCGGGGCGCTCGGCTGGTTCGTGGGCGCATGGGTTGTCATGATGGCCGCGATGATGTTCCCGTCGGTCTCGCCGACGGTGGCGCTGTACGCTCAGATGACGCGCCGGCGCGGGCTGGACCGACCGCTGCTGTTTACGAGCGGCTACCTGTTGATATGGAGCGTCGCAGGCGTGGCCTCCTATGGCCTCTTCCAGCTTGGTAGGAGCCTGTTCGGCGCCGACCTGCATTGGGGTGGTGGCGGTCGCTGGTTCGCAGGAGGCGTGCTGGCGATCGCCGCGCTCTACGAGCTCAGCCCGCTGAAGGACGTTTGCCTGGACAAGTGCCGCAGCCCGCTCGGATTCCTCGTTGGCACGTGGCGGGACGGGCGCCGGGGGTCCCTCGAGATGGGAGCTCGTCATGGCGCCTGGTGCTTGGGCTGCTGCTGGGCGCTGATGGCTGCGCTCTTTGCCCTGGGAGTGATGAGCGTCGCGTGGATGGCGCTTGTCGCGGCAATGATCACCCTCGAGAAGACGCTTCCGTGGCCCCGTCTAGTGACGTGGGGCACCGCAGCCGTTCTGCTCACCCTCGCGGCCTTGCTCGTGGCGGCACCGCACGCAATTCCCGAGCTCGTGGTACCGAGCGGCGGCCACAGCGTCAACGCCATGAACGCGATGCACTAGCCGTAGACCAGATCGAAGGAGGCGCGCGATGAGCACCGTCGGCTTTGTCGGCCTCGGAGCGATGGGCAGCCGGATCGCCGGACGGCTGCTCGACGCGGGCAACGAGTGCTACGGAAACAACCGAACCAGGGCCAAGGCCGAGCCGCTGATCGACCGCGGCCTCCAGTGGCGCGACTCGCCGCGCGAAGTGGCCGCCGCCTCCAACGTCGTCTTCAGCATGGTCACCGACGACGCGGCGCTCGAGGCGATCGCCTCCGGGCCCGACGGCATTCTCGCCGGTCTCACGGAGGGGAAGGTCTACGTCGACATGAGCACCGTCAGCCCGCGGGCGAGCCAGCAGCTCGCCGAGCGGGTCGCGTCGGCCGGCGCTCAGATGCTCGACGCACCGGTGTCCGGGAGCATCCCCCAGGTCGAAAGCGCAACGCTCGCGATCTTCGTCGGCGGCAGCGCCCCAGCCTTCGAAACGGCCGAGCCGCTCTTGCATGAGCTCGGCCAAGCCATCACCCACGTGGGCGGCAACGGTCAGGGGCTGCTGATCAAGCTCGCGGTCAACATCAGCCTCGCCGTACAGACCCTCGCCTTCAGCGAGGGCCTGCTGCTCGCCGAACGCGGCGGAGTCGACCCGCGACTTGCGGCCGAGGCCATGAGCACCAGCTCGATCGGCTCGCCGATGCTCAAGGCGCGCGTCCCGCTGCTGCTCGACCTCCCCGAGCAGGCCTGGTTCGACGTGGCGCTCATGCACAAGGACATCCGCCTCGCGCGCGACACAGCCGACGAGCTCGCGGTGCCGCTCCCGACGGCCACCGTGGCCGACGAGATGCTCAGCAGGGCAAGCGAGCTCGGCTACGAGCATCGCGACCTCGCCGCCCTCCACGAGGTCCTCGCGGAGACACCCGTGGGATGAGCGTGACGGCTTGGTGGCCCTGACCGCCCACGGCGCTCGCGTGGGCGGATTGGTGGGCAGGCCGCGCTCCAGCCGACGTACCCTCGCTCCCCGAGTAGAATCTGTGCCAGGTCTTATACAACGAGAGGCTGTGATGACGCGTTACCTGATCGAACGTCTGTGGGATCCTATGGAAGAGGAGGAGATGTCCGCCAAGGGCCCGCTCTCCAAGGAGATCCTCAGGGACCACGCGCAGTTCTCCTCGGTGGTCTGGGAGCACTCGCACACCGTCATGGACGAGGACGGACGACTGATCTCGTTCTGCGTCTATTCCTCGCCGAACACCGAGCTGCTCTACGAGCATGCAGACCTGCTCGGTCAACACATCATCCACCGGGTTTACGAGATCGGTGGGGACGTCTCGCCTGACGATTTCGATTGATCTCCCCCCAGGGTGACGTCGTGCTCGGCGTGCATCAGTGCCTGCAATGCGACGCCCCGTCGCAATCGCAGCCGGCGCCGTCGCCCCTCGTCGCCGTCGGGGATCAACTTCAGCGCCTGGTTGCACAGATCGACTGCCTCGTGTTGTGCCCATCCGCGGCCGGCCTGGTCCGCGGCCGTCAGCAGATAGTCGGCGGCCTTCTCACTGTCTCCCGCGCGGCGCCAATGGTGCGCCAGCGCCGTCGCGTACGCCGTCCGATCCCCCGCCTTCTGCTCGATGAAGCAAGCCACCGCACGGTGGCGCTCGCGCCGTGCCGCGATCGGCAGGGTCGAATACGCAACCTCCCGCACGAGAGCGTGCTTGAAGCTCAGCTCCTGGTCGCCCTCAATCCGTGACCAGGGCCGGCGGCGGATCATGTCCCGCCGCTCGAGCGCCTGCAGCAGCTCAGCGAGAGGCTCCGGCGCGCCTAGCGCTTCCAGGCTGCCTTGCCAGAAGGCATCGCCGATCACGGCTGCGCTGAGGAGAACCTGACGCTCAAGCTCAGGGAGCCGGTCGAGCCGGGCGGCGATCATCGTTTTGACGCTTGTCGGCAGTTCGCTGGGCTGCAAGCGCCCGCCCTCTGCCAGCCATGCGGCGAGCTCCTCGATCCAGAGCGGGTTGCCACCGGCGGTCTGCTCGACCCGCGCGATGGTCGAGGCGACGTTCGCGTCGGGTGGGAGCAGTCGGCGCACGAGGTTGTGGGCATGAACCTCGCCAAGGGCGTCCAATTGCACAGTGAGGTTGGTCGGCAGCCGCGCCCAGCTCGGCTGACGGTCGAGGAACTCTCCGCGTGCCAGCGCGAGCACGAGTATCGGCGCGTCCGCCAGTCGAACCGCGAACGACCCGACAAGCTCGAGCAGAGCCTGATCGGCCCAGTGAAGGTCTTCGAGCACCAGCAAGGTCGGCCGCTCGCGAGCGATCGCCTCCAGGAACCGTTGCGCTGAGACGAACAGGACCTCCCGGTCCTCGACGGTCTCCTCGGTAAGGCGGGCGAGGATCGACAGGTGCGTGGCCATGCCGGCCGTGTCCTCGCCGGGGAGCAGCGCTTGCAGACGAAGCGCGAGCTTCTCCCCGGCCGCAGGACCCGGGTCGGTTGCAAAGATGCCGGACGCTTCCTTCAGCACTTGAGAGAAGGCGTCGTATGCGGCGCGCTCGCCGTAGGGGAGCGACCGGCCTCGCAGCGTACGTCCCCCCTCAGCCTCGAGGCGCTCGGCAAACTCCCGGGTGAGCCGCGTCTTGCCGATGCCGGGTGGCCCAACGAGGGTTATAAGCCGCGGCGCAAGCTCGGCGGCTGTTCGCCGCCATGCGCTCATGAGGATGTCCATCTCCGCGTCGCGCCCGACGAACGGAGCGCTCGAGACCGGACGCTCGGCCGGTGCTGCTGTCGCGGAGCGGGCGAGCCATGGTTGGCACTGCGCCGACTTGCCCTTGGCCTTGAACGGCGGCACAGCCTCATAGACGATGTCACCCGCCGTGGCGGCGTAGGTCTGCTCGCCGACCAGCACTCCTTCAGCTGGCGCAGCCGCCTGCAGCCTCGCGGCCATGTTGACTGCATCGCCCATCACGGTCAGCTCGCGCCGGCCTTCCGGCCCGACGCTGGCGAACAGCACCTCACCCGTGTTGACGCCCACTCGCACGCAGAGGCCGCGAAACTCCTCGGCCCTCTCCGATGCCCGTCGTTGGATCTCGAGACCCGTCCGCACGGCGCGAGCAGCGTCGTCCTCGTGTGCGACCGGTGCCCCGAACACCGCCATCAGCGCGTCGCCAATGACCTTGTCGACGGATCCCCCGAACTGCTCGACCACCTCACCCATCGTGCGCATGCAGCGATCGACCATCGAACGGACGTCCTCCGGATCGTTCCGCTCCGAGTACTCCGTAAAGCCGGAGAGGTCCGCGAAGAGCACAGTGGCCCAGCGCCGCTCCTCTCCGGGTTGCGTGGACGCCGCGGAGGCCGGCGTCCCGGTCCCTAGTTCCGCGCCGCACGCCCCGCAGAACCGAAAGCTCGCAGCGATCTCCTCGCCGCAAACCGGGCAGCTCTGCCGCAGTGCAGCGCCGCAGCCGCCGCAGAACCGCTGCGCGGCGCCGTTCTGCTCCCCGCAATCGGGACACCGTGCTGTGACGGTCAAATCGGCTCCCCTACGTGGCGGGCAATATGTTCTGGTTCACGCGGAAGAGGTTCTGAGGATCGTAACGGGCCTTAACCTGCGCGAGCCGCGCGTAGTTGCCTGAGTACGTGGCCTGGACTCGATCCTGGCCCTCTCCCTCGCCGAGGAAGTTGACGTACGCGCCGCCCGCCGAGAACGGATGTAGTGCCTCCCAGTAGGCGATCGTCCAGCCCTTGACCATGTCGGCGTTGGCGGGATCGGGATCGACGCCTACGATCACCTGCGCCCAGTTCGCGTCGCGGTAGGCCCACGGCGTGTCGCCATCGCCGGCACGACCGGCTGCCCCGTTGATGGGATACAGATGCATCGTGGAGTGCATTGTCGGGATCGCCGAACCGTGCTCCACATGCTGCTCGATCGCCTCGTCGCTGAGCTCCTTGACGAAGTCCGCGCGCCAGTACCACTGGTACCCCGGCTCATAGAGCGCGTCAAATGCCGACTGAAGCGCCGGGTAAGGCAGCGGTCCGACACCGTCGAGCGCGGGCCCCATCGCCCGTGCGGGTCGCAGTAGCTCCTCTGCGCTCTGCTCCGATCCGGTGTGACACCAGATCACGCCGCACATCTTCTCCATGTGCAGCTCCTCGGGAAAGGGATCTGCCGGCGGGACCACGAGGAACGCGAAGAACCCGTTCAGCTCCTCTGGCGCACTTGGCAGGAACTCCCGGTACCAGCGCATGATCTCCGCGGCTCGCTCAAGCGGCCAGAGCATTGGACCGCCCACGATTGTCTTGATCGGGTGTAAAGCGAACAGGAACGAGGTAACGACGCCGAAATTGCCGCCGCCGCCGCGGATCGCCCAGAACAGGTCGGGATTCTCTTCCCTGCTCGCATGCACGAGCCGCCCGTCGGCGAGCACCACGTCGGCCTCGAGCAGGTTGTCGATCGAGAGGCCGCACGCACGCGAGAGATGGCCGATCCCGCCGCCGAGCGTCAGCCCTCCAACCCCGGTCGTCGAGATGATGCCGCTCGGCGTGGCAAGGCCAAAGGCATGGGTGCAATGATCGACATCACCCCACGTGCACCCACCCTGCACGGCCACCGTGCGCGCCTCGGGGTCGACGCGCGTGCCGTTCATGTTCCTGAGATCGATGACCAGGCCGTCATCGCAGCTGCCAAGCCCCGCACCGTTGTGCCCACCCCCACGTATGGCGAGCTCAAGACCAGTCGCACGCGCGTAGTCGACCGCGCTGATGACGTCCGCGACGTCGGCGCAACGTGCGATCACGGCGGGGTGCTTGTCGATCATCCCATTGAACAGTTGGCGGGCGTCGTCGTACCCTGGGTCGCCAGGGGAGACGAGGTCGCCCCGGAAGCCGTCCGCGAACGCTGACGGCATAGCCTCCTCCACAGACACGGCCGCTCCTTTCCTCGACTGCTGCCCACGCTACTCCTCTTGGCGCGCCGCGGCCACTCGCGCGGCGATGCGCGAGATCCGAGCGTCCCGGAGGAAGCCCACCCGGTTCCTCGTTGGGACGGGTACGAGCACTGACAGCACCGCGGCGAATGGGGCCATCGCCTGACGCCCCGCCGGGTCCTCGGACTTCCCGTGCGGGGCGCCGGTGTTTGCGCCCCGCCGCCCGCGGGGAATACTTGCCAAGTGATATCTCGGGAGCCCGATACCCTCCATCCAGTCGAGTTGGTACGGTAGCGCCAACGTGTCCGAGGCGGCCCCCGATGCCGTTGAAGTCGAGCCAGCTGCGCTATTTCGTCACGGTCGCACAGGAGGGTCAGTTCACCCGCGCCGCGACGAAGCTGCACATCGCCCAGCCCGCGCTGTCGCAAGCGATCGCCCAGCTCGAGTCCGACCTCGGCGTCAAGCTGCTGGAGCGTCACCCTCGCGGCGTTAGCCTGACGGCCGCCGGTGACGTACTCCTGGCGAAGGCGCGGATCGCCATAGCCGCCGCCGACGACGCCGTCGACACCGCCCACATGCTCGAGCGAGGCCGGAAGGGGATGATCGAGCTTGGGTTCGTGGTGGCGCCGCCTGGCCTCCACAGCCCCCGACCTCTGAAAGCGTTGGCGAAAGCGCATCCTGAGATCGCCATCCGCTATCGAGAGCTGCCGTTTCCGTTTACCCCAACGCGGTCCTGGCTCTCGGAGGTGGACGTGGCGGCGTGTCACCGGCCACCGGCCGATCCGAACGTGTGGTCGCGCCCGTTCGGTCACGAGCCGCGGGTAGTGCTCGCGGCTAAGGGTCATCCGCTCGCCGAACGCAGCGAGCTGAAGGTCGCAGACGTCCTCGAGGAGACGTTCATAGGCTTTCATCCCGCGACCGAGCCGCAGTGGGCGGGGTTTTGGAGCCTCGACGACCATCGCGGCGGCCCACCTCGGCACGTCACCAAAGACCAAGTAGCCAACGGCCAGGAGGTTCTCGCCTCGATCGCGCTCGGCACCGCTATCACGACGGCCCCAGCCGTAGTGGCCAGCGTGCTCACCGGCTCGCAGATGGGCGTGGTGACGATCCCGCTCGTCGACGCCCGGCCCTCGGAAGAGGTACTCGTCGGGCGGAATGACCACCGCACCCCTCCCGTCGAGACCATGCTTGCATTCTTTCTCTCCCTCGACCGCGACTGAAGCGACGGCGAGCACGAACCCGATCTCCACGAGGCACAGGGCCCTCGACCTGTTAGTTGAGAAGTACCGATTTGCAGGGCTCTTCTTTGATCGGGGAGACAGGATTTGAACCTGCGACCGCCCGGCCCCCAGCCGGGTGCGCTACCAGACTGCGCCACTCCCCGT
>Ga0209415_10005198_pt1 | contig 23482 bp, 21 predicted proteins | sample PeaSoiSIISIP2007_FD_187696 | JGI IMG/M metagenome (GOLD analysis project Ga0209415, IMG submission 187696) | Peat soil microbial communities from Weissenstadt, Germany - SII-SIP-2007 (SPAdes) (version 2) | ecosystem: Environmental > Terrestrial > Soil > Wetlands > Peat | place: Germany... | reverse complement strand
TCAGACCGGCTTGAAGCCCGTGTCCATCTGCGCGTCGATCAGCAGCGGCTCCTTGCCGGCGATGCCGCGCTTGATGAGGGCGCAGACCTCGGCGGCGGTCGTGGCGCGCTCGGCCGCGACGCCCAGCGAGCGCGCGAGGCCGACGAAATCGACGCGCGGATTGACCAGATCCATGCCGACATAGAGGTCGGTCTGCGCCGCCAGCGCACGCATGGCATTCGCGCGCTGCTTCAGGATCCGGTAGGACGCGTTGTTGATGATGACGAACACCACCGCGACGCTCTCGTGGGCCGCGGTCCAGAGCGCCTGGCAGGTGTACATGGCGCTGCCGTCGCCGATCAGCGCCACCACCGGTCGATCCGGCAGCGCGAGCTTGGCGCCGATCGCCGCCGGCAAGCCCCAGCCGATGCCGCCGCCGCGAAGCCCGAAGAAGCTCTGGGGATCGTCGCTGCGCACGAATTGCCGGAGGCCCGGGCTCGACGACACGGATTCATCGATCACGACGGCGTCCGCCGGCAGCATCTCGCCGATCGCGTGCATGAGCGCCAGCGGCTTGATGGGCACCGCAGCCGCATCGGCGCGGGCGCGCGCCTTGAGCTTCTCGAGCTCGGCGGCGATCGCCGCGCGCGCCGCCTCGGAGCGCGCCTTGGCCGCGGCACGCTGCGCGGCGGTCATCCTCGATTCCAGGGCCGCCAACAGGTCCTTCAGCGTCGCCTTGATGTCGCCGAGGATGGCGACCTCCGCGGGATAGTTCTTGCCGAGCTCCCACGGGTCGTTGTCGATGTGCACCACCGTCAAGCCCAGCGGCATCGGATCGACCTCCGACGGCAGCGACATCGTGAAGAGATCGCCGCCCACGGAGAACAGCAGATCGTGCTGCTCGAGCACGGCGCGGATCGCCGGCGCGAGCCGGGTCATCGCGCCCTTGAAGAGCGGGTGCGAGGTCGGGAACGACGCCGTGTTGGCGACGCCCTCGGGATGCACCGGCGCGCCCAGCAGCTCCGCGATGGCAACGATCTCGGCGTGCGCGCGGCTTTGCGCAACGGCATCGCCCGCCATGATCAGCGGCCGCCGGGCATCGAGCAGCAGCGCCGCCGCCCGGTCGATCGCCTCGGCATCGCCGCGGATGCGCGGCGCCACCCGCGTGGGTGCGCCGAGCTCGATGTCGGCCTCGCTGGTGAGCACGTCGCCGGGCAGCGACAGGAAGACCGGGCCGGTGGGCATCGCGAGTGCGGTCTTGGCGGCGCGGTGGATCGCGCGCGGCAGCTCCACCAGCCGCCGCACCTCCGACGACCATTTCACCAGCGGCCGCGCGATCGGCGGCAGGTCGTCCCAGAGGATCGGCTCGGTGAAGGTGAAGCTCTGGTCGTGCTGTCCGGCGGTGACCAGGATCGGCGAGCCCGCTTTCTTGGCGTCGTAGAGCATGCCCATGGCGTTGCCGAGGCCGGGCGCCACGTGGAAATTGGTGACGGCGAGGCGCTGCCCGGCCTGGGCATACCCGTCCGCCATCGCCATCACGCCCGCCTCCTGCAGGCCCAGCACGTAGCGCAGCTTGGTCTCGACCGCGAGCGCGTCCATGAGCGGCAGCTCGGTGGTGCCGGGATTGCCGAAGATGATGTCCACGCCCTCTTGCTTCAGCAGATCGAGAAAGGCCCGCTTGCCAGCCATTACAGCCATGGTGTCTCCGGAGATTTGATCAGGAACCGCTGAGCCAGAGTGGACCACGAGCCGAGGCGCTTGGCCAGCTTCCAGCCTCGCCGTCCGAGCCCGTCAGCAACTGGCGAGCCGTAATCAGGAATCCTGCCGGCGGCGGCAAATGAGCCCATAGGTGACATGTTTTTCCATGATCGGCCCGGCGCGGAAATAAGGCTCCATGGCGGCGCGCATCTCGGCGATCATCCGGCCGGTGTCGGCGCCGAGTATCGCCGGCGTCGTGCTGGGAGTGCCCAACGCGCGATAGATGAGGTGCTCCAGCTCCAGTTTTCTCTCGCCGAAGGCGACGACGCGCTCCACCGGCACGAAATCAGTGCCCTCGAAGAACTGATCGACGGTGAGCTTCAACAGTTCTCGGTCGATGCCCTTGACCCATCTCCGTCTCGTCGCCGAATACACCCTGTGCCACTCGGCGTCGTCGGGGTTCTGCAACGGCACACAGACGAGGATGCGCCCGCTCGGGCTCAGCCACCGGTCGAGCCGGGCGATGGCGGCAGGCGTGTGCATGAACCAGTGGGCCCGGCCCATGGTGATCAGGTGGAAAGGGCCAAGATCCTCCGGCGCGTCCTCCACCTTCGCATGCAGCAGTCTGATCCGACGGTCCATGGCCTGCGCCCGCTTCGCCGCCTCCTCCAGCATCGGCCGCTCGAGATCCATGCCGGTAAGGCTCGCCACGAAGGGTGCGAATCCGAGCGCCACCTCGCCCGTGCCGCAGCCGAGATCGAGCAGGTCTTCCTTGCCGGTGAGCGGAATTGACTCGGCGACGAACGAGAAGAAACGCTTCAAGTACGGTTTCAGATAGGCGCGGTAGCCGATCGTCTCGGACCACATGGCTTATCCGCTTGTCCGCGGCGACTTCATCCTCGCCGGCGCCGCCGCGGCGGTGCCGGGACCCGCGTCTTCGCCTCGACGTCGAGATAGAGCTCGATCCCCTTGGTGATGTGCGCCGAAAGCACGGCGACTAGGCGGTCGGCATCGCGGGCGAGCGCCGCCTCCAGGATCTCGCGATGCTCGCGGCGCGACTGCTCGCGCGGGAAGTCCTTCACCTGGAAGGCGAGCATCCGATAGCGCAGGCTCTGGTCGTACATCATGCCGTGCAGCTGCAAGAGCCAGCGCGAGCCGCAATCCGCGATCAGCGCCGCGTGGAACTCGCGGTTGTACTGCTCGAGGAGACCGCCGTATTTCTCCTGCTCGGCCGCGATCACCGCCTCGACCTTGGAGAGCTTGTGATAGGCGGCAACCAGCTGGGATTCCCACTCGAGGCTCGCCCGCTCGAGCGAGCGCCGAGCCGCCTCGCATTCCAGCAGACGCCGCATCTCCGTGATGTCGCGGAGATCGGCGAGCGAGGCGGGTATCACCGTGAAGCCGCGCTGGCCCTCGTTCTGCACCAGCCCGTCCGCGACGAGCCGCGACAGCGTCTCCCGCAGCGTGTTCACGCTCACCTGGTAGCGGCTCTTGAGCGTATCGAGCTTGAGCTTGCCGCCGGGCTTCAGGGCGCCTTCGAGGATTTCGCTGCGCAGCCGCCTGTAGACTGCCTCGGTCACCGTCACCGCGGGCTCGATCCGTGTCTCACCGCTGTCGCGCATCGCGCCGCCCCTGCCGCATCCTGCGCGAGGGTCGCCGATCGGATGCGGCCGCGCAATAGGATGTGGCGGCGGCGACGCTCGTCTCGACGGGAAACGAGTGAATGTGCCATTTTATAGGAGATAACGAAGTTTATTGATTGATGTGGCGTTCACCATATATTCTTCTCCGCCTGTGCTCTCGCCGGAGGCCGCCATGCTGCGCTCGATCGCCACAGTTTCCCTGAGTGGCACCTTGCTGGAGAAGGTGGAAGCCGCCGCGGCGGCGCGCTTCGACGCGGTGGAGATTTTCGAGACCGACATCGTGAACTACCCGGGCGCGCCCGATGAGGTCCGGCGCGCCGCGGCCGCGCTCGGCCTCGGGATTTCGCTCTATCAGCCTTTCCGCGACTTCGAGGCGGCGCCCGCCGAGCGGCGCCAGCGCAATCTCGACCGCGCCGAGCGCAAATTCGACGTCATGCAGCAGCTGGGGGCGCGCCTGATGCTGGTCTGCAGCAATGTCGCGGCGGATACCCTCGACGATGACGCACAGGCGGCGGCCGATCTCGCGGCGCTGGCAGAGCGCGCGGCGCGCCGCGGCCTCAAGATCGGATACGAGGCGCTGGCCTGGGGCCGCCGGGTCAGCGACTACCGGCACGCCTGGCGGATCGTGGAGCAGGCCGCGCATCCGAGCCTCGGCCTCATCGTCGACAGCTTTCATTCGCTCGCCATCGACGACGACCTGACCGAGCTCGGGCGGATTCCGGCCGAGCGGATCTTCCTCGTCCAGGTCGCGGACGCGCCGCGGCTCAAGATGGACGTGCTGTCCTGGAGCCGGCATTTCCGCTGCTTTCCGGGCCAGGGCCAGCTCGACGTCGCGGGTTTCCTGGCGCCGATCGTCGCGAACGGCTATGCGGGGCCGCTCTCCCTGGAGGTCTTCAACGACGATTTTCGCTCGGCCTCGGCGCGGCAGACGGCGCTCGACGGCATGCGGTCGTTGCTCTACCTCGAGGAGAAGACCGCGGAGCGCTTGGCGGAGGCCGTACCGCCTCCGCGCGTACAGGCCGATCTCTTCTCGCCGCCGCCGGCGCCGACCTATCGCGGCTTCGAGTTCCTGGAGTTCGCCGTCGAGGCCGCCGCCGAGACCGAGCTCGGCCGCTTGCTCGAGCAGCTGGGCTTCGTGCGGCTGGGCCGGCACAAATCCAAGAACGTCACGCTCTACCGCCAGGGCGAGGTCAACTTCATCATCAATGCCGAGCCCGATTCCTTCGCGCATGCGTTCTTCCTGCTGCACGGCCCGTCGATCTGCGCCATGGCCTTCGGGGTGGGCGAGAAGCAGCAGGCGCTCAACCGCGCACGGCTCTATCACTGCCAGCCCTTCGAGGGGCGCGTCGGGCCCAATGAGCTGGTGATCCCCGCGATCCGAGCGCCCGATGGCAGCCTGATCTATTTCGTCGAGCAGCACGAGGGCGCGGCCACCATCTACGACGTGGATTTCGTGCTCGATGCCGGCGCGCGGCAGCGTGTGGCGAGCCCGGGGCTCGCGCGCATCGATCACGTGGCCCTGGCGCTGCCCGCGGGCGACCTCGACGGCTGGCTGCTCTTCTACAAGGCCGTCTTCGGCTTCGAGGCCGACGATCTGGTGGTGCTGCCGGATCCCTACGGGCTGGTGCGCAGCCGCGCCGTGACGAGCCGCTGCGGCAAGATCCGGATCCCCCTCAATATCTCCGAGAGCCGCAACACCGCCACCGCGCGCTTCGTCTCGACCTACAGCGGCGCCGGCGTCAATCACATCGCGCTCACGACCCCCGATATCTTCGCGAGCGCGGAGCGGCTGGCCGGCTCGGGTGTGCCCCTCCTGAAGATTCCCGACAACTACTACAACGACCTCGCCGCGAAGCATGGGCTTGCCCAGGAAATGGTCGATCGGCTCGCGCGCCACGGCATCCTCTACGACCGCTCGAGCGACGGCGAATACTTCCAGCTCTACACCGCCGCCTTCGATGACCGTTTCTGCTTCGAGATCGTGGAGCGCCGCGGCTATCGCGACTATGGCGCGGTCAACGCGCCCGTCCGCATGGCCGCGCAGTCGAGGTCGACGCCGGCGTTCGAGGCCTGGGCGCAGGCACTCTAGCGCGCGACCTCCTGGAATGCCGATTTCGGTTCGTGTACGGTCGAAATCATCGCAGTCGAGGGCACGCGCATCATGGCAGAGACTCAGAAATTTCGTTTGGCCGGCGTCATGGGCTGGCCGGTCGCGCATTCGCGCTCGCCGAAGCTGCATGGCTATTGGATCAGCCAGCTTGGGCTTTCCGGCGCTTATGTGTATCTGCCGGTGCAGCCCGAGCGCTTGCCGGACGCGCTCAAGGGGCTCTCGGCGCTGGGTTTCGCGGGCTGCAACCTGACCATCCCGCACAAAGAGACCGCGATGCGCCTCGTCGATCGCGTCGATCCCCTGGCGAAGCGGATCGGCGCCATCAACACCATCGTGGTGGGCGAGGACGGCTCGCTCTCGGGCTTCAACAACGACGGCTATGGCTTCATCGAATGCCTGAAGGAGGCGAAGCCGGACTGGCGCGCGGATGCCGGGCCCGCGGTCGTCATGGGCTCCGGCGGCGGCGCGCGGGCCGTGGTGGCGAGCCTCGCCGAGCGCGGCGCCAGGGAGATCCGTCTGGTCAACCGCACCTTCGCGCGCGCCCAGAAGCTCGCGGCCGACCTCGGCGCTCCCGTGCGGGCGATCCCTTGGGAGCAGCGCCACGAGGCGATCGACGGCGCGAGCCTGCTGGTCAACACCACCAATCAAGGCATGGTGGGCCAAGCGCCGCTTGATCTCTCGCTCGACCGGCTGCCGAAGACCGCGCTCGTCTCCGACATCATCTATGTACCGCTGGAGACGCCGCTGCTCGCCGCCGCGCGCAAGCGCGGCAACCTCGCCGTGAACGGGCTCGGCATGCTGCTCCACCAGGCGCGGCCGGCCTTCAAGGCCTGGTTCGGCGTTCTGCCGGAGGTGACGCCGGAGCTGCGGCGACTTCTCGAGGCGACGATCTAGCGGCGTCTCACCGCTTGTAGACGACGAACCCCGCGATGGCGTCGAGGAGCGCTTGGGGCTCGTCGGCGCGGACGGAATGGCTGCTGTTCTCGAAGATGCGCAGCTCCGCGCGCGGGACGAGGCGCGCGATCTCCTCGGAGAATTCCGGCGGGCAGATCCAGTCGTGGCGGCCGGCGATCACCAGGGTCGGCGCGGTGATCCGGCCGAGCTCGGGCCTGAGGTCGAAGTCGCGCAGGAAGCCGCCGAAGGCGCGGTTGAGCGGCTCGGGCTCGTGGAGCGTGCGCTCGTGGCCGAGCGCCGCCGCGGCGGGATCGTACCGGCGGCTGTAGAGCGGACCCATCACGGCGTAGAAGCGCTGCATCTGCGCGCGATCCATCATCGCGCCCTGCCAGACGGGCTCCGAGACCTCGCGCTGCTCCGCCGTGCCGCGCTCCGCCAGAATCTCCCGCGCGCGCTTGATGAAACCGCCGTGCGCCGCCGTCACCACCGCGATCAAATGCGACACCGAGGCGGGATAGCGCGCGGCGTGGGCGAGCGCCACCATGCCGCCATAGGAGGTGCCGATGCTGACGATGGGACCGAGGCCCAGATGGCGGCGCAGCGCCTCCATGTCCTCGACGTTCTCGTCGAGGGTGTACTTGGTGGGATCGCCGCGCGCCGATCGGCCCTGGCCGCGGTGATCGAAATAGACCAGCTGTAGGCGCTCGGCGAGCGGCGACATCACCGGCTTGAAGCTGCTGTGATCGCCGCCGGGTCCGCCGTGAATGACGAAGGCGACCGGTTTTTCGCGCATGATCCGGCCGTCCGGCACCAGCCCCATGCCCTCGACGTCGAAGTAGATCTCGGTGTCGCGGATCTTGGCGCGCATCGCCTCGTCCTCACCCGATCGCGTCGAGCGGATGGATGGGGCGGCGCACCTTCGTGAAGAGCTCGGGCGTGTAGATCTCGGAGCAGAGCGCGCCGGTGTCGACCAGCACGACCTCACGCGCGATCGGCTCGAAGGCGGCACGGAAGTGGTGCATCGACTTGACCGCGACCGTGCGGTAGCGCGTGGGGTCGATGCCGAGCGAGGTGAATTGCCCGAGATCGGTCGCCTGGCCGTTGTTGGTGATCACGACGACGTCGATGCCGCCGACGCGAAACACCATGGAGGGGCCGTAGTCGCGCGCCACGCCGCCGCCCATGGCGCCGTAGGCGATGAATTTCCCGTTGGTGAGGCAAGTGACCTCGCCCTCGAGCGTCAACGGACCGCCGCCCATGGCGGGATCGGTCTTGCCGCCCAGCATGAGCGTCGTGCGCGCGCCGATGCCGGCCTCGATGCCGGCCTGCACGGCCTCAGGGTCGGCGAGCGCGTGAAAGGCGACGCTCGGCAGCTTCGCCTCGACCATCGCCTTCAGGAACGCCGTCGCGTCGCCATACCCGCCGCCGCCGGGATTGTCGGTGTAGTCCGCCACCACCAGCGCCTTGTCGCCGGGCTTGCCCTTGCGCGCGAGCTCGATCACCTGCGGGATCGGCAGCAGCGTCGCCGTGTTCTCCTCGCGGGTCTCCCAGGCGAAATCCATCAGCGACTCCGCGATCGCTGACCCGCGCGGGCTCGCTCCATCCGTGGTCACCGTGACCGTCGGCCCGACGTCGCGGATGTTGGCGCGGGTGAAGCCGGCGCAGAGGCTCACCACCAGCGCCTCGCCCGTGCGCTCGAAGCCGTCGGCGCGCGCCAGCGCCTCCGCCATCGGGCCGCTCTGGGTCCGGCCGTGGTTGAACCCGTAGATCGTGGGCCGGCGCGCGATCACCGTCACCGGCTTGATCTCGCCCTTTATGGCGCGCTCCAGGAGCTCGGCGCCTTGCCAGGCGCGCTCGTACTGATCGATGTGCGGATACGTGCGGAACGCGATCAGCGCGCTCGCGTGATCCGCCATCGCCTGGGTCACGTTGGCGTGGAGGTCGAGCGTCACGACGACCGGCACGTCCCGCCCGATCACGCCGCGCAAGCGCCGCAGCAGCTCGCCCTCGCCGTCCTCGTGCTCGTCGGTCACCATCGCGCCGTGCAGGTGCAGGAGCACACCGTCGATCGGGCCTTGCTTCTTCGCCGCGCCCACGATGAGTCCCGCGATCTCCTCGAAGGCGCCGCGGGTCACCAGGCCCGAAGGGTTCGCGCTCGCGGAGACCGGATGGATCAAGGTCCAGCCGTATTTGTCCGCGGCCTCGAAGGTGGCGCCGAACGCCGAGCGGGTTTCTCGGAAGGCCGCGGGGATCTCGTTCTCGAGGTGGAAATCCCGGCGCCGGAACGCCGCCATGTCGGTCAGGACCCGGCTGAAGGTGTTGGTCTCGTGCATGAAGCGGGCGGCGAGCACGCGCTTGGCCATCGGGTGCCTCTCTGGTGTGTACTATCAAGCCATCTTCACCCAAGAGCGGCCGTGCCGTCGATGCCCTCACCGTGCCGCCGTGCGGGATTTGCCTTGCGATCCCAGCGGCGCGATCATGTCGGCGGCATCACGGAGATTCAGCCATGCCTGACACCCTGGAAGCCCGAGGCTGGGAAACCATGCCGTGCACGCCAGACGACGGCCCTGCCCGCACGGCGGCGATCGGCCTCATCACCCTCGGCAACGACGTGGTGATCGAGCGGGAGCTGCGGACCTTCCTGGCTCCGGTCGAGGGCGCCGCCGTGTTCGCGAGCCGGATCCCGCTAATGCTCGAGCTGACGCCGCAAGGGCTCCTCGACATGGAGGCGCACATCCCCCGCGCCGTCGAACTCATCGTGCCCAACGACCGGCTCGACGTGATGGCGTTCGGCTGCACCTCCGGCTCCATGGCGATCGGGCCCGAGCGCGTGGCGGCGGCGGTACACCGCTCGCGGCCCGGTATCCCCGTCACCGATCCCGTGAGCGCCGCCTTGAAGGGCCTGAAGGCGCTGGGCGCGCGCCGGATCGCGCTGCTGACGCCCTATCCCGACGTGGTCAACGAGGTGGTCGCCGAGTATGTCGGCGCCCAGGGCTTCGAGATCGCCGAGCGCGCGAGCTTCAAGCAGCCGAACGACCCCGCCATCGCCCGCGTGCCGCCCGAGGCGATCTATCGCGCCGGCGTGGAGCTCGGCCGCCGCAAGGTCGACGCGCTCTTCATCTCCTGCACCGCGCTCCGCTGCTCCTCCGTCATCGAGCGCATCGAGCACGCGATCGGCAAGCCGGTGATCACCAGCAACCAGGCCCTCGCCTGGGATTGCCTCCGGCTCGCCGGATGCACGGCGGCGGTCGAGGGGTATGGGAAGTTGCTGCGCGGCTGACGCGGCACCCTCACCCTCCCGTCGCTATGCGACGGGTCCCTCCCTCTCCCGCCCGAGCGCGGGAGAGGGGCTATTCACACTGAGCACCTGCTTGCCCTCGCCCACGAAGTGGGAGAGGGAGGGACCCAGCCCGCAGGGCTGGTTGGGTGAGGGTCTTCCACCCTACTCCTTCACGAACACCTTCCGCGGGAAATCGCAGAACGGCTTCGCGCCGCGGTCGGTGATCTGAATCGCTTCGCTGATCTCGACGCCCCAGTCGTCCATCCAGATGGCGGGGATGACGTGGAAGCACATGTTGGGCTGGAGCACGGTCTTGTCTCCGGGGCGGAGGCTCATGGTGTGCTCGCCCCAGTCCGGCGGATAGTTGAGCCCCACGGAATAGCCGATGCGGGATTCCTTGACGACGCCGTGCCGGGCGATCACGTGGCGCCAGGCGGCCTCGACGTCCTCGCAGGTGGCGCCGGGCTTGGCGGCGTCGAGCGCGGCTTGCGTGCCCTCGAGCACGACCTTTTCCATGTCGAGGAGCTTCTGCGGCGGCTTCCCCAGATAGACCGTGCGCGCCATCGGGCAGTGATAGCGCAGCCGGCACGCGCCGAGCTCGAGGATGGTCGCCTCGCCCCGGACGAACGGCTTGTCGTTCCAGGTGAGGTGCGGCGTCGAGGTGCCGATCCCCGTCGGCAGCATCGGCGCGAAGGACGTGTAGTCACCACCGAACTCCGAGGTCCCCGAGACCTGCGCCGCGTAGATCTTGGCGACGGCGTCGCATTGCCGCACGCCCGGCTCGACCGCGTCGACGGCGACGCGCATCACGCGCTCCATGATGCGCGCGGCCTGTCCCATGTACTCGATCTCGCGCGGCGATTTGACCGCGCGCACCCAATTGACAAGGCTCTTCGAGTCCACGAACCGCGCGTTCGGCAGCTTCGCCTTCAGCGCCTCATAGGCCATCGGCGAGAAGTAATAGGCGTCCATCTCGAGCCCGATGGTGCCGCGGTCGAGGCCGCGCTCCCGCATCTTCTCGGCGAGATAATCGAAGGGATGCCGCTCGGTCGACTGCACGTAATGGTCGGGAAAGCCGATGATGCTGTCGGCTTTGAGGAAGGTCGTGAGCTTGGCGCCCGCGGCGTCCATGGCGCGCGTGCAGCAGATCGGCTCCGCGAGACCCTGGCCCACCACCACCGCCTGCGGCGTATAGAAGGACCAGCCGTCGTAGCCCGTGAGGTAATTCATGTTGGCGGGATCGACCGCGACCAGCGTGTCGATCCCCTGCTTCGCCATCGCCTGCCTGGTCTTCTCGGTGCGGGCGAGATACTCGGATTTCTCGAACGGCAACATGGGCGGTGTCCTGAAGGAATAGGAACCTTAGATTTACCACGGAGACACGGAGGACACAGAGGAATTGGAGTTGTGGCACCTCGGTGCCTCCTTCGACGCGCTCCCGGTGGTCGCTTGCTCAGGGTGAGGAGCTTTGGTCGCCGCGGGACCCAATATACACTTCATCCTGAGCAAGCGAAGCGCGTCGAAGGACGCGCGGCAGCGATCCAGCGCCTCCGTACCTCCATGGTGAAACTTCTTACGCTCGCTATGCCGCCGCGAGCTTTCGGTAGCGCTCGCGGCTTTTCAGCAGGTGCTCGCGCATGGCGGCGCGGGCTCCGGTGCTGTCGTGCTTTCGGATCGCGTCGTGGATGGTGCGATGCTCATGCTGGAACGCGTCCAGGTAGGCGCGCGCGCCGGAAAGACGCACGGTCTGGCGCGGAATAATGAAGCGGCCGAGATATTCGAGGAAGCGCGGAAATTGCGCGTTTCCCGTGGCCTCCGCGATCGCGCGATGAAAGAGGTAATCCTCGTCGATCGCGGATTCATTACGCGCGATGGCGCGGTCCATCGCGGCGAGCGCCTGGCTGATCCCGCGGAGCTGCTTGCCCGTCGCGCGCTCGGCGGCGAGACCCGCGGTCTCGATCTCGACGGCCATGCGCAGCTCCATGAGGTCGACCACCGCCTCGAGCGACTTGAGTCCGTCGGGATCTATGCGGAACGGCCGGCGCTGCGGATCGCTCGCGACGAAGGCACCGAGCCCCTGCCGCGTGGTGACCAGTCCCTGGGCACGGAGCGCCGCCACCGCCTCGCGCACCACCGTGCGGCTCACGCCCAGCGCCGCCACCATCTCCTGCTCGGTCGGAAGACGTGCGCCCGGCGCCAACCGGCCGCTGCCGATCTCGGCGGCGAGACGGTCGACCACCTCGGCGGTGCGGTTTTTCGGCGGGCCCAGCGGCATCAGGATCGCTGCGACCTCGGAGCTGCTTGACAAGGGAAACCTCGTCCGATGTATGCTCATCGTACAAGTGGGTGGACGCGCACGCAAGCGCGGCTCCGCGCGATAGAGGGAGGAAGCGATGAAGAGACGCGATGTGCTGAAGCTCGGCGCGGCCACTGCGCTCGGTGCCGCCGGACTGGGCTACGCGCGGCCAAGCTCCGCGCAGGCGAAGCTGGTGCTCAAGGCCTCGGACGTGCACCCCGAAGGCTATCCGACCGTCGTCGCTGTCGAGACCATGGGCAAGAAGCTCGAGCAGGCGACCAACGGCCGCATCAGCGTCCAGATGTACGCCTCGATGCAACTCGGCGGCGAGAAGGAGGCGATCGAGCAGGCCCAGGTCGGCGCGATCCAGTTGGGCCGCGTCAGCGTGGGCGCTCTCGGCCCCGTGGTCGACGATCTCAACGTCTTCAACCTGCCCTTCCTGTTCCGCGACACCGCGCACATGGAGAAGGTGATCGACGGGCCGATCGGCCAGGAGCTTCTGGACAAGGTCACCAACAATCCGAACACGCACCTGGTCGGGCTCTGCTGGATGGATGCGGGCGCCCGCAATATGTACGACACCAAGCATCCCATCAAAGGCATCGAGGACCTCAAGGGCATGAAGGTCCGCGTGATGGGCAATCCCATGTTCGTCGACATGATGAACGATCTCGGCGGCAACGGCGTCGCGATGGGCTACGACCAGGTGTTCAGCGCATTGCAGACCGGCGTGGTCGACGGCGCCGAGAACAATCCGCCGAGCTTCTATTTCGACAACCACTATCAGGTCGCGAAGTACTACACGATCACCGAGCATCTGATCGTGCCGGAGATCCTGATCTTCTCGCGCCCGACCTGGGACAAGCTCGACAAGTCCGACCAGGACCTGATCACGAAGCTCGGCCGCGAGGCGCAGCTCGACGAGCGCAAGCTTTGGATGGAGAAGGAGAAGGACGCGCTCGACAAGATGAAGGCCGCCGGCATCGAGATCGACACGGTCTCGGACAAGAAGGCGTTCCAGGACGCGGTGAAGCCGGTCTGGGACAAGTACGGCGCCAAATACGCCGACCTCATCAAGCGCATCCAGGCGGTGAGCTGAACCGAGACGGAGTGAGTCGAGTGTCGGCGCCGAGCCAGCGGACTCACCCCTCACTCCTCACCTTGCCTCTCCTCTCTCCCAAGGGAGAGAGGAGAGGGATTATGAAGAATGGTGCCTTTGAAACCCCTCTCCGCTCTCCCCGCTTGGGGAGAGGGGAGAGGGAGGGGCCCGCCGACGCGCAACGGCGGTGGGAGGGTGAGGTGTGAGGGGCGAGCCAGCGACAAGCGAAATCTCCGAGCAAGGGGACCGCGAGAACCAGTTTCGGCGGGTGCCCGAGCCTGGTCTGCTCGATGCGGAGGACTTCGGCATCCTCGCCTCGGGACTGCGCGCCGCGATGGACGCGCTCTATCACGCCTGCGTCCTCGTCGCGGGCGGAGCGCTGGTGCTGATCTCCGCGGTGATCCCCTACGGCGTTTTCACGCGCTATGTGCTGAACAGCGCCGCCTCCTGGCCGGAGCCGATGGCGGTACTGCTGGCGATCGTGTTGACCTTCGTCGGCGCCGCCGGCTGCTATCGCGCGCGGATGCACATGCGCGTGACGGTGGTGGTGGGGTTGCTGCCGCCGCTGGGACAACGGATCATGAACCTCCTCGGGGAAGGCGTGATGGCGGCGGTGTGCGCCTTCATGGTGATCTGGGGCGAGCGCTTGGTGGCGACCACCTGGCATCAATCGATCGCGGAGTTTCCGTTCCTGTCGGTGGGTGTCACGTATCTGCCGATACCCGTCGGCGGCGCGATCACGCTGCTGTTCGTGATCGAGCGCGTCTTGATCGGCCCGCCCGCGCGCGACGCCCAGTCGCTTCATTGAGGCGCCACGCCGGGGATCGCTCATGGACATCCTGATCCCGATCGGCGCCATGTTCCTGTGCTTCGCGATCGGCGTGCCGATCGCTTATTCCCTCGGCGTCGCCGCCATCGTGGGCGCCTACTGGATCGATATCCCGCTCGAGGCGGTGATGCTGCAGATATCGAGCGGCGTCAGCAAATTCGCCATGCTCACGATCCCGTTCTTCGTGCTGGCGGGCGCCATCATGGCCGAGGGCGGCATGGCGCGGCGCCTGGTGGCATTGGCCAACGTGCTGGTGGGAGTCGTCCGCGTCCGTGGCGGCCTATCGGTGGTGAACATCGTCGCGACGACGTTCTTGAGCGGCATCTCGGGCTCGGCCGTCGCCGACACCTCCGCGATCGGATCCGTGATGATCCCGCAGATGGAGAAGAACGGCTATCCGCGCGTCTTCGCCACCAACGTCACCATCACCGCCTCCGTGCAGGCGCTGCTCGTCCCGCCCAGCCACAACGCGGTGATCTACTCGCTTGCGACCGGCGGCGCGATATCCGTCATCGACCTCTTCATGGCGGGCGTCGTCCCCGGGCTGCTCCTGGGCGTCGCGCTCATCATCCTCTGCATCGTGATCGCTTACCGAAACGACCACCCGCGCGGCGAGCCGGTGCCGATGCGGCAGGCGATCGGCATGGCGGTCGAGGCGTTCTGGGGCCTGATCACGCTGATGATCATCCTCGGCGGCATATTGGGCGGCATCTTCACCGCCATCGAGGCCGGCGCGGTCGCCTGCGTCTGGGCGTTCTTCGTCACCATGTTCATCTACCGCGATTATCGCTGGCGCGATCTGCCGGTGCTGATCCACCGCACGCTGCGCACCGTCGCGATGGTGATGACGCTGATCGCGATGGCCGCGAGCGTCGGCTACATCATGGCGCTGATGCAGGTGCCGGCGAAGGTCACGGCGGCGTTCCTCACGGTCTCGCACAACAAGTACGTGATCCTGATGCTGGTCAACGTGATGCTGCTGGTGCTCGGCTGCCTCATGGACATGGCGCCCTCGATCCTGATCTGCACGCCGATCCTGCTGCCGGTGATGGTGAATTTCGGCGTCGATCCCGTGCACTTCGGAATGATCATGATGCTCAACCTGGGCATCGGTCTCTGCCATCCGCCGGTAGGCTCCATTCTCTTCGTGGGCTGCGCCGTGGGCAAGGTCACCATGGAGCAGGTGATGCGGCAGATCTGGCCGTTCTACGGCGTCATGTTCTTCGTGCTGATGCTGGTGACCTACATCCCCTCGCTCTCGCTCTGGATGGTGCGGCTGGTCGCGCATTGAGCCGGAGATAGCTGCACGGCGACGTTACGTCCTTCGACGCGCTTCGCTTGCTCAGGATGAGGCAGGCTGAGATTGGCACAACGAACACCCTCATCCTGAGCAAGCGAGCCATTGGCGAGCGCGTCGAAGGACGCACGACCGCTTCCAAGCTGCCAACGCATGCCTGATGGAGCCGAGATCAGTTGCTAGACTGTACAGCATGCTTCGCGCACCGCTCGTGATCTCGTACGGCACCGACCTCGGCGTTACGATCGAGCCGGACCGACCCTTGCGGCTCAGCACCATGGCGTGGGACTTTCCGGAGCGGCCGGACCTAATCGCGCTAACAAGCGTCTCCGACCGGCTCGATTTCCTCCGCGATCATCTGAAGTCGCTCTGCGGCATCTGGGACAAGCTGCCGCGGCTGTTCCTCGACGCCTATTTCCGCGACATCGGCGCCTGCATCGCGCGCGACCGCTCCGCGATCGAGGGCGTCGCGGCCGGGCACGGCGGGCTGTTCCGGCCCGAGGACTGGAGCTTTGCCGCGCTCTGTCCCCTACCCCGGGCGCGCTTGCCGGCTGCTCCAGAGACGCCGGTCGATTTCGCGTTCTGGACCGGCGAGACCTTTCACGCGGTGGAGATCGCCGGCGGCATGTCGCAAAGCCGGGCGCGCCGCGATCGGCTCGCGCGCCTCAAGGAGACTGGTAATCCCGCGATCGAGATTCCCGGCGCCGAGCTCGAGCATGGGCGCGCTGGCGATCTGAGGATGCGCCTACCCGCTCCTTTCAGCGATTTTTGGAAGACGGTGGCTCTTCCCTCGAGCCCCTTCCGGATCGGCGCCCTCGACGAGATCCTGTCCACGTAGTCCGCTACAGCGTCATCTCCAGCACATAAAGCCCGCCGGAAAAGCGGTCGACGGCGTAGACGATCTCGTTCTCGTCCACGTAGACGTCGTTGACGTTCGCGGAGCCCACGGTCGACCCCTTGGGCGTGGGCGGCACGTAATGCGCGACCTCCTTGGGCTGGAACGGGTCGGAGATGTCGTGCACGCGGACGCCGCCGTTGAAGTAGGTGCCGAACACCAAGGTGCTGGACCGGAACGCAGGGCCCGGCCGGTTCTCGTGCAGATTGTGGGCGCCGTAGCGGCCGGGGACCTGGCGCTGGGTCGCGATCGGCGGCAGCGGCAGCGTGCTGATCGGCACCAGATTGTCCTCGCGGCGCGCGTCCACGATCCAAACCAGCTTCGGCCAGTCCTTGCCGCGATCCGTGATGGCCTCGTCGCTCACCACCAGGAGGTCGCGGTCGAGGAGCGGCAGCACCGTATGGGTAAAGCCCGGATAGGGCGGATGCGGGTTCCAGTGCCCGACCGGCTTCGGCCGCGCCCTGTCGGAGATGTCGAGGATCCAGGCGCCGCCGTCGATCATTCCCACATAGGCGCGGTCGGGCCGCTCGGGATAGACGTTGGTGTTGTGAGCGCGGATGCCGGTGTCGAACTGCGGATGCCGCGGCGGCGGCGGCGCGTCGTCGCCCTCCCGCGTGCCCGGCACCCACCAGCGCCCGAGCTCGACGGGCTTGGCGGGGTTGCGGACGTCGACGATCCGGTAGGCCTGGTCGTCGCGGGGATTGCGCGGCTGAAAATCCGGCGCGCCGCCGGAGCAGTGGATGGTTTCGCCGTCGACGAACCAGACCTGATGCACGCCCCGCGAATGCGGCCCCGAGCAATCGAAGAACCCGATCGAGCGCGGTTGCTCCGGCTCGGCGATATCGAAGAGCTCGATGCCCGCGGGCGTCTTGCCGACGGTCGCGGTCTGGTAGGCGACGGCCATCACGTCGCCGCAGATCTCCAGGGAATTGGAGCGCATCTGCCGATGCGGCAGATCCTGCTGCAGGATCATCCGGGGACGCCGGGGATCGCTCACGTCGACCGCGGTGAAATTCTTGGGTGCGGACTCATGGGCGAGCCACAGGATACGCCGCCCGCCCTTCGCGAGCTGCAGACTCATGCCCTCGCCGATATTGCCGAACCCGCCGAGCTCGTCGTGGGCGAGGAGCTTCATGTTGGAAATGCTTTCGGTCATGCGGGAATGCTCCGGTGGAAAATCAGTTGCCGTCGATGCGGCGCTTGGCATCCTCGATCAGGCTGAGGTCGACATAGGCGGGCTCGAGGCGGATCACGCTCGGGAGAATACCGAGCTTCGCGGATTCGTCGATCTCGATCTGAATGGCCTTGATCTCCGGCCGCGCATCGGGCGAGCGGTACCAATCGGCCTGGGTGAAGCAATAGGCGAGATTGTCGGCCGGCAGCCTCGTCACGTCGGCCGCGATCGCCAGCGCATCGGCTCGATTTGCGGGATCGAGGAACCAGCGCAGCGCGCGAATATGGTCCTCGAAGAAATCCACCACGGCGGCGCGATGGGCCGCGATGAAGTCCGCGCGCATCGCCCAGTGCACGGTCTGCATGGTGCCGAAGGCGTCGTTGATGTGAAACAGCGCGCGATACCGGCCGCTCGCCTCGATGCGCGGCGCGAATTGCGGCAGCAAGGCGATCAGATCGACTTTTCCGTCCTCGATCATCGCCGGCATGTTGGCGAAATTCGTCTCCGCGCTGGTGATATCGGCGTCGAGCACGCCGTGCCGGTGCAGCACGATGCGCATGGCTGCGTCGCTCGCGGAGCCGATGGCGTTGGTCGCGATCCGATGTCCCCTAACGTCCTCGATCGTCTGGATCGGCCCGTCCTTCCGCACCATGTAAGGCTGGCTGAAATGGCCGCCGACGCCGTCCTGGATCACGTCTGCGACCACGCGCACGTCGAGATGCGCGTTGGTAACGGCCAGCGCAAAGGCCGAGGAGCCAAACGCCGCCACTTCGAGCTCGCCAACGGCCATGGCCACGATCTGCGGCGTGCTGCCTTGGAAACGGATGGGCTCCGCCACATAGCTCTCGCCGAAATGGCGGAACACCTCGGGATGGCGCCGCTGCAGCTCGCGGATGAGCGGCGCCAGATGGCCCGGCGCCTGCGCCCAGCCCACGCGGATCGGCACCGGATCGGCGCGCGCCGGCAAAGCCGCCGCCAGCGCGAGGAGCGCGCCAAGAACGACCGCCGATGCCGTCCGTCTCATGCGGCGATCTTAGCAAAGGGTCCGGGTTTGCACAGGACCGGCCCTATGCGAGGATCGCTGCCGTGAGCGCCCCGGAGCCCCGTGCCCCACTCCCGAACGAGCCGATCGGCGGCTCGCTGATCACGGGATTCCTCGGCAGCGGCAAGACCACGCTGCTGAACCGGTTGCTTCGGCACCCCGGCATGGGCGACACCGCCGTGATCGTCAACGAGTTCGGCGAGATCGGGCTCGATCATCTTCTGATCGAGACGGCGCTCGACAGCGCCGTGCTGCTGAAAAGCGGCTGCCTCTGCTGCACGCTCCGCGGCGACCTCGTGGACACGCTGGCGAGCCTATACGACCGGCGGCGCCGCGCCGAGGTGCCGGCCTTCCGCCGCGTGCTGATCGAGACCACGGGCCTCGCCGATCCCGCGCCGATCCTGCACGCGCTCATGGCCGATCCCGCCGTGACGCGGCACTATCGCATGGATCACGTCATCACCACCGTCGATGCCGTGAACGCGCTCGGCCAGCTCGCGGAGCATTACGAATCCGCGAAGCAAGCAGCGGTGGCGGACCGCCTGGTGCTGACGAAGTGCGACCTCGCCTCCCCGGCGGGCATCGGCGCGGTCACCGCGCGCCTCCGGGCGCTCAATGCCACGGCGCCGATCCTCCGCGCGGTCGATGGCGCGATCGAGCCCGATGCGCTCTTTGGTCCGTCAACGGAGGAACGGGCGTCTCGGGTGCCCGGAACCGAGCCGCACGCTCACGCGCACGGGGCTCACGACGGCCACCATCACGGCATCTCGTCCTTCGTCCTGGTGCGCGACGAGCCTTTGCCGTGGCCGGCTCTCGCCCGCTGGCTCGAGTCCCTGGCCTCGCTGCGCGGACCCGATCTCTTGCGCGTCAAGGGCATCGTGAATGTCCAAGGGCGGTCGCGGCCCGTCGTGATCCACGCGGTGCAGCACGTGCTGCACCCGCCGCGCGAGCTTTCGGACTGGCCCGACGGCGACCGCCGCTCGAAGATCGTGTTCATCACCCGCGCCATCGGCGAGGCCGCGCTGGAAAAGTCTTTCCGCGCGGCGGTCGCGGCTTAGCGCATGTCACTGCGGAAATTGGACGCGGAGCCGTCTCAAGCGTTGTTGCGCCTCGCGATCGCCCGCCGCCGCGGCCTTGCCGTACCAGAGCGCCGCCCGCGCGGGATCGCCCCTGAGGCCGCGCACACCGGCCTGAGTCAGGTAGACGGGATCGTAGGTCTTGGCGACCCCCAGCGCCGCGACCCGGTTGCCGCTGGCGGCGGCACGCTCGAAGGCGGAGCGCGCCGCGACGATGTCGCCGGTGTCCAAGAGCTGGTCGCCGCGCCGGATCAGCGCCTCGGTCTCCTCGGCCGGCAGCGGCAAGGACGCGGTCTCATCGGCGGGCGCGGGTGCCGGCGCCGGTGCGACCTCGATCGACGCGCTGGTCAAGGGCTCCGGAGCGAGGGGCGCTGCCGCGGGGGGCAGAGCCGCGGTCTCGGCCGCAGGCTCGGCTTGCGGCGTAGCCTCCGAACCGGCCTGCGGTTGCACGTCCTGCAGGACTGCGGTGCTCGCGGGCGCTGTCTCGGCGGCGGGAAGCTCCTCCGGGACGACAGGGCCGGCCGCGGGCAATGCCTCGGAGTGCTCGACCGGCTTAGGGGCCGGAAGCTGGACGGAGACGCTGGGCGGCGCGGAGATCAGCGTCCGCGGAGCCGTCAGATTGAACAGGAGCGCGGAGACCACCAGAAACGCGATCAGGACGAACGACAGAATCTCGATGAGGAGCGCGGAGCGCCGGGGCAGGAGCGGTTGCTCCGGCGCGGGCACTGGCATCTCGTGCATCTTGGAGTGCGTGAGCGGGATCATGCGAGAGGTCGCCGGGCACGCATCCGCGGTCTCGGCCTCGACCCCGCTGGTCTCGATCGGCGCTCTCTGCTGCATAGTCCCGCGATCGTCGACGCCCGGCCCATCGGCGGTGGTTCCAAGGTGCGTTTGCCCTTCGTCGGAATCCCCTTTACTCCGCTTCCCGCCGCGCGTCATCGGGGAGCCCGCGACTCCGTGGATTTCCGCGGACGACTCGGCCGCGTCGCCTCGAGAAATCGAGCCGAATCGTCCCGAGTCGCGGGTATCTTTGCCCGAGCCGCCGCCCCGCCTGATCGCCGAGGAGACCGTCCGTGACCCCAGCGCCACCGCTCGACGCCCCCGCCCCAGCCCGCCGATCCTCGAGCTGGCGCAAGATCGCGCCACCATTCGGCTCAATCGTCCGCGGCATCGCAACCGGATCGAGCGCGGCGATCTGGACGTGCTCTGCGAGCTGCTGACCTCGGTCGAAGGGAATCCGGGCCTGCGGGTCCTGATCCTGACGGGAACAGGATCGACGTTCTGCGCGGGCTACGACCTGGGCGCACTCAAGACGGAGAGCGCGGAGGCCGCCACCGCCGAGCCCGGCCCGGACCTGTTCGAGCGTATGGTCGATCAGCTGGAAGACCTTCGAATCCCGACGATCTGCGCGCTCAATGGCGGCGTCTACGGCGGCGCCACCGACCTCGCTCTCGCTTGCGATTTCCGGATCGGGATCGACGGCATGGAGCTCGGCATGCCCGCGACCCGGCTCGGCGTTCACTACTACCTGAGCGGAATGCGGCGCTACGTCACCCGGCTGGGCCTCGGCGCCGCCAAGCGGCTGTTCCTGACGGGTGTGCCCATGGGCGCCGATCGGTTGCTGGAGATCGGCTACCTCGATGAGGTCGTGCCCGAGGGCGAGCTCGCGGCACGGGTCGACGCCCTCGCGGCAACGCTCGCCTCGCGCGCGCCGCTCGCGGTCCAGGGCATGAAACGCACGCTCAACGCCGTGGCGCGCGGCACCGCCGATGCCGCCGAGGTGGAGGCCGCGGTGATCCGTTGCATGCGCTCGGAGGACCTCGCCGAAGGGCTCGCCGCCTGGAAGGAAAAGCGCGCGCCGGTGTTTCGCGGCCGCTGAGCGGGCGCACCGCCGGTCACTGGTCCCCGACGCCCACCGTCACCTTGACCGCCAGCGTCTCGACCGAGCTGCCCTTGCGCATGCCGCGCACGGGCGCCGCGGACCAGTAGTCGAGCCCCACGCTGGCGCGGATATAGGACGCGGTCGGGCAGATGCGGTTGGCGGCGTCGAATCCCACCCAGCCGAGATCGGGAACGAAGGCCTCGGCCCAGGCGTGACTGGCGTCATAGTCGCGGCTCTCCGGTCCCGTCCAGAGATAGCCGCCGATATAGCGCGCGGGGATGCCCAATATCTTGGCCGCCGCGATGAAGACGTGAGCGTGGTCTTGGCACACACCGGCGCCTTTCTGCAGGGCGTCCGCGGCCGCGGTCTGCACGTCGGTGACGCCGATCTGGTAGTCCATGGCGTCGCGGACGGCGCTCATGAGATTGTGCAGCCGAGCCAGCACGGCGGGCGCGCCCGCGACTTTCGCCGCCAGCGCCGCGATCGCCGGATGTGTCGCCGTCAACGAGGTCTCCCTCAGAAAGAACAGCGGCGGGAGCGGCTCGGGAGCGCCGCGCACGATGCCCGCGGTGTCGGTGGTCTCGACCTCGCCTTCGACGGCAAGGGTCATCTCGGAATGCGGCCGGGTCACCGAGTGGCAGTGGGTGAGATTCCCGAATCCGTCGATGAGCGACGGCAGCTCCCGCCGGCCCTCCCCGCGCACGCTCCAGTCGAGCACCGCGCAGCCCTCGTAGGGGCGCGGGCTCACGCGCAGCGTCTGGATGGAGTACGGGATCGGCTTCTCGTAGCGGTAGACGGTCTGGTGCTGAACGCGCAGTCTCATGGGCCCTCGAAACGCTTCAACAACCGTAGGAGCCGAATCGATGGCATGTCCAGCGGCGATATCAAATCAAGTAGAGTGACGCGGTCTCGTCGCCGAGGATCGTGGTGCGGTTGATGAACTCGGTCAGGAATTCGTGCAGGCCGAGCTGGAACACGCCTTGGACCCGGCCATATCGGAGCCGCGCATAGACCTCGCCGGTGAGCCGGTGGCACTCGCCGCGCTTGCCCCCATAGGCCTCGGCGAGAAGATCGAGGGTGCGCGCGATCTCGTCGTAGCAGCTCACCAGCGAGCGCGGCATCTCCGGCCGCAGGATCAGGAGCTCCGCGATCAGCCAGGGCTTGAGGCGGTCATGGTAGACCCAATGGTAGCTCCGGAGCCCGGAGACCGAGCGCAGGATCGCCTGCCACTGATAGTAATCGAGCGCGCCGCCGATCCCTTCGCTCTGCGGCAGCAGCACGTGGTACTTCACGTCGAGCAGGCGCGCGGTGTTGTCCGCGCGCTCGAGGAACGTGCCCAGCCGCGTGAAGTAATAGGCGTCGTTGCGCAGCATGGTGTTGGCGTAGGCACCGTTGAAAAGCTGTGAGCGCTGCTTCACCCATTCCAGCACCTCGCTCACCTGATCCGGGGTGAAGCCGGAGATCAGCTTCTCGCGCATCCTGAGCCAGGTCTCGTTGAGGGCATTCCACATATCGACGGTGAGCGCGGTGCGCACCGCGCGCGCATTGCGGCGCGCTGTCTCGATGCAGGAGACCAAGCTCGAGGGGTTCTCGGGATCGCGCACGAGATAGTCGACGACGCCCGCCGGGGTCACTTCGGCATGTTTGGTGCGGTAGCCGGGCTCGCAACCGCTCGCGATCAGCGTCGACTGCCACTCGTTGCCGGGATTGCCGAGCGAGCGCGCCATGCTGGCCATCCAGTGGCCGACCAGCACGGCGCGCGCAATGTTCTCCGCGCGCTCGACGTAGCGGGCGAGCCAATAGAGGCTGTCGGCGGTCCGGCTCAGCATGTCGCCTCAGCCTTCCAGCACCCAGGTGTCCTTGGTACCGCCGCCCTGACTCGAATTCACCACCAGCGAGCCCTCCCGGAGCGCCACGCGGGTGAGGCCGCCCGGCACGATGCGGATTTCCTTCCCCATGAGGACGAAAGGCCGCAGGTCGACGTGCCTCGGCGCCACGCCGCCCGCCACGAAGGTGGGGCATGTGGAGAGCGCGAGGGTCGGCTGCGCGATGTAATCGCCGGGCCGGGCCTTGAGCTTCTCGGCGAAGGCCGAGAGCTCGGCGGCGCTCGCGCGCGGGCCCACCAGCATGCCATAGCCGCCGGAGCCGTGGGTTTCCTTCACCACGAGCTCGGGCAGGTTATCCAGGACATATCCCAGATCCTCGGCGCGACCGCAGCTGTAGGTCGGCACGTTCTGCAGGATCGGCTCCTCGCCGAGATAGAAGCGGATCATCGCGGGCACGTAGGG
>Ga0209415_10005197_pt1 | contig 23485 bp, 23 predicted proteins | sample PeaSoiSIISIP2007_FD_187696 | JGI IMG/M metagenome (GOLD analysis project Ga0209415, IMG submission 187696) | Peat soil microbial communities from Weissenstadt, Germany - SII-SIP-2007 (SPAdes) (version 2) | ecosystem: Environmental > Terrestrial > Soil > Wetlands > Peat | place: Germany... | reverse complement strand
GCGTGAAAGACCGCGAGCGACGGGGCCTTGCCCGCGCTGACCTCGATCGATGCGCTCACCACGTTGCGCGTCGCGGGCTCATACAGGACGCAATACACGGCTGTCCGATCACCCCAGAGGCCGAGTAGGTCGAGCTTGCCTTCGCGCAGCGCCTCACCGATGCCGCGCCACCGCTCCGAATCTGCTGTGACACGCGGCCACGGGCGGTGAGTTGGGGCGGCTGAGAGATCTCCGAATAGGGCTTTGAGCATTGCGGCACCTACCCTAGCTGTGTTGCCACGTGACGGAACCATGCGACTATGGCCCCGGGCAGATAGATGCCGGCGATTGCGACCAAGCCCAGATGCAGGGCCATGGGTGCGAGACGCCAGGCGGGCAACGCGTGGCGCTTGACCGTCTCTCCGAACGCCAGGCCGTGAAGGCGCAGTGCGAGCGCACTGAACGCAATCATAAGGCCAATGACCAACAAAATGGCCAGCCACGGCGAGCGGGCAAAGGTCGAGGTTACGAGCAGAAACTCGCTCGTGAAGATCCCGAAGGGTGGCAGCCCAGCAATCGCGACCGCCCCGACGACTAGCAACCATCCGAGGAGCGGCTCGCTCTGCGTCAGTCCCCGAATGTCCGCGATGCGCTGTGTCCCCTCGAGCTGGGAGATGTATCCCACGCCGAAGAAGATGGCCGATTTCGTGAGGCTGTGCATGGCCATGTGCAGGAGCCCGGCGAAATTCGCGAGTGGTCCTCCGAGTCCGAACGCTAACGTAATGATCCCCATATGTTCGATCGAGGAGTACGCGAACATGCGCTTGATGTCGCGCCTGCGGTAGATCATGAAGCCCGCGAAGACCAGCGACAGTGCTCCCATCGTGACCATCATCGGCCCCGGGGAGAGGACCGCTGGGTTCCCCGCCATGATCAGCCTGAAGCGCAACAGCGCGAACAATGCCACATTGAGTAGCAAGCCAGACAGCACGGCAGAGATTGGCGTTGGGCCTTCCGCGTGGGCATCCGGCAGCCAGGCATGCACCGGCACAAGGCCGACCTTCGTGCCGTAGCCGAGCAACAGGAATATGAATGACAAGTTGAGCAGCGCCGGATCGAAGCCCGCTGAGTGGGCCGCGAGTCGGTCCCAGGCCATAGCCGGCATACCCTCGCCCAGACGTTCCTGAGCGGCGAGATAGACGAGGATCGTGCCAAATAGCGCTAGGCCAATACCAACCGAGCCCAGGATGAAATATTTCCATGACGCTTCCAGTGCCGCGTTGGTGCGGTAGATGCCCACCATCACGACCGTTGTGAGCGTCGCGAGCTCAATTGCTACCCACATGAGTCCGATGTTGTTCGACACCAGCGCGAGATCCATCGAAAACATGAGGAACTGGTACAAGGCGTGATAGAAACGCAGATCCCGCGATCTGAGCTTGCGCGATTGCAGCTCGTGCGCGATGTAGCCTGCACTGAATAGGCTCGTGGTGAAGCCTACCAATGTACCGATGATGAGGAAGACCGTATTCAGGTCATCGACGAGCAAATAGAGCGAGGGCTCCGGTCGGTGCGAGTACAGGAGTGTCGCGCTGGCGAACGTAATCGCGCACAGGATCATGTTGAGGCCGGCCGCGACCCGGTAAGTCGGGATAGCCGCAAGAAGCAGCGCGCCGATCACAGGGGTACCGAGGAGTCCCGCGAGCGCCAGCGTTCCGACAGACACGCTCACTCCGATTCGCCTCGCGACATGTCGAGCGCCTGCAGTTCGACCGTGTCGAATCGCTCCCGGATCCGAAAGAGGAAAATCCCGATGACGAGGAAGGCGATGAGCACGGAGAATCCGACGCTGATCTCTACAACCAGTGGCATGCCCCGGGCGCCTGTCGCGGCGAGCACGAGACCATTCTCGAGCGACATGAATCCGATGACTTGGCTCACGGCATTGCGGCGTGTAACCATCATCAAGAATCCCAGGAGTAGGACCGACAGCGCGAAGGCGAGATCCTCCCTGACAAACGCGCCGGCGGATTGTGTCAGCGGCAGCATGACGACGACCGAAAGCGCAACGAGACCCATCCCGAATAGCATCGTAGGGCCAATGCTCACCACTGTTTCGATGGTGCGGTGAATTCCCAACCGCACGACGATTCGATGCAGCGCGGCTGGAATGATCACGCCTTTGAACAACAAGGCGATCAGCGCCGTAATGAACAGATGCGGCGCGTGTTGCAGATGGGCCTGCCATGCGACGGAGAACGCCAGGACGATCGCATGGAGTGCAAAGACATTGAGCAATGCGAACATGCGATCCTGATACAGTAGCAGGAAGCTCACGAGCACCAGGGAACCTGCCAGCAGATGGGCAATATCGCTGTCGAGAGTAGTCATTCGTGCACCCTGGATACGAACAGCATAATTGTGCCCAGGAGCCCCAGCATGAGCGCTACGCCGAGGAAGTCCGGTACGCGAAACACGCGCATCTTGGCGATGGCGGTCTCGAAGAGAACCAGGAAGAATGCCAACGCCGTCAGCTTGGTCGCATAGGCGCCGAGGCCGATGGCGTAGGCGAGGGCGCCATCGCCGGCAACGGTTGTTCCCCACGGGATGAACACGCATGCGATCAATGACAGGTACAGCAAAAGCTTCAGTGAGGCAGCCAACTCGATCACCGCGAGGTGCCGGCCGGAGTATTCGAGAATCATGGCCTCGTGCACCATGGTCAGCTCGAGATGCGTCGCGGGGTTGTCGACGGGAATACGGGCATTTTCTCCGATCGAAACTATGACGAGTGCCACGAATGCGAGCGCGATCGAGATGCTGAGACCGGCATTGGGCCCCAGCATGTAGGCTGAGATTGAGGACAGCTCAGTCGAGCCTGCGAACAGCGAGAGCGTGAAAACCGCCATCAGCATGGCCGGCTCCGCGAGCGAGGCGAACATCATTTCGCGGCTTGAGCCGATCCCGCCAAAACTCGTACCGACATCCAGCCCCGCGAGTGCGAGCAGGAAACGCGCGGTGCCGAGCAGGGCGACGATCACGATGAGATCTGCGGACGCACTCAACGTGAGACCCGTTGCAAATGTCGGGACCAGCGCGGCGGCGACCCACGTTGTCGCAAACACGACGTAAGGGGCGGCACGAAACAGCCACGATGCATTCTCGGCGATGACGGTCTCTTTGCGGATCAGTTTTGAGAGGTCACGATACGGCTGAACGATAGACGGACCCTGTCGGCGCAGGAACCGCGCCTTGACCTTGCGCGTCACGCCCGACAACAGCGGTGCGAGAGCGAGCACGAGGACGGCCTGCGCAAGCTGTGTAAGCCACGTGAGCATCATCGCCACGCTCCGACCACAACCAGCAGCAGGACCAGCGCCGCGAACACGAGCGTCAGATACGTTCGAATCGTCAGGAACTGCACCTGGTTCAAGCGATCGGCCATTGCGTTGACCGCGCGAATCACGGGTAGATAGAGCACTTCCCAGATCGTATCGTGCAGATCGACGCTCAGTTTGGCCGCCGCAGTCTCACCAGGCTTCGGCATGAGAACGTGCTCTCGGGCGCGAAAGACGACGCTTCCGAACACTCGACGGATTGGCTGGGCGAAGCTCCCGGCCGTGTACTGTGTCGCGGGGCTCGCGTCCGGGAATCCGCAGTCCCATGGCGCGGAACGTCGCAGCGCATGCGAGGCAAACCGGCGCACCACAAAAGCCGTGGCGGCGGCCGCGATCAGGATCATGACGAATACCAGCGCGCCGTTGTACGCGCTGCGTGCCGGGTCGATGGGTGCAATCCGCAACCAGGGCTGCGCAGCTTGCGGCGCGAGCCGGGCGCCGATGAGCATCTGCGTCAGGGGAGCGAGGGCGTCGATCACGAAGCCCGGCAGAATTCCCGCGAGCAGGCACAGCGCTGCGAACGTCAGCATGGCGGTTCGGGACCAGTAATCCGTCTCGCACGCAGTCTTCGCTGCATCTGAGCGGGGCCGGCCCAAGAACGTCATCCCGAAGGCTTTGACGAAGCAGGCTGCCGCGAGCGCCGCCGAGCACGCAAGTATTGCTCCGATGGCGGGTACCAGGAGTCTGGGGACCCACTGCGGCAACTGCGGACTCACAAGAATGGCCTGAAATGTGAGCCACTCGGAGACGAAGCCGTTGAAGGGCGGCAGCGCAGATATTGCGATGCATCCGGCGAGGAACGCCAGCGCCGTGACCGGCATGCGATGAATCAAGCCGCCCAGGTGTTCCATATCCCGTTCCCCCGTGGCGTTCAGCACTGCGCCGGAACCCATGAACAGCAGACTCTTGAAGAGCGAATGATTGAACACGTGGAAGATCGCAGCCGTGAGCGCGAGGGCTGCCGCCACGCGGAGTCCGGTCGCCTCGAACGCGAGCGCAAGTCCCAGGCCGATAAAGATAATTCCGATGTTCTCGACCGTGTGGTACGCGAGCAGGCGCTTCAGATCGTGTTCCATCAACGCATACAGAACACCTAGGAGTGCCGTGATGCCTGCGACTATGAGGACCGGAACGCTCCACCACCACGAGGGAGGACCCGCGAGGTCGAAGACCAGTCGTACAAAACCATAGACGGCCACCTTGGTCATGACCCCGCTCATCAATGCCGAAACGTGACTCGGCGCGGCCGGGTGCGCGAGCGGTAGCCAGGCGTGTAGGGGCACGAGACCTGCTTTGGAGCCGGCCCCGATCAACGCCAGTACGAGAACCATTGCGCCCACGCCCGGTGCGCTCGAGCGTCGGATCGTCTCGAACGCGTATCCGCCCTCAGGGCCAGCGAGCAGCCCGAACGCAAGCAACAGCGTGAGGGCTCCGCCCGTTGCCATGATGAGATAGAGGAGGGCAGCGCGCCGGTTTTCACTGGAACCGTGCTCGCTGACCACGAGCGCCCAGGATGCGAGTGACATGAATTCCCAGCCGATGAGAAATGAAAACGCATCTTGCGCGAGCAACACCAGATTCATGCCGGCGATGAAAGCCGGGTAGAAGGGCACGATCCGCTGTGGCTCGCGGGCGTGCGCGCCATAGCCGATTGCGTACCCGCTGACGATCGCGGTTGCCACGTTGATGATGACGGCGAACGCGGCACTCAGCGGATCGAAGCCCAGGAGCGTCCGGCCCAGCGGCAGTCCGATGGGAATTTCGATCGACTCGAGCCGAGAATGCGGCGCGAGTAGCGCGATGAGCGCCACGCCTGCGAGCCCAAAACATATCAGCATGCAGGCGGCGTAGGTGAGCCGCACTCCAAGCCGTCGGCGCGCAGCGAAAATTCCGAACGCCGCGAGGCCGAGCAATAGTGCAAGGCCGCCAGCGGCCAACTGACTCAAGCACGAAGGGCTCGCGAGCGACATCACCAATCTTGCACCGGATGGCTCATTTCGCTTTTCCCGCAGCGGGCCCTTCAGGGGTCCCATTGTGATTCGTCGACCACATCCGAACTCGCGCAAGAATCCCGCCGACGGACCACGATGCGAGGTTATTGCGCAATGATTCCACTCGGATTATTCTTCTATTATCCTACGATGCAATTTGCATGTAAATGAAGATCTCCAAAGTTGTTCACCTCGAAGAGCGCACGGCGCGTCTGACCATTCTGATCGATCCGCGCAAGAAAGCGGTGTTCGAACGACTATGTGCCCAGCAGGACCTCACTTCTTCACAAGTCGTACGGCGCATGATTCGTGGGTATATCGAGACGCACCTCGGACGACCCTGGACTCCGGGTGAGGAGAAACCGGAGGGGCGTGGCGGGACTAAGCGTCGAAGCACTCGCAGCTGAACCCCGCAAGGTGTGCCCCTTGCGCGAGTTGCAACTGGTCCGAGGACCTTGTGTTGAACTATGGAACCAGCCAGCGCGAGAGCGATATAGACGACGAGTAATGGCGCGCTCGTCGTCAGCCAGGCACCGGTCAATGGATACTGATGTAGAATGAACGTGAAGAAAATACCTGCGGCTAGAATCGTCGTATCGATCATATAATAAACGCAAACCATCGTAGTGGGCGATCTGCAATGTTCGACCGGTGATGGGTGGTGAGGCTACTCAGGAGCGCCTCCGGATCGCAGAGGACACGTGAGCCGATGTGCTTGATTGTCATCGCATGGCGTGCGCATCCGGAGATCCAATGTTTGGTTGCGGCCAACCGCGACGAGCATCACGGTCGTGCGACCGCCGCTGCGCATTGGTGGACGGATCGAACCGATATCCTGGGCGGGCGCGACCTCGTGGCGGGCGGTACCTGGATCGGCATCACGCGCACCGGACGCTTTGCCGCGGTCACCAATTACAGGGATCCTGCAGCCGGTCGAACCGACGCACCGAGCCGTGGATCGCTGGTGAGATCATTCCTGGAGTCCACCGCATCCGTGGCCGAGGGTCTCGCGAACCTTCGCAAAGTCGGCGCGGATTACAACGGCTTTTGTCTGCTCTTTTCCGACGGCGAACGGCTCGGCGTCTATGAAAGCGTGTGCGGCGAAGGCCGTGAACTCGGGCCGGGCGTGTTCGGACTGTCGAATCATCTGCTCGACACCCCATGGCCCAAAGTGACGATGGCCAAATCGCGGTTGCAAGATGCGCTTCGCGACGGGGCCGACACGCGATCCGTGCTCGCCTTGCTGCGGGATGAGACGCCGGCGCCCGACGAGCAGTTGCCCCGTACCGGCGTCGATTTGCAAACTGAGCGGCTGCTTTCGAGCGCGTTCATTCGCGCCGCGGATTATGGCACCCGTTCCTCCACGCTCATCAGCATCGATCGGAGCCGGCGAGTGTGCTTCGACGAGTGGTCTTGGGATGGCGCCGGCGCCGAAGTCGGCAGAGTCACTCTGCGCTTTGCGCTGCACCCGGCTCAAACGCCGGCGTGAGGCGTCGTGGTCGCGGGTCCCGGAAAATCTCGGGCCGCGGCGAAAATCCATTCGCGGAATTGCGCCACTTTGGGCAGCGCCAGGAAGGGCCGCGGGCAGACGAAATAAAAGGCCGAGCCAAAGGGCAGCGCCTCCTTGCTGGCGAGGCGCAGCGTGCCCTTCTGCAGGGACCGCGTGACCACGGTCCAACGGGAAAGCGCAAAGCCGAGACCTTCCTCCGCAGCGATCATCAGGCCCGCCGAATCATCGATGGTCGGCGGCCGGGATTGCCAGGCGACCTCCTCATCGGTCTTTTGCCAGATGCGCCATGGCGCATCGTCGCCCTCAAGCAGCGGATACTTGCTCAGGTCGGCGCCGCGCTCGATCATTCCGTATTGCTTGATCAAGTCCGGCGTGCCGACCGGCACGATCCAATCGTCGAGCAATTTCTCGCAGTGTAGATTGGGATAGTTGCCGCGCCCAAAGCGGATGGCGACGTGAATGGCGGCGCGTGAGAAATCCACCAACTCGCGCGAGGTATGAAAGCGAAGTTCAACGTCGGGCCGTTTGCGCCGAAACGAGCGGATTCGCGGCAGCAGCCAAATCTGCAGAAACGAGCTCAGCAAACTGATTTGCAGGGGCCCGGCGCGGCCGTACTGTTTGATGTGGTGTATCGCGGACTCCAGTCTATCGAGGCCCGCTCTTATGGCAGGCAGCAACTCGAGTCCTTCGTCGGTAATTTCCACACGCCGTCCGCTGCGCCGAAACAGGGGCACTTGGATATAGGACTCCAGCGTTTTGATCTGCTGGCTGACGGCCGCCGGCGTGACATTGAGCGCATCGGCGGCCTCGGAAAAATTCAAATGCGTGGCCACCGCCTCGAATACTCGCAAGGCTCCCAGTGGCAGCCGTTCGTACGCGGATGGCACGTTAAGTGTTCCTTAACGGATGGTCAGGTAATGCGTTTGTTGTGCATGGGCGGAGAGTCCAATCTCATCACCGTTCGATGAATTCACTCAACGGAGCACGCACATCATGAACGAAATCCACATCATCGCAAGGGTCGCGCAAACGCTTCTTGCCGTCGGCATGACGGTGGCCACCGGTCTGATATTCCTCACCTATTAATATGAGGAAATCAAGCCGTCGAGGAATGAGCGCCATGGAGCGTGGGCAGCACGGGGCGCCGCCGGCCGCCGGCCGGCGCCTGACGGTGCCGATACGAAGACCCTCCCCGGGGAGGCGGTCGGCACCCAGACGAACTATTCGAACGGCCATAGGCGCTCACTGTAGCGGACTGGTCGAGCGGCGCAATAATCGCAGGCCGGGCCCGGTCTATTTCGTAACCTCAATCACTTTGGGTCGGCGACGCGTGCGATCATCACCACGACAATACCCGGCGGCAGGCGCCTTTCTGTGCTGCGCGGTGCTGTCCTTCGCAACGCTTTCCTGTGCCGCCGCGGCGGATGCGCCGTCGAGACCGGCCGTGGTCGAGCTGTTTACGTCCGAAGGATGCAGCTCGTGTCCGCCCGCGGAAGTCTACCTGGGAGAGCTGGCGCAGCGCCGCGAGGTGCTCGCTCTCGCGTTTCACGTCGATTACTGGGACGATCTGGGTTGGCATGACCGCTTCGGCTTGCCGGAGGCCGCGCAGCGGCAGCGTGCCTACGCGAGAGCCCTGGGGCTCTCCACGGTCTATACGCCGCAAGCCGTCGTCGACGGGCAAGGGAATTTCACCGGCAGCGATCGTCGGTCCATCGCGAAGGCCCTCGAGATGCCGCGCAGCGGCGTTCCCATTGCGCTCTCGACGCGCGACGGCGAGGTTGTCGTCGACTTGACGGAGCAGGGTAATGTCGCGCCGAGCGATGTGGTATTGGTCGCTTATCAGCGCTCCGCGATCTCGCATATCGGTCGCGGCGAAAATGCCGGACGTACGCTCGAGGAATACAACATCGTGCGGGGCTTACGCAACCTCGGGCGATGGGCCGGGGAGAAGCGGCAATATCACTGCTCGGCGAGCTCATTGCCGCGGGAGGCCACCGATGTGGCGGTGATCGTGCAGCCGCTCGGTCAAGCGCCGATCATCGGGGCGGCGACTCTCGCGCTTCGCTAGTTCCGGTCAGAAATCGTCCGCCGCGGTGTGCTCCGCCGCGGTGTTCATCGCCCACCAAGAATCACCAGGTTTCCTGGGCCCCGTTTCTCTTACGATCCCGCTTGTGACAGGAATCCGGCCGGCTGCGCTTGCGCTGCGCAGCGAAGTCAGCCACGATATATCCATCCGTATATAACGGTATGTCCATCAACCATGATCGGGAATCGCATGAAAAAAACATCAACAACGCTCGGTGCGGCAGCGGCATTCGGTGCCGCAGCGGCTTTCGGTGCGGCAGCGATGTGGTCGAATACGGCCCTGGCTGACGTCGTATACAGCAAAAACGGCGTCGAGTTGTCGGTACACGGCATTTTGGATGCGGGTTTCGGCACGCTCGAGCATTCCTACAGCTCGAGCAGCGTATTCATCTCGGGAATCAACCCCTACAATTTGAACAGCTCGCCGAACAGCTTCACCGGACTATATGGCAGCGGCATATCGATGACGCGCGTCGGCATGGCGGGAAAGGCGGACCTCGGCAACGACATGCAGGCCTTCTTCAAGGTGGAGACCGCCTTCAATGTGCTCGACGGGGTCCTGAGCGACAATGGGCAGTCGATCTATAACGACCTGGGTGGTCTCAAATCCGCCAATGGCGCGAGTGCGATCAACGGGCAGGCGTTTCAGCGCGCCGCCTATGCGGGCTTTTCCAAGTCGCTTTGGGGCTCGGTGGAACTTGGACGCACCACCAACTTTTCACTGGATCAGGTGGTGCAATACGATCCGGTCCAGGCGGCCTACCTGTATTCGCCGCTCGGTTTCTCCGGAGGCATCGGCGGCGGCCTGGGCGCAACGGAGAACACGCGCTACGACGACAGCATCAAATACGAAAACAAACTGGGCGGCTTCGAGTTCGGCGCGCAATATAAATTCGCCGGCTCCAAGATCGACCAGTCGGCGGGATCGGGCTACGTGGCAATGCTCGGTTACAGCGTGGGTCCGTTCAGCATGAAGGGGACCTATTCGCAAACCACGAATACCGTTGCCTGGGCCACGCAATATTCCAACGTGGTCACGCCGGACAGCAACCTGCAGATCGAAAACACCAAGGGCTTGATGTTCAGCGCCATGTACGCCATCAGCGCCGCCGCGACCGCAAAGATAGGCTACGAATACTCGACCATTTCCGCGCCGTCGAATCAATTCCTGACCGATATCCAGCAGTACTATGGATTGACTTTACCGAATCCCGCTCAAAACATGAGCGGAGAGCAGCATTTCGGGACCTTCTGGGTCGGCGGCGACTACAAGTTCACCCAAGCGTTCGATTGGGGCATCGGCTATTACAACATCAACACCGACAACTCGCCGGAAGTAAAGAAGGAATATCAATCCGTCGCCTATTCCACCTTGGCCGACTACAGCCTTACCAAGAGTTTCGATGCCTATGCCGGGATCCTCTCGATGCACTACAACGGGGTGGGGTTGTATAAAAAGGCGCCGACCATCATCTATTCAAGCAATGCCTTGTATGGCGTTGGCCTGCGTTTCAAATTCTGAATGTGAGAAAAGGGCCATGAAACCCGTCCTCGCGATTTGGCTGATGCTTTGCATGGCGCTTTTCGCCGGCCACGGTGCGGCGGCTGAGGCCGACCGAGCATCCATCACCGTATTCGCGGCCGCGTCCTTGACCGATGTGCTGCAGGAGGTGGGCGACGCCTTTACCAGGGAAACGTCGATTCCCGTGAAATTTTCCTTTGCCGCAAGCTCGGTGCTCGCACGCCAGATCGAAAACGGCGCGCCCGCGGACGTATTCTTTTCCGCGGATCCGGAATGGATGGATTATCTGCAGAACGGCAAGCTGATACAGGTTTCCTCCCGGCACGATGTGTTGGGCAATCGGCTGGTCTTGGTCGCGCCTGTCGACAGCAAAATAGCGCTTAAGATCGCTCCGCACTTCGCGCTCGCCGCGGCGTTGGGCAAGGGCCGCTTGGCCACCGGCGATCCGGACTCCGTGCCGGTCGGGCGCTATGCCCACGAGGCGCTTACGAAACTCGGGGTCTGGAATGAGGTCGTGAATCGTCTGGTGCGCGCGGACAACGTGCGATCGGCGCTCGTGTTCGTCGATAGAGGCGAGGTACCGCTCGGCATCGTGTACCGGACCGACGCCCTGGTCGATAAGAAAGTGCGCGTGGTCGATGTATTCCCCGACGACACGCATGCGCCGATCATCTATCCGATCGCTCTCACCGCCGGGGCGAAGGCGGACGCCGCGAAATTTCTAGACTACGTGCGAGGGCCGTCCGCGGCCATTGCGTTCGAGCGCTATGGTTTTGCAATTCTGCATTAATTGACGGCAGGGGCGCGCGTCCGCCGGGATTCCTGCAGCTGAAGAATCAGATCGGCCAACGGTATGGCGAGCACACCCGTGATGTAAATGCGCCCCACCACTCGATGCACCTTGGTGAGCCGCTGACGCAGCCGGTCGGAGAACTGCAGCGGGGCGAGGATGAGCGCACAAGCGCCGGCCAGCCCGTGAACGAGCAGCCACCATGGCGAACAGCAGGTACTTGGCGCGGAACCAGGGTGCGCGGGGCGAAGACACGGAGGCCGTAGCCATGGGTCACCTGCTCAACGCCAATCGAGCGTCTGTTTCAGTTTGGAAGTGCTTGGCAAGGAAGGCTTCGCCGCGCTCGAGGATGAAATATCGGAACGCCGCCGCCGCGGGGGAGAGCGTTTTGGCGAGGTTATGGACCACATGCCAACGGCGCATGACCGGGAGCCCTTCGGTCTGCGGAGCGGCGATCAGCCGATCCTTGAGCTCGAGCCCCAAGGTGTGCAGCGACAGCAGGGCCACGCCCATGCCGGCCATGACCGCCTGTTTGATCGCCTCGTTGCTCGACATTCGATATCGCCCTGCTGCATCAGCGTGACGATCTGGTCGCGGTTGTTGGCGACCTGCAGCCGAATCTCGATGCCCGGATTCTCCTCGCGAAATTGCGCGAGCAGGCGCGGCAAAAAATAGTTCGCGGTGCTGACCATCCCCACGTCGAGCGGGCCGGTCTTGAGGCCGCGAAAACGCGCGACCAGGTCCGAGGCGTCGCGCATGGCGGACAACACGCGCTGGGTGTGCGCCAGCATGTATTCACCGACCGTCGTCAGCGAGACCTGCCGGCTGGTTCGATCGAACAGAGGGAGTCCAACTTCCGCTTCTAGTTCCTTGATTTGCATCGACACTGCGGGCGCGGTGAGCTTCAATTCCTCCGCCGCGCGGATAAAGCTCAAATGTCTTGCGACCGACGCGAAGCTGGCGCAGGGTGACATTCTTCATTAAGAAGAAATACTTAAGATTATAGTAATAATATCTGACTGTACTTAAACGATCAATGGCTTACGCTAGCCAGCATCTTCTCCGCGTTGATCCCGACTTTAAGAGCGATTAAGCCCAACCGACAACGACACTGGGGCCCACGAAAATGGCTAGACCGATGGAAAAAGCAGTTGAAGGCGTAATTAAGGATGCAAAGAAGCGCTACAGCGCGGGCGTCCTCAAATACCGGCAAATGGGGTACTGGGACGCCGACTACGTGCCCAAGGAAACGGACACTTTGTGTCTATTTCGCATCACTCCGCAGGAAGGCGTCGATCCGATCGAGGCCGCCGCAGCGGTGGCCGGCGAGTCGAGCACGGCGACCTGGACGGTGGTGTGGACCGACCGGCTGACCGCCTGCGACAGCTACCGGGCCAAGGCCTACAAGGTCGAGCCCGTGCCCAATAGCCCGGGTCAGTACTTCGCCTGGGTGGCCTACGACATCATCCTGTTCGAAGAGGGCTCGATTGCCAATATGACGGCGAGCCTCATCGGCAATGTCTTCAGCTTCAAGCCGCTCAAGGCCGCCCGATTGGAGGACATGCGCATTCCCGTGGCCTACGTCAAGACCTTCAAAGGTCCCCCCTGCGGGCTCATCGTTGAGCGCGAGCGCCTCGATAAATTCGGCCGCCCGCTGTTAGGCGCGACGACGAAGCCTAAGCTGGGGCTGTCCGGCCGCAACTATGGCCGCGTGGTTTACGAGGGCCTCAAAGGGGGTCTCGATTTCATGAAGGACGACGAGAACATCAACTCGCAGCCCTTCATGCATTGGCGCGACCGGTTTCTCAACGTGATGGACGCCGTCAACAAGGCAAGCGCCGCCACCGGCGAGGTCAAAGGTTCGTACCTCAATATCACGGGCGCGACGGTCGAAGACATGTACGAGCGCGCGGAGTTCGCCAAGGAACTGGGCTCGGTCGTGATCATGGTCGACCTGATCGTCGGCTGGTCGACGATTCAAAGCATGTCCAACTGGTGCCGCAAGAACGACATGATTCTGCACATGCACCGCGCGGGCCACGGCACCTACACGCGCCAGAAAAACCACGGCATCAGTTTCCGCGTCATCGCGAAATGGCTGCGCCTCGCGGGCGTCGATCATCTGCACACCGGCACCGCGGTCGGCAAGCTCGAGGGCGACCCGATGACGGTGCAGGGGGTCTACAACGTGTGCCGCGACAGCTACACCAAGACGGATCTGCCGCGCGGCCTGTTCTTCGATCAGGACTGGGCGGACCTGCGCAAGGTAATGCCGGTCGCCTCCGGCGGGATTCACGCCGGTCAGATGCACCAGCTGCTCGACATGTTTGGCGATGATGTCATCATGCAATTCGGGGGCGGCACGATCGGTCACCCGGGCGGTATCCAGGCCGGCGCCGTGGCCAATCGCGTGGCGCTCGAAGTCATGGTCAAGGCACGCAACGAAGGCCGCGACATCAAGAACGAAGGGCCGGAGATCCTGCGTCAGGCGGCGAAATGGTGCAGCCCGCTGCAGCAGGCGCTCGATACCTGGGGCGAGATCAGTTTCAACTACGCGTCCACCGACACCTCGGACTACGCGGTAACAGCCAGTGCGTCGGCCTGAAGATTCAAGGAGAACACAGCCATGACGATGACCAATCCAGTTCGCCGCCTCACCCAGGGATGTTTCAGTTATCTGCCCGATCTGACGGATAAGGAAATCAGTCTGCAGATCGAGTATGGACTCAACAAGGGTTATGCTTGGAGCGTCGAGTACACGGACGACCCGCATCCGCGAAACACCTACTGGGAAATGTTCGGCGCACCGATGTTCGATCTGAAGGATGCCGCCGGAGTGTTGATGGAGCTGCAAAACTGCCGCAAGACCTTCCCGGATTATTACATCCGGCTCATGGCCTTTGATTCCACGCGCGGCGTGGAGAGCATCGTGATGAGCTTCATCGTCAATCGGCCGAAAAACGAGCCCGGCTTCGGACTGGCCCGCCAGGAGACGCACGGCCGTACAATGCGCTATACGGTGCACAGCTATGCAACGGACCGCCCGGAAACCGAACGCGGTTCGCGCTGAGCGCACGGTCGCGTAGGAGATACCTGGCATGTACCGCATCGCTCCTTCCATTTTGTCGGCGGACTTCGCCCGCCTGGGCGAAGAGGTCAAGAGCGTCATCGCGGCGGGCGCCGACTGGATCCATTTCGATGTGATGGATAACCATTACGTGCCGAATCTCACCATCGGTCCGCTGGTGGCGAAGGCCCTGAAGCCTTACTGCGTGCGAGCCGACGGCACGGCCGTGCCCCTCGATGTTCACCTGATGGTACAGCCCGTCGACGAGCTTGCCAGCGCCTTCGCCGCGGCCGGCGCCGATCTGGTCAGTTTTCACCCCGAAGCATCCGCTCACATCGATCGGACTTTGCAGCTCATCCGCGGCGGCGGATGTCAGGCGGGTCTGGTGTTCAATCCGGCGACCCCGCTCGAGGTGCTGGAATACGTGATCGACAAGGTCGATCTGGTGCTCATCATGAGCGTCAATCCCGGTTTCGGCGGACAAAACTTCATCGACTCGGCACTGCGCAAAGTGCAGAACGCCCGCAAACTGATCGACGCCACGGGCCGCGACATCCGGCTCGAGGTCGATGGGGGCATCAAGGCGGAGAACATCCGCAGCGTCGCCGATGCGGGGGCGGATACCTTCGTCGCCGGCAGCGCCATCTTCGGCAAGCCGGATTACAAGGCGGTGATCAACGCGATGCGCGCCGAGCTCGGCCGCGCCGCACCCGCCTGCCGGGTCGCCTGAGATGTCCACGCCGCTTTACTCGATTCCAGGGGCTACCGCGCCGCCGCCCGCGGCACCTGCCGATCAGCCCGCCGCCGCCGTAGCGAATGCGACCGACGCGCGTACGGTGAACGACGTTTTGGCGCAGAGCCAAGTCGGTGCGGTCATGGATGAGCTCGAGCGCGATCTGGTCGGGCTCGAGCCGGTCAAGTCGCGCATCCGCGATATCGCGGCGCTGCTGGTAATAGACAAGCTGCGCATGAACTTGGGGCTACAGGCTCACGCTCCGAGCCTGCACATGAGTTTCACCGGCAACCCGGGGACCGGCAAGACCACGGTCGCGTTGCGCATGGCCGAGATCCTGCACCGCCTGGGTTACGTGCGCAAAGGTCACCTGGTGGCGGTCACACGCGACGATCTGGTTGGTCAGTACATCGGCCACACGGCTCCCAAGACCAAGGAAGTGCTCAAGAAAGCGATGGGCGGCGTGTTGTTCATCGACGAGGCGTACTATTTGTATCGGCCCGAGAACGAGCGCGACTACGGACAAGAAGCGATCGAGATCCTGCTGCAGGTGATGGAGAACAACCGAGACGATTTGGTGGTGATCTTGGCCGGCTACAAGGATCGGATGGACACCTTCTTCCGCTCCAACCCCGGCTTGAGTTCGCGCATCGCGCACCACTTGGATTTTCCGGACTACCCGGCGGCTGATTTGTTGCGGATCGCGGATAAGCTGCTCGAACAGCAAAATTATCGATTCGCCGCCGGTGCACGCGAGGCGTTCGCGGAATACCTCGCGCGCCGGATTCCGCAGCCGCACTTCGCGAACGCCCGCAGCGTGCGCAATGCCCTGGATCGCGCCCGGCTGCGCCAGGCGAGCCGGCTGTTTGCCGATAGGAATCGAGAATTCACGCCCGAGGATCTGTCGACGATCGCCGAGCCGGATATTCGCGCGAGCCGGGTTTTCCAGCTCGCCGCAGCCCAGAAGCCGGTCTGAAGGAGTTCAGCCATGCACCTTGGACGCACCACGCTCTCAAAATTTCTGATCCAACAGATCACCGACATCGAAGGCGCCGATGACTTGGGTGCGTTGCTGGTCGATGTGGCGGCCGCCGTCAAGGCGATTTCGGCAATGACCGCCAAAGGGGCGCTCGGCGGCTACTTGGGCGAGCACGGCGGCAAGAACGTGCAGGGCGAAACCCAGCAAAAGCTCGATGTGCTGGCGAACGATGTGATTTTAAGGAGCTGCGAATGGGGCGGGCTGGTCGCCGGCATGGCCTCCGAGGAGCTGGATGACCCTTATCCGATTCCGGGCGAATACACCCGCGGGCATTATTTGCTGGTGTTCGATCCGCTCGACGGTTCCTCGAACACCGATGTGAATGTCTCGGTGGGCACGATTTTCTCGGTGATGCGTCACGACAAGGCGGAACCGCCGACGACGGCCGACTACCTGCAGCCCGGCAAGCAGCAAGTGGCCGCGGGCTATGCGATCTATGGTCCCGCGACCATGCTGGTGATCAGCGTGGGCAAGGGTACGCACGGTTTTACGCTCGATCGGGAGATCGGCAACTTCATACTGACGCATCCGAATCTGCAAATTCCCGCCGATACCAGCGAGTTTGCCATCAATACCAGCAACGCCCGGTTTTGGGAGCCCCCGGTGCACCGCTACGTGACCGAGTGCCAGGCCGGCAAGACCGGCGATCGCGGGCGCGATTTCAACATGCGCTGGATCGCCTCGATGGTCGCGGAGGCGCACCGCATCTTGATGCGCGGCGGTGTATTCATGTACCCGAAGGACACGAAGGATAAAGGCAAACCCGGGCGGCTGCGCCTGCTGTATGAAGCCAACCCGGTCGCCTTTCTGGTCGAGCAGGCCGGGGGGCGTGCCTCGACCGGCAGCCAGCGGATGCTGGAGATCGTGCCGGACGCGCTGCATCAGCGCGTTCCGTTGATATTCGGCTCCCGCAACGAAGTGGAGCGCATCGAGCGCTACCACCAGGAGTTCGCGAGCGGCATCGACCGTCCGTACAGCTCGCCGCTCTTCAACGAGCGCTCGCTGTTCCGGCCGGACACTCGAATCTAAAGTAGAGACAACGCATGTCCACCAAGCATCCAATAATCGCCGTGACCGGATCATCCGGGGCCGGAACCACCACCGTCATGAAGAGCTTTGCGCACATCTTCAGGCGCGAGGGGATTAAGGCCCAGGCGGTCGAGGGCGATTCATTTCACAGCTACAACCGGGTCGAGATGCGCGAACGCGTGCAGGCGGCCGACAGCGGTAAGGGTCCGCCAATCAGCCACTTTGGACCCGAAGCAAACCTGCTGGACAAGTTGGCCGAGACATTTGCCGCATACGGCGCGACCGGCCGCGGCAACGTGCGCCGCTACGTGCACGATGCCATCGAATCCAAAGACCTCGGATGCGAACCGGGCACCTTCACGCCGTGGGAGCAGATGAAGGCGGACAGCGATCTGCTGTTCTACGAGGGCCTGCACGGCGGCTATGTCGCAGGCGGCATCGACGTGGCGGGCCACGTGGATCTGCTCGTCGGGGTGGTGCCCATCATCAATCTCGAATGGATCCAGAAACTGCACCGCGACCGCAATCAGCGCGGCTACACCCAGGAAGCGGTGGTCGACACCATATTGCGGCGCATGCCGGATTATGTGAATCACATCTGCCCGCAGTTCAGCCGCACCCATGTCAACTTTCAGCGGGTGCCGACGGTCGATACCAGCAATCCGTTCATCGCCAAAGACATTCCTTCGGCCGACGAGTCGATGGTCGTGATCCGTTTCGCCAATCCCAAGGGCATCGATTTTCCATACCTGCAATCCATGCTGCACAACTCATGGATGAGCCGCCCCAACAATATCGTCGTGCCCGGGGGCCAGATGGGCCTGGCGATGCAATTTATCTTCACCCCGATGATCCTTCGGTTGATGGATCTGAAGAGACGCGCACAATGAACGCCAGAATTAAGCCGTCCCCCGTCGAGCGCATCGAGCTTGCGAACGTGCTGCGCTTCCTGGCGATCGACGCGGTGGAGGCCGCGAAGAGCGGCCACCCGGGCATGCCCATGGGCATGGCCGACATTGCCGAAGTGCTCTGGCGCCGATTCCTCAAACACAACCCGACGGATCCGCAGTGGGCGGACCGCGACCGCTTCATGCTGTCCAACGGCCACGGCTCCATGCTGCAGTACGCGCTTCTGCACCTCACCGGCTATGCGCTGCCGATGGAGGAACTGAAGCGCTTTCGTCAGCTGCACAGCAAGACGCCCGGTCATCCGGAGGTCGGCGTCACGGCCGGTGTGGAAACCACCACGGGCCCGCTCGGCCAAGGATTGGCCAATGCGGTCGGTATGGCGCTGTCGGAGAAATTGCTGGCGGCCCATTTCAATCGACCGGACCACGCCATTGTCGATCACCGCACCTGGGTGTTCATCGGCGACGGATGCCTGATGGAGGGCATCAGCCACGAAGCCTGTTCGTTGGCCGGCACGCTGGGACTCTCGAAGCTGATCGTCATTTACGACGACAACGGCATCAGCATCGACGGGCACGTCGAAAATTGGTTCACCGACGATACGCCGAAGCGCTTTGAAGCCTATGGCTGGCGCGTCATCCGCGCCGTTGACGGCCACGACACGGGGGCGGTCGAGGCGGCTTTGAAACGGGCTTGCAAGCCGGGCGACCGGCCGACCCTGGTTTGCTGCAAGACCGTGATCGGCAAGGGAAGTCCGAACAAGGCCGATACGCACGACGTGCACGGCGCCGCGCTCGGCGCCGCCGAGGTCGCCGCGACACGCACCGCGCTCGGTTGGACACACGAGCCGTTCGTGGTGCCCGAGGAGATTCGCGCCGCGTGGGATGCCCGCGCGATCGGCGCCAAGCGACAGGCCGACTGGCAGAAGCGCTTCGCCGCTTATGCAAAGGCGTACCCGGATCTTGCCGCGGAGTTCGAGCGCCGTGTGATGAAGCGCCAATTGCCGGCCGACTGGCAAACCTTGAGCGCCGAGGCGCTCGCGAAAGTGGACGGCGGCCGCGCCAGCATCGCCTCGCGCAAGGCATCGCAAAACGCGATCGAGGCGCTGCAGCCGTCGTTGCCGGAGATGCTGGGTGGCTCGGCGGACCTGACCGGCTCGAACCTCACCGAAGGCAAGGGCATGACCCCGGTGCGCAGCGGCCGGTGGGGCAATTACATCAATTACGGGGTGCGCGAGTTCGGCATGAGTGCCGTGATGAACGGCATTGCGTTGCACGGCGGCTTTGTGGTTTACGGCGGCACCTTCCTGACGTTTTCCGACTACAGTCGCAACGCCGTGCGCATGGCCGCGCTGATGCACGAGCGCGTGATCTACGTCTTTACGCACGACAGCATCGGGCTCGGCGAAGACGGTCCAACGCATCAGCCCATCGAGCACGTTTCCAGCCTGCGATTGATTCCGAACAACGCCGTGTGGCGTCCGTGTGACGCGGTGGAGACCATGATCGCGTGGCTGGCCGCCATCGAACGTCGCGATGGCCCCACGTGCCTGATTCTGTCGCGGCAGAATCTGCCGCACTTCGAGCGCCAGGCGCAGCAACTCAGCGACATCCGCAAGGGCGGGTACGTGCTCGCTCACAGCGAGGGCGCTGCGATCACGCTGCTGGCGACCGGCTCGGAGGTGGCGCTCGCGATGAAGGCCCGCGAAACGCTGGCCGCGGAGGGGTTCGCCGCGCGCGTCGTATCGATGCCCAGCTGCAGCGATTTCGATCGGCAGGGGGCCGAATACCGGGCGGCGGTGCTGCCGCGCGAAGTGCCGGTACTGGCCATCGAGGCGGGCGTGAGCAGCTTCTGGCGCGCCTACACCGGCTTTGACGGCGACGTGATCGGCATCGATCGCTTTGGCGAATCGGCGCCGGCCGCGCACGTTGCGGAAGCGCTTGGCCTGACGACATCGGCGATCGTCGAGAGGGCGCGCGCCTTGGTGCGGCGCAACTCGACGCGATGAGCGCTCGCCGCGCGGCGCACCAACCAAGGTGGCGGGGTCACGCCGTGCACGCGGTGCTGTTCGATCTGGATGGCACATTGCTCGATACGGTCGCGGACATCGCCCTGGCATTGAACCGGGCACTCACCGAGAAGCATCTCGGCACGCTCACGACCGGCCAGGTGCGCGACCTGATCGGGCGCGGCGTGCCGATGTTGATCACGCGCGCCCTTGCAAGGCTCGGCGTCGCGGTCGATCCCGCCGCTCTGGCTTCGCTGCTCGATCGCTTTTATTTTCACTACGGCCGCCTGCACATGCTCGATGAATGCAATGCCAGCGTGTACCCCGGGGTCGCCGATGGTCTCGGCGAACTGCACCGGCTCGGCCTACGGCTCGCGGTGGTCACCAACAAGCAGAAGCATTTCGCGGTGGACCTGTTGAGCCGTCTGGGATTGAGCGACTGGATCGACGTGGTGGTCGGCGGCGACAGCTGCGAGCGCCGCAAGCCCGATCCGCAGCCGCTGCAATTCGCCTGCGCCGCCTTGCGGATCGAGCCATCGGATGCGCTCATGGTGGGCGACTCCGTGAACGATGTGCTTGCCGCGCGCGCCGCAAGATTGCCGGTGGTGTGCGTGCCCTACGGCTACAACGAGGGCGGCGATCCGCGCGAACTGCCCTGCGATGCGTTTATCGAGACCGTGGCCGAATTGCCCGCATTGCTGCTGGGCGAAGCGCCCTCTTTGAATTCACTCACTCAACCCGCCTGACCTCAGGAGTATCCCATGGCCCTCATTTCCTTACGCCAGCTGCTCGACCATGCCGCCGAGAACAATTATGGCGTTCCCGCATTCAACGTGAACAACCTCGAGCAGATTCTGGCCATCATGGAGGCAGCAGAAGAAGCCCGCAGCCCGGTGATCCTGCAGGCCTCGGCCGGCGCTCGCAAGTACGCGGGCGAGGCCTACCTGCGCCACATGGTGTTGGCCGCGGTCGAATCTTCGCCGAGCATCCCGCTGGTTCTGCACCAGGACCACGGTTCCAGCGCCGCCGTATGCATGCAGTCCCTTCGCTCCGGGTTCACCAGCGTCATGATGGACGGATCGTTGAAGGAGGATGCGAAGACGCCGTCGAGCTACGAGTACAACGTCGAGGTGACGCGCCGCGTCTGCGAGATGTCGCATTGCATCGGCGTCTCGGTCGAGGGGGAGTTGGGGTGCCTCGGTTCGCTGGAGACCGGGCAAGCGGGCGAGGAGGACGGCGTGGGAGCGGAAGGGACGCTGACCCACGACATGATGCTCACGGACCCTGCTCAGGCCAAGGACTTCGTGGCAAAAACCGCGGTCGATGCGCTGGCGATCGCCATTGGCACGAGCCACGGCGCCTATAAGTTCACGCGCCAACCCTCGGGCGACATACTGGACATCGACCGCATCGCGCAGATTCATAAGGCGGTGCCGAACACCCACTTGGTGATGCACGGCTCCTCGAGCGTGCCGCAGGAGTGGCTCAAGATCATTCGCGAGTACGGCGGCGACATCAAGGAGACCTACGGCGTGCCGGTCGAGGAGATCCAGCGCGGCATCCGCAGCGGCGTTCGCAAGGTGAATATCGATACCGACATCCGCCTGGCGATGACGGGAGCCATGCGCCAGACGTTCGCCAAGGATCCGAGCGAGTTCGATCCGCGCAAGTCGCTGATTGCGGCCAAGAAGGCCGCGCGCGGGGTATGCAAGGCGCGCTTCGAGGCCTTCGGATGCGCCGGGCAGGCGGATCGCATCAAGCCCGTCACGCTCGAGGCGATGGCCAAGCGTTACAACTGAATCGGCGCCTGATCCGCGGCGTTTGATTCCTTGATTCGGGCCGTTCTTTGGGACGTCGATGGCACTCTGGCGGAGACCGAGCGCGATGGTCATCTGGTCGCCTTCAACCAGGCGTTCGAGGCATTAAAGGTTCCCTGGCGCTGGAGCGAGACGCGCTATGGAGAACTGCTGGCGGTGGCGGGCGGCCGCGAGCGTCTGCTGCATGACATGCAGTCCCAGGAGCGTGCCCCCGCCGATCCGCGGGAGCGCCGCAGTTTGGCTGAACGGGTGCATCGCCTCAAGAATGAGTATTACGCGCGGATCGTCGCCGGCGGCGGCTTGCCGCTGCGCGACGGGGTTCGGGAACTGATGCTGGACTGCGGGCGTGCGGGGTGCCGCATGGGTATCGTCACGACGACGAGCCGATCCAATGTCGAGGCGCTGCTCGAGACCCATCTCGGCCAGGGCTGGGAATCGGCATTCGCGGCGGTCGTGTGTGCCGAAGGGGCGCCGATAAAAAAACCTGATCCGCAAGCTTACCGGGTCGCCCTCGATACGCTGCGATTAGCTTCGCAGGAGGCTGTCGCGATGGAGGATGCACCGGCCGGGGTTGCGGCGGCGCAGGCCGCCGGTGTGCCCGTGATCATTACCCGCAGCTATTACTTCCCGGCGACCGAGTCTGCGGATGCGCTCGCTGCCGGTCCGTCGCTGGGCCGAACCGATGGCTGGAGACCAACGGCCGACGCAGGCTCCGGGCGCATCGATCTGAAGCAAATCAACCGCTGGCATACGCAAAGTGCGTGGACGCAATCCCAATGATCTACTGGCCGGGGGAATCAGGGTCCTTCTTCTCCTGGACGGAGGGCTCCGGGTCCTTGTCGGAAGACTTTGAGTTCCGGCTCGAAGGTTTCGGCCCCTTATCGGAAGGCTTCGGAGCCATCAGGGCGACGAACAAGATCGCCGATATAAATAGCACGAGACTTATCGTTTCAATCATTCAAGTGTCCTTGGCGGCAGTGACTTGCCGCCCTGTCCCGACGCCCGACAAGTTAGCACCGGAGTCACAACGCTGCGAGGGGTCTGTGGCGAGAATCATTAGTGTTTAGGAATCTATGGCGCGAGAGCTTCGGCCTCTGGATATGGGTTTCCATCCGTAGTAGAGTCCATTAGCATTCTCAGGTGCGGGTTCGTGCGGCGACGGCGCTGCGGGAAAGGGCGTGGGGCGGTAACGATGAACTTAAGCCGCGTTGCCTCATGATAAAGAGGGGGGGGGTATTTTAATGCGTGCATTCCTCGGTAAGCCGGCTGTCAATTTGGTATTGGCGGGTGTTGCGGTTCTATTTTCCTTCAACGCGCTCGCGCTAGAAGGACCAGGTATCCCTGGGGCAAACATCGCCAACGGCATGAAGATTTACAATGAGGGCAAGGGAGATACTGTCCCTTCCTGCATGACTTGTCACGGTGCCGGCGGATGGGGCCTCGATGCGATGGGCGCTCCCCGCCTCGCGGGTATCGGCTATCCCTATGTCGTCAAGCAACTCTCCGACCTGGCCTCCGGAAAGCGCACGCCGGAGGGGGCCGGTGCGGTCATGGTGGTTTTTGCGGGAGGCTTGACCCCGCAGGAATGGCGCGATGTGGCGGGTTACG